>Ga0066699_10000311_pt1 | contig 12993 bp, 12 predicted proteins | sample GraSoiAngelo_148_FD_66455 | JGI IMG/M metagenome (GOLD analysis project Ga0066699, IMG submission 66455) | Grasslands soil microbial communities from the Angelo Coastal Reserve, California, USA - 14_1009_09_20cm | ecosystem: Environmental > Terrestrial > Soil > Grasslands | place: USA... | reverse complement strand
CGAGCAGGTGCGCGAGCGCGCGCTGCGCCACTTCGACGAGCACGATCACCATGAACATCAGGATGCCGACCGCGGCCATCGTTTCGTACTTGCGATGGCCGTATGGATGGTTTTCGTCCGCCGGCCGCTGCGCGGCGGCGACGCCGACGAGCGCGACGACGTTGGAGGAGGCGTCAGCGAGCGAGTGGAAGCCGTCGGAGAGAATGGAGACCGCCCCCGAGAACATCCCGAGGGCGATCTTCGCGATGGCGACGAGGAGGTTGAGGACGAGTACGCGACGAAGAACGCGAACGACCGACTGGTGCCGGTCGCTCAGAACACGTGCGCCGTCGGAACCGGCCACCAGCGCAGCTGCACTTTGCCGATGATGTATTTCTTCGGCACGAAGCCCCAGTGGCGGCTGTCGGAGCTGTTGTTCCGATGATCGCCCATGACGAAGTAATAGCCTTCGGGGACGACCGTCGGACCGAAGTCGTCGTGACTTCGGAATTCGGGCGCGACGAACCGATCGTCCATCGGCACGTCGTTCACATACACGCGGCCATCGACGATGCGCACCGTATCGCCCTGCTCGGCGATCACCCGCTTGACGAACGACTTGTCCGGGTTGAGCGGGTAGTAGAGCATCACGATGTCGCCGCGGCGCGGCGAGCTGACGCGGTAGACGAACTTGTTGACGATCAGGCGATCCTGATCCTCGAGCGTCGGCGCCATGCTCAGGCCCTCGACGCGCGCGACCTGGAAGCCGAAGGTCACGATCAGCGTGGCGTAGATCGCGGCGGAGAAGAGCGTCTTGAACCAGGCGATCAGCTCGTCGCGCCACACGCCGATCTGCTGCATCATCCGCGTGCTGCGGTCATCGAGCTCGAGGCGCATGTCACCGGACGGCGTCGCCGCCGTTTCCATCGATGCGGCCGCAGCCAGCACCGGGTCCACCGGCGGCAGCTGCACGGCGTCGAGCGACGGCGCGTCGATGGCCATGAACGACCCCGACCCGCGCGGTTCGCTTACAGCTTCAGATATTCCCGCAGCCTCTTGGTTTGCGAACGGCTCACGGGGATCTCCGTGCTCTTGGCGTCCTTCATCCTGAGGATGTAATTCCGGCTGAACCAGGGCACTATCTCCTTGATTTTATTAATGTTGACCAGGTGCGACCGGTGAACGCGCCAGAACACTTCGGGGTCGAGGCGTGCCTGCAGGTCGTCCAACGTCCGGTAGTTCGAGCTCCCGGTTACGTGGCCCGTTACTATGTTAATCGACTCGTCCGCCAACGAGGCATAGATGATGTCATCGGCCTGGACGAGGAGAAACCGCTCGCCCACCTTGACGGCCACCTGATCCCGCCGGATCTGGCGGCCCGACATCATCTTTACGATTCGTTCGAGCTGGTCGTTTAGGGGTGCACCGCCCACCGGGCGATCGGAGCTCAGCCGTCGGCGTGCCCGTTGCAAGGCCTGCTCGAGCCTCCCGCTATCCACTGGTTTCAGCAGGTAGTCGACCGCATTCACCTCGAACGCCTCGATGGCGTGTTGGTCATACGCCGTCACGAATATGAGCGCCGGCGACTCATCGTCGCGCTCGAGCAGGCGGCGCGCCACCTCGAATCCGCTGAGGCCCGGCATCTGGATATCGAGGAACACGAGGTCCGGATCGTGCCGTTCGACGGCGGCAATCGCCTCGAGGCCGTTGCCCGCCTGCGCCACCACTTCCTCCGTGCCCAGCTGTCCGAGCTGGTAGCACAGTTCTTCACGCGCCAGCGCTTCGTCGTCGACGACCACGACCTTCATGCGGTGATTTGTTCGGCGGCCATGAGCTCCGGAATTTCAATGCGCGCGCGCGTTCCCTTGCCCGGCTCGCTCGCCATCGTCAGCTGGTAGGTGGCGCCGTAGATGACGCGCAGCCGCTCACGGACGTTCGCAAGCCCGATTCCGCTCGCCATCGGTTGCTCGAGCCGCTCGAGGAGAAAACCCATGCCGTCGTCTTCGACCTCGATCATCACGCGCGCGTTCTCGCGCCAGCTCCGGATGGTTATCGTCCCCGTACCCACTTTTCGTGAGAGCCCGTGCTTGATCGAGTTTTCGACCAGCGGCTGCAGGATCATGCTCGGCACGACGACGTCGATGGTGTCGGGCGCGATTTCCTTGCGGACGCGCAGCTTCGGCCCGAAGCGGACGACCTCGATGTCGAGGTATTCGTCGATCGATTCCAGCTCTTCACGCACCGTCACGAAATGCTCGTGGCTGCGCAGCAGCCGGCGCAGCAGTCCCGACAGCTTGTTGATCAGCGTGCGCGCGGTTTCCGGCTGCGAGCGGATGAGCGAGGAGATCGACGTCAGCGTGTTGAACAGGAAGTGCGGATTGATCTGGCTCTTGAGGGCCTCGATTTTCGCCGCCAGCAGGAGGTTTTCCTGCTCCTGGAGCCGATGCTCGATGCGCGCGCTGTTCCAGATCTTGATCGGCGTGGCGACCGCGAGCACGGTGGCGAGGATGATGAGCAGCATCATCAGCGGCGACACCATCTGCAGGTCCGCGCCCGGATAGAACAGCAGCGCGGCGCCGAAGCGCGCACCGAGCGCCTGCCGCAGCACTTCGAGCCCGATCGGCGCGAGCATGAGCCACAGCTGCCAGCTGACACCGAGCTTTCTGACCATCACCCAGATGTGTTTGTGCAGGTCGATGAACACGAATGGCGAGAACTGCCAGATGACTTCCTTGGGGCACGCTTCGCGCAGGCCCCCGCCGGCGAAGCCGCATCCGACGGCGAACGGCAGCGCGATCACCTCGCCCGCGATCGCGGCGGGAATGCCCACCAGCATGCCGACAAGGGCACCGGCGTAGGGACCGGCAATGAGACCCGCGAGGAACGCGCCTTCGAGCGAGAGGTCGGCGGCCTTGTAGCTGAGCAGAAGGCGCGCGGTCACTCCCGCCATCAACGGGATGCCCAGAGCGAGCGTGAAGACCAGCCGATCGAGCCAGCCGCGGCGCTCGAAGATCAGGATGTGCCTGAAGCGGTGATAGCGCGCGAGCATCGTGGCCAGCACCGCCATGACCGCGAGCTTGACGATGAGCGTCGTGAGCAGGAACTGGTCCGCCGACAGCAGGCGGTTGCCATCAAGCACGCGGCCATTTTACGTTATGATTCGAAGGATGATCGGACCCCTGATTACCGGGCTGTGGACCACGTTCCGGCACATGTTCAAGCCGAAGGTGGCGGTGAACTATCCGTACCAGAAGGTGCCGATGTTCCCGAAGTATCGCGGCAAACAGGTGCTCATGCGCGACGAGAACGGCCTCGAGAAGTGCGTCGCGTGCGGTCTCTGCTCGGTGGCGTGCCCGGCGGATGCCATCTACCTCGAAGCGGCGGAAAACGACGGCACCGTGATGGCGGGCCCGCGCTACGCGAGCGTCTACCAGATTCACAAGATGCGGTGTATCTTCTGCGGCTACTGCGAGGAAGCCTGCCCGGTGTCGGCGATCTTCATGGGCAAGGACTACGAGCTGGCGGTCTACAGCAAGGACGATTTCATCTGGGACAAGACGGACCTGCTGGTTCCAGGGCCGACGCAGAGGTCCGCCTGAAGCAGCGGGTCCGCCTGAAGGCGGACGCTACCGCATCGATTTTTCACGAATCGGTAGTGTCCGGCTTTAGCCGGACGTAACGATGATCATCGGCGCGCTCGCCGATATCCACGGCAACTTCGACGCGATGCGCACCGCGATGGAGCGGCACCCCGAGGTGCCGTTCTGGCTCTGCGTCGGCGATGTCGCCAGCCGCACGTGCGCGTATCCCGAACCGCCGAAGCCGTTCTACTGGATCAAAGGCAACAACGAAGACTTCGATCGGATCGCCGCATGGCAGGAGGGACGCGATTCCGTGCCGAACCTCCATTTCATTCCCAACGGAACGTCGACGACGGTCGGTCCGTTGCAGGTGGCGGGGCTTGGCGGCACCTACGCGCCGACCTGGTTCGACAGCGCCGCGGCGCAGCTGCCGGGCAAACGGCGCGATGATAAGCGCCGGCATTTCGTCCGCGAGGAGGTCGAGGCGTGCAAGCGGATGCGGGGCATCGACGTCTTCATGACGCATGAAGCCGCGCGCCCGTTCGTGATCGTCGATGAGCCGAAGCCGGGAAAGAAGCCGCTCCGCCGCGATGCGGGGAAGCCAGCGGTCAACGACGTGCTCGCGTCCATGCAGCCGCGGCTGCACCTGTGCGGCCATCACCATCGCTTCGTCGAGACCGTGCGCGAAGGCGTCCGCTCCGTGTGCATCGATCGGGTCAACAGGTCGTATCTGCTGATCGATGCTGATACGCTGGAGTATCAGAAGATTGATCAATGAAACCGTTTCTCGCGGCTCTCGATGAACGCGTGCTCGTCTGCGACGGCGCGATGGGGACGATGCTCTACGCGAAGGGCGTGTTCATCAACCGCTGCTTCGACTCGCTGAACGTCATGTCGGCCGACACGGTGACGGAGATCCATCAGGACTACGTCCGCGCCGGCGCCGACGTGCTCGAGACCAACACGTTCGGCGCCAACCGCATCAAGCTGCGGTCGTTCGGTCTGGGCGACAAGGTGCGCGAGATCAATGTCGAAGGCGCGCGCATCGCGAAGAAGGCCGCGCGCGATCAGGCGTACGTGGCGGGCGCCATGGGGCCGCTCGGCGTGCGCATCGAGCCGTGGGGCAAGATGGGCACCGACGAGGCCGAAGCGTACTTCCGGGAGCAGGCGGAGGCGCTCGTCGAAGGGGGCGTCGACCTCTTCATTCTGGAGACCTTCCGCGATCTGAACGAGATCGGCGCCGCGATTGCCGCGGTGCGCAGCATCTCGAAGCTGCCGATCGTCGCGCAGATGACGATCGAGGACGACGGCAACAGCCTCGACGGAACGCCGCCGGAGCAGTTCGCGCCGGAGATGCAGCGGCGCGGCGCGGATGTGGTCGGCGTCAACTGCAGCATCGGGCCGGCGCACATGCTCGAGACCGTCGAGCGGATGGCGACGGTGACGCGGGCGCGGCTCTCGGCGCAGCCGAACGCGGGCCGGCCGCGCGACATCGAGGGGCGGAACATCTACCTGTCCTCGCCGGAATATCTCGCCTCGTATGCGCGCCGCTTCGCGCAGCAGGGCGTGCGTCTGGTCGGCGGCTGCTGCGGCACGACGCCGGAGCACATCCGGCAGATGAAAGCGGCGATCAGGCAGGTGAATGTCGGCAAATTGGCGGCGAAGCCCGCCGCACCCGGTAGCGCGGGGCGGGTCCTTGTGGACTCGCCAGATTCGCCGGCGCCGGCTGCGACGCCTGTCCCGCGCAGCGAGAAATCCCAGTTCGCGGCGGCGCTTGCCGCCGGCCGCTTTGCGACCGTCGTCGAGCTGCTGCCGCCGAAGGGGTTCGTCGGCGATCAGATGATCGAGCAGGCGCGCGCGCTGAAGATTCGCGGCGTCGACGTCGTGAACATCCCCGACGGACCGCGCGGCCCCCGCATGAGCGCGCTGGCGCTCGCGGTGCTCGTCCAGCAGAAGGCGGGGATCGAAACCGTGCTGCAGTTCTCCTGCCGCGATCGCAACCTGCTCAGCATGCAGTCGGATCTGCTCGGCGCGCACGCGATGGGGATCCGCAACCTCGTCTCGGTGACCGGCAAGTCGCGCATGGTCGGCGACTATCCCGACGCGACGGCGGTGTTCGACGTCGATTCCGTCGGCCTTACTAACGTGATTACGCGGCTCAATCACGGCCTCGACATCGGTGGACAGCCGATCGGGACGCCGACCGGCTTTCACATCGGCGTGATGGTGAACCCGGACGCGGATAATTTCGACTCGGAACTGCGGCGCTTCGAATACAAGGTCGACGCGGGCGCCGAGTTCGCGATCACGCGGCCCGTGTTCGACGCGGCGACGTTCGAGCGGCTCTACAAGCGGCTCGAGGCCGCTCGCATTCCGATCCTCGTCGGCATCTGGCCGTTCGAGAACGTCATCGATGCGGAGTTCATGGCGAACGAAGTGCCGGGCGTTCGTGTTCCCGATCACGTGCTCGAGCGTATGCGAGGCGCCAAGGACGAGCACGAGGCGGCTGCACAGGGAATCGCGATTGCACGCGAAACGCTGCTGGCCGTCCGCGGCAGTGTCTCGGGCGTTCACATTGCCGCTCCGGGAGGCCACATCGACGCTGCACTTGCCGTGCTGGAGGGGATCGGCGTCCCGAATTAGCTTGTTCGCCACGGCTGAGAACGCTATAGTCAGGCCTTCATAATGCTCTTCGACCGTGAGAACGAGGATTTTGCATCCGACGTCGCGACGCGGGCCTTATCTGTAACAGCCGTCGAAAACGACTTCGTCAACCGCGTTTACGAAAAGCTCGCCAAGGTCTACGACCTCATCTTCGGTCCCACGCTTCATCACGGACGGCTGGTCGCGATCGAACGCGTGGCGATGCGGCCAAGCGATCGCGTGCTCGAGGTCGGCGTCGGCACCGGCATCAATCTCAATCTTTATCCGCGCAACTGCCACGTCACCGGCATCGATCTCTCCACGTCGATGCTCGAGAAGGCGCGCGAGCGCGTGCAGAAGGCGGGATTGCGCCACGTGCGCCTGCAGGAGATGGATGCCGCGCATCTCATCTTCGGCGACGACACCTTCGACATCGTCTACGCGCCCTACCTGGTCAGCGTCGTGCCCGATCCGGTGCAGGTGGTGAAGGAGATGCGGCGGGTCTGCAAGCCGGGCGGAAAGATCGTCATCCTGAATCACTTCCGCAGCGCGAGCCCGATTCTCTCGCGCCTCGAGCGCGCCATCTCGCCCTTCACCGTGCACATCGGCTTCAAGTCCGATCTCGATCTGCCTGGCTTCCTCGCGCAGGCGGACCTGCAGCCGGTCTCGATCGCGAAGGTGAACTTCCCGAAGATCTGGTCGCTGGTGATCTGCCGGAAAGACTAGCAGCGGCTGTTCACGCTTCCGACTTCTCACTTCTCCGTTCCTGTTCAAGTTCGGTTCTAACCGCGAACCCCGAACCGAACATGAACACGAACCGGGAAGTGAGAACCTAGAAGAGTGAACCGCCGGGTCTCCGCCCTCCTCATTCTCCTCCTGCATCCAGGTTTCTCCGAGAGCCAGACCACGTCCGACTGGCTCGGTGTATGGCGACTCGATCTTGCACGCTCCGAGTGGAAAACGGGTCCCTCGCCGTACACGCGCGGCACGTGGAAGATTGAGCGTGCGGGCGATGCGGTGAGGATGATTTACGACCTGGTTGGCACGCGCGGCGGCGTCACGCACATGGAGTGGACGGGCCAGTTCGATGCGCGCGACTATCCGCTGCAGGGCGCTGACGCGGTCGTCACCTACGCGTACACGCGGGTCGACGCGCGCACGCTCGATCTGCTCGTCAAAGTCGACGGCAACGTCACGATGCGCGGACGTCTGACGCTTTCCGCCGACGGACGATCGCTCACGTCCGAGACGCCGACGACGCGCACGCTCTACGTGAAACGCTAATCCGGCGGACGTACCCAGCGGAATCGGCTGTTCAGCAGCGGGAATGCGTCGAGGCCCACCAGCGAGAGCCGCATGCGGATGGCGTGGCCGTCCATCGTGCCGTTGAGGATCAACTGATCGTCCGCCGGCCGTTCGAAGGTGAACGGCGCCTTCCACGTCGCGCCTTTCATCAACGTCAGCCGCCGCTCCCCCTCATCAATCGAAACGTCGTACCGCGCGAGCGAGTCGTCCGTGCGCTGGAACGCCATGCGGCCGGGAAAGTCGAAGATGGCGCGCCGCCAGCGCCGGTCGTAGTCGTTGAGGACGGCCGGGTGCACGTCACCGTCGATCGACAGCTCCTCGATGTCCCAGATGCCGTAGAGCGCCGACCGCGGATGCGCCGGCCCCTCGGGCGCATGCCACTGCCGCACCTGCAGGAGCGTGAACATCGCGAGCAGATAGAGGCCGACCGCGATTTGCGCCCGCCACCTGCGAGGCTCCGGCCGCCACGCGACCAGCAGGAGCGCCATGACGATGAAGTGGAAGGAGATCTGTTTCAGGCCGACGTCGTAGGCCATGTTCAGTGCGAAGACCTGAATCATGTCCACGAGCGCGATGAGCGCGCCGATGGTGGCCGTGCGCGGCCATATCAGCAGGAGGCCGGCGAGGACTTCGGCGAGGCCCGTGAAGATTTGATAGGGGAGCGAGGCGCCCATGAAGATCCACAGCAGCGTCGACAGCGGCGCGTTGCCGATCGGCTGCACCAGGGTTGTCAGCGCTGGCGGCACGAACTGCGTCGGAATGATCTTCGCCATCCCGAAATAGAACATCTGCGCCGCGAGCGCGAAGCGCAGGAAGATTTTGAAGGTCCGCCCGGCAGTGTCCGGCTTCAGCCGGACCCAAATCGCGGCGGCGACCAGCGCGACGCAGAAGATCCAGAACGTTTGCACCCAGTAGAACAGCGTGTCACCGCTGTTGCCCGGCACGAACGTCGCGGCGACGCCGAACAGATGCGTTCCGATCCATTCAGTGATGCCGCGCATCGGCCAGTGCGGACCGAGCGCCGGCAGCGTCCCGAACGGCGTCATCGTGAGCCCGCCAAGCACCTGCGTCGCCGCCGACCAGAGCGCGAAATAGACGAAACAGAACCTGAACGCGTATTCTCTGGCCATGAACAAGCGGTTCGCGTTCGTCTGCGTTGCGCTGCTCGCCGTTGCGGCCCCCTCGCGGGTTGTCGCCCAGGATCTCGTCATCAGCAACGCCCGCATCATAGTGGGCAACGGCTCCGTCATCGAATCCGGAACCGTGGTCGTCCGCGGCGGTCGCATTGTGTCGGTCGGCGCAGCCACGGCGGCGCTGGCGGGCTTGCCCCGAGCGGAGTCGAGGGGCTTGCGGCAGATCGATGCACGCGGCATGACGCTGATGCCCGGCTTCATCGACGGCCATCGCCACATCATCTCGGGCAACGCGGAGCAGTGGTTCAAGGATGCGCCGCGGCGGATGCAGGAGTTCCTCGAGGCGGGCTACACGACGCTCCTTGCCGGCGGTGGACCTGCGGAAGGAAATCTCGAGCTGAAGCGCCGGATTGATTCCGGGCAGCTCAAAGGGCCGCGCGTCATTCCCGCTGGCGCGGTGAACCTGAATAACACCATGCCGGATCAGGCGCGCGCCGAGCTGCGCAGGCTCGCGGGACTCGGCATCAGGTTCATCGGCGAAGAGACGATCAACCCGAAGCCGCCGACCCCGACGCAGCTCGAAAACCTGCACGCCATCGTTGACGAGAGCAAGAAGGTGGGCGCGCTCGTGATGGTCCACGCGGTGAGCCCGGAGGCGATGCTCGCGGCGGTTGATGCGGGTGTGCCGCTGCTGGTGCACACGCCGCATTACGGTTGGCTCACCGACGAACAGGCAAAGCGGGTGGCGGCCGCAGGCGTCTTGACGCTGTCGTGCACCGCCTTCGGCGTGCCGCTGTTCGACGCGTTCCGGCAGGACAACGTGCCGACGTTCCGCGACGGCAAGCGGTGGCCCGACGACATCATCGATGGCGAAGGCCGCGGACGCGAAGCGGGCTACAAAGCCGTCAACGCGCGCACCCTCTGGGACAACGGCGTTGTCTACGGCTTCGGCACCGACACCGGTTACCTGCCGGTGAAGGGCCTCGCGCAGGAGCTGAAACCCCTGAACCTGATGTTCTCGACGAAAGACCTCGTGAAGCTGATGGGCCCCCACAGCGCCGCCTTCGTACAAATGAGCAACGACATCGGCACGCTCGAACCGGGCAAGCTCGCCGACATCGTCATCTTTCCGGCCAATCCACTCGACGGCTACTGGAACATGCTCAACGCCACGATCGTGATCAAAGGCGGGGAAGTAGTCGTCGACAAGCGAGCAAACAAGCCGCTCGACACGGCCCGGGGTAAACGTTAGATTACCGGCCCATGCGAGCCACTGCAGAGACGGCCAGCCTGGCGGCGGAAGCCTACAACGTGGTGCGGCAGCGCATCGCGCGCGGAGAGCTCGTGCTCGGCCAGGCGGTCTCGCGGCGGCAGATTGCCGCGGAGCTCGGCATGAGCTTCCTGCCGGTCACCGAAGCGCTGCTTCGCCTGGAGTTCGAAGGGCTGCTCGAAAGCCGTCCGCGCGCGGGGACGCGCGTGCGCATCCCATCGCAGCAGGACGTCGAAGGCAACTACGTCGTCCGGCAGGCGCTCGAAACGCAGGCGGCGATTCTCTTCTCGCAGGTAGCGACGGCGGCCGAACGCTCCGAGCTGCGCCGGCTCGCGACTCGAGTCGATGGGCTCTCCATGAAGTCGGACCGCTCGATGTACGTCACGCTCCACCTCAAGCTCCATCAGCGCATCGCGGAGTGCGCACGCTGCGACGCGTTGAGCGAGGCGATCGGACGAACGCACGCCATGGCGATGATCTGGTTCTGCGTGATGCGCAAGCCGTCACCAGACGACTCGCCGCGGCGCCATCAACATCTCGTTGATGAGATCTCGAGCGGCGACGAAACGCGGATCGCGACCGCTGTCCGCGAGCATCTCGCGGTCGGCAAGCGCCACACGATTGAAGTTCTGGAGCCCTGCTTCAAGACCAACAGCCTGCGGTTTTCTCGGACGCGGTCCGCCTGAAGGCGCATTCGGGTCCGCCTGAACGCGCATTCGGGTCCGCCTGAAGGCGGACACTACATGGTAGTGTCCGGCTTTAGCCGGACCTGCCGGGCTTTGGCATATCAGTCGCCCGTCCCAGGTCCGTTCCCACCACAAAGCGCAGCGAAAACATCGCGATGGCCGAGATCGCGGCCGGAATCGAGGCCGCGAGGAAGATGTCGCGCGTGGACCAGTGCGCCGCCATGAACATGCCGCCGATCGCGGGACCGACAATGGCGCCGATGCGGCCGACGCCCAGACCCGCGCCGATGCCGGTCGAGCGGATGTAGGTCGGATAGTACGCGCCCGAGAGCGCGTTCAGCCCCGGCTGACTCCCGACGACGCACCAGCCCGCGATGAACACGATGACGTAGAGCAGCGCCAGTGAGACCGAGGGCTGGCCGATCAACAGCACGCTGATGGCCGCGATGACAAACGTCACGCTCATGATGCGCACGAACCCGGCGCGCGCGACGAGCCAGGCGAGACCGACCGTGCCGAGCGTGCCGCCAACCTGCAGCACCGTGCCGACGAGCACGGCGGTCTGCGCCGAGTAGCCCGCATCGCGGACGACCGTCGGCAGCCAGCTTGCCAGCGAATAGAGATTCAGCAGGTTCATGAAGTTGACGACCCAGAACACCAGGGTTGCCAGCGCGCGTCCTTCGCTGAACAAGTGGCTGATCGGCACGCCCGCCTTGTTCTCCTCGCTGGCAACGAATTCATCGCTGGGCGTCGCCTTCAGCGAAGGATCGACCTGATTCAGCCAGTGCGCGAGCTTCGCGGGGCTCTTGCCCCGCAACGCCATGAACTGCAGCGACTCGGGGAGCGCGAGGAGCATGATGACGCCGATGAGGAGTGGAATGGCGCCGCCGAAGTAATACACCGCCTGCCAGCCATACAACGGGATGAGCGCGGTCGCGACGAATCCGCCGAACGCGGCGCCGCCCGTGAAGCCGACGCCCGAATACATGATGAGCGTCGCCCGCATCCGCTTCGAGCCGTATTCACCAACGAGCGAGCTCGCGTTCGAGACGATCGTGCCGAGCCCGATGCCCGTGAGGAACCGCATCATCAGCAGCTGCGGCACGGATGTCACGCGTCCCGTCAGGATTGTCAGCACGCCGACCAACAGCGCTGCAGTGACGATGACGGGACGCCGCCCGATACGGTCGGCCAGCATGCTGATGAAGAGCGCGCCGAGCAGCACGCCGAAATTGGCGGCCGCAAAGACCGGCCCGAGCGTCGCGGCCGCGACGCCCCACTCGCGGACAATCGACGGCGCCGTGTAGCCGAGCACCTGGACGTCGAAGCCGTCCATCACGAGGCACGCCATGCAGAGGGTGAAGGCGCGCCAATGGAGCGGGGTGAACGGCGAGTGGTCGACGATGTCGGTGACGTTGATGGTGCTGCGGACGTGTTGTGCCATATCAGTGTTGAACGAGCCGTGGGCCGCTGAGTATACTGCCCGCCGGTCCGGGCCGGCTAAAGCCGGCGCCTACCTGCTTGTGGCCGCGGAGGATCTTGATGCGTAGGTTTGTGCGTGAGTTGCGTATGGCAGTCGTGGTGCTTTCCGCTCTCCTGCTTGCCGCCGACGTGCTGGCGCAGGGTGGGTCAACGGCGCAGATTTCCGGCACCGTGAAAGATGAAAGCGGCGGCGTCCTTCCTGGCGCCGACGTCACGGCAACTCAGACCGACACAGGAGTCATGCGCAGCGTCGTCACCGACGCGGACGGCTCGTACGTGCTGTCGAACCTGCCGCTCGGTCCGTATCGCCTCGAAGTGAAGCTCTCGGGCTTCCGCAGCTACTCGCGCACCGGCATCGTGCTGCAGGTCAACGCGCAGCCGGTCATCGACGTCCAGCTCGCGCTCGGCGACCTGAACGAAACCGTGTCGGTCGTCGGCGCGGCGCCGCTCGTGGAAACGCGCTCGCCCACGCTCGGACAGGTGATCGAGAACGAGCGCATCCTCGAGCTTCCGCTCAACGGCCGCAACTCCGCCGACCTGATTCAGATTGCCGGCCCCGTCGTCTCTCAAGGCGTCTCCTCGAGCCGCAGCATGCAGGGCGGCGTGGCGTACTCGGTCGCGGGCGGCCAGTCGTTCGGCGTGGCGTACCTGCTCGACGGCGCGACGCACAACAATCCGTACGACAACCTGAACCTGCCGCTGCCGTTCCCCGACGCGCTGCAGGAGTTCCGCGTCGAAACCAGCGCGCTCTCGCCGCAGGCGGGCATGCACTCGGGCGCGTCGGTGAACGCGGTGACCAAGTCGGGCACCAACACCTTCCACGGAAACGTGTTCGAATTCCTGCGCGACCGCCGCTTCAACGCGAAGAGCCCGTTTGCGGCGACCGGTCCCGACGGAAAGAAGCTCGACGACGG
>Ga0066699_10000302_pt1 | contig 13164 bp, 5 predicted proteins | sample GraSoiAngelo_148_FD_66455 | JGI IMG/M metagenome (GOLD analysis project Ga0066699, IMG submission 66455) | Grasslands soil microbial communities from the Angelo Coastal Reserve, California, USA - 14_1009_09_20cm | ecosystem: Environmental > Terrestrial > Soil > Grasslands | place: USA... | reverse complement strand
TACTTTCCTCGAGCAGCCTCCAGCATTTCGATCCAAGCTTCTCTTTCCACGTCGCGTAGACACCCGCAAGCTGCTTCTTGAACGGCGCGGGATCGGGCGTGTTGAACGCGAGGCCGCGCGTCGCGAGCTCGGCGCGCAGGCGCGTGTTGGCGGCGATCTGATCCTGGCGCTGCAGCTTCACGTGCTTCGCGACGTTGCGATCGACGATCGCCTGCAGATCGGACGGGAGCCGCTGCCACGTCGGCAGATGCGCCAGCAGATTGAAGCCCGACCACATGTGGTCGGTCATCGCCACGTACTTCACCACCTCATAGAGCTTGAACTGATCGGCGAGCGTCAGCGGATTCTCCTGCGCGTCCGCGCGGCCGTCCTTCAGCGCCGCGTAGATGCTGTCGCTGTTGATCGTCACCGGCTCACAGCCGAACGCCTTGAACGTATCGGCCACGAGCTGGCCCGCGGGCACGCGCATCTTCAGGCCGGCGAGATCCGCGGGCGTGGCGATCCGCGTGTTCGAGGTGATCTCCCGCATCCCGTTGTCGAAGGCGCCGACGCGGAAGCCGTGGATACCTTTCGCCGCCATCTCCTCGATCAGATACGCGCCGAGCGGACCGTCCATCGCCTGATGCGCGTGCGCCGCCGAGCGGAACGCATACGGCACCTGCTGGACCTCCGCGACCGGCATGATGGTCCCCAGGATGCCGCCCATCAGCGTGAAGAACTGAATGTCGCCGTTGACGAGCGCCTCGAGCGCCGCCGGATCGCTCCCCTGGATGTTGTTGTTCTGCGCGAAGACCTTGCAGACCAGCCGGTGGTTGCTCTCCTCGTACACCGCCTCCCACAGCTCGACCAGGCGCTTGTGCAGCGAGCTGGTGGGCGTCTGGTTGTGGTACTGCCGGAACGCGAATTCGACGTCCCGACTTTGCCGCGGCGAAGCCGCAGCGACGTCGGGCAGGCGCGAGAACGCCGTCAGCGATCCCACAGCAGCGGCGACAAACGAGCGGCGCGTCAGAGACATTGGACTATTATTGGCCAGCTTTTTTCACGGGATAGGAGGCTTCATGCGACTGGCAAGACGGCTCTCGGTGGCCGTTGCCGTGGTCGGCGCGCTGCTCGCGCTGCCCGCTGCAGCATCGGCACAGGAGGCCACGATCACTGGCAAGATCGTCGATTCCACGGGCGGTGTTCTCCCGGGCGTGACCGTCACCGCGCTGCACGAGGCAACGGGAACACAGTTTGTCGGCGTCACCGACACGCTTGGCGTCTACCGGATCCCGGTCCGGATTGGCGACTTCCGGATCACCGCGGAGCTTCCCGGCTTCGCGACCATCACGCGCACCGGCGTCACGCTGCTCGTCGGCCAGACCGCGACGCTCGATCTCCAGATGGCTCCATCAACGGTGCAGGAATCGGTGACCGTCACGGGCGAAGCGCCGCTGGTCGACATGAAGAATTCCGCCGTTGGCGGCAACCTCGACGCCAAGCAGCTCTCCGAGATTCCACTGTCGGGACGCAACTGGGTGGACCTCGTGATGCTCGCGCCGGGCTCGCGCGCCAACGAAGTCGGGACCAACGGCACCGGCGGCCCCGTCGCGCGCACCGGCCGCAGCGGCGGCGTCCAGGGCACCTATAACCTGACGATGGACGGGCAGCAGGTGACGCAGACGGTGGCAGGCACCTTCACCAATCCGAACTTCAGCCGCGAATCGATCGCCGAGTTCCAGGTGATCACGAATCGCTTCGATGCCGCCCAGGGCCGCTCGGCCGGCATCATCGTCAACGCGGTGACCAAGTCGGGCACCAATATTCCCGTTGGCACCTTCTCCGGCTACTTCCGCAACTCGAAATGGGGTGCTCAGGACTTCATCCGTCATCAGATCCTTCCGTACTCGGATCAGCAGATTGTCGGCACGTACGGCGGTCCAATCAAGAAGGACAGGATGCACATCTTCGGGCACTGGGAGTTCGAGCGCGAGCCACGCGACATCGCGTTCACGACGCCGTACCCGGCGTTCAACCAGGATCTGGTGAACACGCGGACCGAGCACAAATCTGGCGCGCGCTTCGACGCGGATCTGGGCGGGCAGCGCCGCCTGATGGTGAGCACCAACTGGTGGCGGCAGCTGCTGCCGAACCGGTTCGACTTGAACAGCTCGACGGATCATCCGTCGGCCGCGACGCACGAGCTCGCGAAGATGGTCCGCGTCGGCGCTCAGCTCACGCAGGCGAGCAGCCGGACCGTCAACATCATTGTCGCCGGCGTCTTCCGGCAGTACGACAACGAGACGTCGTACATCGGCAACGAGCAGGTCGGAAAGATCCAGTTCAACAACGGCCTGTCGATCGGTCCGGGGCTCTCGGACGTCGGCCGCACGCCGTTCCGGTGGAATCCGACGACCTACAACGTGCGCGACGATTTCAGCTTCTCGTTCACGGCACAGGGACACCACGACGTGAAGACGGGCGGCGAATATCTGTACAACACCATCACCGACATGTCGTGGTGCAACTACTGCCGCGGCTGGCTCGATGCGCGCGGCGGCCCCGTCCCGTCGAACATCCAGTCGCTGTTCCCCGTGTGGAACGATCCCTCGACGTGGCTGCTCAATTCCATTCCCGGCAGCGTGATCGTCCGCTATCGCAAAGCGATCGGCAGTCCCGAGATGCACGAGACCAAGCACATGCCCGCGGCGTGGTTCCAGGATGATTGGACGATCGGGTCGAAGCTGACGGTCAACGCCGGCGTGCGCTACGACCTGGAGGTTGGCGCGTTTGCGGAGAACCTCGGACTCGAGATCAAGCCGTTCCTGCCGCCCAACCGCCACGCGGACAAGAACAACATCGCGCCGCGGCTTGGCTTCGCCTACACGCTCGGCAGCAACACCGTCGTACGTGGCGGCTTCGGCAAGTTCTACGCGCAGATGTTCGCTCGCGACAGCTTCTACACGCACGCGCTGATGCAGACGATCATCCCGGAGATAACGTACGACGGGCGTCCGGACTTCGTGACGAACCCGTTCAATGGACCGGCTCCCACCTACGATCAGCTGAAGGCGCGTCTCTGCTCGGTGACCGGCAACGCGCCGGGATGCATCCGTCCGGACCTGACCCGCATCGACAGCCCGTACATGGACATTCCGTACAGCTACCAGACGTCCATCGGCATCCAGCGGCAGCTGAGCAGCACGATGGCGGTCACCGCCGACTACGTGCAGACGAACCTGAAGAACACGGAGATTCAGCGCAACGTGAATCTCACGTACAACCCCGCGACGGGCGTCAATTATCCGTTCACGGACCTGACGCGGCGGGCGTTTCCCGATTGGGGTCTCGTCAACGTCGTCCGGTTCAGCAAGGACGGATACCAGAACGACCGCGGTCTCCAGACGGCCGTGACGAAGAGGTTCAGCCAGAACTGGGAGATGCAGGCGACCTACACGCTGGCGACGTTGAAGGACGCCGAACCGAACCCGGTGAGCGCGACCATCGATCCGGCAACGGGCTACGTTCGGTACGATTCGCTGCCGTTTGCCACCGCGAGGGATCTCGGTGGCTGGTACACCTACAGCGTCGCCGATCAACGCCACCGCGCGACGCTGAACGGCGTGTGGCAGCTGCCGCATCGGTTCCAGTTGAGCGGACTGTACTTCTACGGATCCGGGATGCGCTTTGCCACGGCGTTCAGCGCCGACGTGCGCAACCTCGGCACATCGGGTGACAACCTGTTCAACCGGACGACGGGGCAGATCGAGCAGCGGAACAACTTCGTCGGCAAGCCCCTGCACCGCGTGGACATGCGCCTGCTTCGCAATTTCCGTCTGGCCAATCACGCATCGTTTGACGGCATTGTCGAAGTGTTCAACCTGTTCAATCACGTCAACTACGGCAATTACGTGACGACGATCGGCGCGGCGAACTTCGGGGCGCCGGTGGCGCAGGATAATGTCGCGTACAAACCGCGGCAGTTGCAGTTGGGGTTCAGGGCGACCTTCTAGTCGCGAAGGTGACGAAGACGGGGTGAACCACGAAGGGCGCGAAGAACACGAAGTGAAAAAATTTGTTTTCTTCGCGGCCTTCGTGGCCTTCGTGGCCTTCGTGGTTTCATGGTTTTCGTGGTCCTGGCTGGTTGCGGCGCAGACGGAAGGCCGCATCAATATCCCTTACTCGGACGCGAAACCGATCCTCGATGCGCTCCGTCCAGAGCTGATTCCCGACGCGCTTCGATCGCTGACGCCCATGCAGCGTGAAGCGTCGTGGCCGGCGTGGGTGTCGACGCGCGACACGGAGATTCGCGAGCGTCTCGCGGCCGGCGACGAAGACTCGGTCATCACCTTTCTCCTCTTCGGCGTCACCTTCACGAGCCAGCCGCGCTATTCCTTTGCGACCGCGGTCGCAACGCGTGAGCCCGATGCGGTCGTGGCGGATCCGGTCGTGCAGGCGCGCATCAAGGACCTGGTTGCGGCCGTCGCGTCACCCGGCGCGAACGAGCGGCTGCAGTTCGCGCGGCGCGTGATCGAACGGCACGGCATCGACTTCACGACGGACATGGGCAGGCAAGGCGCCCGGGAGGTGCTGCGCGCCGCCCTGACGCGCATGCTGGCGGACTACGACGCCTACTTCCGCGACAGCGCACCCGGCGCGACGCTGTTCCGCAACCGCGGGCTGTCCTCGGATACCTCGATCTACGCGGCGTTCGCGATTGATGCGGCGCTGAAGGACGCCGCGGCGATGGGCGTGCTCAAACAGGGGAGCGTTCGGCGCGTCGCGGTGATTGGGCCCGGCCTCGACTTCACCGACAAGCAGGAAGGCTACGACTTCTACCCGGTGCAGACGATTCAGCCCTTCGCGGTCACCGACTCGCTGCGCGCGCGGAACCTGGCGGCCCCACGCGATTTTCAGTTGATGACCTACGACCTCAACCCGCGCGTCAACGATCACATCGCCGCCGCGCGGCAGCGTGCGGCGCGCGGCGCCGGCTACACCATTCAGCTTCCGCGCGATCCGGCGCAGCAATGGGAGCGCGATCTTCTCGGCTATTGGACGCGGGTCGGCGGGAAGATTGGCGCGACCGTTCCGCCCGTGGCGCCGCCGCCGGCGGCGGGACGCGTGGACGTGCGCGCGGTCCGGATCCGCCCCGACGTCGTGCAGATGATCACGCCGCGCGATCTCGACATCATCCTGCAGCGTCCCGAACCCCTGCCCGACAGCGACCGCTTCGATCTCGTGATCGCGACCAACATCCTGATCTACTACGACGTCTTCGAGCAGTCGCTCGCGCTGGCCAACATCGCTCGGATGCTGCACTCGGAGGGAGTACTGCTGACGAATAATCCGCTCTTCGAGCTGCCGGCGATTCCCGTTCATCAGATTGGCGAGACCAAAGCGATTTATACAGACGGCGGATCAGACTGGATCGCGTGGTATCAACGCGAATAGCGGCGATGTGCGCGCCTTTTCTCGTTGACCCTACCTCGGCCGTACGTTAGTTTCCCGCGATCATCCGGGACAGTGCAGAAATTGGGGGGGTCATGGGTCTGGTACGGCGGAGTGTGTCTGTCGGCGTTCTCTTCGTAGCGATCCTCGCGCTGCCGGCCATCGGGTTGGCGCAGACTGAAGCCGTCATCACAGGGGTCGTCACCGATTCATCCGGCGGCGTCCTGCCGGGTGTGACGGTCACCGCCGTCCACGACGCCACGGGCAACACCTTCACGAGCGTCACCGATGAACGCGGCGTGTTCCGCATGCAGGCTCGCGTCGGCGCGTACCAGATCCTCATGGAGCTCCAGGGCTTCCAGTCCGTTCGCGCGCAGGTCACGCTGCTCGCGGGCCAGACGGCGAACATCCCGGTGCAGATGCAGCCGGCGACGCTGCAGGAAAACGTCACGGTGACGGCGGAGGCGCCGCTCGTCAACGTCACGCAGACCAGCCCGGCCGGCAACATCGATCCGAAGCAGTTCTCCGAGCTGCCGGCGGAAGGGCGCAACTGGATGGCGCTGCTGCTCGTCGCCCCGGGCAGCCGCACGACGTCGGTCAACCAGAACGCGCCGATCCCGATGCGCGGCGGCGGCGGCGATCAGCAGTTCTTCCAGACCAACGTCGACGGCCAGCAGGTGAGCAACGAGCTCGGCGGCGGCCGCCAGCCGCTCATGAGCCAGGAGATGATCTCCGAGCTGCAGTTCATCTCGAACCGCTTCGACGCCACGCAGGGGCGCTCGCTCGGCGTGCAGGTGAACGTCATCACCAAGTCGGGCACGAACCGCTACTCAGGATCGGTGCGCGGCAACTTCCGCGACAGCGACCTCGGCTACGCGAAGGATCCGGTGGCCGGCAAGGTGACGCCGTTCAAGGATCAGCAGATCGCCAGCTCGTTCGGCGGTCCGATTATCAAGGACCGGCTGCATTTCTTCGGCTACCAGGACTACGACCACAACCCGAGCACCGGCGTCTGGACGACCCCGTATCCGAAGTTCAACGTGTCGAGGGACGGACTGCTGACGACCAAGCAGGGTGGCATCCGCTTCGACTACCAGATTTCGTCGCAGACCCGCTTCATGGCGAAGGGCGATCTGTGGCGCAACTGGGACGACGGACTGACGGGCGGCAGCGCGTACCCGTCATCCGCGGCGACGACGCGTGAAACGGGCAACACGCTGAACTTCCAGCTGACCAAAGTGCTGAACAATCGCTCGGTGAACGAAGCCAAGCTTGGCTACAGCGGCTATCAGTACCGCAACACCTGCTGGACCCGGTGGGACAACGCCTGGTACAAGGACCACGGTCCGTACGGCCCGGTGCAGCAGTGCGGACCAGTGATCAACTTCACCGGCTTCACCTTCGGCGGCAACCAGGGCTATCCGCGTCATCGCGGCCAGGATCGCTACTGGCTCCGCGACGACTACTCCTATTCGTACGACGCGCGCGGCCGTCACGACCTGCGCGCCGGCGGCGAGTTCATCTATCACACCGAGATGAGCGCGAACTGCACGCGCTGCCGCAGCACGTATACGGCGACCGGCCGTCCCGCGGGCCTGCCGACGATCCCGACGCCCGCGCAGCTGCAGGACTGGTTCCCCGATCCATTCAACGCGGACACGTGGAACTTCAACGCCGTCAACCCGTGGGTGACCAACTTCAACATCGGCATCCACCAGGGACGCCGCACGCCGGACCGGCAGAACCTCGCCGGCTGGTGGGTGCAGGACGACTGGCGCATGTCGAACAAGTGGACGCTGAACCTCGGGCTGCGCTGGGACATCCAGACCAACGCCTTTGCCAACGCGGGCCAGGTGGTGCCGTTCATGGTGCCGGGGCGCCCGAACGAGAGGAACAACTACGCGCCGCGCGTCGGCGTCGCCTACGCGATCAGCGACAAGACGGCGATCCGCGCGGGCGGCGGCCGCTACTACGCGGAGAACATCACGTCGCAGGAGCTCTACGCGCTCGAGTACCGCTCGATCGTGCAGGTGGACATCCCGAACGACGGCCGCGCGGACTTCGGCGTGAACCCGTTCAATGGGCCGATGCCCACCTACGAGCAGGCGCTCGCGCGCTTCTGCGCCTACAACAACAACGCGACCGGATGCCTGCAGCGCGCCACGCAGGAGCTCGGGCCGCCGACGCAGTACCAGCACACGCAGTACACCGATCAGTACTCGGTCGGCGTCGCGCACCAGCTGGGCGGCGACATGGCCTACCAGGTTGACTATCTCTACAACCGCGGCCGTCACGAGAAGAACAATCAGGCGAACATCAACCTGACGTTCGATCCGCGGACCGGACTCAACCTCCCCCAGAACGTGCGCGCGAACCGCCCGTTCCCCGGCGACGGCACCATCGGGCAGAACTACTACATGGGCAAGAGCGCGCTGCACTCGCTGAACATGAGCTTCATGAAGCGCCTGAGCCACAACTGGCAGGGTGCCGTGAACTACTCGCTGTCCGGCCTGTGGACCGGTGTCGGCAACCCATTGATGGCGGTGCCGGGGCAGGAGGCGATCATCGTTCCGTTCACGCTCGCCGATGATCTCGCCGGCCCGTGGACGTTCGACGCGCAGGATCAACGGCATCGCCTCGTGGCCAACGGCATCTGGGAAGTGTGGAGAGGCTTCCAGCTGTCCGGCTATCACTACTTCGGCGCGGGCAACCGTGCGTCGACCAACTACGGCGGCGACCTGCGCGGCTACGGGCCCGGCGGCGAAGGCCGGCTGCGTCCGGACGGCACGATCGTCCCGCGCAACGGCTTCATCCAGCCGGTGCAGAACCGGACGAACATGCGGTTCCAGCAGCGCCTCACGCTGCCCAACCGCGTGCAGGTCGATCTGATTGCCGAAGCGTTCAACCTGTTCAACATGGAGAACTACACGCTCGGCACGCAGGAGAGCTCGCTGCAGTACAAGAAGCCGACCGCCGGACAGTTCCGGACGATGCAGTTCGGGTTTCGAATCGGTTTCTAAGAGCGCGAAGACGATCTGAACCACGAAGGTCGCGAAGAGCGCGAAGGAAATGTTTCCTTCGTGAACGTCGCGTCCTTCGTGGTTTTTGACTAGCCCACGCCTTTCGCGAGCCACGCAAGGGCGATCACCAGCCCCGCGAACGTCGCCGCGACGCGGTTGTCGCCGGGGCCGACCTGCTGCTGCAGCGCGCGCCAGACGGCGACCGCCCCGACGAGGAACAGCAGGCGCTGTTCGGTCATGCCGATCGCAATCAGGATGACGCCGACGATCATCCACCGCTGCGAGCGCGTGAGCACGTGCATGCCGCGCGATCCGTCAAGCTGCCACACCGGCGTCAGGTTGAAGAGGTTGAGGAAGCCGGTGAGCTGCGCAATCGCGAGCCAGATGTGCGCGCCGGTGGCGGCGTAGATCGCGAACGCGGCGGACGCGGCGCCGAGCCCCCAGATCGGTCCGGCCAGGCCAATCTTCGCATCGGTCAGCGGATCCGTGATGCGCTGCTTGAGGAGCACGAACGCGCCCATGCCCGGGATGAACATCAGCGCGCCCGCATCGATGCCGAGGCGGCGCAACATCGCGACATGCCCCATCTCGTGGATGTAGATCGTGACGACGAGCCCGAGCGCCAGCGGCCAGCCGTAGATGGACCAGTAGACGCCGAAGAAGGCGAACATCGAGACGAGCGTGCTTGCCTTGGTGAGGCCGAGGAGCAGGAACTTCAGCTTGCCGGCGAGCAGCAGCGCCGTGGCTGCCGCGCCGCCGGCGATGCGCGACCACCACGAACGGCCCGCGTCGCTGGTCCGTGCGGACCCGCCGTCGATCTTCGCCGTCGCATCGGCTATGCACTGGGCGATCGCCGTGTGCTGCTGCGAGTTCACCGGCAGCAGCGGCAGCATCTCGTTCCAATGCGTGCGGGCGGCGGCAAAATCGCCGCGCACGCTCGCCGCTTCGGCGTCCGCGCCGAGCTGCTTCAGCAATCCGCGATGAACGAGCACCCCGCACAAGGGGCAGGCGAGCGCATCCGGCGGAAGCTCCGTGCGGCAGCCGTAGCAGTACCGCGGAATCACACCGGTTGCGGCTCGGGCATCGCGCCGACGCGATAGGGTCCCTGGATATCGACGCGCGGCGTCGCCGTCACGCGCCATGCCTGGCTCATGCCGAAGAAGATGATCGCGGCGCTAATCAATCCGCTCGGAAACGCGGCGAAGACGACGATGATCGGCAGGACGGCGATCAGCTGCACGGACACGCTCAATGCCCGCATCAGGTCGCTGCCGCCGGGCGCCTGCACGGCGGCGGGTGCGTAGGCGAGCGCGATCGAGAGATACGTCAACGCGACGGCGAGCGTCTGGAATCGCCGGCCGCCCCGTCCGCCGGCGCCTCGACGCACCGCGTAGCCGACCATGTAGCCGATGAGGATCGCCACGATGCCAATCTCGAGATTGGCGAGTGCGATCACGGCGTAGTAAATCGCCGCGCCGACGATGCCCGCGCCGAGCCCGAACAGGCTGGCGACGAGAAGCGGCGTGATGCCGCCGGGCGTCTTGGCGGAATTCAGGGCGCGCACGCGGCACGACGCGCAGGCGACATGCCCGTTGATCTGGTAGTACTCCGTGTTGATGGCGGTGCCGCACGCTTTGCACGTGGCCGCGGCGTCCTGCCCCGGCGCCGCCGACCGCGACACGACGCGATCGAACTGGAGTGGCGTAGAGGTGGCTTCGTTCATCCTGAGGGTTATCGGACGATCCCTCAGCCTTCCTCTACGCCGCGCTGCCTACTTCTGCACGAGGACGACCGCTGTTGCCGTCGTGGCATTGCCCGCCGCGTCGATCGCGCGATAGGTGACGCTGTAGACCGCGTCCGGGCTCGCGCGGACGCTGAACTGCCGATCGTCGGTGGCGAACGACGCATCGGCCACTTCCGACCCGCGCCCTTTGGCGCCGCTGCCGACGACCGACACCAGCTCGATCCGCGGCGCGGGATCGAGATCGTCGCTCGTGACAACAGTCGCGGTCACCATGACCATCTTCCCGTTCGGTGGCCAGATCGTCGCCGGCGTCAGCGCCACGGAGATCGCCGGCGGCGTGACGTCCTTCGTCGCGATGACGAACGGCTCGAGCGACGCCGTTCGCGCGCAGACGCGGCGCAGGTCGAACGACGGCGCGGGCGAGCCGGGCGCGAGCACGGTGCGGTCCGCGAACGTCGAGCGAGTCGCCTGCTGCAGGACGCGGACGGTCGCGAACGTCTGCGCATCCTCCACCCATGGCACCGCGAAGCAGATGGTGACATCTCCCGCAAACGTCGCGGTCGTCGTCACTTGATACGCGAGCCCGTTGAGCGATCGATAACCGCCGGGAAGCACCGGCAGCCGCGACGGGCTGATCCCGAACACGCTCGTCATGCCCGGAGCCGTCACCGTCGCGAACGTCAGCGTCGACAGCTGCCCGGGCGAGACCGTGATGTTCGAACCGCCCTGCGTATTGAAGAGCGTGAACATCGCGCGCACGATCTCGGAGTCCACTTCCGTGATCTCCGGATCGGTGGCGGTCGCCAGCCATCCGCCATTCGGCAGCTGCTGCGTGAGGTAGAACGCCATCGCCGATCGGATCGCCGCTTCCGCCTGCGGGCTCCCGACTGCCGCGAGGCCGAGCACGACGTACGCCGTCTGCTGCAGGTCGCCTCCGCCCCACGAGCCCTGGGGATCCTGCTGCGTCAGCAGGAACGCCCGGTACTGGTTGATTTGCGTGTCGAATCCGGGCAGGTCGTGCAGCGCCCACAACAACGACCCTTCCGCGAAGGGCGTGAAGTAGAAGGCTTGCGGGTTTGCCGGGTCAGGCGCGTCCGACGGGTTCTCGTCGCGCCACAGCGGCTCCTGCTCGACGATGCGGCTGGCGAGGCCCGCGGCGTACTTGATATCGCCCGCCGCCTTCGCGGTCCGGATCAGCGACGCGAGGTCCCACGCCGCGAGCGTGCGCTGATTGATCGAGACGGGTCCAACCGTCCGGTCAGCCAGCCACCGATCGACGTTGTCGGCCGCGCTCGAGTACGAATTCTTGACGACCTGGAACCACGCGGTCGCCGTGGTGCTGTAGACCGGATTGCCCGTGATCGCCGCGAGCTCCGCGAGGAACTCGACGTCCTGCGTATGCGGGAGGCCCGGGGTCGCCGTCGAGTTGAACTGCGCCACGATCGCGTTGCCTGACGCGGTGGCGGCATTCAGATATTTGGCGTCGCCCGTCCGTTCGTAGGCCGCCAGCAGCGCGAGCGCGGTCACGCCGATGGTGTTGGGACATGACAGATGGCTGCCGCACGTGGGAGCCGACGCCACGAACGACCATCCGCCGTCATTGTGCTGGAGCAGCCGCAGCCGCTCGGCGCCCGACACGATCGCCTGATTCACCGTCGTGTCGTCGACCGTCGGTCCGGGCGCGTCGTCGTTGAGAATCGTGGCGACGCCCTGCGCATCGGTCATGAACGCGTTGGTCGGATTCGACAGGTTTACCAGCACCGTCTCATCCGGCTCGAATCGCGAGTCGCCGAAGACCGACACGGTCAGCGGCCGCGTCGTCTGGCCCGGCGAAAAGACGACGGTGCCCGAGGCAGCGGGGTAGTCGAAGTCCGCCAGCGTGGCCGACCCATCCGCCGTGGCGTAATCGACCGTCACCGTGGATCCGACCGCCTGCGACAGCGTCACCGTGAAGTTCGCGGACTGAACGCCGCTCGCGCCTTCGGTCACGGAGACGTCGTTGATGGAGATCGCCACGGCGACTTGCTGCACGATGCTGCCGCTGGCGCTCGCGAAGCTGCCGCTCGTGCTCACGTACTCCGCGGTGATTGTATGGCTACCGAGCGAGAGTCCGGAGGTGGTGAACGACGCGTGGCCGTTGACGATCGTTGTCGGACCCGACAGAACCGTCGCGCCCTCCTTGAACGTCACGTTGCCATCAGTAGGGAACGTTCCATTCGCCGTCGTGACCGTGGCGGTGAAGGTGACGGACTGTCCCGGCGTCGACGGGTTGATATTCGACGTCACGGTGACGTTGGTCGGCTGCCTCGACACGACGCTCTGCACCACGACGTTGTCGACGAGCACACCGCAGGCGTCGCCGGGCCGCGGGCTCGTGCAGTCGAACCCGTTGTCCTGCGTGTACTCGAACGACAGCTTCACGGTGCTGCCGGCCATGCCCGGGAATTTCAGATGCACGTGCCGGAAGCCATTCGTGTCGGCGCCCGCGCCTCGTGAATTACCCGACCAGGCGGACAGGTCCTGCAGGTACGCCGATCCGAAATCGGCGCGCAGCAGGCGGCGCGGATAGAAATTCGCCGTCGCGGTCTTGAAGTCCTCGGCGAACGCTTCGGCCGCGACAAATCTGCTGAGGCGTCCGGCGGTGAGGTCCTGGAGCCGGAGCACGAGGCCGTCGTAGGCGAGCACGTTGAAGCTCGGTTCGTCTTCCAGGTCATACGCGACATCGAAGTCGACGGTGACGTACTCGGAGCTTCCAGGGACGACGAACTGCGGACTCAACAGGCGTTCCCACCGTGTCGGCGGATTGATGCCCTGACCGTCATTCGCGTTGATATGAAACGCCGCACGGCTGATGGCGGCGGGTGACGGCCCGAGCGACGACGTCCGCGTCGTCCAGAGGACCGTGTTCGCACCGCCCTGATGTACCTGCGTCCACGCTCCCGGAAGCCCCGCGTCGAAGTTCTCCGTCAG
>Ga0066699_10000297_pt1 | contig 13226 bp, 8 predicted proteins | sample GraSoiAngelo_148_FD_66455 | JGI IMG/M metagenome (GOLD analysis project Ga0066699, IMG submission 66455) | Grasslands soil microbial communities from the Angelo Coastal Reserve, California, USA - 14_1009_09_20cm | ecosystem: Environmental > Terrestrial > Soil > Grasslands | place: USA... | reverse complement strand
AGCGTGGTCGGCCTGGGGGCGATGGTGTTTCTTCGCAACTGGCGAGCGAGCTTGGCGCGCTGGGCGCTCGCGATCGGCGGCAGCCTATGGCTGGGGCTGCTGCTCAGCTTCTATGCCTCCCTCTACTTTCGTCATCAGCCTGACCCAAACCGCCAGGGATCCTGGCTGGTCCTCGCGGTCTTCGTCACCATCTGGATTGGCGACACGGCCGCGATGCTGGCCGGCATGCGCTACGGTCGCCATCGGTTCTTTTCCGGAATCAGTCCCAAGAAAACGGTCGAGGGAGCAATCGCCGAAGTGCTTGTCAGCCTGGTCTTCTTCAGCATCGCAGGGCCATTTCTTGGCGTCGGCTTCCCCCATAACGTCCTGCTCGGTCTGCTGATCGGGATCGCGGCAGAGCTCGGCGATCTGGTTGAGTCGCAAGCCAAGCGAACCGCCGGCGTGAAGGACGCAAGTCAGCTGATTCCCGGTCACGGCGGCGTCCTCGACCGGATCGACTCACTGCTTCCGGTGGGAGCGCTTGTGTATTATTACCTTACGTTCTTGCACCTGGCGTGAGGCCGTGGGTGCAATGACCCCAACCGATCAGACGTTGCAGCTCATGCGGGACGAGTCCGCCATCCTAGCAAGACCATGAGATCCCATCGTCCTTCGTTCCGGCGCCTTGCCCTGCTCGGCGCCACCGGCTCGATTGGGCGGCAGGTATGTGACCTGGTGGAACAGCACCCCGAGCGCTTCGCGCTGCACGCGGTCGTCGGCGGGCACGATGCCGGGGCGCTCGACGCCATCGCGCAGCGACATCCCGGCGTGCACGCGCTGCTGGCGGCTCCTGCAGGCGGCGATCCAGGCCCAGCGGCGCGCGCCATCAATGAGGTCGTCTGTGACCCGGATGTCGACCTGGTCGTGGTCGCGGTGGCTGGTAGCGCCGCTCTGGCGCCCACGTTGGCGGCGCTCGATGCCGGCAAAGACATCGCGCTGGCCACCAAGGAAGTGCTGGTCTTGGCCGGTCCGCTGATTCGCGAACGCATGCGCGAGCACGGCTCGCAGGTGTTTCCCATCGACAGTGAGCACAGCGCCATCTGGCAATGCCTGTGGGGTGAAAAGAAGGAAGCGGTCCGCCGCCTCATTCTCACGGGCTCCGGCGGTCCGTTCTTGCGGCGTTCCCTGGTTTCGCTTGACGCCGTGACCATTACCGAGGCGCTCACGCATCCACGCTGGAAAATGGGACCGAAGATCACCGTTGACTCGGCGACGATGATGAACAAGGGCCTGGAAATTATCGAGGCGCATTTCCTGTTCGACATCGGCTACCCAAGCATCGAGGTCGTCATCCATCCTGAAAGTGTTGTCCATTCAATGGTGGAATTCGTCGACGGCAGCGTCAAGGCGCAGCTGGCCGAGCCAGACATGCATCTGCCGATTGCGATCGCGCTCGGCTTCCCGGACAGGATCGACGGGATCAGCCCGGCGCCCGACCTGGCCGCGCTGGGGCGGCTCAGCTTTGAGCCGCTCGACCACGCCAGGTACCCCGCCGTCAGCCTGGCACGGGCTGCCGGCGAGCGTGGTGGGACGGCGCCGGCGGTGCTCAATGCCGCGAACGAGGCCGCCGTCGGCGTTTTCCTCGACGGCCAATGCCGGTTCGTCGACATCGTCCCGCTGGTCGAGCAGGCACTCGAGGCGTCCCCGGTGGTCGACGAGCTATCCCTGGACACCCTGCTGGCAGCGGACCGGCAGGCCCGGGCCCTGGTGCGCGCTGCCGTCTCATCGGGCCGGCGCCGAAGCGAGCTGCTGGCATGAGCCCGGTGGTGCTCGTCCCGCTCGTCGTCCTGATCTTCAGCCTGCTGGTCATCGTGCACGAATCAGGCCATTTCCTCACTGCCAAGCTCTCGGGCATCAAGGTCGAACAGTTCAGCATCGGTTTTGGCCCCAAGTTGTTTGGAGTCCAGCGAGGAGAAACGCTCTACGCCGTGCGCGGCGTTCCCCTTGGCGGGTTCGTCAAGCTTGCCGGCATGGACGGCAGCATGGATGCCGGCCCACGCAGTTTCAATGCGCATCCGCTCTGGCAACGATTTCTCGTGATCGTGGCCGGCTCCGCCTTCAACTTGATCCTGCCGATCTTCATCTTCGCCGGTGTCTTCATGACGGTTGGCCTGGCGCAGGTTAAAACGCCGATTGAGGTCGGTTCGGTGGATGCAGGCACGCCGGCGGCCAATGCGGGCTTGCGTAGCGGCGACGTAATTCGCTCGGTCAACGGTCAGGCGATCGTGCAGTTCCAGGATCTTCCTAACAGCCTCAATGCCTCGAAGGGCGCCCCGGTCACCGTGACAATCGAGCGCGGCGGAACGCTGCTGACGCTGGTGATCACGCCCCGGCTCGACCAGTCGACCGGCGGGTACGTCCTTGGCTTCCACCCGGCCGCGATTACCTCCAGGCCTTCACCACCGCAGGCAACCTGGTTGGGTGTTCGGGAAACCGGCAACGCGATCGTGGGCATCGTCGGAGGGATTTATGAGCTGGCGACCAACAAGAGCCTTGGTGGCATCCTCGGTCCCAACGGCCTGGAGGGACCGGTCGGAATCGTGAAGACGACGGCCAGGGCCGCCCAGGCCGGGGTGCTGTCGGTGGTGGGTGTGGTTGCCCTGCTCAGTCTCAGCCTCGGGCTGGCGAATATCCTGCCGTTTCCCGCCCTCGACGGCGGACGCGCCGCCTTCCTGGTGCTCGAGCTTGTCCGCGGCCGACCGGTGGATCCGGCCCGCGAGCAGGTGGTGCATTACGTCGGCCTCGCTCTGTTGTTTGGACTCGTGGGACTTGTGACATATAACGATGTGTTGAGATGAGACCAAGGCGGAAATCGATCCCGGTTCGCATTGGCGATGTCGTCGTCGGCGGAGCGGCGGAAATCGTCGTTCAGTCGATGACCAAGGCCGACACGCGTGACGTCAAGGCGACCCTCAACGAGATCGCCCGCCTGAAGGACGCAAACTGCCGGATCGTGCGCGTCGCGGTGCCGACCCGAGAAGCCGCCCAGGCCATGGTGGAGATCAAGAAGTCGTCGCCGTTGCCCATCATCGCGGACATTCACTACGATGCGCCCCTCGCCCTGCTGGCGCTGCAGGCCGGCGTCGATGGACTGCGTCTGAATCCGGGGAATATCAAGGATCCGGAAAAAGTCAAGGAGATCACTCGCCAGGCCAAAGAACGGGAGGTGCCGATTCGGATCGGCGTCAATGCCGGCTCGCTTCCTGGACGCCCGAAAGAAGGTGCCGGCGTGAGGCCGCCCACGGAAGAGGTTGTGGCGGCGATGGTCAGCGCGGCCATGGGCCATATGCACATCCTCGAATCGCTGGACTTCAACCTGATCAAGGTTTCGATGAAGGCGTCCGATCCGCCGACCATGATTGCGGCGAACCGAGCGCTGGCGGAAAAGATGGATTATCCCTTGCATCTCGGCGTCACCGAGTCGGGTCCGCCTCGAACCGGCGCGGTCAAGAGCGCGGTCGGCATCGGGGTTCTGCTGGAGGAGGGCATCGGCGACACGATTCGCGTGTCTCTCGCCGGCGACTCGGTTGAGGAGGTCGAGGTAGCGTACGGCATCATCAACGCGCTCGCCGAGAAACAAACCGGGCCAAACCTGATCGCCTGTCCGATGTGCGGGCGTCTCGAGATCGACATGCTACCGATGGTCGCCGAAGTCGAAAAGGCGCTGAAGCGGATCAAGCGGCCGATCAACGTGTCGGTGATGGGCTGCGTCGTCAACGGCCCAGGCGAGGGCCAACATGCCGACATCGGAATCGCGGGCGGTAAGGGAAAGGGCATCCTCTTCAAACACGGCAAGATCGTCGGCACATTCCCCGAGAAAGAGTTGGTGCCCGCGCTGCTCAAAGAGCTCGACGCGATCGCCGCCGAAGACGCGCAGCAACTGGCCAGCTAACACAGAATTTCACCGGGCACAGGCGCGTTGAACTTATACTCACTAGCCTCATGTCCGACGACGAAAAAAAAGGCGGCGACGGCGGAAAAGACGGCGACGGCGATAAGCCGGAAACCGGCTTTGTCAAGGACATCCGCAAGCAGTCCCAGGATTTCCCCGGCTGGTACACCGACGTCGTCCGCAAGGCACAGCTCGCGGACTATTCACCGGTACGCGGCTGCATGGTCATCCGCCCCTATGGCTACGGGCTATGGGAATTCATCCGCGACGCGCTCGACGGCCTGATCAAACAAACAGGTCACGAGAACTGGTACTTCCCGGCGCTGATCCCGCTCAGCTTTTTGATGAAGGAGGCCGAGCACGTCGAGGGATTCGAGCCGGAGTTTGCGATGGTGACGCGCGGTGGCGGCAAGGACTTGGAAGAACCACTCGTCCTTCGTCCTACGTCCGAAACCATGATCGCGAGCGTGTTGCGCGACTACATCCAGTCCTATCGCGACCTTCCCGTCTTGACCAACCAGTGGAACAACGTCTTCCGCTGGGAGCTGCGTACCCGCCTGTTCCTGCGCACGCTCGAGTTCCTCTGGCAGGAAGGCCACACCTTCCACGAGACCGCGGCTGAAGCTGAAGAGGAAGTCTTCAGGATGCTCGAGCAGTATCGCCGGATCGCCGAAGAGTGGTGCGCGGTGCCGGTCCTTGCCGGACGGAAGTCGGAGACGGAGAAGTTCGCCGGCGCGCAGTATTCGACCTCGATCGAAGGCATGATGCTGGATGGCAAGGCGCTGCAAATGGGCACCTCCCATTACTTCGGCCAGAATTTCACACGCGCCTATGACCTGACCTTCACCGCCCGCAGCAACGCGCGCGAGCATCCTTACTCGACGAGCTGGGGCGTCTCCACCCGAATGGTGGGCGCCGTGGTCATGGCCCACGGCGACGACTTCGGCCTTCAGCTCCCTCCCCGGATTGCCCCGGTGCAAGTCGTGATCATCCCCATCTTTCGAACCGAGACTGAGCGAAGCCAGATCGAATCGGCCTTGACCGGTATCCTCGCCGAGCTCGACGACATCCGGATCAAGGTCGACTGGCGTGACGAGCGGCCGGGCTTCAAGTTCAACGAGTGGGAGCTGAAGGGCGTCCCCATCCGGATGGAGATTGGCCCCCGCGACCTGGCGAAGGGCGCGGTCATGATCGTCAGGCGCCTCGACCGAACGAAAACCGCGGTGGCGGTCGGGGACCTGGGCACCGCCATCCCGGCAATGCTGGAGAGCATCCAGGCGGATCTCTTCAAGCGGGCCCAGCAGTTTCGCGAGGCGCACACGGTTCGGGTGGACTCCTTGGAGTCCCTGATCCGCTACTTCAGCGAATCGGTTGGTTTCGTCATCACGCCCTGGTGCGGCGCCGAAGAGGATGAGATCAAGGTCAAGGGGGCGACCAGCGGCGCCACCACCCGCGTGGTGCTCGGCAAGCTGGACGGTCAGCAGCGTTGCGCGATTTGCGGGCGTCCAGCGACGCTGGAGGTCGCCTGGGGAAAGGCGTACTAGGCCCGCCGCGCCCTCGCCCTGATTGGGCTTTCGGAAGTTCGGGGATAATTCCGCCATACACCGAATAGGGATCTGAGCATGCAATTCGCCGACCTGCTGACCAAGGTCAGCTATCTTCCGCCCGGCGACGTCGAGGTCCTTTCACGTGCCTACGACGCCGCCGCCAGCGCCCACCATGACCAGAACCGGCTCTCCGGCGAGAAATTCATCGAGCATCCACTCAGCGTCGCCTCGATTCTGGCTGACCTGCAGCTAGACCGCGACACGCTTGCCGCCGCCATCCTCCACGACACGGTCGAAGACACCCACCTGACGGTTTCCGACCTGGAGCAGAGTTTTGGTCCGACCGTCGGCAAGCTCGTAGCCGGCGTCACCAAGTTGGACAAGATCAGCTTCCGCAGCCAGGAGCAAGCGCAGGCTGAGAACGTCCGCAAGATGCTGGTGGCCATGGCGGAGGATGTCCGCGTCGTCCTCATGAAGCTGGCGGATCGGCTGCACAACATGCGAACGGTCAACTTCCTTCCCGAGAATCGCCGGCGGGCGATGGCGCAGGAGACCCTCGACATCTACGCGCCGCTGGCCCACCGCCTCGGCATGTGGAACATCAAGTGGGAGCTCGAGGATCTTTCCTTTGCCCAACTTCATCCCGACGAGTACCAGGAGATCGTCAAGAAGATCGCTCGCAAGCGCAAGGAACGCGAGACCTACGTCGACGATATCAAAGAGATCCTGGAACGGGAGCTGACCGCGGTCGGCATCAAGGCAGACACCAGCGGGCGTCCGAAGCACGTCTACAGCATTGCCAACAAGCTGGCGCTGGGCAAGGACTTCGATGAGATCTACGACCTCTCCGCCATCCGCGTGTTAACGGATTCAATCAAGGATTGCTACGGCGCGCTTGGCGTCATTCATTCGTTGTGGAAGCCGATTCCAGGGCGGTTCAAGGACTACATTGCCATGCCGAAGTCCAATGGCTACCAGTCCTTGCACACGACCGTGGTGAGTCACAGCGGCGAGCCGATGGAAATCCAGATCCGCACCCATGAGATGCACCGGACGGCCGAATGGGGCGTCGCGGCCCACTGGACATACAAGGAAGGCACCGGCAAGGACGAGCGAAAAATGGATCAGCGGTTTGCCTGGCTGCGCCAGTTGATGGATTGGCAGAAGGAGGTGCTGGACGCCGAGAAGTTCGTCGACGCCGTCAAGGTCGACGTCTTCCGTGACGAAGTCTTCGTCTTCACACCGCGAGGTGACGTGCTGGCGCTCCCGTCGGGAGCCACGGCCGTCGATTTCGCCTACCGGATTCACACCGAGGTCGGCCATCGCTGCATTGGGGCCAAGGCCAACAGCCGGATGGTGCCGCTCGAGTACCAACTGCAGAATGGGGACATCCTCGAGATCCTGACTTCCAAGGGGCCGCATGGGCCGAGCCGCGACTGGCTGGCCTTCGTCAAGACCGCCGGCGCCGCCCAGAAGATCCGCGCCTGGTTCAAGAAGGAGCGCCGAGAAGAGAACGTCACCAAGGGTAAGGAGCTGCTCGACAAAGAGTTTCGGCGGATGCAGCAGCGCGCGCTCGCCTCCATCGGAGAGGAGCGGATCCTCGAGCTGGCGAACGAGTTTCGCTTCAGCGAGCTCAACGATTTCTACGCCGCCATCGGCTACGGCGACGTTAGTCCGCACTCCGTCCTCCTGAAGTACATGGCGGTCAGTCAGCCCGACGGGAATGGCGAATTTCCCCTTATCCCGCTCGTGCCGCAGTTCAAGCCCACCGGCGAAATCCGGGTCAAGGGTGAGCGAGGCGTGCTGACGCAGATCGCGCAGTGCTGTAAGCCGGTCCCTGGTGACCCGATCGCCGGCTACATCACCCGCGGGAAGGGGATTACTGTCCACCGCACCAGCTGCAAGAACGTTCTCAACGTCAACAACCAGGAACGCCTGGTCGACGTCGACTGGGATACCGGTGGGAGGCAGCTGTACCCGGTCGGTATCAAAATCGAGGCGTGGGATCGTACCGGGCTGCTCCGCGACATTGCCACGGTGATCGCCGAAAGCAAGATCAACCTGACGGGCGCTGAAGTCCAGGTCTACGACGACAAGACGGCGGTCATCTCGACCACCGTCGAGATCAGCAGCCTGACCCAGCTCAGCCGGCTGATGGAGCGGCTGGAGACGGTCAAAGACGTTCACACGGTTGCCCGGGAGGGCAATCTGGCCCATAGCTAGCGGCCCCAGCAGCGGCGCTGGGCGCCTCGCAACCGACATCGTTACGCGCTTGTGACGACCGCCTTCATGCAGGCCATCGCGGAAACGGTCGCCGTAACTTCGCCTACCTAGCATCGGGAAGCGATGGGTGCCCATTCCAGCGGTCGACGCGCGCTCGCCGGTTTCTTTCTCGTTGGGCCGGCGATTGTCGTGCTCTTCGGCGCCGTCGCCATGGTGGCGCTCCATCCGGTGGACGGCCTCGCCTGGGTGATGGTGCCGGATCTGACCGCCGACCTGCGGCTCGACGCGGGCCTGCAGACCAAACCGCTCAAGAACACCGTCGTGGCCGAGGCCTTGCAGGACCAGTCACTGGAGGGCGCCGATTCCCAGTCGCTCGCGATTCCCCCGGCGCTTGCGCTCGCGCCGCCGCCCGCAGCTGTTGCCATCAACCTGGCTCCATCGGCGCGACCGGTGATCAAGCCGGTGTCGACCCCGGCGCCGGCTCCGACCGCGGCTCCATCGCCGGGCCCGAGCCCATCGCCCGCCGCCTCGCCGTCCCCGAACCCAACGGCCGTGGCGACGCCTACCCCAACGCCGAGTCCCCAACCAACGCCTACGCCTACGCCCAGTCCGCAACCAACGCCCACGCCTGCACCCACACCGACACCAACCCCCAGGCCTTCGCCAACCCCCACGCCGGTGCCGACCGCTCGGTTCGCGATCGCCTCAGCCACTGAGGCCGTCTCGACCTCGACGAAAGGCCAGAGCAATGCCGGCCGCTGCAATCAGACGACGGTGATGGCGACCGGCAGCTTCACGACGAACGGCGTCGGCGGCTGGGTCTTTTACCAGTGGACCCATTACGACACGTCGGGGAAGGTCGTGGGCTCGACGCCGGAGGCGCCAATCCGGGTTGCAGCTGGCGACACCAGCTCGCACGCGGTCATGCCTGACTCGTTCACGCCACAGCACAGCGGTTCGGACAAGCTTGTCTTCTGGAGCCCGGCCTATGCAGCCGCGACGCAAAGCTGGAGCTGTGTTGGCTAAGCGACTGACGCTCCCGGCGATGCGGATCCGAACCCAGATCATCCTGCCGTTCCTGCTGCTGATGTTGATTCTCGGTGTCATCGGCACTTACCTGACGACCAGCCTCGTGGCCGGCTCGCTCGAGAGCCGCATTGCGGACCAACTGGTCCAGGCGGAGAACGCCGCCCTCGATGCCGCGGTCAAGCTGCAGGGGCGACAGGTGGCGGCAATCCGGCTGGTCGCCAACACCGAGGGCGTCGACCAGGCCGTCCGAGCCGGAGACGCCGCCAGGCTCCGCCAGCTGATCGTGCCGCTCGAGGTCAACAACCGCCTGGGCACGGTCATGATCTTCGACGCTTCGGGGAAAACCATCCTCGAGGTCACCCAGCCCGACACCACCAACCCCAACGGGCTGGTCTTCAAGAGCGGCACCGACCTCGCGACCGAGGCGCTGGTTCAGCCGGTCTTGAAGGGCCAGTACGACGCGCTCGGCGATAAGTACATCGGCTACCTTGGTGCTCCGGCCACGGCGCTGGCGGCCGCTGGGCCGGTGATGCTAGGCGACCGCGTGGTCGGGGGCGTGCTCGTTCAATCGTCGTTGGCCGACGTGCTGACCGAGATGCAAAGCAAATCGGAGGCCCAGGTCGCGCTGCTCGACGGCAATGGGAGCCTGCTGGCGAGCACGCTGGCCGGGGTCAAGGGCGAGCTGATCGACGAGCACCTGCGCTCCTACCTGGCGCTTGCCTCGCCGGGCCGCGCGGCAACGCGGACGTTGACCATCGGTAACCAGGCGTATGAATTCCAGGTCACCAACTTCTACTTGCGCCAACATATCGAGGGCTACCTTGCGGTCGCTCTCTCGCGGAAAAGCGTGATCGACGCCGGCGTCCAGTCGGCCATCCAGATGACCGCGCTCTTCGCCGGCGTGGTCCTGATCCTGCTCCTGGTCGGATACCTGCTCGCCTTGCGGCTTACGCATCCGATCGAGGCGCTGGTTGCCGGTACCCAGGCGGTGGCTCGGGGCGACCTGAGCCAGCGGCTCGAGGTCCGTCGTCGTGATGAGCTCGGCGAACTGGCGACCGCGTTCAACACGATGACGCAGGACCTGCAGGAGCGCACCCGCTCGTTGAACGAACAGATGCGGCGCCTGGCCGCGCTTTCCCAGACCAGCCAGGGGCTCGGTCGCGATGCCGAGCCGGGCGCGATGGCAGAGGCGATCCTTGGCGTCAGCCTGAAGGCGCTTGGACTCGAGAACGCCCTCCTGCTTGCCCGCAACGAGGCCAACGGTCTCGAGGTCCGGGCCACCGTGGGTCTCCTGCCGAAGGCCGCCGGCCAGCTGGCGCGAATCAACCCCAACAAGCTAGCCGAAGGATTTACCGCAGAGTCGGCTGCGGCGGTCGAGACCGTCGGGCAGCTCTCCGGTGATGCGCGGCGCTGTTTGCGGCTCTTTGCCGATCTCGCTGGCGTCCAAGAGGCGCTCGTCGTGCCACTCGTTCGCGCCCAGCGGAATGCCGGGTACCTGATCGCCGGGCTCGCCGCCGGCTACCGGCTGCCGCAGGAAGACACCGAGTTGCTACAGACAATCGCGACCGAGATGGCATTGATGATGGAAAACACGGAGCTTCGAAAGAAGACAGAACTGCAGGCGCATCGTCTCGACCAGGCGATCGTGGCGCTCGAGAAGATCTCACAGGCGCTGACGGCGGTGACGGTGGGCACGGACAACCTGCTGCGCGCGGTGGCACACGCAACCGCCGAAATCCTCGATGTCCCTTACGCATCCCTTCACCTGCGCAGGCCGGCGTGGCGCCAGCAGTTCTCTGATGTGATCGTAGGGTCGACCAGCCGGCGGGATCTGGCCGCCATCAGGCAGAGCGGCGACCTGGCGGCGCAGCGGGTGCAGCAGCCTTCGCAGGTTCTCGAGCTGGACCTCGACGACCAGCGCAGGGAGCCGATTGCCGCGGCGCGACGCCTCGGTCTGCGTCGGGCGGTCGCCGTGCCGATGAGCTTGGGCGGCGAAATCGTAGGTGTCCTCGTGATTCACATGCGGACGCCGCGGGCGCTGGAGCGCAGCGAGGTTCGGGTGCTCCAGACGCTGGCCAACCAGGCCGTGATCGCGATCGAGAACGCCGCGGCATATGAACAAACCAAGCAGCTTGCCACCACCGACGCGCTCACCGGCGTCGCAAACCATCGCGAGCTCGAGGCCTACCTGGAGCGCGAATTGCAGCGTGCCGGGAAGGCGGGCGAATCATTTGCGCTGATCATGTGCGATCTCGACAACTTCAAGGAAATCAACGACAGCGTCGGTCACCCGGCGGGCGATGCCGTGTTGCGCCACCTCACCAGTCGAATCCTGGTTCCGGCGGTGCGGCCCAAAGACCTGGTGGCGCGCTACGGCGGCGACGAGTTCGTGCTGGTCCTGCGTGGCGCTGACGGTCGGGCAGCGATGTCCGTCGCGGAGCGCATCCGCAAAACGGTGGAGGGCCAGGCCGTAATGCTCGATGGAAAGGCGGTGTCGAGTCTCTCCCTCAGCCTCGGGATCGCGGTCTTCCCCCGTGATGGCGACAGCCGCGAAGCGCTCGTGCAGGCGGCCGACCAGGCGCTCTACGTTGCCAAGCGCACAGGCCGCAACCGTGTCGTTCGAACCGACGCCGCAAGCAGCGAACTCCAAGCGACGGGTTGATTTTCGGCGACCGGCCATGGCGCTGGTCTTCGGTAATCTGTCCAGACCATGCCCCCGATCGCGCAACGCGCGCGCGGCACGCAGGACCTCCTGCCGCGTGATCAACCCTACTGGGACGCGATGGAGCACGCTGCTCGCGAGCAAGCTGAGCGGTTCGGCTACCAGCGAATCGAGACGCCGATCTTCGAGGCGACCGAACTGTTCGTTCGCGGTGCCGGTGAGGCAAGCGACATCGTCACTCACGAGATGTACACCTTCCGCGATCGCGGCGACCGCTCGTTGACACTCCGCCCGGAGGGCACCGCCCCGATCGTGCGAGCGTATTTCGATGGTGGTCTCGACCAGGAACCGCAGCCCGCGCGGCTCTACTACATCGGCCCGTATTTTCGCTACGACCGGCCCCAGGCAGGGCGCATGCGCGAGCTACATCAGTTTGGCATCGAGGCGATCGGCGAGAGCAGTCCACAGCTTGACGTCGAGGCGATTCTTCTGGGTTGGTCCTGGTTCCAAGCGCTCGGCATCGAGGGCATCAACCTGCGGCTCAACAGTATTGGCGACGAGGTTTGCCGTCCAGCGTACCGGGAGCGCCTACGGGATTATTACCGACCCCATCTCGATGCCCTGGGCCCGGAGAGTCGTGTTCGCTTCGACAAGAACGTGCTTCGCTTATTCGACTCCAAGGACCCCCGAGAGCAGGCCTTGAAGCGCGACGCGCCGAAGATCGTCGACCATCTCTGCGAGCCCTGCGCGCAGGCATTCGCGCTCGTCAAACAGACGCTGACGAAAGAAGCAGTCCCGTATGTGCTCGATCCAGAACTCGTTCGAGGCCTCGATTACTACACGCGCACCGTGTTCGAATTCCAGCATCAGTCGCTCGCGGGCGCGCAGAATGCGCTTTGCGGTGGAGGGCGCTACGACGGTCTTGCCGCCGCCCTTGGATATCGGTCCACACCTGGGATCGGGTTCGCGGCCGGTCTCGATCGTACCGCCCTGCTGCTCAAGGAGGCGAAACCAATGACGCCGGCGACGCCGGATGTCTACGCCGTCGCCCTGGATGCGCAGGACGAGCCCGACCTTTTGCATGTTGCCGGCCTGCTCCGCAGCCGCGGCCTTCGGGTGGTGGTCGACCCCGGTGCGGGACGCCTCGATGCCAAGCTGCGCAAGGCTGCCAGGCGCGGCGTAAAGGTCACCATCCTGATTGGCCCCGAGGAACGGGAGAAGGGTGAAGCGGTCGTCAGGGACATGCGATCGAAGACTCAGGTCAGCGTGCTGCAACGGGAGCTGGTCTCGACGGTGATCGACACCCTGGGCAGGCCGTGACTCGCACGGCGCGCAGTTACGCCGACGAGGTCCGCCCTGACCGGATCGGCTCCGCCGTTGACCTGTATGGCTGGGTGCATCGTCGGCGCGACCTTGGCGGCCTGATCTTCATCGACCTGCGCGACCGCAGCGGCCTCGTCCAGGTGAAGTTCGACCCGGCGCACGGCGAGGCGCACGCGGGCGCCGGCGACCTGCGCCTCGAATCGGTGATCCGGGTGCGGGGCATGGTTCAGCGGCGTCCTGAAGGCACCGAAAACCCGCAACTGCCGACTGGCGAGGTCGAGGTCGAGGCTGAGATCCTGGAAACGCTCAACCGGGCACAGACGCCGCCCTTTTCCGTCAATGAGGAGACGGGGGTCGACGAGCAGTTGAGGCTTCGGTATCGCTACCTCGACTTACGCCGGCAGCGGATGGCCCGCAACCTGCAACTGCGGCACCGCATCACGAAGTCGATTCGGGATTTTCTCGACGCCGAGGGCTTCCTCGAAATCGAGACGCCGGTCCTGATCCGCAG
>Ga0066699_10000292_pt1 | contig 13268 bp, 11 predicted proteins | sample GraSoiAngelo_148_FD_66455 | JGI IMG/M metagenome (GOLD analysis project Ga0066699, IMG submission 66455) | Grasslands soil microbial communities from the Angelo Coastal Reserve, California, USA - 14_1009_09_20cm | ecosystem: Environmental > Terrestrial > Soil > Grasslands | place: USA... | reverse complement strand
TTCGCGGGCGAGCGCGTGCAACGGTTCGTGCCGGCCGACAGCCCGCGCGGGAAGCTGATGGAGCAGCTGCTCCGCGCTCCGCTCAATTAAAATCCCGAGCTCCAAATCCCAAATCCCAACTCCCAAGGTTCATCATTTGGCCTTGGGAGTTGACAACGGCAGCAGTCGCTTGCATGCCGCTTCATCGCTCACCAAAGCCGTCGACCAGCTGCTCGGACCCGTCGCAACATATGAGATTCGCGGTCAGCATGCTGAGCAAGCACCGGAGACTCTTCGCAGCTGTGCTGTGCAACGCCGTCGGCGCAAGTCTGTTGTGGACCTGCATGTCTCGCTTCGATACCGGCGACGAATATTGGTCTGTGCGGGGCCGGGAAATCGCCGGCTCTGTCATCGGCGCGATCGGCATTCTCTTTACGATGCCAGCGCACACCTGCGATCGGGCGGATGCGTGACGCGGAGCGTCGGAGCGCTGCCGATCAGCATCCGTAAAGCGCGAGCACGTTGAGGGACGCGAGCGGCGGCGACCCTAGCGTCCGCGGCCATCGACAACGCGCGCGGCGCTTTCGGCACGCGGAGAAGCGACGCGGAACGTATGCGCCGATCGCCGAGCGTTTAGGCCGACCTGAAGGTCGGCCTCTACGTCGTGCTTCGAACCCCAACTTCCAAGATGTCCTTGGGAGTTGGGGTTTGGGATTTGGGATTTGGGATTTATTTCTTCGCGCCCGGCGCGCCTTCAGCGCCGCCCTCGGCGTTGCCCAGGAACAGCGTGCGCCCGTCTGGCAGCGTCAGGTCGCGGCCGTTGGCGCGCAGCGACCCGTCCTTCGACTGATACCCGTCCACCTTGACGGTCGTGCCCGGCAGGAGCGAGGCCTTGGTGAAGCCGCGCCGCAGGAGCGTATTCGGCGTCCCCGCCTCGACCATCCATTCCTCGGTGGTCCCGTCCGCCTTCTTCACGTCCATGTAGATCCACGCGTGCGGGTTCACCCACATCATCTTGGTGACCGTCCCCGTGAAGACGACGTGTCTGTTGGCGTCGAACTCCGACGAGAACGCGTGATGCGCCGACACGGTGCCGTTGCCGAGCACGAGCCCGAGGGTCACGAGAGCCGCGCAGAAAATCGTTGTACGCATCGCATCTACCTCTGTGTCTGTGGCTTCGTCAGGTTCAACGACGGATTCTTCTCGCGCGCACGCGCGCCGGTCAGCAGGTGCACGATGTCGAAGTTGTCCTCGTGGCACATATATTCGTACATCTGCTCCTTCGGGTCGATCTTCGTCCACGGAATCACCGCCGTCCACGGCTTGGTCCACGTCGTCGGATCGTCGATCGTGAACTCGTAGTTGACCGTGTCGTCGGCGACGCGGGTGAACCGCTCGGTGATCTTGTAGGTCTCCGGGTTCGCGCCCTGGTAGACCGTATCATCGTTGCGGAAGTTCGTCGTTTCGAGGACGAGCGTGTTCCCCTCGAAGTGGCCGCGCGTGTCGCCGAGCCACTGCTTCAGTGTCGGACCGATGTGCGGACGGCCGTCGAGCGGGATGATGCGCGCGCTGTGGATCATCTCCGGTGCAATCACCACGTAGCCCGGGCTCTGGTAGATCTGGAAGTCGTTGTTGTAGATCGTCGGCAGGTACGGCGGCGAGTCGGTCCTGATGATGCAGCGGATCGGCAGCGACATCTCCGTCGCGATGTTCGGCATCCCCGCCTGGAACCGCGCACCGGCCGCCGCGCGCTCCGCCCGGATCTTCTGACGCTCGGGGCTGATCGGCACCGTCGGCGGCAGCCGGCCGTCGGGCGGATCGACGATGAGCGACGTGCGGTGATCGTTGGTGATCTTCAGCCGTCGCGCATCCATCCAATGCTCGTTGTACGCGCGGTTGACGTCCACTTCTGGTCCGCCATCGCGCCGGTCGCGGCTCAGGTCGTTGGCGAGCTGCTCTTCAAAGAGATTGGCTTCGTTCCCGGCGACCGTTTCGCCTTTGCCGGCGGGACGCTGCAGCGGGGTGCTCGTCGCGTCGTTCCACACACCCTGCAGATCCGGATCGCCCCACGGCGTCTTCTTCGCATATGCCTTTTCAGCCGTGTTCGTCGCCTTCGGCGCGACAGTCTTCGCGGTCTGAGCGACGAGCGCGGATGACATCACGATCGCCGCGGCCGCGGCGAGTACCATTGATGAAAGCCATCGCCAGTTCATGACGCACCTTTCTTGAACTTTCCGTACAACAGTTCTTCCGTGAACGGGACGCACTTGTATTCGAGCAGCTGAGCATTCTTCTCCATGCGGCGGTACAGCGGGAAACTGATCTTCCACGGCCGCGTGAACACCTTCGGATCCTCGATCGTCGCCTCGTACAGCATGTGATACGGGCTGGCGGGGGTGTAACGCTCGACGACGTGCAGTTGATCGCTGTGATAGTCGCCCGCGCGATCGAACCATGTCTCTTCGCGCAGCCCCGTGACGTCGACGACGAGCGTCTCACCTTCCCAGTGACCACGCGACCACCCCATCCACGTGTCGGTCGGCGCCTCGTCCTTCCAATCCATGCGGATCGTTCTCGTGGTGCTCGCATATTCATACGCGATCAGGATGTACTGGCCGCTCCCCTGCACGATCTGAAACGGGAACGGCATGTAGGTCGCGCGCGGGACACCCGGCATGTAACACTTCATCTCGGGATCGCCGAGGTTGTGCCAGTTCTTGTCGCTGCTGACGTCGGCCTTGATGCGGTTGGCCGCGTTCTGCCGCTTTTTCGCCAGCGCTTCGGGTTTGTACGGGATGACACCGCCTTCGACGACGCTCTGGCCCGCGGGCCAGCCGCTGTATTCGCCGATCAATTCGGTGTACGGGCCCGCCTGCGCCTCGTGATCCTGGAGGTCGATGTTGGCCGTGACAAACGACTGCCAGACCCCATTCAAATCGGGATGACCGTTCAGACGCGGCGCGCGGTACGCAGGAAATGAGCTCGTGGGCGCGGGTGCCGCCGCAGCGGGACGCGGTGCGGGGGCCTGCTGCCCACTTTGTTGCCCGACGGCGGGTGAAAACCAGACGATAGCGATCACGACCGCGAGCCCCAGCGGTGTGATCACGTGCCAGATCCGGGTACGCATGTGAACCTGCCTCTTTAGCGGCGGATTGTAGCATCATTGCGCATGCTCAAAACCGTCCTCGCGCTGCTCGGCGCGGTCGCGGTTCTCGCCGCCGCATCGCCGCAGAAGACCGCGTGGGGTGACCCCGATTTGCAAGGAATTTGGGCGCAGAAGTACCAGATTCCGCTGCAGCGGCCGGGGCCCGACGCCGGCAAACCGACGCTGACGGCTGAGGAAGTCAAGCAGCGCGAGGCCGAGCGCGCTCAGCAGGCCGCGTCGGCGCCCAAACGTGGCGACCGGATCGCGCCGCGCGGCACGCTCGAGGATCTGACGGGCGCGTACGACATCGTGTTCGAGGCCGATCCCATCGATACGTCCCGGCCGATCGGCCCGCGCACGTCACTCATCGTCGATCCGCCGGACGGCCGCATCCCGGCGCTCACGCCGGCCGTGCAGGCGCGGATGCGCGAGATGCGCGCGTTCATGCTCGCGCTGATGCAGTCGGTGGACGCGTGCAAGCGATCGCAGGACATCGCCTGCTTCGGCGTGAAGCCCGGCCCGGTGTCGCCACGCCGCAACGAGCCGCCTCCCTACTATCTCGCCGCGCAAATCATGGGCGACCGCGTCATCAACCGCGCCGACGGCCCGGAAGACTTCGGCCTCGGTGAGCGATGCCTCGCCGGCGGGCTGCCGAACTTCGGCGTGCAGCAGATCGTGCAGTCGCCGGGCGCCGTCTCGATCCTCTACGAAGGATGGCAGCGCGTGATTCCGATCACGAACGCGCCGCATCTCCCCTCCGCCGTCCGCCAGTGGCATGGCGACTCGCGCGCCCACTGGGAAGGCAGCACGCTCGTCGTCGACGTCACCAATTTCACGCCGAAGACCGACTACCAGGGCTCGCGCGAGAACCTGCATCTCGTCGAGCGGTTTACTCGAGTCGATGCGAACAACGTCGAATACGCCGTGACGATGGACGACAAGACAACCTGGGAGAAGTCGTGGACGGTGAAGGTGGAGATGGCGCGGCAGGGTGCCAAAGCGAACGCCATCTACGACGAGCCGCGCTGCCACGACGGCAACATCGCGCTGAAGGACATGCTGATCGGCGCGCGCATGGACGACAAGGCGTTCGCTGAAAGGCGCGGCCCGGATCCGGCGACGATGTGTTACCTGCTGTGCGGCACCGGCAATCCGGAGTACGCGCGGCAGCGTCAGGAAGGACGCGGCGGCGGCGCGGGGCCAACTCCTGCTGGGCCTGCGGGACCGACGCGATGAAGGCGAGCCTGTCGCGTTCGCTGCTCGCGGCGATCGCCATCGTCGCAGCCGCCGTCGCGATCACAACCTTGGCGACTCGCACGAGCGGAGAGCCGGCCGCGTCGGCACGCATCGACGGCAAGCCGAACTTCAACGGCGTCTGGCAGGCGCTCAACGAGGCGAACTGGGATCTGCAGGCGCACGAAGCGCGCGCCGGTGCGGTGACGCAGCCCGGCGTCTACCCGTATCCGTACGCGCGCGTGCCGGCCGCGCCCGTGCTCGCGCTCGGCGCAGCGGGCGGCGTCCCCGCATCAGTTGGCGTCGTCTCCGGCGACGGCGAGATTCCCTATACGGCTGATGCCGCCGCGAAGAAGAAGGACAACGCGGAGCACTGGATCGATCGCGACCCCGAGTTGAAGTGTTACGTGCCCGGGACGCCTCGGGCGATGTATCTCAACTACCCGTTGCAGATCGTGCAGAGCACGAACAAGATTCACGTCGACTTCGCCTTCGCCAACGCCGCGCGGACGATTCACCTCGACGAGGTGGACGAGCCGCCGGCGGACACGGCGATGGGCTTCTCGCGCGGCAGGTGGGACGGCGGCACGCTCGTCGTCGATACGAAGCAGCTGCAGGGCAACTGGCTGGATCGCGCGGGGAACTTCTACAGCGAGACCGCGCACATGGTCGAACGTTTCACGCCGATCAGCAATGACGCGATTCGCTACGAGGTGACGATCGAGGACCCGCACGTGTTCACCAGGCCGTGGACGATCTCGATGCCGCTCTACCGCCGCCTCGAATCGAACGCGCAGCTGCTCGAATATCCGTGCGTCGAGTTCGTGGAAGAATTCATGTACGGCGACGCACGCAGCAAACAGCTGGTGAAGCACTGGGAAGGCGATTCCATCGTGATCGACATCACGCGAAAGATGCGGGCGGAGGGTGTTCGATGAGATGCAGGCTTGCGGTGATCCTTGGAGCGTTCGGCCTCTTCGTCGCGGCGACCGCGCCGCTGGCGGCGCATCACTCCTTTACCGCCGAATTCGACGCCAGCAAACCGGTGCTCTTCAAGGGCACGGTCACCAAGATGGAGTGGATCAACCCGCACGTCTGGATCCACATGAACGTGACGCGGAACGGCAAGACCGAGGAGTGGATGGTCGAAGGCGGCGCGCCGACGGTGCTCTTCCGGCGCGGCTTCAGCAAGAATTCGCTCGCCGCCGGCACGCAGATCGTCGTCGACGGCTATCGCGCGAAGGATGGGACGAACAAGATGAACGCCCGCGAGATTACCTTCGCGGACGGCAAGAAGCTGTTCGCCGGCTCGGAAGGCACCGGCGCCCCCAGATGAACGTCACCGAAGCTGCACGGCGCCGCCGCGAATCTCGAGGTATTCCTGCGACGCGGCGGCAACTGCCGCCATGTCGGTCTCCGACGTCAGCGAATCGTTGAACTCCGCGTAGAGCCGCACGACGCTGTTCACCGTGCGGACTGCCGCCGGATCCGCCCACGTGCTGTACTTGCCCAGCTTGTCCTCGATCTCCGCTGCCGCTTTCCCTGGACTCATCTTCATGTCGTAGCGGCGCTTCGCCTCGGCCTTCAGGATCGTCAGGTACTCGCGTGTCTCGGCCAGTTCCTTCTTGCTCCCGATCGGACCGTGGCCTGGCACGATGACGTCAACGTCCATCTTGTTGATGCGGTCGATCGACTCGATCCACTTGCTGATGTGGCCGCTCTGCGCCGCGGGCGCGACGTAGAAGAAGGCGACGTCGCCGGCCCACAGGATCTTGTATTGCGGCAGATAGATCAGCGCGTCGCCCCACGTGTGCGCGGGGCTGCCGTTGTACATCAGGCGCACTTCGGTGTTGCCATACCAGTACGTGATGCGCGAGCGATCATCGAACGTCGTGGTGGGCGGGGCGAGCTTCAGCTCCGCCATGCCCACCTTCCACGACTCGGGACGCCCGGCGAGATTCGAGATGCCGTTGCTGATGACGGCCTTGCGGCAATACTCGTGGCCGACGATCTCCGCCGGCAGGAAGAAGCAGTTGCCGGTCGTGTGATCGGCGTGGTGATGCGTGTTGATCAACCGGTCGCACGTCCGGCTGCCCGCGAGGGTCTTCGCCGCCGCGAGAAACGCCTTGGTATGCGGCGGCGCCGCGAACGCATCGATCGCCATCCAGTGATCCGGGCCGAGGATGCAGGCGCCGTTGCTGATGGCGGAGCTCGGCACGCCCGGGCCGCCCGCCTGCGTATAGGCGTAGACGTTCGGGGCGAGTTGCCTGAAACCGGTCTTCCAGCTCGGATAGGGCGGGTTGCCGGCGCGCGTCTGGCCGAAGGCACCGAGGGCGCCCAGGCCGGCACCCGCCGCCGTGAACATCGCCTCGCGGCGCGTGAACCGTCTCGTCATGGCGAAGCAGATGTTAACAGAGCACGCGAATGATGTCCGACCGCGTGATGATGAAGGTCTTCTCCGTCTTGAAATCGCGCACGAGGACCGCCGGATTTTCGGGCGTAATCATCGTGGAGAGCAGCTGCACGGGCGTGGAGATGTCGACGAAGGGAAACGCCGGCTGCATGATGGCTTCGACCGGCTTGTGCTTCACGTCGGCGTCCCGCATGAACTCGCTATAGAGGTGCGACTCGTTCAGCGATCCGATGACGCGCCCGCCGCGCGTCACGGAAATCTGTGAGAAGTCGTGCTCGCTCATGATGCGGATGGCGTCCTCGACCGGCCTGGCGGCCTCGATCGCGTGCAGCTCGCCGGAGACGCCGAGCGCGACGAGATCGCGGGCCGTCATGCCCGTCACCTCGAGGAAGCCTTTCGCGCGCATCCACTCGTCGTTGAACATCTTCGCGAGATAGCGCGAGCCATGGTCGTGGAAGATCACCACGACGAGGTCGTCTTTCGTGAAGTTGTCCTTGAGCTGCAGCAGACCGGCCATCGCGGAGCCGGCGGAGTTGCCCGCGAAGATCCCCTCCTCGCGCGTGATGCGCCGCGTCATGATGGCCGCGTCCTTGTCGGTCACCTTCTCGAAGTGGTCGATGACGCTGAAGTCCACGTTGCGCGGCAGGAAATCCTCGCCGATGCCTTCCGTGATGTACGGATAGATCTCGTTCTGGTCGAAGATGCCGGTCTCTTTGTACTTCTTGAACACCGAGCCGTAGGTGTCGATCCCCCACACCTTGATGCGCGGGTTCTTCTCCTTCAGAAACCGGCCGACGCCGCTGATGGTGCCGCCCGTGCCGACGCCGCAGACCAGATGCGTGACGCGGCCGTCAGTCTGCTCCCAGATTTCAGGTCCAGTCTGCTCGTAGTGCGCGGCGGTGTTCGACAGGTTGTCGTACTGATTCGCCTTCCACGAGTTGGGGAGTTCGCGCTCGAGCCGGGATGACACCGAGTAGTACGACCGCGGATCCTCGGGGTCGACGTCTGTCGGACACACGATCACCTCCGCGCCGAATGCCTTCAGCGCGTCCACCTTCTCCTTCGACTGCTTGTCGGTCGTCGTGAAGATGCACTTGTAGCCCTTGATGACCGCGGCGATGGCGAGCCCCATGCCGGTGTTGCCCGACGTCCCCTCGATGATCGTGCCGCCCGGTTTCAGCTTCCCCGCCTTTTCGGCGTCCTCGATCATCCGGACCGCCATCCGGTCCTTGATCGAATTGCCTGGATTGAACGTTTCAAGCTTCATCAGGACGTCGGCGTCGATGCAGCCGCGCGTGATCCTGTGCACACGCACGAGGGGCGTGTTGCCGATCGCATCTAGAATCGTGTCGCAAATCTTCAGCTCAGCGCGCGTGGCCACGCGTCGATTCTCCCATCCAAGGGGGTGCGCATGAAAGTCACGGTTGTCGGCGATTCGGTCGCGTGGGGACAGGGCCTGCTCGACGCGCACAAATACGGCTCGATCGTGAACCAGACGCTCGGCCTCGTCACGCCGCCGCTGATGCTCGCGCACTCGGGCGCCACGGTGGGCCTCCGCGGCGCGACGCCGTTCACCGCCAGGTCGGGCGAAGTGCCCACGTCGTCGCCGACCGTGCTCGAGCAGGTGAACGCCGCGCCGGATCCTGCCGACGCGCAGATCGTGCTGCTGAATGGCGGCATCAACGACGTGAACATCCGCGTGATTCTCAACCCGCTGACGACCTCCGCGGATCTGAGCCACAAGACGCGGCGCTACTGCCACGACGACATGCTGGCGCTGCTGCAGGCGGCGACGCAGCGGTTCACCTCGCCCGAGTCGCGATTGGTCGTCACCGGCTATTACCCGATTCTCAGCCACGAGTCGGCGCCGGTTCGCGCGCCGCTGCTGCTGGCGACGCACGGCGTGTCGTTCACGCCGTTCATGCACCCGGACATGGTGTTCGAGAAGGTCGTCGCGCTCTGTCTGCAGTTCTGGAAGGAATCGACCGGCTGCCTGCGGCGCGCGGTCAGCGACTGCGGCGATGCGCGCGTGTCGTTCGCCGACGCTGGCTTCACGGAGAAGAATGCGGTGTTTGCCACCGCGCCCTTGCTGTGGGGCGTGAAGATGGACTTCTCCCCGCAGGACGAGGTGATTGGCGATCGACAGACCGCGTGCAATGTGGCGTATCCGCCGCTCGCGGTCGTCGAGCGCGAAGCGTGCTACCGCGCGTCGGCAGGTCACCCGAACGTCGCGGGCGCGCAGCAGTTTGCGCAGGCTATTCTGGCGTCGCTGGCGGTCGTGTAAGGCAAGGAGTTCACCATGGCTGGTATTGCAGAACAGACGTCTCCAACTTTGCGATGACCGTCAGGACGGCGGAAGGCAAGAGCGACGCCGCGCTGCGCGGCCGCGTCGCCTTCGTCACCAACACCGGCACGACGGTCTCGATGTTCGGGCCCGTGTCATTCGCCGCTCGTCAGAGCTTCCGCGTTCCGGCGTTTCCGGCGGTGCAGGCGCTGCGCTGCGACATCACGCTCGACGGCTATCGGCCGCAGCCGTCGCAGGTCTTCATCCCGCACGCCAACCAGACGCTCGAAGCGCCGGTGACCGCGATGCGCAGTCCGGGCGACTGGACGCCCGCATTCCGGCCGTTCGGCGAGCTCGATCCCGATCGCTTCGCGCGCTTCATCCGCGTCGCGAAGGCGAGCGATGCGGTCAGCTTCATCACGCAGGCGCCGCCGCTCGGGTCACTGGTCACCGCCTACGACAACCTCGCGGGCGACCAGGGACAGTTCGCCAAAATGGCGCTGCTGAATCTGTATGCCGTGTTGAGCGATGAGGACGACCCGGTCTCGGGCACGCGCTGGTTCGAGCTCGTGCGGAAGATCGTACGCATCGATCGCGAGCGGTTCGTCGCCGAAGTCGATCCGCAGGTGTTCTCCTCCGTCCGCACGATCCTGGGGAATCTCAACCAATTCGGCTACAAACCCGAGCCGAGCCCCGAGCTCCATCGCCACAACTTCCCCGACGTTGCCTCGATCACCGATCTGATTACCGTGAAGAAGTCATTCGAGCAGGGAACGATTCAGTGGACCGTCGCGAAAACGCAGACCGCAGCGGGTGCGACGTTCTACCTGGACGTGGACGCGGACGAGCACGAACAGATCGCGCTGCACACCATCGACTTGTTCAAGCACAAGTTCAACGGCGGCACGCACCCCATCGACATCCACGAGTACCTCGTCGCGCACGCCGCCAAGCAGGACGCTGGCGAGATCAATCTGGGGTACGAGCTGGTGCGGCGCGTCTAGCTGACCCCGGGCGCGCCGGCGTGCGGCCGATGCTTGGCGAGCGCGGCGACCGCGATGATTAATTCCGCGGGGTCCACGGGCTTGGCCAGGTGCAGCTGGAACCCCGCCTGCAGCGCTTTCATGCGATCTTCGGCGCGCGCGTAGGCCGTCAACGCCGCCGCCGGCACGTCGCGAACGCGCGCGTCGTCCGAGCTGCGCACGCGGCGGATCAGCTCGAAGCCGTCGCTGCCGACCATGCCGATGTCGGCGAGCAGCACGTCGGGCCGGTTCGCGGCCAGTACTTCGAGCGCGTGCGCCATCGAATCCGCCGTCGCGACCGTGGCGCCCACCGCTTCCAGCGTTTCCGTCACCAGCATCCGCGCATCGGCGTCGTCGTCGACCGCGACAACGCGGACGCCGTCGAGCCGCGTGAGCGGCGCGGCGGCTGCCGGCGCGCTTCCAGCCGCATGCGCGCGCCGTTCGGGTGCCTGTTCGGTATGGACGACCATCAGCGGCAGCCGCACTCGGAACGTGGACCCCTTGTCCTTCCCTCCGCTCGCCACGTGGATCGTTCCGCCATGCAGCTCCACGAGATGACGAACGATCGCCAGTCCCAGGCCGATGCCGCCATGCTCGCGCGTCGTGCCGCTGTCCGCCTGGCGAAACCGTTCGAAGATGTGCGGCAGGAAATCCGGCGCGATGCCGATGCCGGTATCGCTCACCACGATTTCGACGTGCGAGTTGATGCGCTCGACGCGGACCTGCACGACGCCGTGCTTGGGTGTGAATTTCACGGCGTTGGAGACGAGATTCCAGACGACCTGCTGCAGGCGATCGGGATCGCCGGAGATCGGACCAGCGCGTGGATCGACGATGGGCTGCACGCGGATCTGCTTGGCGTCGGCCGCCGGCGTAACGGTCTCGACGGCGTTCTTCACGACCTCCCCGACGTCCACCGGCTGGATGGTGAGACGGATCTTCCCGGAGATGATCCGCGACACATCGAGGATGTCCTCCACGATCCGCGTCAGCGACGAGGCGTTGCGGGCGACGGTCGCGAGCGCCTGCGATTGGCGCTCGGACGGCATCATCCCCGACTGGAGCAGCCGCGTATATCCGAGGATGGCGTTGAGCGGCGTGCGCAGTTCGTGGGACAGCGTCGCCAGGAATTCGTCCTTCAACCGGTTCGCCGTCTGCGCGTCGCGGTAGGCGCGGGCGTTGTCGACGGCGAGCGCGGCGCGAAACGCGATGTCCTGCGCGAAGCGGAAATCATCGTCGTTGTAGACGCGGCCCGACTCGGCGGTGGCGAAGGTCAGCGCACCGAACGTGCGGCCGTGCGCGGTGAGCGGCACGATCATGTACGAGCGCAGGCCGAGCGACCGGATCATGGCGACGCGCTTCTGGTCTCCCCGTCCGGCGGCGACGATCATGTCGTCGGAAATCTCCTTCACGATCGCGGGCGTGCCCGTGCGCACGACATTGATCGGGGTGAAGGGAGACGTTGGATCTTCGTAGCGCGAGCGGATTGCCCGCGCGAGATCGATCTTCGTGGGATCGACGTGCGCCACCGCGACGCGTTCCAGTGTATGGTCGTCCGCCAGCACATCGACCGCGCACCAGTCGCCGATGTTGGGGACGGCGAGATTGGCCACCGCCTTGAGCGTGGTCTCGTATTCGAGCGAGCTCGCCAGCACCGCGCCCGCCTCGGTGAGAAACGCGGACCGCTCGGCCGCGCGCTTCCGTTCGGTGATATCGCGCGCGATCTTCGACGCGCCGACGACGGCGCCCTGTTCGTCGTAGATGGGCGAGATGGTCAACGACACCGGCAGGCACTGGCCGCCCTTCCGGCAGCGAATCGTCTCGAAGCCGACAATGCGCTCGCCGCGCCCGATCCGCTCGAGAAAGCCGGGTTCTTCCGGCGCGCGCTCATGAGGCAGCGTAATCGCGATCGAGCGGCCGATGGCCTCGTCAGCGGTGTAGCCGTACATCTGTGCGGCAGCGAGGTTCCAGGCGGTGATGTTCCCCTCGAGATCGAGCCCGATAATGGCATCGTCGCTCGACTCCACGATCGCGGCGAGCCGGCGGGCCGTCGCGGCGGATTCGTCCCTCACCCGGCCAATCTGCTTCTCGTCGGAGATGTCGCAGCTGATCTTCGAGACGCCGACGATCTTCCCACCCCGGTCGCGCAGCGGCGAGGCGGCGATCGAGACGTCGATGCGCACGCCGTCCTTGCGCACGCGCACGGTGTCGTAGCGGGAAACCGATTGGCCCACGAGGACCGACTGGCGGATCCTCTCCTCCTCGCCGCGTCGATCGGGTGGAATGATGAGCTCGTTCCGCTGGCCGATCGCTTCCATCGCGGAATAGCCGTAGATGCGTTCCGCGGACGGATTCCACGATGTGAGCTTGCCCTCGAGGTCGGTGCTGATGATGGCTTCGTCGGAGGACTCGACGATAGCCGCCAGCCACGCGGCTTCGTCGAGCGGCTGATTCCCATTGCCAGGCGGCGCCATGCGTTCCGCATGGGCTCATTGCATAGGTAGTACCCGACGTAAGCGGTCCGAGCTCGACCGTATCGTGAGACGGGCGGCAGCGCGCCGGCGTTCGAGCTGATCGCCAGTGCGCGTGGATCCCCGCTTCGATCGCATGCGCCAGGACCCGCGCTTCGACGGGATCGTTGAGCAGATCGGTTTCAGTTAGAGGCTGTCACCGGTGCGATGGTGCGAGCAGTGCGATGGTGCGAGAGTGCGTCCGAAAGTGCGAGGGTGCGATGGTTCAACGACGAACCGTCGCACACCGCACCTTCGGACGCACCCTTCGCACCTTTCGCACCCTTCGCACCCTTCGCACCTTCCCTACCTTTTCCTACCGAAACATGAAGTAAACAGCGCCCATCAGGCAGAGCGCGGCCCACAGGAAGTTGAGCGTGACGGGCTGGCGCATGTAGCCGACCGCGAACGGCACGAACACGCCGAGCGTGATCACCTCCTGGATGATCTTCAGCTGCGCGAGCGACAGCGTCCGGAAGCCGAGCCGATTGGCCGGCACCTGCAGGAGGTACTCGAACAGCGCGATCCCCCAGCTGACGATGGCGGCGACGTACCACGGCCGATCCGCGAGGTTGCGCAGGTGCGCGTACCACGCGATGGTCATGAAGACGTTCGAGCAGATCAGCAGCAGGATGGTCGGCATCGCGGTCATAAATCGGATTCTACTGGTGCGATGGTGCGA
>Ga0066699_10000286_pt1 | contig 13336 bp, 10 predicted proteins | sample GraSoiAngelo_148_FD_66455 | JGI IMG/M metagenome (GOLD analysis project Ga0066699, IMG submission 66455) | Grasslands soil microbial communities from the Angelo Coastal Reserve, California, USA - 14_1009_09_20cm | ecosystem: Environmental > Terrestrial > Soil > Grasslands | place: USA... | reverse complement strand
AGCTCTTCTGGAGGAGTTTGAGCACCTCCAGGTTGTCGCCCTCGATCATCAGGTTCTGCGTGGTGTCCCAGTCCACGCTCTCATCCGGGCAGGGGCGCAGCGTGCCGGTGCTGGGGGTCAGCGCAAGCTGGCGCGCGGCGCGCTTGCCATGCCAGTTCAGACCGTACTTCTCGTCAGCATCGGTCACAGTCAAATCGCCAACCAGCCCCTTGAGCACGTCGACGTTGATGGCCGGGCCCCTGGGACCCTCTGTTACCAACTCGGGGAACAGCGCGCGCAGTTGAGCCAGGTTGCCGGCCAGCAGGTCTGCGCTTTGAGTTTCCGGCGCGCCGGGTTCGATCTTTTCTATTGGCATGGCGTGTCTCAGTTCGACGAGTTCTTAGGGTCTTGGGGGACAGCGCCAGGGGCCGCTGTTGTCGACGGGTGTTCTTGCCCCGGCGAGGCCGGAGCCAGCGCCGGGGGTAGATCGTTCGCAAAGGTAGCCTGGAGCTGGCTCACTGCGTGAACCAGTGGTTGGCGCCCAGCCAAGATGGCCAGCATCATCGCTGCCATCACCATCAGACCATTGCAATTGCGCAGCGCACCCACGATCAAGGGCACGGGGTAGCCCTGCGCTTGCCGCTGCAGCGCATGGATGCCGCCATGCACGAACGAGTTCAGTGCGGCCGCGTTGTTGTCTTTGAAGGCCAGCAGCCCGGTCAGGGCATTGGCGGCGGCGGGTTTGCTGGCCAGCTGCTTCAGCATGTCGGCCAGCATGGGCAGCTTGCCGGCGGCCGACTCTGCCTCTTTCGACAGCGGCGCGCCGAGCTTACTGATTGCCAGGTCATCGGCGGCGTAGAGCAGCCAGAGCGCCCGGGTAAGCGCTTCATGCTGAGGGCGCATCAAGCTGAGCGCCGCAGTGGGCAGGCCATCGGCCACCAGCACTCGCAAGGCACGCCCGTGCTCGAGCGCCACGCTGGCCGCTGACACGCTCGCGCTGATGCGGTCTGAGGCGTCGTAGGGCCTAAAGTGCGCCGCGTCTATGGCCCGCATCAACGCCTCGTCGAGTTCTTCGGCACGCGCAAGCGCGCGATCGAGCGCCTCGGCGGTCGCGTCAGCTGGGTCCTGGTGCGCGCCGGTCACGTCGCAACCCCAAGCATGCGCTGCTGTAGCGCCAAGAGTTCGGCCTGGCCGGCACGAAGCTCCTGGTTCAGAGCCACCTGCCGCGCCAACTGCCGTTCCTTCTGGGCCTGCCCGCGCAACTGCAGCAGTTTGGCCTGCAGTTGGCGGCATTGTTGCAAGGCCGCGTGCCGCTCCGCAGCCTGGACGCGGGTCAGGCTGGGCTGGAAGGTGCCCGTCTCTCGGGCGATATCCAGCGCATCCACGGTGTCCAGCCAGCCCTGGTACAGCGCGTAGAGGTGGGCTTGCGGTTGGCGGGACAGTGCCAAGGCTGAGCCGAACGCTTCCAGGGCATCGCCGCCCGGCACGTTGGCGGGCACCGTGACGGCCAGTAGCTCGCCGTCCAGAACCATCTTGTCGGCTTCGTTCTGCGAGGTGCGCAGGTGCGCCAGCGACAGACTCAGGCCGGCGTCTGAAGTGGTGAGCAGCATCACCGGGTAGGGAACGGCGCGGTGCAGCAGCTCGACCAAGCGCCCGGTCTTGGCGCCGGCCTTGAGGGTGAGGCCGAGAACGGCCAGTTCAACGTACTGGCGCTGCTCGTCCTCGAAAGCAGGAACGCCTATCAAGTGGGGCTTGAGTGCCGCCAGCCAGGTGATCTCGTCCACGCCGTCCTGAATCTGCCGCTTGTCGGCGGCCGTGGCGGCGCCATGCTCGGTCAGCATCTTCTTGGGCACGCGCTGGTACACACGCGTGGACTCGGGCAAGCCCAACGACTGGATCAGGTCGTCCATCGTCATTCCGGCGCTGCCGTGCCGGAGGCCGTCGACTGCGTCGCGCCGGGCAGGACCACCAGGTAGGCCAACACCTCGAAGTCGTTCATGCCGGCGAATTCGCCCTTCATGGCATGGGTACCCCCGGGCGAAAACAAGCTGGCAACGGCGCGCTCTTCGCTCTTGCCCACCACCGAGGCCACGGCCGCCGCCAGCAGGTCTTGGGCGTTGCGCATGTCGTCGCCATTGCGGGTTGCCTTTGCATGGCGCGCCACTGCGCCCGCGTCGGGCAGATCACGGCCCATGCTCAGGCGTTTCAGGCGATCCAGCGCGTTTTTCGCCTGGGTATAGGGCAGCAGCACCGAGCCATGTTCGCCCACGTGCACCAGGTACACGGGCGCCAGCGGGTAGCCAGGGTCTACGGCCTTGGCCGCCGCAGCGCCCTCGGCGCGCAGGCAAAACAGGATGCCCGGCGGCACGTCGGCGTCGTGCGTGGTGGTCACAGCGCAGGCACCCAACGGCATCGACTCCAGCTTGCCAGGGTGGTCCTTCAGGTAGCGTGCCAAGTCGATGCGGAAGTCGGTCAGTGTCAGGTCGGTGATGGAGACGCCGCTGGACAGATCCTCCAGATCGATCACCGCGTCCTGCAGTTTCAGCAGCTGCTTGCGGCGGTACTCCAGGTCATTCATCGGGTCGCCGGACTGCTGCTCGATGAGGTTTTCTTCACCAGTCGCCGACACATCCAGCAGCACCATGCGCCCGCTCACGCGCTGCTGCAGGTTCAGGTATTCCTCCAGCTCCATGTTGGGCCAGAAGTTGGCCAGTTGGATCGAGCTGTTCGGAGACCCGAGGCGGTCGATACGACCGAAGCGCTGAATGATCCGCACGGGATTCCAGTGGATGTCATAGTTCACCAGCCAGTCACAGTCCTGGAGGTTCTGGCCTTCGCTGATGCAGTCGGTGGCGATCAGCAGATCTAGCTCGCCCTCGGCCGCTAGGCTGGCTGGTCGCTCCTTGGAGCGAGGCGAGAACGTCGTGAGGATCGTAGACAAGTCCCGGCGCAGACCAGGCAGCGTCGACCGGTTGCCGCCGGAGCCCGTGACCAGCGCCGCCTCGATCTTGAGGGTGGCCTGGGCCCACGCGGCCAGATGTTCATAGAGGTACTCTGCCGTGTCGGCGAACGCGGTGAACACGATCACCTTGCGGTTGCCGGCGTTGATCGGGTTGCGCACCTTCTCGGCGATCAGGTCGCGTAGCTTGCCGAGCTTGTCGTCGCGGGCGGCGTTGACCTGCACCGCCGCCGCGTTGAGGGTGGCCAAGCGGTTGCGGTCTTCGGTCAGGTCTTGGCGCCAGCGTGTCAGGTCCAGGTCGCTGAGCAGCACCTTGATCTTGCGGCCAACCAAGAGCGGCTCAAAGGACGGATCGTCAATATCGACATCGCCGATGTCGATCTCTTCAAACTCGTCTTCAACCCCCGCGCTACCGGCCTTGTACGAGGCCAGGCGTGCCAGCGTGACGTCCACGTCTCTGAGCTGCCGGCCCACGGTCAGGCCGAAGGACCAGACCGAGCTTTCCATGCGCTTGAGCAGGTTCACGCGCATCAGGTGGATCAGGCTCTCTTCGCGGTCGACCTGGCGGAAGATGCTTTCACCGCCCCGGATGGCGGTGCTGTACTTCTCGTCGTAGGCGGCGAGCTTGCCTTCCTTCACGTAGCGAAGGGGCGCGTAGCTGGCCAGCTTCAGGCGCCGGATCTCGAGGTTGATCTCCTTGATCGACTGGAATTCGCCGGCTCTGTCGACATCGGCTTTGATGTTGATGGGCGGCAAGCGGCTGGGGAAGCGGCCGGTCTCGGCTGTGCCGTAGTACTTCTCTATGTGCCGGCGCGAGCGCGCGATGGTGAGGTGATCGAGAAGGGAGAAGTAGTCGAAGCCCAGCATCTCGACCAGCAACGATGGCGTCTTCTCTTCGTCGGGCAATTCAAGCCAGCGGTTGAAAGCCTTCTGGGCGCGGCGAGTGGTGCTGTCGATGCTGGCGATGCCGTGATCGAACAGCGCCGTGTCATCACCCTCGGTGACGAACGCAATCTGGTTCTTCAGGTCGGCCAGCCGGTTGTTCACTGGCGTGGCCGACAGCATCAATACGCGGGTCTTCACACCTTCGCGGATGATCCGCCGCATCAGGCGGTCGTACCGCGTCTCGTTGCCTTGCTTGGGGGACTTCTTGTTTCGGAAGTTGTGCGACTCGTCGATCACGACCAGGTCGTAGTTGCCCCAGTTCACGTGCGTCAAGTCGATGTCGCCCGACAGTCCCCCATCACGTGACAGGTCGGTGTGATTCAGAACGTCGTAGTTGAAACGATCGGACGCCAGCATGTTGCGCTGGTCGTTGGCCTTGTAGAGCGTCCAGTTGTCGCGCAATCGCTTCGGGCAAAGTACCAGCACGCGGTCATTGCGCAGCTCGTGGTACTTGATGACAGCCAGCGCCTCGAATGTCTTGCCGAGGCCGACGCTGTCCGCAATGATGCAGCCGCCGAAGCGGTCCAACTTGTCGATGGCACCGACCACGCCGTCGCGCTGGAATTTGTAGAGCTTTTTCCAGACGACCGTATTGCGGATGCCCGTGGCCGCCTTGACGATTCGGTCTTCGTCCATGTCCTGACTGTCTGCAGCGAACAGGTGAAACAACACCGCTGCGTAGACAGTCGTCGGGTCGCGTGTACTCGCCAGCGCATCGAGCTGCGCGAGCAGCGAGTTGTTCGTTTCGGTCTGGGGCGCCATCCCCGCCCATTGCGCCTCGAACCAGTTGCCGAGCATCTCGCCTTCGACCGGTGTTTCCGAGGCCTGAATGAAGTTGAGTGGGTTTCCGGGTGTCAACCCCAGACCGTCGGTGGTGAGGCCAAAGGAACCGTGTACTGCTTGGAGCGGCTCACCGTCTTTCCCTCGCACGACAGCCAGCCCTTGTGGAATGGCCCCCGGAGCGTGCCGGAATTCGCCCTTTGCGCGCAGCCATTCAGCGAAGAGCTTCGCCAGGCGCGGCGCCTGAAGTCGATTGCGTGCAGCTCGGTCCTGCTCGCTACCCTGGAGCGCAAGATCGACCTTTTCTGACGGCAGCACGAAACGGGCACCAGCCAATAGGCTCGCCCCTTTCCGAATAGCCTCAAAGGCAAATATCGAAGCCGTCGGCGTCAACAGGTCGAGGCGGTGGCCGGGAACAAGTTGTGGCTCGATCAGGTCAAGGACCCGATCTGTTCCGGCATTGCGAATCAGCTTCATTCTCTGTTTTGCTCCCTACGCATTGCGTCTGCGGCCAGGCCTAGCGGCAGATCGACGAAGAGGTCGACGGGCAACTCGACCGTGCGCACCAAGTTTGCCTGCGCCGGCAGCCACGGTAAGCCGGACCAGATGCAGCTGGCATACGGCTCGAGATTGGCGATCACCTCGATCCACCCCTCTTCTTTCGCCGAGCTGGAAGGGCTGCCACCGGCGCAGGCTTGGCCTCGGCCGCCGGTGCATTCAAGGCATAGAACTCATGCAGCTTGGCCGCCAGCATCTGCTTGTCGGGCAGCTGGGTCTGGTACTGCGCCACCAGCGCCGGCGACAGCGTGCGGCTCAGTGCGTACTCCACCACCTCGCTGTCCTTGGACGCGCACAGGAGCACGCCGATGGTCGGGTTCTCGTGCGGCTTGCGCACGTCGCGGTCCAGCGCTTCAAGGTAGAAGTTCAGCTTGCCCAGGTGCTCGGGCTCAAAAGCGGTGACCTTGAGCTCGATTGCAACGAGGCAGTTCAGGCCACGGTGAAAGAACAGCAAGTCCAGTGCAAAGTCCTGACCGCCTACCTGAACCGGGTATTCGGAACCGATGTAGCAGAAGTCGCGCCCTAGCTCGGTGAGAAACCGACCCAGGTGTTGCAGCAGGCTGCGGTGCAGGTCACGCTCGGAATGCAGGTCGGGTAGCGCCAAGAACTCGAGCAGGTAGGCATCCTTGAAGTGCTGTTCGGCCTGCGGCTGCCTTTCTCTCAACGCTGTTGAGAGTTTTGGCGGGTTGAGCACGGCCCGCTCGAACAGGCCGCCGTCGATCTGCCGGGCGACCTCGCGCACCTGCCATCGATGCTGAGTGGCCATACGCAAATAGAACTCGCGCTCCTCAGCTCGCTTGGCCCGGCTCAGGATATGGAGATGCGCCGACCACGGCAAATCTCTCAACAGCGTTGAGAGTTTTGATGCAGCCGGGTAGGCCTCGAAGAACTGCCGCATGCGCCAAAGGTTCTGCGAAGAAAAGCCACGCTTGCCCGGCTCGCGCTGGGCAATGTAGGCGGCCAACTGCACCACCGTACCCTTGGCCCAGCCATCAGCCTCGATCTTGTGGTGCAGGTACTGGCCGATGTGCCAATACAAGGCTATCACTTCGGTGTTCACGACATCAGTGGCACGCTGCCGTGCGGCGCGGATCAGGCTGACGACCTCGGCAAACGCTGGCTCGGCGGTTTTGCCGGCACTTGCAGAAGCGGCATCGGGTCGGACGATGGCCCGACTGCTTGTGGACTTCGCTGTCGATGCAGTCTTGCGGGTACTCACGCCGGTGTACCTCCCACCAGCAAGCTATCCAACTCGATGGCCACGATGTCAGCGCTGATATTTGCCCGCGTGCGCAGCGGCGAGTGGTCGCCTCGCGACTTGCGGCCGTGCAGGACATCGTCAGCGTTGCCCCAGATGAAGGAGCCGATCTTGTTATGCGTCGCTTGGTGCACTACAGGTCTTCTTTCTTGTTCTGATGCGTGGTGTGTCGGCGCCGATCCAATTTTGAGCCGGGGCTGGTAGCTGTGGCGGCTCGATTACATTCATCCGCGACAGTGCAGCTCCACGCAGTCAAGCTTGGACGTTGGTCAGGAACCGCGACCTTGATTGCCGGCGCACGCCGCCCCACGGCATCACCCTCGTCGCTGGATAGCTGAGGTAGAGCAGGCGCTTCGATCGGGTCACGGCGACAAACGCGTTGCGGACCTCTTCAGCCTGTTCCTTGGCGCCGGTCGCCCGCCAATCGGGAAAGGTTCCTTCCGCCATGCCGGCCAGGAACACCGCGTCGAACTCCAAGCCCTTGGACGAATGCACCGTCAGCAGCGCGACGCCCTCGCGCGCAGCCTTTTGAGTGTTGCCAAGCGCCTTGCTGCTCAGGAAGCTACTCAGCGCCTTGGAGCCGCTCGCCGCGCGAAGGTATTGATCCCACTCTTGTCGAAAAACGGCAGTGTCCTCGTAGATCGCCAGCCGTTCAGGCTCATCCAAAGTGTCTGCGTGCTTTTCGAGCACCTTGAGTGCGGGCATCAGATCCAGTCGCGAATGCGTCTTTGCGACCGAGTCGATGGCGTCGGCAATCGCAAATGCGCGCGGAGCTTTCGCAGCGCGCGCCATCGCCTGCAATGATTCGACGTAGCTGGACGACGACACCGGCTCCGGCGCCCGCCACTTCGTAGCGAGCGCCGACATGTGGAGACGGTCCTTAGGGTTGGCGAGGACGCGAAGCGCGAGTTGGAACTCATCGACGACATCGGACTCGTTCTCGTGGTTCGCCGATAGCCGCTTGTAGTAGGGGATGTTGCGCTCCTTGAGAACGGACTCAACGGCCAGGAGCGCGAACCGCGTCCTGCCCAGAATTGCGCACTTCGATGGCTCGATTCGGCCTTCCACGTCTGGATGCCCCTCGGCGAACAGGCGCTGGAGTTCGTCCCCAATCTGCCGAGCTTCGTCCTGCTCGTCGGCTCCCGCCAGAATCGTGGCGTTGCCTTCGATGGGCAACTGCATTGCGACCATGTAGTTGGGATCCAAGCTTTGCGCGAGACTCACCACCGCCCTCGAGGAGCGGTAGTTCGCCGTGAGCTCAATCCGCTTGGCTGCGAACTCCACTCCGAAGCGCTCCATGTATTCTGGGCTTGACGTGTTGAAGCCATAAATGGACTGGCGGGGGTCGCCCACCAACATGACGTTCTTGTAGCCGTCGGAACACAGCGCACAAATCACAGCGTATTGCGCCTCGTTCATGTCCTGCGCTTCGTCAATGCAGACGAATTTGTAGAGGCGGCGGTAGAGGTCCGCGAGCTTGGGATTTCCCACAAGAAGTCGGTAGGTGAGTAGCAGCAGGTCTTCGAAATCGTAGGCGTTGCAAGCCCTCATCCCCGCCTCGTATGCGTCGAAAACGCGCTTGGTGAGCTCGTCTTCGATCACCGCGCAAGAGATTGGGTGGGACTTGACGTTGGAAACGCCCAGAAGCCACTGGTCCACGCGGCGATTGCGCTCCTTTGAGTCCTCGACCTGACCGATCTCGTCCGAGAGGAACGGATCTTCTTTGATGGCCTTGAGCAGAACGTCCTTGCGATCCTTGAACTGCTCAAAGATGTTTGGCGTCCCCTCGACGCCCACCAGCTTGCCGCGCTCGGTGAGCATGTCGAGGCAGAAGCTGTGCAGAGTTCCGATGAACGCTCGCTCGCGCTCCTCGCCCAGGTCTTGCAGCCGGTCCTTCATCTCGTCGGCCGCCTTGTTGGTGAACGTGAGGGCGAGGATGCGGAAGTGACCGGGGACGTTTGTGAGTAGATGGCGAATGCGCTCGGTGAGCACCCGCGTCTTGCCCGAGCCGGGCCCCGCCTCCACAAGCAGAGGGCCGTCGACGTGCTTGACCACCGCCTCCTGCTCCGACGAAAGCCGCGCCTTGAATGGCGCGTTCATGGCTTGGCCTCCGCCTTCTTCAAGCCGTGCGCGTTCCCGACAATCTTGAACAGCGCCTCGATCGTCTTCGGGAAGCGGCGCGTGGGCTCCTTGTGGGCAGTGATGACGTGGCCGAGGTGCTTCGAGACACTGGTCTTGGCGGCGGAGAGGGCGTCAAACGCGGCGCGCTCGCGGCCGCCGGCGGACTTGTAGTCCCTGATCACGCCCTTCTTTCCCTTCTGGCCATGCTTGTCGGCGATGTACTCGTCGAGGTAGGCCGCAGAGCCGCTCATTGCGTTGAGCGCGAGCTCGCACTCCGCCAAGTAGCCTTCCGCGATGAGCTGCGACTCGAAGTTCTTCCCGTTCGGGTGCACCGCCACGTTCGGATGGCTCGCGGAGTTGTTCTCGCCCGCCTTCTTCAAGGCGGCGTCCAGATCCTTGACAGGCTGCTCCTCGCCGTCGCCGAAGACGTACCAGGGAATGTTCAGGGCCTTGGCGAGCCAGATGAACGGGAAGTAGTCCGTGCCGTTCACGCGCACGAAGCACAAGCCCAGCTCATGGATTGAGCTCCCCCAATACACGTTCGCCCAGATGGGAAGAGCTTGCTCCTCGGTCTGACCTTCGAATAAGACGACGCCGCGCGAGAAGAGGATGTCGCCGCGGGTGTCGACGACGGTTTCTTGCAGCTTGCGCACGTCGTTGGGGTCCGTCAACGCGATCAAGTCGAGCCTGGTCACCGTCGTATCGCCGCCCCTCTTCATGAACAGGCGCAGCTCTTCGAGCTGGGCTTGCCCGGCGAAATAGGGCGAATGTGTGCTGACAATCCGTTGGCCGGGGATCTCCTTGATGTGCGAGAACAGCGATCGCTGCGCCTGCGGGTGCAGGTGCGACTCAGGCTCCTCCAAGCCAAGGATCGAGTGGACCTTGTCGCCGCCCTTGGTCGCCTGCTTGTTGCGCCAGGACGCGTAGGCGCGAAACACGAGGAGCGCCGCGAGGCTTCGGGTCCCCATTCCGTGGCGGGCGAGAGGAAAGGATTGGGCCCCGGTGGTGCCGAAAGAGACGTCCACGCCCTTGGACAGGTCGCGGAGCTTTCGCGCGACCGGCGCGATGTCGACCCCACCGCTATCGGCCGAGACGACGTTTTGCAGGCCCGCCAGGTTCTGCTTGAGGTGCTTCAAGATTTCGCTCTTGTCGACGATCTCCTGGTTGATTCCCGAGAGCGTCGCCTCCATTGCCGCAACGTCGGGGGCGCTGAGCCCCAGATCCTCGGTGAGGCGGCGCCAAAAGGAGCCGGGCCTGCGCAAGTCGTCGTCGAGGTCCCGCTTGGCGTCGACGTAGTGGAGCGCGACCGGCTCCATCTGCGCGGCACTCACGGACCGATCATGGACCGGCGCGTTGGTCCAGTCGGCGAAGGGGCGCCACTCCTTCAAGAACTTGCGGTCCATCGCATACTCACCCTTCATGTCGCTCCACTTGAGCGTCGTGCGGATCGGCGTGAACTCCTTGAACTCGTCGTCCGTGGCGATGCCTGGCGTTCCCCAAAGGCCCGTCCAGAAGCTGCCCGCGGGAAAGGCGTCAAGCAGCATGCCGTCGTCTCCGACGGGCCGCAGGCGCACGTCGATGATGATTTCCCGATCCTTTGGCGCGCTGGGTTCAGCCGGCTCCAGCCGCACGTCGTCGCCCGTCAGAACCTTTCGCCCCGCTCCAATGGCCGCGAAAAGAGCGTCGAGAAAACTCGTCTTGCCGGCGTTGTTGGCTCCGATGAGCACAGTCAAATCGCCCAGCTCCACCTCCACGTTCGCCAGCGAGCGGAAGTTCCGCACCCTGGCAGTGGTGATGGCGATGCCGCTGTCTTTTCCGTAAGTGGCCATTTCCCGGTGAGCGAACGAGGTTGTGCCCCGCATTCTCGCCTGCAAGGCTAACGAGCCGCAGCCTGCTCAACTGCGGCCCTGTCGGTGGACGCCGACAACGGGCGCTACACGGCGATCACCCATCGGGGATCGGATGTGAAACGGCAATCTAATAGGGCGGAAAGCATCAGCGGACGAGAAGATCAAAGGCGTGATGCGGTAAGCCGCTATTCAAACTTAGGGCTCGCGAACGGAAACCCTGATCAAGGCTTTTTCACGCTGTCGAAGTCGTAGTCGCCGCCCTTGATCTTGCTCTGAGCAGCCGTGAAGTGCCGATCAGGAATGGTCGGGTTCGCCGAGCGCGCATCATCCATGCGCTTCATCAACGACGTGAACTGCTCTTCCAAATCTTCGGTCTTGCTCGTCGCACCGATACGTGAGGCTTGACGAAATCCGTCCTGCAAGGTCTTGAACCGATTCGCGCTGTCGGCGATGGTCGCGAGGCTCACGTCAAGGTCGAGCGCCTTGAAGATGGCTGGGAACAAGCCCGCGATCAGTGACAGGCTGGCCACAGCCCAGTCGTACGTAGGATCGCGCACGAGGATTCGTGCGCTGGCGAATGAGCCGCAGATGATGGGCACGACGATGAACACGATGCGCAGCTTGCGCGTCTCCTTCTGCCAACTGAACAGCGCTGTGGATGTGTAGAGGCAGGATTCCTCCTGCCGCTTGCACTCGTCGATGATTTCTTGCGCGCGCGGGTCCATCAGACCCACTTCGGAATGTCGAGGCCGAAGATCTTCTGCCACTCGTCGCCAGCATCACCTTCTTTGCTGAAGTACTCGTGATCGCATGCCTTCACGGCGCGCCCATGCGCCGACTCGGCCTTCGATTTCCAGGCCTCGCCGAGATACATGACCTCGAAAGTTCCTGGCGCGACCACTAACGAGTTCGCCTTCGTGATCATCCAGGCGAAGAAGTCGCGACACATCCAATCGTAGTAAAAGAAGCCCCTGTCCTTGTAGGCCCACTGATCGAGAAACTCGATCGCGAGTAGTTCCAAGTGGAACGACTTGATCGGCACCGAGCAGTACGCCTGCCAGCACTTCAGCATGCGCACGAGGCGGCGCACGTTGCTGTTGTTGCGCTGATCGGCCCAGGTGATCCAATCGACTTCGTGCAATGGCTTCGTCGTCAAATACTTGCCGCCGTCCTTAGTGCTCGGGACGATGTAAGCGCGCTCCTCCGCCAGCGGGAATGCGGGCACGATCTCGACGTTGAAGGTCCAGAAGCCCGCGAGCACAACAGGCCCGTCGCCCTTGATGTTGCTCAACGGATACGAGGCAAGCAGCTTGGCCTTGACCTCTTGCAGCAGCGACGACTGCTTGTTGCCGCTGTACTTGTCGAATCGCCAGTACACCTCGTTCGGTAAGATGAAGTACAGGTCCACGTCGCGCGGCGGTCGAATGCGCGTGTTCTTCGCCCACGAGCCGATGTAGAACGCGTGGTCGGTTTCCGAGTCCGAGTTCCAGTACGCTTGATTCAGCGTCTTCACGACGCCCTTGAACTTCGTGATGCCATCGGCGACCTGAACGTCGGTGAGCGCGAGGTTATCGGCGAAGGTCATGAAGCGCTTGATGACGTAGGGCCACGTCGGCGCCCATGTTGGCGCAGGCGCTGCGGCGAGCTGCGCGAGAGCGCCGAGCCCTGTCCCGACGTTCGAGGGTGCGCCCAAGCCCAGCACGGTTGCGGCGAGACCGAGTCCAGACTGCTGAGGCGCTCGTGCCGCCGCCAAACCCATCAGACTCTGCGCGGGCGCAGGCGTAGAGGCATACGACGACAACAAATCGGCCAAGCTACGCTGCTGTGGCGGCTTTTCGGCGATGCCCAGGGCATTTGCGAGAGAAAACAAGCTGTTCGGTGGAAGTTGGCTCACGATGTCTCCAGAGAGCACGATGCACACTGGTCAAATGTACAGGACTTTGCAGTCGTAACAAAGCCCGCAATCCGTGAATACACCAACTTGCTGATACCTCCCGAAGGGACAGCAGACCTCTATAGAGCAGGCGGTAAATGCGCGCCAGCGAGTGCCCCGCAATCGTCGCTGCATCGCTGACATTGCGACCAGGCCGGCGAAGGGCGGCAACGGGTCGCTAGGTGGCCTCGGTCTTCATTGCTCGATCGACGAGGACAGCGCCACCACCGCTCGCAAGGCTGCAGCATGCGGTGTCAGCGTGGCGTTGAGCTCGCGGCATGCACCCGCCAACGCCACGAGCTGCTCGAACGACGCTGCCGCCGAGCCGTGCCCGAGGGCGCGCGCAAGCGCTTCCAGCGCCTCGAACGCCCGCGCCCTGACCGCCTCGGGCATGACCGCCTCCCGCACCGCTCGGGTGGCGGCGGCAAAGACGGGGATCGCACGAAGACCGGAGGTGTGGTTCACGCCGGCATTGTGCAGTGCAGCATGGATGCGAGCATCCCCTGCAGACGCAACGTAACGCAACCGGGGGGGGGCGGTGTGGATCCCCGGCCTGGGCGACCCTCGGCCGGTTCGCCGGGGGCGGGGGCGACCCCAACCTGTATGCCCTCAGTTAAGTGGCATTAACTGAGGGTGATTTTTGAGGCAGAATTCGGCCATCCCCAGTCACCTGTGAGGGAACCCCTTTGCCGACAGTCACTTACGTGCGCCGCCTCGGCCTCGCCCACTTCGCCCACTTGCGCGCCGTGGTCGAGGGGGTGCCGGCCGAGGACGCCGCGCAGCACTACCTGGCGGCCGACACGCGGCCCGCCGCGCGCGCCGCGCACGCGCAGGTCCTGCAACTGCTGGGTGCCATCGTGCGCCGGCGCCACGATGCGCGCTGGCGCCTGGTCGCGCTGGTCGGCCGCATCGGCACGCTGGCCGAGGCCCCCTCTTCCGCGCCACGGCCGACG
>Ga0066699_10000281_pt1 | contig 13420 bp, 29 predicted proteins | sample GraSoiAngelo_148_FD_66455 | JGI IMG/M metagenome (GOLD analysis project Ga0066699, IMG submission 66455) | Grasslands soil microbial communities from the Angelo Coastal Reserve, California, USA - 14_1009_09_20cm | ecosystem: Environmental > Terrestrial > Soil > Grasslands | place: USA... | reverse complement strand
CAGGCGCAGGCGATCAGCCGGCATCAGGGACCTCCAATGGTTGAACGGCATAGCCGAGTGCGTCCCATCGGCGCGAGTACGCAACAAGCTGCGCCTCCCGAAGCGCCTTGCCGCGCGCAACGTCGGCGGCGGTCAGCGCCCCGTCTTCGGCGAAAATATAGCCGGCAGGGTCGGTTGTTTCGACGAGTCCAAACCAGCCCGTCGGGTGCGCACGAATCTTCTCCATGTCCGTCGCTTTCTTGCTGCCCCAGACCTCCAGGCAGAGACCCAGGGGGTGCAGGAAGAGACGGTTGATTTCCTGCAGCAGACCGCGATCGAGAAACTCGCCCACGGAAAGCTGCCGCTCTATGCATTTGCCACCACTGACGGTATGCGTCACGTTCTATCCTCCATAGAGTTCATCGAGGTCATCTTGTATTTCAGCCCGCGTGCTCGGCGCCAGCGCCACCGCCTGCGCCACCATGAGCACGAACTGCTCGCCCACATTGAGCAGGCGCAGGCTCTGATCCAGGGTCAATGACTGTGTGTGCTCGGACGTGCAGAGCCAGAGCACGGGGCGCGGCTGCTGCGCCGAGTCCATGTCGGGGCCGAGAATCATGTGCGAACGCATTACCATACAGGTCGGACAGTAGAGTGGGTAGCCGACGATCGCGGCGTCGATCGCGGCGGTTAGTGTCTGGTCGATCGTGCTACTCACGATAGCGCTCCTGCATCGCCTTGTGCATCGTCTCGTTCAGACGTGTCAGGTCCGCCAGGGTCACGTAGCCCATCCAGAGGTAGTAGGGCTCGACCGTCAGGGGCCGCGCGTGGACCAGGTGGAGTATCTCCAGCAGGTGATGGAACATCCTCGGCCTCATTTTCACTAGAGATCGGCGAAGCGAGTGCTGTTGCGCATTAGCCGCTCCGGCGCACGATGTCGGCGACGCCGGGGCCGACGAGGCTGACCACGTGGCGGCTGGGCACATCCTCTAGAGCAAGTCCGAGCGCGGCGAGTTGATCGACGTAAGACAGCGCCAGCGTCGGGTGGTTCGGGCAGGCGCTGCCTGGCGGCTGGTGCGCGCTCGTGGGACAGCAGTAGTAACCGAAGTACCAGTCTTTCTGCGTTGCCCGACGTGTCCAGCGGCGGCGCAGGTGTTGCATATCCATCGCGTGTATCTTTACCAGACATAGCGAACGAAAATGATCGCCGTCGGCACGATCCAGGCGGCGAGGGCACCGGCGCAGAAGCAGGCGACGGCCGTGATCAGGTAAGACGCGGGGATCGTCAGCATGGCGACGCGCCGTCCGTGAGCCAGAGAGCGCCGTAGGCGAAGTTGCGGTCCAGCCAGGTGACCTGACAGACGAGAACGCTGCGGTCGCCGCGTACGGCCCAGCAGGTGTGATGTCCGGTTGATCGCTCCACGGGGTCGGGTACGGTTGTCCAGCGATAGCGCACGTCCGCCATGACGGGCAGGTAGCCGAGCAGGCTGTAGACCTGGTCTATGGCGTCCGCAAGTGTATCATGGCTGCCAACAATGATGGCGTCCATATCGCATACCAGGCTAACGACGTAACAGGGCTGCATATGGTATCTCCTTCGCCCACATTAGCATCGAAAAGCTGTGATGGGAAGAGAGGAAATAATCGCACATTTCTTGCGTATTCTGGGCACAAAAAAAGAGCGGGAGGATTGACCATCCCGCTCCGTCTCCGCGTCGGTCAACAGCCGCCCCAGGGGGCGTAGCCGTCATGCGCGACGATGTAGGCGAACACCTGCTCCTGCTCATCGGGCGACAACGAGTAGACTGACCGGCCCGCTCGCGCCCACGGGGTCTCGGCGTAGGCGCCACGGGAGGGCAGCAGTTGGTACTTGCCGTAGGCCCCGGACGATCGGTTGACGGCGTCATAGCCGCCGGAGCTGCCGGACTCGCGCGCCGCAATGCGCTCCGCGCAGCCGTCGTTGCCGGCGTAGAGAGCGACGACGTTGACGAGCAGGACGGCGAGCAGGGCCACGGTGGCCGTCGCCAGGGCGACGAACGTGAGGACGGACCAGGATAGATGCCTTCGCATGGATTCCTCCTTGGTAGCACGCGCTGTCACGTGCCGGACAACAAGAGGGCCGGTGGGTTTCACGCATCCTCCCACCGGCCCTCGGTGCCGCGAGGAGCGGCGGGCCTTACACTGCGACGATACACACGGGCCAGCGGTACCGGACCACGGCGACCTCCCAGGAACCTTTCTGCGGCACCAGGCGGGTGCCGGCGCAAGACGTTCACAACGTCACTGTAATAGGCTCGCAGGGACATGTCAAGGGTGCCGGCCAAAGTTTTTCTGAAGCTGCCGCAGGCCCAGGAGGATCGTCTCGTCCTCGGCGTTCCAGAGGCCGCTGTTGGGCAGCAGAATCGCAGCATGAGTCCGCGTGGCGGAGGCCGTGTTGGCAGCATCGAAGGCGCCTTGAATGAGTTGTCCGAGTCTCAGATCAGGATGCTGCAACCAGAAGGCGCCCAGGGCGGCGAGGACGGCCGCGATGCGCTCGTTGTCTCTCATGCGTCCCTCCGGTACAGGTCCTCCGCCCGTCTGAGCGCGCTGTAGACGCCAGGCCCGTGGCCGACCCAGGAGCCGGTGCTCATCGTGTGCGTGATCGTGCAGGCAACCAGGTGCTGAAGGTGGTTGTAGTGAAAGGTGACGATACAGCCGTCGGCAACCAGGTCGTTCATGATGGCAACGTGCATTTGGCTCTCCTTCTTGTCCGTGATCATCTAGATCCCACCCGTCGTATCGAAGCAGGCCATGGTGCGGGGAAAGGCGCTGCGCAAGCCGGTGGCGAGGGCGTTTGCGTAGCGGCGGATCTCCTCCTGGGCGCCCGGCGCCTGGCGCAGGCTGAGGAAGCGCAGCCAGTTGAGCAGGTTGGCGGAGGCCCGCATACGTGAGTAGCGGCTGACGGGCGTGTTGAGACGGGCGACCTCGCGGCTGATGCCGTGCTCCAGCGCCCACGCATACGTCTCGTAGATGTACGCTTGCTCCTGCGCGATGCGGCGCAAGAACTCGTCCACCACGGTCGGGTCAAGCGCCGTCGCCGCCGTGCCCTGCTTGTTCGCCTTTGACTGCGCCCGCACCCGCTCGGGGTCTGGCAGGTAGTGAAGATTCGGCATCTGAGTGTACCGAGCAGAAAGCTCACTGTAGGATTGCGTTCTGTGACGCATCCATTCCCGAAAGACCATGATCGGCGCCTGGACTTCAATGATTGCGCCGGCCATCTCGAACGGCGTGCTGTGCTTGTGCTTCCAGAGGTAGGCAAGCAGCTTCTCGTCGCCCGGCCGCTCGTCCGTGCCCCAGCCCAAAAAACCCTTGTCCGTGGACATGCGGGCCGCCTCGATGATCCGCTTGTCCGAGCCCCAGGTCTCGACGATCGTGAGGTAGCCGTTGTCGAGCACGGCGACGCTGTGTTGCTCTCCGCTCATGCCGGCACCGCCACGACTGCTGGGACCTCGGCATAGGAGACGAGCAGATCGTACATGCCGATGCCGGACGGCGCCACGACGAAGCCGGCATCGGTGAGGATCCGCCGGTAGACCGCCAGTTTTTCAAGGGCAATGTCACGGCCGTCTGTCTCGCGCGGCGTCTTCCAGACAGACTCGACGTAGACGACGTAGGGATCCCGCTGCCGGACCGAAAAACCACGTCCGTCATTGCTCCACGCCCAGTTCTGCCAGGTGATCTGCGTGTGGCCGTGGCGCTTGAGGATCGACGCGACGAGCTGCCAGGAGAGCGGCTTCTGCGCGCTCTGGTAGGCGTCGTAGTCCGCCTCGGCGTCCATCTCTGCCTGGAGCCCGGCGGGGTCGATCTTCAGGATTTCCAGGTAGAGCCGCGTCCGGTCGCCGTCCCAGGGCGCAAGGGCGCAGGTGACGCGATCGTGCTGCGCCAGGACGGCGAGCAGGTCATTCCAGGGGGGCACGCTGCGCCCTTGGGCGTAGCGCCACTGGCCCAGCAGGGGCGTGTACGGTTTGTCCATCGTTGGCCTCTTTCGTTGTTGCTTGCTGCCGCGATTGTATCGCATGCGGAAACCAAAAACGAGGGGCCGGAGAAAAACCCCGGCCCCTCGGACAGCACCTTCCCGTGTCCCGGTTAGCGCATGACGGACTGGCGCTGCTGCTGGTAGCGCCCGACCTGGGATGGGTCAGCGTCGATCGTCAGGAGCACGTCCTGCCCCTGGCGAAGCTGGGCAAAGCGCTTGTAGGACGGCGAGGCGGTCGGGATCGTCATCGTCAGGTCCGTCGCCCACTCCGACGTTGGCGACAGTGACGACGGGATGGTGAAGTGCAGCACGAGCGTGTCGCGCTGCTCGTCGCGATCCTTGATGGTCACGATGGTCTCGACCGGCTCGCTGTTTGCCTCGTTGGACATCGTCACGGTGGTGTTCCTTTCCTGTTGTTTCCTGTTGTTGTTATGGTGAACGTCTGTTGTGGATGGTGCCCATGGCGTGTACTGATGCGAAGCGAATGCCCTCGTCGAAAGTGAAATGGAGCCTAACCGAGCCGGTTCACCTCCTTTCTGGGTGCTGCGAGACCATGGGCACCGTGGCCTCCGGTCGGCCTCATTCGGGAGTATAGGCAGCCCGCAGACGGCTGTCAAGGGGTGATGACCCCCTCTTTTTCCTGCAGGGCGGAAGGGGCGGATTGGTGCCCCCAGCGTTCCAGTGCTTTGATGGTGGCTGCGGTGGGGAAGTTGTCGCCCGTGAAGCGGTAGCCGCGATCGTCGATGTAGACGTGCGCCGCCAACTTCTGCTGCGTGACGATCGTCCATGGGGCCTTCCAGTAGCCGTAGCGCTTGAGCCAACGCCGGACCGCCATGATTCCATCGACGGACTGCGCCCTGGTCGTGAAGACGTAGACCTCCCAGTCGGCCGGCAGGCTGTTCAGCCACTCGATCGCGCCGGGTACGGGTGGATCGGGAATCTTGTGCGGCGCCTCCCAGGGCGTCGTGTAGCTGTTGAGGACACCGTCGAAGTCAACGGCAACTTTCATGTCTTCTCTGCCCTCCGGTATATCGTTGTTGGGATAGTGTAGCATGGACGCGGTGTGACGTGACACTGACCCCCTCTTGTTCCTGCCAGGGCGCAAGGGCGGATTAGTAACTCTCTGTCATGAATGGGCAAACGTGCTGAGGGCGTGAAGCGTGTCGAACGGATGCAGGACGATAGCGCCCAACACGAGGAGCATGATGGCGATAAGGATCGTGAGTAGCATGGTGCCCGCGACGGTGAGGAGCAGCGCGAGGAGGAAGATGGCGCTGTCTTCGAGTCTGCGATTCTGCATGGCGTGGGAATACCTCCTGTTCGCTTTTGGCACAGTGTACCATGCCAGCATGAGGACGAGACAACGGGTCCTTCGATTTCCTCGGGCTATGAGGGGGCGAAGGACCCAAAGGTCCTATGCGCTTTGCGGGCGGATTCTGCGTTGGTGTGGTTGCGTCACGTCATGCTATCTGGTATCACATCATCTATCACCACACATGCTATCGTATTGCGCTCATGTTGCGCTCATTGTGCTATATACTCCCGCCGGTCTGTCGTGTCGCGATATCGCACTAGGTCCTATCAGCAGGGCGACTTTCAGTATGTGTCCGGGCACATTGTGCCATGCAGACACACGAACATCTGTGCTGTTGTGTTCACTCTCCTAAACAATATGCCCTTTTCCAGTTGAGCCGCCTGAACAATTACACGCAATTGCGCGTTTGTTGCGCCATCCTGCGATGTCCCTGCCGGATCTTGCGAGAATGAAACGCATAGACCGACGGCGATCACAAACGTAGACTGAAAACAAAAAAGGGACGGGGGACACGGTGACGGACTCGACAGACAGACGGACGGACAGGCACGACGCGCCGGGCGCGTTGCTGTCCGATCTGCGCTGGTCGGACTACGCCGCTGACAGCAGACGCGCCGATACCACGCGCCCGGCCACGGTGACGCCGCTTTCCCTTCACGGAGATCGCCGGCACGAAGCGCGCGATCCCCTGCTCGGCTATCAGGCGTCACTCGATCACGGCAGGATCGCCAACACACTCAGGAATGCCTCTACAGCGCCTCTCCAGCGCCTCTACGCCGCCCCGGCGGCCTATCACGACGTTGGCACCTACTGCGGCTCGACGGGACTGCTGAGCCACGTCCGGGACGGCCAGCCGATCGCCCCGGCCTACCGGGTGGCGACGAACCTGCTACGCGAGACGCGCGCCTACCTGACTGGTCGCAGCTACCGCCGGGCGACACGGACACGACACGAACGCATCTGCCGCCCGGCGCTCTACGGTCGCCCGGACCTACACGATCTCTCGAATCCCACGATCGGCCGCCAGATCGATCACGCCTCAACGGCGTCCGACCCGGCCGCATGGACAGACACGTCTATCTACTGCTCCGAATGCGGGACGCGCCACGCGACGTTTCAGCGCCGCGAAACGACCAGCGAGAGGCGCATCGTCTACAGGCGCACACGTCACACGATTCACGCACTCCGCATGCATGACCGCGATCAACGGTCAATGCTGACACCGAGAATCGACGCGCGCGGTTTCAGTTGGATCGAGGAAAGCGCCGTGCACTGGTTCAGGGAGCACGGCGATTGCTCCGACCTACCGATCGCGCTCACCCCCGGCACGGATCCGACACCTGAGCGCATCGCCGCATGGCGGCATGAGATCACAACCTTTGCATCCCTGAGTGAGGCGCGTCGGCTCAAACTGCGCGTTCTGGACGTAGAGCGGCGCGGCAAGCGCACACGACGTATCCGTGACGCCCGAGGCCGGGTTGGCAAACTTGCTCGCTCCGTCGTTCAGGCGCCACGTTCGATCAAGGTCCGTCTCATCAATCCGATCCGGCAGCGGATCGGAACGTTGCTCGGCGCGTTGACGAGCCGCCCGGCAACGTTCAATCCGCGCCCGGCACTGATCCTCGCGCCCCGACGGTTATGAGCCCGGTAGCGGTGCCCGGCCGACGATCCCGGGTGGCGCATAGCGGACTTGTCGGGAGTCCTAAAATCCCGAAGGGCACAAACGGCAAGGCAGCGGAGAAGAGGGACGGAAGCGATCCGGTGACGATCGTTTGCTCCCTCTTCTTTGTCGTCTTGCCGACGGCGACAAACATGCATCTGTCGGCTATTCAAGATCCCGGCATGCACCGGGACGGAGGATATCTCAATGTTGAACCTGAACAGTGGATTCGTCAGTAGCCCGGCGGCGCATTCAGGCGTGTCGGATCTGGAGTGCCAGCTTCGCGCTGTACTCGTCCAGATCAAGGCGTCTACCGGGTCTGTCGTCGTCCGCAATGACGATCACGCCGGCAACCCGGCGGCCGTCACGGCGAAGCAGATCGCGACGATCCGGACACTGGCGGCCGCCATCACCGCAGGCCGCAATGAGACGCTGACCGCTGACAAGCGGATCTTCGCCGATGATGGGCTCACGGCACTGAGCAAGAGCGAGATTGACGAGCAGTACGACGGACTTACCCCGGGGTGCTTCGTCCGCTTCCAGCTATCCGATCCGGCGGTTATGCCGAAAGCGCCGATCGGCGTCGCCCTGACTGACGAGTGCCACATGGCAAGGGAGATCATCGCGGCGGCCCGGCAGCGGTCGCTTGTGATCGCCATGGCCAAGGGGACGCCGCAGGCGACGATCGAAGCACATACCCGGCGAGCAGTACTCCTACATAATCTGATCGAGGATTTCATCGCTCCGATCGACGGGCTTCCGTCGGACGTTCCGACGGCCCCGGCGGATACTGACGTTTTCGCCAGTGTTACCCCGGAGATCGCCGCTGCGATCGCGGCTGCTGATAAGGCATCGATCAAGGCGACCGTCAAGGCGTAATCTCATCCCCGACAACTGAATAGCAGCAAGCGGCGCCCAGTAGAGTCAATCGATCTACTGGGCGCCTTTCTTGTTGTCCGCAACATACCGGAGATCGGTCCCGGATTCCGTCCTATTGCAGGATGACGAGCCGAGCCCGATCTCTGTTTGGTTGCAGACACCGACAGAACGCCATATTCAGGATCCCGGCATACGCCGGGACGGAGGTATCGACCATGTACACCGTCACTGTGATTCCGAGCAATCCGCACTGCGGCGATGAAGCCTATCTGTCATCGCGCAGCAAACGATCGCTGTCCACCGACAAGCGAAACGCGGTCCACTTCGACAGCCCGACGCAAGCCGTCCGGGTCGCCAACCGGCTCAAGCTGAGCCGCGTCGGCTACGTCGGCGTTCACATCTTCGACCGCTAACGCCCACTAAAACACCGCACGCGAATCTTCACATCATTCTTCCCAACAAAAAGGAGTGAACAATGTACGACATCGTCAAAGACGCGGAAGCCGTTGCTCATGCAGCCTTCCTCGCCCACGATCAGACCATGATGGACCTGCTCACGTCCACACGCGCCCAGTGTGCCCGGTTCGAGATGCCCGGCGCCATGGGCTTCATCGTCGCACGTGAGATCGTCACCTACGTCGAGTTTCTCACGACACCCATGGTCGTAACGAACAGAGGGTAGTCCACCAGCCGTCGAACCCTGGTCCCACTTTGCACGGGGTAGATGATCAGAACGTGAAAGGAAAGAACGATGAGCGAAGTTACGCGCAACATTCGGCGCATCAAAGCCGCACGAAATATGCGCAGCGCCGAGGTTGACATGGTTGCCGTCAAGGCCGGCAGACAAACGTACTGCCGGCAGTGTGCGCTCGAACACAGCCTTGGCGCCACGAACGCCGGGGTACTACTGCGGGATGAAGTTCCGCCCGGCCGGGCCTGCGATCTCTGCGGCACGATGATCTAAAGCAAAGCGTCCGCTGTCGAGCCCTGGCATTCTGCTCGACGGCGGCCACGGGTTTCGATGCTCACCGTATCGCGATCTGTGGCCGCCAACATGCGGCGGTAGCCATCATGCAGAAAAGGATCACAACGCCATGGCTAATGTTTGCGCCGAGTGTGGGCGTTCTCTCGCCTGCGACACACAGCTCAATGTCCGCAACCGCCCGTACTGGCGGACCTATCCCGACCACGTCGAGCGAACGCTGTGTGAAACCTGTTTTTTTGATCCACGGATCTCAGATCCGTGGAAAGGGCTTCGTCAAAAATACGGCAACACACCAAGCCAACCCAACACGTGTACCGCGTAGCCGGTCGCGTGCGCCACTGAAGGGCGAAACGCACACATTCAGAAGGGGTACCAACCGTGACCGACGATCGATGCCACCATGTTCACGCCGATAAATTGCCGACGGCGGCACTCGTGACAGTGACAATCGCGCGGTATCGCTGTCGGGACTGTGGACGCTACTTCGAGGTGTGGGGTACACCCACACAATCCGAGATCGAGGAAGCGGTTGGATACGCCTATAACGCCATACCACGCATAACGCACTAAAATGGAGGATTAGATAGAGTCCATGATCATCAATGTAACTGGGCACTTCCTGACGTTCCAGGACCGCCATGGCCAGACGTTTAGAGTCGGGCCATGTGGCATGGTTATCAATGCCACGCCTGCCGAAACGCTCGCATTCTGTCAGCGCGACCCCGAGTGCGCCGCTTACTCAGACTATGAGCATGCGCGTGCTGACTGCGCATGCGTGGAGTACGTGAAAGTGACGTACTCCGTAACCGATGACACGTTAGGCATGCTGACGTACATCGAGCAAAAGTTGCGCATACTGTGTCCCGTCGGGCACTTGACGAGCCTGCATCATCGCTATTGCGATGTCTGCAACCGGGTCGTGGAGTATCCAGATCCACTTGACCGGCCGGTAATCGTGGGTAGCATGATCGCTGCCCAAGCGTTCCCTGGGCGTGTCGTATCTCCGGTGCTCACGCCGGAGACGGCGAGGCTGCCGTATGAGCAGAAGGTGGCCTATGCATTCAAGTTCCAGATGTTTGAGCCCACGGCCGCAAACTGGCAGACTACCGGCTCGGCCGTGAGCCACGGCTGCGGCTACGCATAGCTGTTTTCCTCGTTCGCATAACCAACCCGTTCCGGCATGGACGACAGCCACCGTCGCTGTACGCGGCTCGTGGCTGTCGCTCGCGCATGTGAGCGCGTAGAAAAGGAGCCAGAGGGATGACAAAGTTGACCGATATCCAATTCCTCACCGCACACCGCTTCGCGCGGTGCCATTACCACGAGTGGGCCTGCGGGTACTACGACCCACTCATCACGGACCTCCGTGATCCCGACACGATCGCGGAGGTCGTGTTTGAGGAGTTTCGGCGGCTCGCCTCCGTCGCGATCGGCCCGATCCAGTTCGGGCCGGTTATGGGCGGCTCTAACGTCGTGCACACGACCGGGACGGGGCGCACAACGTGGAGCATCGCGCCATCCGGCGGAGTGGAAATCCAGATTACACGGCCTGGGGATGAGGTCGTGCTGTCTGCGACTATCACGCCGGATGGCGCCGTGATCGAGCAAGATCACGGCAAGCCGTACTACGGGCGGCACGTCGAGGCGCTGGAATGGGCGGAGCACCTCGCGCTCTGCCAGGGACACACGTATCCACCGTGCTCCGTAAAGTTCGTCTCGGCCCTCCGTGCAGCGGCGCTGCCGGACTGGCCGGAGGAAGATGGCGATCGGCAATCCGGCTCCGAGTACTACCATGCTTATGGCGAGGAGCTATAAGCATGCGACACGTCGATCCAACACCCCACTTCTACGACGATGCCATCGTCGAGGCGGTCGCGATGTACCTGCGCCGCCAGGCGCGGACCGAGCACCCGCAGGGAACGTTCGACCGCAAGGGCAGGTTCTACCTGTCCGAGGTCTGCGGACGGGAGTGCAGCATCCGCACGCCGACACGGGCGTACCCGTACTCTCAAATGCTGCATGGGCGAACGCTGATCCACTGCGCCCATGCGCTCGGCGTGAGTCGCACCGAAGCCGGGCGACTCTTACGCGAAATCCGCCGCACGCTCCAGACCCCGGACGAACGCTTAGCCGAGGTGATCTCCGGCAGCGTCGATGACGAGTTGAGTACGCGGCTCGCGGACGCCATCCGTGGCAATCGCAAGCCGGGCGTACTCCGCGCGATCTAGGGCCGTTGGCGCCTGATTCGGGAGACGAACACACCGGCTCGTCTCCCGGCACGGGCCGTCGAAGAGGCGACCAGGATGCCCACAGGAGGACGCAACATGAATGAGCCAGAGGCACGCGCCGTCGGCACGCTGCTTGGCAAGCTCGACGCCACTACCGGCGTCGTCGCGAGCGGGATAGCACCAGCCAAGGCCCGGATCGACGACTGGTTCGAGGCCAATGGCATCGAACGCAACTACGTTACCACGATGGTCCACGCCTATCGCGGCGCCATGAACGCTGCGTTGCACGCCACGCTCCATGAGCGCGTGGACCAGCTCACAGTCATGGGAGCATGGAACGCGGTGCTACGCGTCCCCGTACAGTTCGTCCCGCACGCAGCGATGCGAACGGTCGTCGATGCGATCATCGAGTTCGCACCGCTGGAGTTCAAGGCAGCCCTAGACGCGGACGAGCTGCCGTTCTAGCCGGCCAGCTACCGCCGCTGCGACACGTCGCCGGCGGTGTCGGGCTTACTAGCCAGAGAAAGGATCGTACATGACAACCGATACGAACAAGGCACTCGGTCTGCTGACCAAAGAGGACATCGCCGGACTTCGTATGGCGAACCATGCCATCTGCCTGTATCACAACAAAGGCACGGCATGGGGCAGGGGCACGGGCTGCATTCGTTCGCTGTACCAGGACACGCGGCACGGTGTCACGATCGAGGGCGAGTACAAACTCGACGTACCCAGCTACATTCACACGTACCTCGCCCACCTTGAGACGGTCGATCTCGCCGATCTCAACGGCTGGTCCTACAACATCGCCTCCCAGTTCGACGGCAACTGGGGCAACGTCCAGTCGATCATCTGGATTCTGCGGCCCGGCGACCGCGTCTCACTCGACTGGGGCCGCGACGCCGGCAACGACTACGTCAAAGACGTAGACATGCATACGGACATGGTCTGGATCGTCGTCAAGCGCGGGAAGCATACCTTGCGCTTCCTCGCCGATGTCAGCACATGCCCTGCCAACACCGCACGAATGACCCGCAACGCCAGCGAGCGCGGCGGCTGGGGATAGGAGGAACCTCGATGACCGAGCTTCTCGGCAAGCTATTCGACCCGCCACCAATACCACGCACCGCGTTTCCGCACGGCACGAAGCGCCGCTGTGGCGGCACGACCAGCGGGAAACATCGCTGGGACATCGACTGGTCCGATCCGTCCGAGGGTGACGGGATCGACTTTTGCTGGCACTGCGACGCGGCCTACAGCCGCCGCACGGGCAAACGCATCAAGGAGTAAATCATGCAAACGCTCACGGAGCGCGGCTATCGCAAGTCACAGATCGTCGCGGAGTACGCCGGCTTGACCGTCAGCAATCGCGGTGTCGAGGCCGCCTGGCGCAAGGTTGGGCAATTGCGGAAAACCATGCCGATGGACTACTACGCGCCCATCGGTCACGTCTACAAAGATTGGACGGTCGAGGAACTGCGCTGGCAAACCGAAGAGACCGTAACCAACCTGGCGGGCGAGGTGCGTCCGTTGGGGATCCACTTCAAGACCTGTGTCGTCGAGTGGATCAAAATCGACAAGGACGACTGTATACCATGCGCCGTAGATGGATGTAGCGCCCAGGCCGTCCTGTACAGCGGTCTGTCTCGGCCGCTCAGGGGCGTGTGTCGAGCGCACTCGGACCAGCTCTAGGCCGACGCCTGCCCGAGAGCACAACGGCTCGACGGCAGGGGTGAGCCCAGACGTGACGGGTAACGCAGCACACTGGAGTCAGTATGTACTTCACCAAACGCTTGACAGACGGCGATCTCCCTGCCAAAGTGGCGGGCATGGGCAATTATCGCATGCACGAGATCGTGTCGCTCCTGACACGCGAGCTGCAGACGCAATACGACGACAACCTCATCGACGTGGAAATGTTCCGTGGAGGGCTCAACGCAATCAGCGTTATCAGAACGGCGTTTCGTTGGTTCTACTGCGCCCACTGCGAAATCTGCGGGCTCGCAACAATGGACGACATCGACGATCTGCCCTATCCATTACCCGGCGACCTCGACCCGTGGTGTCGGGGGCATAAGGAGAAACCCAATGCTGGTTGATCCAGAGGCGAGCGCCAAATTGGTGTATTGTGTGCGTGGACTGAAATGGGCCAAGGGCGTCTACATGCGTGAGGACGGAGGTATCGGTAGTCTCCAGCAGGCTGCACGATATGATTCCAGAATACACGCAATCGAGGCTTTCGCGGCCCACTACAACGGAGTCGCCGTCATCCGCGTAGAGCACAGTAGTTAACATGCGAGCACCTGCGGGAGACGGCGCAAGCCGTGCCCGCAGGTGCTCGCGTCGTTAGCGACACGGG
>Ga0066699_10000278_pt1 | contig 13484 bp, 10 predicted proteins | sample GraSoiAngelo_148_FD_66455 | JGI IMG/M metagenome (GOLD analysis project Ga0066699, IMG submission 66455) | Grasslands soil microbial communities from the Angelo Coastal Reserve, California, USA - 14_1009_09_20cm | ecosystem: Environmental > Terrestrial > Soil > Grasslands | place: USA... | reverse complement strand
CTGCACGCCTCGCGCGTACTGCGGATTTCACCAAACGGCAGCGTCCGCTGCGGTTGGATGCGTTCGAGCAGTACGCGCGAGGCGTGCAGGCCGCCGACGTGGATGCCAAGCTGCGGCAACTGCACGAAGCGGCGCGGCTGGAGCCCGACTGGGCTGACGCGAATTTTGCGCTGGGCGAAGCGTATTTTGCGAAGAAGGATTACAACGCCGCGCTGGCTTGGTTCTTCAAAGTTCCGAAGACCTACGACCGTTATGCTGAAGCGCTGTTCTTCAGCGGCGTTTGCCGGTTGCAATCGAATCAGGCGGACCGCGCCGAGGAAGAGTTTCATAGCTTGCAAGAAACATTGAAGAGCACTGGCGGACCCGGAGCGGATTTGCCTGAAGTCCTGAATAACCTGGCCATCGCGCAGGCACGGCAAGGCAAAGTGGCGGCGGCACAAGCAAGCCTGAGGCGCGCGGCGGAACTGGCTCCAGGAGAGGACGATTATGCGGTTAATCTGGGGCTTTTGTCGCTCCAGAGCGATGATGCCGCAGCCGCGGCGGACTATTTCCGCGAGGCAGCGGAACGCGAGCCGGACAGCGCGGAAGACCGGGCGCTGCTGATTCTGTCCTTGGAAAAAGCCGACAAAAATGCGGAAGCCGACCAGGAGCGCGAAGCGGCGAAAGAAGCTTTCGGACCGAACGGATTGCCGGCGATTCACTTGGACGACAATAAGGAAACGCTGGCGCGCCTGACGCGAATCAAGACGGAGTTGGACATCAGCGGGCTGCGTGCGGAACCGGCTGAAGCTCCCGCGAGTGCCTCTTTCACCGCGGCCGCAAGTGACACGCCTGCGGCGCACATTCGCAAGGGCCGGCAGGAACTTTCTGCCGGAAACATGGACGCGGCCGAAAAGGAATTTCGCGCCGTGCTGGCGGTCGAGCCGGCCAATGCCGCAGCGCATCGCGGCTTGGGAGAGATCGCTCGCCGTCAGGGCAAGATGGACGATGCGGTGAAGGAATTGCAGGCCTCGCTGGCGACGCGGGACTCCGCGGAAGTGCGCACCATGTTGGCCAAAATTTATCTGGAGCAGAAAAAACCGGAATTGGCGCGCGCCGAAGCCGAGAAAGCCCTGAAATTGGCGCCCAATTATGCCGAAGCGAAGCAGTTGCTCGAGCATTTGCGAAGTTCGAAGGCAGCCGAGAAGAAACCGGGCGGGGAGGGGCCATGAAAGGGCCGTTGCGACCGCGGAGAGAGGCGGTTTGTTTTGGGCGAACCTGGGGTGGTGTAGTTTCTGCCTTTTCTTGGGTCTTCTTTGCCGTCGCAAGCGTGCTGCTGGTGCCGTCTTCGAGCGCCGACGAGCCCGCCGGCGGTCCTGTGGTACTGGAATTGAAACTCGATGGCGAAGTGGAACCCATCCTGGCAACGTATATCCACGAAGGGCTCCAAGATGCGGCGCGGCGGCACGCGTCCCTCGTGTTGATGACCATGGACACGCCGGGCGGGCTGAGCGACTCGATGAAAGACATCGTGCAGCACATTTTGGCGTCGCCTGTGCCCGTTGCCGTGTACGTCTCACCGACCGGAGCACGCGGCGCCTCCGCGGGATTCTACATTCTCCTTTCAGCGGACATTGCCGCGATGGCCAGAGGGACGCACACCGGTTCGGCGACGCCAGTCATCGCTATCGGTGGCGCGTTTCCCATGCAGATCGACGAAGCATTCCGCAAAAAAATCAATCAGGATGCCACTGCCTTTCTGCGAAGTTTCACCGAAAGGCGCGGACGCAACCCGGAACTAGCGCAAAAAGCCATCACCGAGGGCAAAGCCTTCACAGAAACGGAAGCGCTGGACGGCAAGATGATCGACTTGGTCGCGAATTCGACCGAGGACCTGATACACGAGCTGGACGGCCGGACCATCACACGATTTGACGGCACCAAAGTGACCCTGGCGCTGAAAAACCCGGTGCGCACGCCCTTTGAACTCTCGGCGCGGCAGAAATTTTTGTCGCGCATTGTCGAGCCGGATATTTTCTTTGTGCTGCTGATTCTCGGCGTGCTCGGCTTGTACACGGAGTTCACGCATCCTGGAGTCATCGCGCCAGGCGTGATCGGCGGAATCTGTCTGATCTTGGCGCTCTACGACATGCATTTTCTGCCGGTGAATCTGGCGGGATTGTTCCTGATCGCGCTGGCGCTCGCGTTTTTCATTTTGGAAGCGAAAGCGCCGAGCCACGGTGTGCTGGCGTTTGGCGGAGTGGTTTCCATGTTTCTGGGCGCGCTTTTCCTGATTCGCTCACCGCTGACGGCAGGCGGAGTGAGTCTTGGTGTGGCCTTGTCAGCAACCTTGCCCTTCGCTGTGTTTGCGGTTGTTCTGACACGGCTGGTCTTGCGCTCGCGGAAGTGGAAAACGGCGACGGGAAGGGAAGAGCTGATCGGATCCAGCGGCACGGTGACGGCAGAGTTGAAAGCGGGCGCGGAAGGAATGGTGCGCGTGCACGGCGAGCTTTGGCGCGCCGTGTCTTCGCAGCCAGTGCCCGAAGGAAGTTCTGTACGCGTGACCAAGGTCGAAGGATTGAAGCTGTACGTCGAGCCGGTGCAAGTAGCCAGCCCGGCGGTGAAGTAGAAGGAGTGTGTTCTTAGGAGGAGAAAGATGGAGATCGGCTTCGTGGGGATCGCGGTCATCGTCGGAATCGTGCTGATCTGGTTCTGGAATTCGATTTACATCATCAAGGAATGGGAGCGGGGAGTGGTGCTGCGGCTGGGGCGATTGCTGCCCGAAGCCAAAGGAGCGGGCATTCGGCTGGTGATGTGGCCGATTGAAACGCTGTATCGTATCAGTTTGCGCTTGGAGACTCTGGACGTTCCGCCGCAGGACATCATTACGCGGGACAACGTTTCGGTGAAAGTGAACGCGGTGTGCTATTTCCGTGTGGTGGATGCGAACTTGGCGCTCTCCCAAGTGCAGAATTATCAGTACGCGACCTCGCAACTCGCGCAGACCACGTTGCGCAGCGTGGTCGGGCAATTTGAATTGGACGAGATTTTGTCGCAGCGCGAAAAAGTGAACGCCAAACTGCAGGTCATTTTGGACCAAGACACCGAGCCCTGGGGCATTAAGGTCACCAAGGTGGAAGTGAAACAGGTCGACATTCCCGAGCAGATGCAGCGCGCCATCGCCAAGCAGGCGGAAGCCGAGCGCGAGCGCCGCGCCAAGGTCATTCACGCCGACGGCGAGTTTGAAGCTTCCGCGAAACTGGCGGACGCCGCGAAAATCCTCGCAACGCAGCCCTCCGCGATTCAATTGCGCTACCTGCAGACGCTGACGGAAATAGGTGTCGAGAAGAACACAACGATTGTGTTTCCCCTGCCCGTCGATATTATTAGCAAATGGGTGCAGGCGTTGGGAGGAACCCAAAAATAAGAAATGAGTAATGGAGGAAAACGGGGCGTCGGGGAGCGCGTGCTGGAGGGCCGCCACGTCATTGGCTTGTTCCTGGCGGTGATCCTGCTTTCAGGGCTGTTTTTCACCCTGGGGTACGTCATGGGACTTCATCAGTCGGAAGCCCAAGCCAGCGGCGACGATTTGCGCGGGAAACCGGAGCTGCGAAATCCTCCAAAGCCGGAAGTGGTTTCGAAAGGCCCGGGGAAAACGGCTCCCGCAGAAACGCCTGCGGACACGGGAGCACCGGCAAGCTCGGAATGGGAGTTTTACCACGCAGGTGAGAAAAATAAGCATGAAGACCTATTGAAACCGGCGCCTTCCAAGCCTACGTCGACAGCGAAGAGTCAACCGGTGCTCGTCAAATCGCCGCCGCCACGAAGCGCGAGTAGCGGCAGTTCGAAGAATGCAAAAGTTCCCAATGTACCTGCCGTACCGAGTGCGGGTTATTCCTTGCAAGTGGCCGCCATGAACAAAGAAGCCGACGCCCTCGACCTCGCAAGGGTATTGCAAAAGAAAAAATTTCCCGCCTACGTGCTTTCGCCGCACGGCGACAAGTATTACCGCGTACAAGTAGGGCCCTACGCGGACCTGAAGGCTGCCGACACTGTGCGCAAAGGCCTTGAGGGCGCGGGCTTCAAAGCCTTCGTGAAGCACTGATGCCTGTTGATGGCGGGCTCACCCCGGTTGCTTCCGCAACCGGGGCGAAAATCCCAAACTGGCTGCGTCTGACAGTCGCTGCGATGTCCGGCGCTACGCTTTCCCTTTCTTTTACCGGGCTGTACCTCAGCATTTACTCGTGGATTTGTGTGGGTGTGTTGCTGCTGACATTGATTGGCGCGACGAGCCGGGTTGCGTTTGGGTGCGGATTGGTGCACGCACTGTTGTTCGTGCTGACCTCCGTGGGGTGGATCGCGGCGGTATTGAGTGTCCACGGAGGTTTGTCTGTGGCGGGCGGCTGGGGCATTTTGCTGTTAATCGCCGCGGTGTGGGGCTTGCTCATCGGAGGTTTCACCCTGACGGTTCACCGCATCTCGCGCCGGAGCATCGAGCTGGCGTGCCTCGCCGCACCGTTCGCTTGGGTCACATTCGAATTCATCCGCGCCCATCTGCCGGAAATCAGCTTTCCTTGGAATTTGTTGGGATATCCGGCCTCTGCGAATCTCGGCTTGCTGCAAATCGCCACTGTAACGGGAATTTACGGATTGTCTTTTCTCGCTGCGGGATTCAATGCGGTGTTGGCGTGGGTGGTAGCGTCGAAAAAAATGGCGCTGCAGCGGCGCATGGGGGTTGCTGCAGTTGCGGCTGCAACTCTCTTGATAGCGATGTGGGTGGGACCGCAACTCGTGCCCCACGCGGAAGCGCAACATTTTGCGCGCGCGGTGCAGCTCAATTTCCCGGAGGTGCGGGAGTATCCTTCGGACTGGTTTGCACAGAATGCGAGTCAGCTCGATGAAATTGTGAAAATGAGCCTCGCCCCGAGCGCAGAGAAATCGGATCTGTTGGTTTGGCCCGAAGCCCCCGCGCCGTTTTCTTTTGAAGACTCGCAATTCGCAAAACTGGCGTCGAATCTGGCGACGCGCTTCGGCCATCCTTTTCTTGCCGGCGCCATCGAATGGAAAACTCCCGTGGATCCCGCAGACAGAGTTCCCCCAGGGCGACTGGTGCCTTACAACAGCGCGATCCTTGTAGACGCGCAGGGACAGCGCGTGTTTGTCTATGACAAAGTCCATCTCGTACCCTTCGGCGAATATGAACCGTTCCCCTTGATCCACAAGGTAGTGACCAGCGTGTCGGAAGAAGTGGGAGGCTTTCACAAAGGAAACAGATACGCGGTCGGACGCCTCCTCAACGGCAACACGTTTGGCGTGTTCATCTGCTACGAGGCGATTTATCCCGGCGAGGTGCGGCGCTTCGCGGCGAATGGCGCACACCTGCTGGTCAATATTTCGAATGACGGCTGGTTCGGGCGCTCGGCTGCTGCTGAGCAGCATCTGCAGATGGTGCGCGTGCGCGCCGTCGAGAATCGCCGCTGGATCGTGCGGTCGACCAACAGCGGCTACACCGTGTCCATAGATCCTTACGGCCGCATCATCGAGCCACTTCCGCCCGATGTGCGCGCAGAAACCGACTTGCCCTATGATTTTCGAACCGATGAGACGATTTACACGCGGTTTGGGAACTGGTTCGCTTGGATGTGCGTCCTAGTTTCGGCTATTCTTTTAATGACGTCGTGGAAAGCAGGCCAGTAAAGAAGTAAGGACGTCGGGAAACAAGGGAAATCACCCGGAAAGAAACGAATGATCCTCGAAGACCTACAACATCGCTATGAAGGACTAAAGCAGCGCATCACGCTTGTGCGGAGCTACCTTTGACGCGCCCAGCAATCGCGAACGCCTGAAGACGCTGGAAGCCCGCATCGGCGATCCCAATTTCTGGAGCAATCAGGAAGCCGCGCAGGAAGTGCTGCGGGAACGCAAGCGCGGCGAAGGGCAAATTGCCGCCGACGAAAAGCTCGCCGCCGTCACCGGTGACCTCGAGACGTACATCCATCTGGCCCGGGAAGAAACCAACGCATCGCAACGCGACGATCTGCTGAAGGACCTCGAAAAAGAGCTGAGCACGGCAGAAACTTATGTCGCGGAACTGGAAACGCAAACGCTGCTCTCTGGAGAGAGCGATCATCTCAACGCCATCATGACGATCAAGCCCGGCGCGGGCGGCACGGAGTCACAGGATTGGGCGTCGATGCTGCTGCGCATGTATTTGCGCTGGGCGGAACGCAAAGGAATGAGCGCTTCCGTGCTGGACGAGATGCCCGGAGAAGAAGCGGGCATCAAAAATGCCACCGTGCAGTTCGCCGGTGAAAACGCTTACGGTTTGCTTGCGGGCGAAACCGGAGTGCACCGGCTTGTGCGGATTTCTCCTTTCGATCAAGCGGCGCGCCGCCATACGTCGTTCGCATCCGTGTTTGTGATTCCCGAAATCGAAGACAAAATCGAAATCAACATTCGGCCGGAAGACTTGAAGGTCGACACGTTCCGTTCCGGTGGCAAAGGCGGGCAAAACGTCAATAAAGTCGAGACGGCGGTGCGCATAACGCACATCGCCAGCGGCATCGTGGTCGGGTGCCAAGCGGAACGCAGCCAGCACAAGAATCGCGAGCTGGCGATGAAGATGTTGCGCTCGCGCCTCTATGACATGGAACTGCAAAAGCGCCAGGCGGAAACCGACAAGCTCGACGAAACCAAAATGGATATTTCGTTTGGCAGCCAGATTCGCTCTTACGTGATGCAGCCCTACCAGATGATCAAAGATCACCGCACAAAGGTTGAAGTCGGTGACGTCAACCGCGTCCTCGACGGCGATCTAGATCCCTTCATTCGCTCCTACCTGATGGCCAAGAAAACCAAAGGCTGGGTGGACGTCCACCCCGAAGACAACGGCGAGCCGGAGTAGCACGCGTTCAGAGATCGGTAATGAGGCAGATCGAACCGGCCAACTCAATAACCATCGCGATGGCAAGAAGCACGGGAATCAGCGGCAAGTGCCTGGTGCTCATGTATTGCACGTCGCCGGACCAGGAAAACACCTTCCCGATGCCGCTGGTGGCAAAGATGTAAGTGATCATCAAACGCCCGCCGAGTGGGATAAGGGGATGATCAAGCTTCATTCCGCCTCGTTTCTCCGCGTTTGGCCTATGTCAACGGCGAAAAATCCGTCGCGTGCCTTTAGGACACCTTGTCACTCGTGCCGCAACGCAATCAACGGATCCACGCGCGTCGCGCGATGCGCGGGCAGCAGGCACGCCAGCATCGTAACAGCAGTGTGGCGATCGCGCCGAAGGTGACAGGATCTGTAGCTTGGACAGAGAAAAGCATGGATTGCGGAAAGCGCGTCAAGGCCAGCGAGCCAAGCAAGCCGGCGAAAACGCCAAAGGCAATCGTCACCATCCCTTCCGTGAGGGCCATCTTAAAAATGTCGGTGCCCTTTGCGCCCATGGCCATGCGAACGCCGATTTCGTTGGTTCGCCGGCTGAACGTGTAGGCCATGACGCCGTAAATCCCGATCGAAGCAAGGAGAAGAGCCGCGGCAACAAAGATGCCGACGAGTTCGAGGGAAAAGCGGCGTTCGGCGAGGAACGCGGAAAGAATGAAGTCCATGGTCCGAACGCCAAAAGCTGGAATGGTGGAATCCACGTGCTGGACTTCGGCGCGGACGGCTTCGGCCAGCGTGCCGGGATCGGCCGAGGTGCGAAGGAAAACGACGCCGTCGTGCGCAACTGGCCACGTTCCTGCGGCAGGAAGGATTCGGAGGTAGGTGGGTTCACGATTTCATTCTGAGCGATGTGCTTGGATTGAGATAGGAAAAGGCAGGCGGGGGGAGGACGAATCGGAAAAGATTTGACCGAGAGATCACCGAGAGTCACAGAGAAGAAGCCGGACGTAAACAACGGATTCTCCAATCCCTGGCTGGGCGATTCCGGGAAGAAGCCGTTCGAGGCGCAAAAATGACCGTTCAACCAGCGTTTAAGGCATTTCGATTCAACCGATTCAACGCGTTGACGCGGCGCGCGGGCCAGTGATAATTTGGAAGGGTTGAGTGCAGGACCAATTCGACTCGAAGTGTGTACGTCCCGATACTTTACTGCGCGGAGCATGGCGCTCCGCAAATCAACACGTGCGGTTCCAAACTAAAGCTGGTCCAATGAGCGCGTCATGGCGACTGTTAGCATCACAACAGATGTCCGCGACGACGGCGGGCATTTGCTAGCGCCGCAGGCAGCCACGGAGCTGTCTTTGTTGGAACCAGCGGGAGACGAGAACAAGTTAGAAGCAAGGAAAAGGAGACAGTTTTGAGCGAAGCCTTACGGAATTTTTTGTTTACCTCGGAGTCAGTCACGGAAGGCCATCCGGACAAAATCGCGGATCAGATTTCCGACGCGGTGCTCGATGAAGTGATGCGGCAGGACCCGCACGGGCGCGTGGCGTGCGAGACGCTGGTCACCACGGGACTCGCGGTGGTGGCGGGAGAGATCACCACGACCGCGCACGTGAATTACGACGAACTCGTGCGCGAAACGGTTCGCGGCGTGGGCTACGACCGCGCCAAGTATGGATTCGATTGCGATACGTGCGCCATCATGTGCACGGTAAAGCGGCAGTCGCCGGACATCGCCATGGGCGTGGACACCGGCGGCGCAGGCGACCAGGGATTGATGTTCGGGTTCGCTTGCGATGAAACCGAAGAATTGATGCCCATGCCCATCCAACTGGCCCACCGCTTGACGCAACGCCTCTCGGAAGTTCGCAAGGCCAAGATCGTTGATTTCCTCCGGCCTGATGGAAAATCACAAGTCACGGTGGAATACCGCAACGGCCGCCCGGCGCGCCTGGACTGCGTGGTCGTTTCGACGCAGCACAGCGAGAAAGTGACGAACCATGAGTTGCACGCCGCGGTGATGGGGCACGTCATCCGGCCGATCATTCCCGCAAGAATGCTCGATGCGAATACCAAATATCACATCAACCCAACGGGACGCTTTGTGATTGGCGGGCCCATGGGCGACGCGGGATTGACCGGGCGCAAGATTATTGTGGACACCTACGGCGGGTACAGCCGGCACGGCGGGGGGGCGTTTTCGGGCAAGGATCCCTCGAAGGTGGACCGCTCGGCGTGTTACATGGCGCGGTACATCGCGAAGAACATTGTGGCGGCGGGGCTGGCTAGCAAAGCGGAAGTGCAGTTGGCGTACGCCATCGGCGTGGCCGAGCCGGTATCGGTGATGGCCGAAACATTTGGGACCGCGACGATTCCGGAAGAGAAGATCACGGAGTTGGTCCGGGAAAACTTCAAGCTGACGCCGAAAGGCATCATCGCGGCGTTGGACTTGCGGCGGCCGATTTACAAGGCCACGGCGGCGTATGGGCACTTTGGGCGCAGCGGGCCCGGCTTCACCTGGGAACGTACGGACCGCGCGGATGCGCTGCGCAAGGCCGCAGGGCTGAATGCGCTGGCAGCAGAAGTTGCCGCACGGCGATAAGAGGTTCGCCGCTGACCGTTCGCCGTTTACCGTAAGAAAAACCAAAGTGACAAGGGATGAGCAGCGGGGCAGCAGAGAGGTAAGTGTATTTAACGTTCAAGCCTAAGGAGCAAGAACTTGGCCATCGCGGAATTGAAAAAAGGGGATGTGAAAGACATACGGCTGGCGGACGCCGGTAAACGGAAAATCGAGTGGGCGGCGCAGCAGATGCCGGTGCTCGAAATTATTCGCAAAAGGTTCGAAAAGGAGCAGCCGCTGAAGGGTTGGCGCGTGTCCGCGTGTTTGCACGTGACCAGCGAGACGGCGAACTTGATGATCGCGCTGCGCGACGCCGGCGCAGAAGCGGTGTTGTGCGCGTCGAATCCGCTTTCGACACAGGACGAAGTGGCGGCGTCGCTGAACCGCGATTTCAACATTCCGACTTATGCGATCAAGGGCGAGGACAATGAAACTTACTATTCGCACTTGCGCGCGGCGCTGGAGCACAAGCCGCAATGCACGATGGATGACGGCGCAGACCTCGTGACCATGCTGCTGACGAAGCGCACGGACCTGGTGCCGAACGTGATTGCGGGAACGGAAGAAACGACCACGGGCGTGATGCGCCTGCGTGCGATGGCCAAGGATGGAACGCTGAAGTATCCGATCATTGCAGTGAATGACGCGATGACCAAGCATTTCTTCGACAACCGTTATGGCACGGGGCAGTCGACGCTGGACGGCGTGATTCGCGCGACGAACGTGCTGCTGGCGGGGCAGAAAGTGGTAATTGCCGGCTACGGCTGGTGCGGGCGCGGCGTGGCCATGCGCGCGAAAGGTTTGGGCGCGGACGTGATCGTCACGGAAATCGATCCGGTAAAGGGCATCGAGGCGGTGATGGACGGCTTCCGCGTAATGCCAATGGCGGAAGCGCTGAAGGAAGGCGATGTCTTTATCACCGTGACCGGAAATAAGAACGTGATTCGCCAGGAGCACTTCGAGATGATGAAGGGCGGCGCGATTGTTTGCAACTCCGGCCACTTCAACGTGGAGATTGACATTCCCGCGCTGGAAAAATTGTCGAGGGGCAAACGCGAAGTGCGGCCGCTGGTGGACGAATACCAGTTGAACGATGGGCGCAAGGTTTATTTGATTGGAGAAGGGCGGCTGGTGAATCTCGCGACGGCGGAAGGGCATCCTGCGGCGGTGATGGACATGAGCTTCGCAAACCAGGCGCTTTCGCTCGAGTATCTGCGCGCGAATGCGAAGACGTTGAAGTCGCAGGTGTATGTTGTGCCTGAACATCTGGACAAGGAAATTGCGCGGCTGAAGCTCGAATCGATGGGGCACAAGCTGGACAAGCTGACGCCCGAGCAGGAGCGCTACCTCGCGTCCTGGCAGGAAGGGACGTAAGGCGGGCGAATTCCTTCGCAGCGAAGCTTAGCTTTGCAAACATGATATCTTCTTAGGGGCGCAAGGGGTTGCGCCCCCAAGTTTTTCTAAAGGCAAATTGATTCAGTTTGAGTGAAGCTCATGTGGGATCTGTGCACCAACGCGTTGGACACGGCGAAATTGCGCGGCGCTTCGTATGGCGACGTACGCACGATGCATTTGCGGCAGCGCGACCTGACGACGAAGAATGGCCAAGTGGGGACGCTGGCGCAAAGCGAATCGATTGGTATCGGGGTTCGCGTGCTGGCGAACGGCGCGTGGGGATTTGCTTCCACCGACCGGCTGACGCGCGAAGGTGTAGCGGCGTGCGCGGCGCAGGCGGTTTCCATCGCGAAAGCTTCGGCGCTGGCGAAACGCAGCAACGTGGTGCTAGCGCGGGAGAAAGCCTACGTAGATAGCTGGCAGAGTCCCTTCCGCAAAGATCCCTTCGAGATTCCGTTGGAGATGCAGCTTGCGTTGCTCCTTGCCGCCGACGGCGAAATGCGCAAGGTGAAAGGCGTCACGCTGACGGAAACCAACATGCAGTTTCGCAAGATGGACTCGTGGTTTGCGTCGAGCATCGGGTCGCGAATTCATCAGCGCAAAGTGATTTCGGGATGCGGAATTGGCGCGACGTCGTTCCAGGGCGGGGAAATCCAAAAGCGTTCGTATCCGAATAGTTTTGGCGGGCAGCACGCGCTGGAAGGCTACGAATTGGTGGAATCGCTGGACTTGATGAAGCATGCGCCGGTGATCGCGGAAGAAGCAGCGGCGCTGCACTCGGCGGCACAATGCCCGGAGAAATTTGGCACGCTGATCCTTGCCGGAAATCAATTGGGCTTGCAGATTCACGAATCGATCGGGCATCCGATCGAGCTCGATCGTGTTCTAGGGCAAGAAGCGAATTTTGCGGGGACGAGTTTTCTCACGCTGAACCAGTTGAACAAGTTGAAATATGCCTCGAGCGTTGTGAATGTCGTAGCAGATGCGCGGCTGGATCACGGGCGCGGGCTGGGCACGTTTGCTTATGACGACGAAGGCGTTCCCGCGCAATGCACTGACATTATCAAAGACGGAAAGTTTCGTGGCTATTTGTCGAACCGCGAAACGGCGCACTTAATCGGACTCGAACGCTCGTCAGGAACGATGCGGACAGAAAGCTGGAATCGGCTGCCGATTATTCGCATGACCAACGTGAGCCTGCTACCGGGGACGTGGGACTACGACGACCTGATTGCCCATACCGCGGATGGAATTTTGATGGATACGAACCGGTCGTGGTCCATTGACGACCGGAGATACCAATTCCAGTTTTCCACGGAAATCGGCTGGGAGATCAAGGGCGGAAAAAAAATGCGGATGATCAAGAATCCGAGCTACAGCGGAATCACAACGGAGTTCTGGAATTCGTGTGACGCGATCTGCAAGTTTGACCACTGGACGCTGTGGGGTACACCGAACTGCGGCAAGGGGCAGCCAATGCAAACCATGGGCACGGGACACGGCGCAGCTCCTGCGCGTTTTCGCAACGTGAGGATCGGAACGGCTTTTTCCAAACAATGACAATGGTCGCCGGCCCAAGAAAACCAGCCGTTGGGAGAAAGTCAGAGCGCGTAGACCTGCTGCCGTCGCGCGAACTGCGGGGAATTGTCGAAACCGTTTTGCGATTGGCCAAATCCACGGATGCTGTGGAAACGGAAGTCCACGTGGATGAAGTGGCCGATGCGTTGACGCGCTTTGCGAATAATGGCATTCACCAAAACGTTTTCGAACATGTGGTGACGGTTTCGGTTCGCACGGTGACCGGCGGGCGCACCGCGCGGGCGACCACAAATCGGCTGGACGAAGACTCGCTCCGTGCGACGATCGAAGCGTCGCTTTCCTTGGCGCACAGCGAGCCGCGCGATCCGCGACTGCTGCCGATGCCGGGGAGGCAGCGGTACCGGGCGGTGAACCGGTTCATCAAGGCAACGGCTGCGCTCACTCCCGAAGAGCGGGCGTGCGCGGTCCGGCTGGCTTGCGATCTCGCCGCTAAGAAAGGACAAGTGGCGGCGGGAATTTTTTCGAGCGGGCAGAGCCAGACAGCAGTGGGCAATTCGCGCGGGCTGTTTGCGCCGTACAGCGAAACGCATTCGCAATTCTCGATTACCATGCAGGAAGATCCGGCGGCAAGCTGGGCCAAAGCGGATTCCGCCGACGTGCGGGAGATGCATCCGCAGAAGCTCGCGGAGAGGGCTAGCGAAAAAGCACATCTTGCCGTGAAAACGACGGAGCTGGCGCCGGGGCGTTACACAGTGATTCTCGAGCCGGCGGCGGTGCTCGATCTGGTCGGGTTTATGTTTTACGACTTTGCCGCCACGGCGGTGCGGGACAAACGCTCCTGCCTGAATAACCGCATGGGGAAGCAGCTTTTGGGAAAGAATATCAGCATCAGCGACGACGTGTTTCATCCCCTGCAAAAGGGCGCGCCATTTGACGGAGAGGGCATGCCGCGGCAGAGAGTTTTGCTCTTGGACCGTGGCGTCCCCAAGAACCTCGTATATTCGCGGGCGTCGGCGAAGATCGCGCGTAGAAAGCCAACCGGCCACGGGTTTGCGCTGCCGAACG
>Ga0066699_10000275_pt1 | contig 13557 bp, 9 predicted proteins | sample GraSoiAngelo_148_FD_66455 | JGI IMG/M metagenome (GOLD analysis project Ga0066699, IMG submission 66455) | Grasslands soil microbial communities from the Angelo Coastal Reserve, California, USA - 14_1009_09_20cm | ecosystem: Environmental > Terrestrial > Soil > Grasslands | place: USA... | reverse complement strand
GCCGTACCGCGTCGTCAGTGACACGACGTCATTGGCGTTGGTCAGGTTGAAGATGTTGAACTGCGGTTCGATGCGCGTGTGATTCAGCTCGAAGCGGCGGCTGACGCGGAAGTCCACCTGGTTGCCGCGTCCCTCCGGATAGAACGAGCTCGGGCGAATCAGATCGAGCGTGCGCGTGGCGTTGCCGCCGCCCGACAGATTCCTTCCAAGCGAGCCCGCCACCATCGCGTTGTTGACGACGTAGCTGGCCGTCGTCTGCACGCCGCCGATGTTCTGATACGTGCCGCTGACGCGCACGTCACCCGGCAGCGAGAAGAGTCCCGACAGCCTGTACTGCGTGCCCGCCGCCCACGGCGGCACGATGCTGCAGTTGTCGAGCGGCGTGATCGTCGTGCCGGTAATCGCCGCTTCCGGCAGGTTGCGCAGCACCTCGCAGTTGTTCGTGCTCGTGCGGCCGACGCTCATGCCGCCGATGAGCACGCCCCCCTTCGGCAGGCGGCCGCGCAGGTTCGCCTCGACGCCGTTGTAGTTCTCGCTCTGCTTGCCGAACTCCTTCGCGTTCTTCACGACGTTCTGCACGAGGCCGAACTTCGCCGGCTTGAGGTCGTACAGACCGCCGACCGTCTGCCCTCCGCCGCCGGGCAGACGCGAGTCCGCCGGCGCGACGACGCTGAACGCGTCGTAGTCCGCCGGCGACACGAGGATGTTGTCGGTGACGACGAAGTTGCCGTACGAGGTGCGGAAGTACGCGACTTCGAGGCCGACACCCGTCATCAGCTGATGCGCGACGCCGAACGACGCCTGCCAGTTGTAGGGACGCTTGCCGAAGCCGTGCGTCACATCGTTCGCGTAGGTGGTGCCGGGCACGGTCAGGCCGAAGTTGCGATTCGCCACCGCCTCGCATTCGCCATTGGCATTCAGGTTTGTGAGATCGCAGTCCGGCACGTAGTTGCCGTTGACATCGTTCCAGTTGCGCGCCGTGTTGGTGACCATCTGCAGCACGGGCGCCTGGTTGCGGAAGTTGTTGTCCTGGTTCGAAATGATGTTCACGTAGCGGCCGAGCGAGGCTTTGACCGCCGTCTTGCCGTTGCCGAACAGATCCATCGCGAAGCCGAGCCGCGGGCTCAGATCCTTGTAATTGAGCGCGTTGTCGACCGCGGGGAACGTCGCGCCCTGGGGCAGGAAGCGGCCGCCTTCCAGCGTCATCGCCGGGATGAAGCCGCGGAAGTAGTCGTAGCGCAGCCCGCCGTCGATCGTCGCGCGTCCCATCGTCCACTGCTGCTGGACGTACATCCCCGTGGCGTGCTGGCGCGTCTCGGAGTGGAACGGCGAGATCCACTCGGTGAGCTGTACGGGTGTCGTGCCGCGGAACGTGTACGTCAGGCTGTGATTGATGAAGTGGTTGCGCTCCTGGAACGCCTGCCGGAGGCTGACGCCGATGTTCGTCGTCCGCGAACCGGTGACGTAGGCCATGTTCGCGGTCTCGGTGAAGACGCCGTACGGCAGGTTGCCGCCGGTGCTCGGCGGGTTCGCGTAATCGCGCGCGTGGTGGCCGTAGGTGAAGTTGCGATCGAGATCGGTGATGACGTAGTCGTTCTCGGTCCCTCCCGTCGGCCGCCGCACGACCTTGCCCCAGATCGCCGACGTCCCCGCATCGAACAGCAGCCGGCTCGTGATCGGCGCCGTCCACTTCACCTGCGCTCGCGGCGCCGGCGCGAAGTGATTGTCACCGGCCGCTTCCGGCGCGAGCGTGCCGTTGCGCTGTCCCTGATGGCACTGGCAGTTGTCTTCGTTGCTCAGCAGGAATCCGACCTTGTGCCGCGGCGAGGCCTGCCACGTCAGGCGCACCGACTCGTCGATGTAGAAGTTGTCCTCGTAGCCGGGGCGGCTGAGATCCTGCGCGTAGAACAGCGTGCCGTTCGGGTTCTGCAGCTTGTTGTGATAGAGGCCCGCGAGGTTGCTCGTCGTGAGCCAGCGGCGCGCGCTGACGTAGAACCACACCTTGTTCTTGCGGATCGGTCCGCCCGCGCCGCCTTCGACGTCATACAGCGTCCTGATGTCGGAGCCGGCGGTCGCGCCGCGCGCGCGCAGCGCGGCATCGAGGTTGTCGTTCTGCAGCGCCTTGTTGCCGTAGTTGGACTGGAACATTCCGTGGAAGGTGTTGCCGCCCTCACGCGGAATCGCGTTGATGACGACGCCGCCGCTCTCGGCTGACGCGGAGCTGGCGGTCTGCACGGTCGTCTCGGCGACCGCCGCCGGGTTCATGCTGCTCGCCTTGTTGCCGCCGGAGAAGAACTGGTCGTAGTCGAGGCCGTCGCGCAGCATGATCATGTCGGCGGTGTGGCTGCCGTGGATGCTGAAGGCCTGCGAGTTCTCGCCGCGGATGCCGCCCACATCGCGATCGGCGGCTGCCTGCGTTGCCGCGGGAATCAGCGCCGCGAATGCCGCCGCGTTGCTCGACAGCGGAATCGCGTTGCGCACCTCGCTCGGAATCACCTGCTGCGACTGGCTGGCGGTGTGCACGTCAACGACCGGCGCTTCGCCCGACACCGTGATCGTTTCAGAGATCGATCCCAGCTTCAGCTCCGCGTTGACCGTCGCGGTGAATCCCGCGGGCAGCGCGACGCCTTCGCGCGTGAACGTCGAGAAGCCCTGCAGCACGAACGTCACCGTGTAGGTGCCGGGCCTGAGATCGACGATGCGATACACACCCTGGCTGTCGGTGACAACAGAGCGGGTTTGTTCGATGAGGACCGGACTGCTGGCATCCACCTGGACGCCGGGGAGGACGGCGCCCGAGGCGTCCTTGACGACCCCGGCAATGCTGCTCTGTGCCGATGCGGCAACCGGAAGGAGGAAGAGTGCGAGCGAAACTGCGACCAACCGCGGAACGATTCGACCAGGACCCATCGAAACCTCCGCCTCTATGTCCTGCTGTTACGTCATTTCGTCACTGGAGCCACCGGAGCGGGTTTGGCGAAGCGCGCCGCCTCGACGGCGGCGTTCGGCTGCACGTTCTCGAGCATCACGTGCGCCTGCATGTAGGTCTGCGTCACCTTGCGATCGAAGGGCACCTTCACGCCGGCGACGTCGCGGTAGTCGGCGAAGTCGACCTGCGTCGGGATGAAGCCGACCGGCGTGCGCGTCCAGCGCACGAGCCGCACGAGCATCCCTGCCTGATCGAAGTAGAAGTTGGCGAGCGCCTGCGCGGCGCCCATCCCCTGGACGATGTAGACCTCGTTGCCGTCGATCGCCGTGCGGCCGACGCGCCAGCGCGGGAACGCCTGCTTGATGCCGGCGGGGAACGCCACGGTCGCCTCGAGGCGCGCGCGATCGAGATTGCCTTCCGTCAGCGTCAGCAGCGGCACGGGCTGATCGCCGCCGGCCATCCATCCGCTCTTGCCGTCGAAGACGCGCGTGCTCGCGCCGGTGGCGAGGCGCACGATCATCGTCTGCTGGTTCGGCGCCTTCGCGTAGATCTCGACGGGGCGCTTCTCGAACGCGGTATCGAAACCTTCGTAGGTGCCGCGCGCGACATAGCTCGTGAGCTTGGCGGCGTTCTGCGCGCCGCCGGCCCACTGGATGTACTTGTCCAACAGCTGATCGGCGGTGACGCGCGTCTCCACCGGGAAGTCGCGCGCGTTCGGATCCTCGTACGGCTCGCCGTACTGGATCGAGAGATCGGGCTCGCTGACCGGCGACTGGCTGCCGCGGTGGCAGGTGAAGCAGGTGACGCGCGTGCGGCCGGCGAAGTACTTGTCGTTCAGCTCGCCCATCATCGTCAGCATCTGCCGGGCGCGCTGCATGCGCGGCGTGACCTGCGCGAAGGCGGTCTTGTCGAAGTAGGCGTCCTTCACGTGGCAGAAGGTGCAGTCGTTGCCCATGGCGGACGCGAACATCCCCATTGCCTCGAAAAAGGTGTCCACCGGAATGCCCTTCAGAATCTGCACGCTCTTGAAGACGTCGTCGGTGAGCGGAACTTTGTCGGCAGCCTGCGGCGTCGGCGCCTGCGCGGCGGTGCCGATTTGCACCAGGAGACACGCGAACGCCGTCAGAATGGCCACGAAAAATCGCCGGTTTGCTGCTCTCGTCATCACTTCGCCTCCTGCGCGCGCGGAGCATACCGTACCAGAGCCCGGCGGTTGCAGTGCAGGTGGCTCGGTGCTACGCTTCAGCCCTTGCCGCGGAGGTATTTGTAATGAAGAGGCTGTTGATGCTCGTTGTTGCTGGCGCGCTCCTCGTGGCGGCCCAGCCCGCCCGTGCGCACCATTCGTTTGCCGCGGAATTCGACGTGAACCAGCCCGTGACGCTGAAGGGCACGCTCACGAAGATGGAGTGGTTCAACCCGCATGGGTGGATCTACATCGACGTGGCCAATCCCGACGGCTCGGTCACGAACTGGGGCATCGAGGCGGGCGCGCCGACGGCGTTGCTGCGCCGCGGGCTGCGGAAGACCGACTTCCCGAACGGCACGAAGGTCGTCGTCGAGGGCTACAAGGCGAAGAGCGGCGCACCGCGCGCCAATGGCAAGACGGTGACGTTCGAGGACGGACGCAACTTCTTCCTCGGCGCCAACGACGCCGACGCCGGCGCTCCGAAATAATCGGTCGTGCGGGGGCGGATCTTCAGGTCCGCCCCCGCGCTATTCCGACCCAGTTATCGTCCGGTGCTATCGTTCAGCCCTCTCCGCGGAGGTGTGGCGATGAGAACGGGATTGGTCTCGATAGTGGCCGCGGCGTTGCTGCTGACAGCGTTCCCCGCGCGGGCGCATCATTCCTTTGCCGCCGAATTCGACGTCAACCAGCCGATCAAATTGACAGGGAAGCTCACCAAGGTCGAGTGGTTCAACCCGCATGGGTGGATCTACCTCGACGTGACCAATCCCGACGGCACAGTGACGAACTGGGGGATCGAAGCGGGAGCGCCCAACGCGCTCACGCGCCGCGGCATCCGCAAGACCGACTTTCCGATCGGAGTCGAGGTGAACGTCGAGGGTTACCGCGCCAAGGGAGGCGTGCCGAAAGTCAACGGGACGACGCTGACCTTCAAGGATGGGCGCAATTTCTTCCTCGGCGCGTCGGAAGATCAGAAGACTCCGGCGAGTCCCGGCGGCACCGAGACACCGCAGCAGTAGCCGTTCTCGATTTCATTTCGGTCCCAGCTCGCCGCGCCTGGCCTGCTCCTGCAGGTCGTACGTGTAGCACTCGTACTCGAGCACACGCACGTTCGGCTCCCTGCGGCGGTACAGCATCAGACTGATCTTCCACGGCCTCGTGAACACCTGGGGATCTTCGATGGTGGCTTCGTAGCGGATGTGATCCGGCGTGACGAGCGTGTAGCGCTCCACGACATGCAGGTCCGCGCTGTGAAAATTGCCGGCCCGGTCGAACCACGTGTTGTCGGTGAAGTACTTCACATCGACCACGAGCGTATCGCCCTCCCAGCGGCCGCGTGAATCGCCCATGAAATATTCGAGCGGACCAGGCGGGTGCTCGCTGTTCATGAAGATGTGGCGTGTCGTGTGCGCGTATTCGCCGAGGACAGCGATGTAGGCCGGCGACTGCACGATCTGAAACGGGTACGGCGCGTACATCGTGCGGGGCACGCCGAGCAGCCAGCATTTCGACTCTGTATCCTCAGTCGCCTGCTTGCTGAAGTTCTCCTGCTTCGTGGCAAACATCCCCGGCTTGTATGGAATCTCGTTCCCTTCGACGACGCCCTGGCCCGCGGGCACGCCGAGGCGCGCCGAATGATCCTGCAGATCCCAGTCCGCCGTACTGAGGGTTTGCCACACGCCGTTCAAATCGGGCTTGCCGTCCCACGCGCGCGGCAGCGCCGCATCACGCGCCGCGGTCGTCTGGGCCGACACCGGACACGCGATAAAGACAGAGAGCGCCGCCGCCGCAAGCCTCATTGTCGCGGCAGGCCAGTCCAGATCTTGTGGTCCTGCAGCATGACCGGCAGGTCGCGATCGGTCTCGAAGCATGGCTCCTCCAGCACCTCGTGCCCTTGCTCGAACCGGATGATGGGCATCGCCATGGTCCACGGCTGCCGGAACACCTTCGGATCGGTAAGCGTCGTCTCGTAGAGGATCGTGTTCGCGTCTACGAGGGTGAACCGTTCGGTCACGTGCAGCGCGTCGCTGTGGAAGTGTCCCGAGATACTGAGCCAGGTGCTGTCCGTCAGGTTCGTCGTATCGACGACAAGCGTGTTGCTCTCCCAGTGGCCTCGTGAATCGCCCATCAAGAGGCGAATCGAGTCGCCGATATGCGGACTGTTATCGGTGGGAATCACGCGGTACTGGTGAGCGAATTCGCCGGCCATCGCAAAGACTTTCGGACCCTGGATGATCGCGATGCCGCGCGGAGCGAACGTCTGACGCGGTACGCCCGTGATGTAGCAGGAGCCGAGCGGATCGATGTAGTGATCCCAGTTGTCCTGGCGCTGGTTCGCCCACTGCGGCAGGTACGGCACCTTGCCATCGGGGGGATCGACGATGAGCGTCACCTGCGGACCCAGAAACTGGCTGCCGGCGAAGTCCTCGATGTTCTGGCTGCCGTTGGCCGTGAAGGGATTCCACGCGCCGTTCATGTTCGGCGTGCCGTCGGGATTACGCGGAGGGTTGAATGCCGCCGCCTTGGCCTTCGCGCAAGGCCAGAACTCGCGCGAGATCGACGGGCAGCCCCCAGCCGGCGGTCGTTGCGGCACTCGAGCAGCGCGTCCGGCTTCCTGCCCCGCGACCAGCGTGCTCGTGAAAACCACGAAGGTCACTACGTGACTGGCACGAAGCACACGAAGCCAAAAAAGATTCTTCGTGTCCTTCGTGAACGCCGTAAGGCCTTCGTGGTTAGTCAAGTGGCTCAACTCTGATCAGCGAAGCCCCAAGATTGTTGCCCACCCAGAAAACCGGCGGGTTGCTGCCGTTGTCCACGTTCACGCGACGGATGTTGGTCATCCGCGGCAGCAGGTACTCGACGACCTCGCCGGACCTGGTGTTCACGCGCACGACGCGATCGTTGTTCATGCCGCCGCCCCACGCGAATCCCGCGCGATCGGCGATGGCGTCATAGACGTTCGTCCACGGCGTCGGCACCGCGAACTCCTGGAACTTCTCGGTCTTCGTGTCGAACATGCCGATCTTGTTGCCGCGGAACTCCGCGAACCAGAGGCGGTCCTGCGCGTCCATGTGGCCGCGGCGCGGCCCCGCGTTCGGCGTCGGCGTGGCGAACGGCGTCACCTGCTTGGTCTTGCCGTCGATCCTGATGATGTAGGTGCCGTTCAGGTTCATGCCGTAGAAGTTGTTCTTCGAATCCGAGGAGACGCCGTAGGAGCTGAGCACCTTGACAAGCGCCTTGTCCTGCACGCCGATGCCGTAGTCAACCGTCTTCCACTCACCGGTCTTCACGTCCACCTGATACTCGTCGTCACCGCCGATCCACACCTGGCCGTCGACGTCCGAGTTGATCGGCATCACCATGGCGATGCGCGCCTCGTCACGGTCCTTGAAGTTCGGCGAGCCCCACGTCTGAAAACGTTTCGTTGCGCGATCGAACTTCGCGAGGCTCCCCTGATACATCGTGCCCATCCAGATGTTTTCCTGCTTGTCGAGCACGAGGTCGAGCGAGCCCTGCGGCGCACCCGGCTTGGTCATGGGGAGCGGATACTCGGTGACTTTGCCCGTCTTCGGATCCAGCATGCCGAGCATGTTCGTGCCGAAGTCGCCGTACCACACGTTGCCCTGCGAGTCGGCGGCCGCGTCGTGCGGCAGCGTTTCCTTTCGCGGCAGATCGTATTCCGTGATGATGACGCGCGTCGCCTTCCCGGTCGGACGCGGATACGTCTTCAGCGGATAGGTCCACGTCGTGCGGCCTTCGCTGAGGTTGATCGACGCGAGGTACTTCGCCGCGGCGCCGACGCGATCCTTCATCACCGGATCCTCGCCCTCGCGGCCGCTCATGCTCTGCTGCATGATGGGATTGGTTCCACCGCCGCCATGCTCGTGGGGCCGCAACTGCGGGCGCTCGGGCGTCGAGCCCTGCGCGTAGCGTCCCATCCGGTCGAGCACCTTCATCCACTCCTCCGCGTCGTGCGTGCTGCGCGCGACGCGTTCGAGCGTGTGACACTGCGTGCAATTGAGCAGGCCGTTCTTCATCTCCGTCGTGCCCGGCCAGCTGATGAACCATTCGCCGTTGGTGAGCTGCGCGGCGAGGTCCTTCGTCTTGCCAAGCTTCAGATCGAGCTGCGCTGGACGTCCCGCGGCAACATCCACTGTTGACGGCCCTTCGAGGTCGTATCCCGTCGCGCGGATCCGAATCGTGTAGCTGCCGGGCTCGAGGCGGTTGGCCGGGAACGCATAGCGCCCCTGCGCGTCGCTCATGACGCTGAGCGTCATCGTCGATCCCGCACGTTTGGCGCTGACGACCACCCCTTCCATCGGGCCTTCAGCCTGCGACAAGACGATGCCGGTCAACGCGGGGCCGGACTGCGCGAACACCAGTACGGCCGCGGAAATTGCGAGGGAAATCGTGAAGAGGCTCTTGCAGATCACCGGCGTCCTCCTGTGAAGGCCCACATGATAGGTCACACTATATAATCCCCGCACCGGAAAAACGGGTGTCGCTCGGCCTGGAGGCATGTGATGAAGAAGTTTGCTTGGCTGCTGTTATTCAGTGGAATCGTGGGGCTGTCGTTGTCGCTGCACGCGCAGCAGACGGGGGCGGCGGACCTCATTCTTACCAACGGAAAAATCATCACCGTCAACGACACCTTCCAGATTGCGCAGGCGGTCGCGGTGAAAGGCGCGCGCATCATCGCGGTCGGCAGCAACGCCGACATCAATAAGCTTGCGGGGCCCAGCACGCAGCGCATCGACTTGAAGGGCAAGTCGATGGTGCCCGGCTTCATCGACAACCACGCGCACTTCCAGGAGGAAGGCGCCTACTGGACGATGGAGCTGCGCTTCGACGGCATGGACACGCGCAAGAAGGTGCTCGACGCGATTGCCGCGAAGGCGAAGGCGACACCGAACGGCGGATGGGTCTACAACCTCGGCGGCTGGTCGCCCGCGCAGTTCTCGGATGACAAGCGCGAGTTCACACGCGAGGAGCTCGACAAAGTCGCGCCGAACAATCCCGTCTTCCTGCAGTTCACGCGCTGGGCGCAGTACCTCAATAGCAAGGCGATCGAGCAGCTCGGTCTCGACAAGATGACCGAGCCGTGGATCGAGCGCGACGCCAGCGGCCGTCCGACCGGCATCACGCGCGTCGCGGGCCGCAACATCCTCTTCAACAAAGCGGGCTTTCTGAAGACCGAGAACGGCGGCAAGGCCGAACTGCCGGCGGATGTCATCGAGAGAAACCAGAAGGCGATGCTGAAGGATTTCGCGATCGCGGGTCTGACAGCCTCGGGCGGACAGTGCCTGTGGGATGACCTCTATCGCAAGTTCCAGCGCGAAGGGACCGCCAGCATGCGCTTCTTCTGCTTCCGCACGGTGACGGCGGGCGGACGCGGCGCGGGCGTCTTCGAGCGGCAGCTCGCCGAGGTCCCGATGCTTCGCTATCACGACGGCGACGAGTGGATGGACAACGCCAACTATGGCGAGCGGTTCCCCGGTGGCGGCGGCGGCGACGTGCTGGCGCCCGGCCCCGAGCCGATCGCGCCGCAGGCCGCGTGGGATCAGTGGGGACAGTTCGGGCTCGCCGTGGCGAAGGCCGGCATCCCCGCGCAGCTCCACACCGTCACGGAAAAAGCGATCGACGCGCAGCTCGATCAGACCGAGAAGATCGCCAAGCAGGTCGATATCCGTCCCCTGCGCTGGGCGTTCATGCACATGGAAGCCGTGACGCCGGAACAGGTCGAGCGCATGAAGAAGCTGAACATGTTCCTCGCCATCAACCCGCGGGAGACGGTGTCGGGCGGACTGCTCCATCAGATACAGGGTGACAAGGCGTTCGGCATGCCGCCGCTGAAAGAGATCCAGGACAGCGGCATCATGTGGGGCCTCGGGACCGACGCTTTCGAAGTGAACCAGTTCCGCCCGTTCCAGACGCTGTACTGGGCCGTGACCGGCAAGATGGTCGGCGGCACGGTCGTCAACACGCACACCATCTCGCGTGAGCACGCGCTCATCGCGCACACGCGCAGCAACGCGTATCTCTTCTTCCGCGAGAACGACCTCGGCTCGATCCAGCCGGGCCGCTACGCGGATCTCGTCGTCACCGACAAGGATTACCTGACGGTGCCCGCCGAGCAGATCAAGGACATCAAGTCCGTGCTGACGATCGTCGGCGGCCGCATCGTGTATGACGCGTCGAAGGACGCGCCTTCGACTTCCACGAGGTAAACATGAACACGTCCAGAACCCTGATTGCCGTTCTTCTCTTCCTGAGCCTCGCGGCGGCGAAGCTGCCCGCGCAGGGGCAGGGCGGCCGCAGCGGTCCGCCTCCGCAGGTCGTCGACAAGGCGACGCCGGAGGTGATGAACGCTGACCCGCAGATCGAGGACCGCACGCAGGATCGCGTGGGCTTCCCCGCGCACAAGATCATCGGCAACCTCTATTACATCGGCACGGTGACGCTGTCGTCGTACCTGATCACGACGCCGCAGGGGAACATTGTCATCAACAGCGACTACGAAGAGACGCTGCCGCTGATGAAGAAGGCGATCGAGTCGCTCGGCTTCAAGATGGAGGACACGAAGATCCTGCTGGCGAGCCACGCGCATCCGGATCATCAGACCGGCGACGCGATGTTCAAGCAGATGACCGGTGCGCAGACGATCTTCATGGCGGAGGATGTGCCGGCGCTGCAGAACATGAAGCCGGGCGGCAAGGAGCATCCGATCGACAAGATCATCCACGACGGCGATAAGGTCGAGCTGGGCGGGATGACGCTCACCGCGCACCTGACGCCCGGCCATACGCTGGGCACCACGACCTGGACGTTCCCGGTTCGCGACGGCGGACGTACATATAACGTCGTGATCGTCGGCGCCGGCCTGCCGGATGACGCACGGATCGTCTACAACCAGGGGAATCCGAAGGCGGCTGAACAGTGGGCGGACACGATTGCGACGCTGGAAAAGCTGCCGTGCGACGTGTTCCTCGGCGCGCACAGCTGGTTCTTCAACCTGACGGGCAAGTACAAGAAGCTGCAGGCGAACCCGAAGCAGAATCCGTACATCGACCCGGCCGGCTACAAGAAGTTCGTCGCCGACATGAAGACGACGCGGGAGAAGCTGATCAAGGAGCAGACGGCCGCGGGTCCCCCACCGCCGCGCGGCGGCGGCGCCGGGCGGGGCGGCAACTAGCCTGATGCGAGCGCGCGGAGTACCACTCCGCGCGGCTCATCTCACCTGCACCCGGACCGAATCGATCCCTTCGAAGGCGGACCCATCCCGCAGAAGCCCGCGGACGGAGAGCGCGGCCGATGGTGCTGCCACGAGGCCCTGCAGATCCGCCGTCTGGAATTTCGCGATGAGGGTGTCGCCTGCCATTGTCGTCCTCGCAACGGCCGCGCCCTGCAGCGTCACACTCGTGACGTCGATTGCTTCTGTCGAGTAGGGCGCTCCGATCTTGATGAATGCCGTGACAACCCCGCGCGAGCCGACGGTAATGGTTTCGGGCTCGATACGGATGCTCGCCGGCACGATCACGCGGTAGGGCGGCTCGCTGGTAAACGGCGACACGACGGGGCTCATCCCCATGTCGCGCCGCGGCCACGTCCACGCAGGGGACCACTGCAGCGCGTTTGCGGTCTCAACGCGCAGCGTCACCGGCGCGGCGGGGTGATCGATCTGCACCGCGGTGGCGTCGTCGACGTTGGCGAGCCATTCCGTGTGGTTGTAGTCGGCGAAGACGCGCGGCTTGAATCGCGGCGACCCGAGCAGCAGCGGCGACTTGGTCGATTTCAAGGCAGCCTCGAAGACGTAGGTGCGGCCGACTTCCATCCGGCTGACGTCGGCATTCCACTCTGCGCTCGTCCCGTCCGTCCACTCGTTCCAGCCATCCACACGCTGCTGCGACACGAACTCACTGGTCACCAGGTCGTAGCCGCCATAGGCAACGCGCAGGTTGCCCGTGCCGACGAAGAACATGTTGACTGGCGGCGTACCTGGTCCGAATGTCATCGGCTCCTGCAGCGTGAGCTCGATAGTGATCGTCTGCAGCGTTTCAGGACCCGTCAGGATCTCGGGAGTCACCTTGCGAACGAGCGAAATCTTCGGAAGCTCCGTGTGGACGTTTGCGCGATCGGCTGCCGACGCCGTCTCGCTGAGCCAGTACCCATCCGGCAGCTGTCGCGGCGCGTAGCCGGGCACCAGAAGATCAAGGAAACGAAACGTGTAGACGTTCGTTCCCGGCGCGTGCTCCGGCGGAGACGGCCAGAAGCCGGTCAACGGGACGTCGCTCGTGACGTGAAACTCCGGCGATACGACCGGAGCATGCGTCGCGTCTGGTGCGTTGGCGAAGTTGAAGAGCCAGTTGTCGGACCATTGCAGCGGCTCGTACGGAATCCGATCACTATCGGTGCTGTACGAACTCATGGTCGTGAGTTCCGCGTACACGGAATTGGGGATCATCTGGGCAGCGACCGGCATTGAACCAGCCGCCAGCAGCATGGCACCTGTATACAAGCATCGACTGGCGCGTTTCATGTTTCCTCCTTGGGCGGAACCGCCCTGCGGGAGAAAACGTCGGACAGCGTCACTTCATACGACGGCTCGTTGCGGCTGCGTTCGTCAGCCGTCGCCGTAAGACACGCGCGCCAACTACGTTGTACTTCGCGCCTGCTTTCTTCGCGCGCGCGAACACCTTGTCGACGCGCTTTTTCGAGCCACTTCAGCGCGCGCGCAAGGTTCTCGTAATAGAGATGACGTCGCTGCGAGAGTGGCGATCGAATCTCGCATGCGCGCGGTCGAGCAGCGCCCGGAGGTGCGACGCCACGGCTATCGAGTCAGCAGGAACCGCTGCACCCGTTCGCCGTTGAACACCTCACCGGTATAGAGATTCCCCTTCGAGTCGGTGGCGATCATGTGCAGGCCGAAGAACTGGCCGCCGTTTTCGCCCATGCTGCCAAGCTGTCCGACCGTCATTCCGCTCTGCCGATCGATGAACCAGACGTGGTTGTTGTTGATGTCGCAGACGTAGAGGAAGCGCTGCTCCTTGTCCGGTGAGAACATCACGCCGCCAGCGGAGCCGCCAGCGGTAAAGGTCGCGACGGGAATCTCCTTCACGAACTTCCCCTGCTTGTCGGTGACGTGGATGCGGTTGCCCGCGCGATCGGCGGCGTAGACCAGACCGTCATTCGAGATGTTCAGCGTGAGATGTCCGCGGAACTCCTTCGCGAACGGACCGCCCGGGTTGTAGACGCGCGCCGCCGGCGACGGATCGATCTCCGACAGCTTGTGGCCGTACGCCGCCCATCCGCGCTTGAACGCGAAGGTATCGAGGTCGAAGACCATCACGCGCCCGCCGAATGAACTGTCGGCCGCATAGAGCTCGCGCGCGGGCTCGTCGAGGCGCACCTCTTCGATCTGGCCGACGATCATCGGCGTGCTCGG
>Ga0066699_10000272_pt1 | contig 13625 bp, 10 predicted proteins | sample GraSoiAngelo_148_FD_66455 | JGI IMG/M metagenome (GOLD analysis project Ga0066699, IMG submission 66455) | Grasslands soil microbial communities from the Angelo Coastal Reserve, California, USA - 14_1009_09_20cm | ecosystem: Environmental > Terrestrial > Soil > Grasslands | place: USA... | reverse complement strand
CGTACGATCGCGGCAGGCCGAATCGTGCCATCACGCCGCTCTCAAATGCCGTGATTGCGCTGACCCGACCGCCAGCTAAGGTGACCACGACCAGGCCGAACGCGTGGGCGACGCGACTTAGAGGGCTGAAGACGTAGAGGCCGAATGCGGGTTGTCCGTTCGCACGAGTAGGGACGAGCCGAAAGCGTATGCCCTCGCGGAAGGCACTGGTCGCAAACCACCGTTTGGCCGTCTCCTTTCCCTGGTATTCGAGAGGATTCGGCGGCATCCGCAACCACACGTCGTCAGTCAGCAGCGCCACCAACGCGTTCGTGTCGCATTCCTCCCACGCACGAACGAGTCGGTCAAGAACCTTCTTTTCGGCTGGTGAGTTCGGCAGCGGCGGCGGCTCAGATTTCGGCAGCTGGCGAGCGAGCGTGGCACGCGCTCGCTTGACCGCACCGTAGATCGCGTGTTCCGTTGTGTCGAGCATCTCGGCGACTTCGCGCGCGGAGAAGTCCAAAACGTCAGTCAAGATCAGGGCGGCACGCTGGCGCGGTGGCAGCAGCTGCAGCGCGGCGATGAAAGCCAGCGAAATGGTTTCCCGCTGCTCATAGCGCGCTTCCGGTCCCGCCGCCGGGTCAGCGACCTCTGCCAGGATGGCATCGGGATACGGTTCTAGCCAGAGAACCTCACCCAATCGAGTGGGTTCTGGCGGCTCCACCATCAGCGTCGCACTCAGTGGTGACCGCCTGCTAGCGCGCACCATATTCAAGCAGCGGCCGGTGGCGATTCTGTACAGCCATGTGCGGAAGGAGGCTCGGCCCTCGAATCCCGCCAGTCCCTTCCACGCAGCGGTAAGCGACTCCTGGAAGGCATCTTCCGCGTCGACGGCGGATCCCAGGATTCGGTAGCAGTGCGCCTGGAGCTCCCGATGGTAGGGACCGACCAGCTCCTCAAAGGCCACGTCGTCTCCCGAGCGGGCACGGCTAAGTAGCTGCCCTTGCACGCCACCATCCTCTGCCCTACGCCCCCATCTCGTCGCGGACATGCCCACAAAAGTATTGACACCGACCGGGACCAAATTTAGGCGGTCGGACGGCCAGCTAATTCGCCGGCGATCTGGTGTCTATACGGCTAGGTGCTAGCTCCGGCTCGGCGCCTGAAGAAGGTCATCGTCAATAACTCACCAGACCTGGGAGGAAGCATGCCGTGAACACTAAATCTACGATCGCCGAGCAGGTAGCCAGCCATCACCGGGCCTCGGCCGGCCAGTTGCCCCTCAACGTCGCCGAGGCGTTCGCCACCGAGCAGCGCGACTTGGCCGCAGCCGGCAAGCCGTCGGGCGTGGCAAAGCCTGGTAGCCGGCTGCCGGATGGGAAACTGCTCGACGTCGGCGGCCAGCCGACCACGCTCGCCCACAACCTGGGCGGCAAGCCCGCCGTCATCGTGTTCTACCGCGGCGCCTGGTGCCCCTACTGCAACATCGCCCTGCGCACGTACCAGGCGCAGCTCGTTCCCGCGCTGGCCGAGCGCGGCATCGGCCTAGTCGCGATCAGCCCGCAGACGCCAGACGGATCTCTGTCCACGAAGGAGTCGAAGGAGCTGACCTTCACCGTCCTGTCCGATCCGGGCAACCAGATCGCCGGGCAGCTCGGCATCCTGACCGCGCCCAGCGACGGCACCCGCGCCGCCCAGCTACAGCTGGGCCTGGACCTGACCCAGGTCAACGCAGACGGGACCATCGGACTGCCCATGCCCACCGTCGTCATCGCCGACGCGGAAGGCGTCATCCGATGGATCGATGTGCGCGCCGACTACACCACCAGGACCGAGCTCGGCCAGATCCTGCAGGCGGTGACCGAGATGATCCGCGAGATCGCGGCGTAACAAAGCAAGGAGTGAATGAACATGAAATTCAAACCAGGCGATACTGTTCCGGCCACAACTCTGGAATCCGTCACCGGCGAGTCGATCAAGCTTCCCGACCCTGACCGTCTCGTCCATCTGCAACTTCGACGGTTCGTGGACTGCCCTATCTGCAACACGCACATTGCCGAGATGCGCGGGCGTGCTCGCGAGATCGAAGCGGCAGGCATCAAAGAGGTGATCGTCTTTCACTCCTCCGCTAAGTCGATCCGGTCGTACCAGAAGGATGTTCCATTCGTACTGGTTGGCGATCCGAAGAAGGCCCTCTACAAAGAATTTGGCGTGAAATCGTCGCTTGGCTTCATTAGCCTCAAGTCCCTGAGCGCCGCGATGCGCGGGGTGGCGCATGGCCATTTTGGCTTGCGGCTTTCGGGAGGCCCGTTCGGTCTCCCAGGCGACTTTCTGATCGCGCCGTCCGGGCGGATCAAAGCGGTGAAATACGGGACCCACGCCTATGACCAGTGGTCCGTGGATGAGTTGATCGCGCTTGCCAAGGGCGCCGCGCTGCAGGCGGCTTGAAACGAGCCGGGTAAGGTTCCGGGCGCCAAGATCGCGTAAAGCTGTGTGGGCGGTACGGTAGGGCCGTATCGCCCTTCCGACTTGAAAGCGTGTGATTGACAGCGACCGATTGGCTCCGCGAACACCACCTCCTCCAACGCTGGGCACAGTCCGACATCTCCACGCTGTACCGACTCCCGTCCGTGTTGTCCGTATCGGCGCGGGGGTCGGCACCAGCGAGTCTTAGTTCGTTGCCACGGAAAGGGGTCGGCTTTTGACCGGTCCGTGGACCATCGCCGGGGCACAGCCGGGGCACAGAATCCCGGAACCAGGAGGATCTAGGAGGACCCGGAAGGAGACGAAGCAGACAGCGATCAAGTACGAGCGGACACTTGAGGAGCCGCGGGGATACTGGAGGACACGACATAACGACGGTTCGGGACCGTGACCCCGGGTTCAAATCCCGGGCCCCCGACCAATTTCGTATTCAAAATCGGCGATTTGAGACCTTGCCTCGAGTCGCCTGCACACCGCCGTATCACAATTTCCTACGGAGCATCGAAACCGCGGCCGCGTAAAGCGTCTTGTAGTGGGACAAGTTGAGATCGCTGAATGGCGACCAGTGGCGATGCAGCGTCCCGAGCCGGCTGACGCACGGGGCAGGATGGTGAGGCTTCCCGTTCCGAATCCGAAGGTTTGCTCCTTTCGTACCGGCGGGGTTCGAGTCCAACGCGGCGACCACAGACCGGGGTCAGAGCGGCGGTTCGATCGCGTGCAGCTCGAGAATCGTCAGATCGGCACTCTTGGGAGGCGGAAACCCGCCCTCGGCCAAGACTTTCTCAAGCTCATCACTTGACCAGCGGCTTCGCGCGTGCTCCTCGGAATCCCACACCCCCACGATGTAAAGAGCGCCATCTCCGACTGCGCAGTGATGGCGCAGCTCGCCGAAGGATGTCGCCCCTCCTCGGCTCATGATCAGTGCGTGTGCGCGGTCGTACGAACGCTTCAACTCTTCGATGTCACCGTCAAATCGGGCAATCAGCAGCGCAGACATTCCTCTCTCCTTGGCCAGCACGGCCCGCCCAACGCGCCCGATAACAGCCAGCCCCGCGCTCGGCTCAAGTCCACTCATTCTGCCTTCTTGCGCTGCGCTAGGGTCAGACGTACCGCGGAAGTAGGTGGTTCGAGTCCACCGCGGCCCTCTCCGACGGCGCCCAACGCCGGGTTATTCCGGTGCATGAGGCTCAGTCGCCGAGCCCCGTCGAGGTCACAGCCGTGTCACGCATTCGGAGAACGCAGCGGATACAGGAGGACACGAAAGGATATGGCGAGGTCGGCGGCTGAGTACAGGAGGACACTGGAGGAGCCGCTGGGATACGAAAGGACACGACGTTAGGCCGGTTCGGGACCGTGAGGCCCCGGGTTCAAATCCCGGGCCCCCGACCAACTTCTGAATCGAATCAATAATGCCCGCGGTGTTAAAGGTGATGCGCCTTCTGTATCACCTGCAGCAGTTGTGCAATACCAACTTGCCGTCCAACCTCGGGTTCAGCGGTCAGCTCTCATAGTTGCATCCTGCGTTGCGAGGATCATTGGCCTCGGGATCAAACTCAGGACACGATCACGAATCGCGCACAGGACTGGGTTGTCGATCTGCACACCGCGAGTGGCCTGACGCGAAATCCGGACCATGCGGTTTGCGCGCCCGACGCGCCTGCGTTCATAAAGCTCGAGGGCTGGAGTGATGCTGGCCGTCTGGGCGAGGCTCTCGCCGAGCGCAATCCCGTCCTCGAGGGCCTGACAGGCGCCCTGACCCTGGTTCGGTGTCATCGGATGCGCTGCATCACCGACCAGTGTTACCCGGCCGTGGCTCCAGCGTATTGAAGGCCGCCGGTCATACATGTCGTTGCGCAGGATTGCGGCTTCTTCGGTCGCCCTGATCAGCGCCGGCACCGGTTCGGCCCACGTGAAGAAGCGCTCCAGCACGTCATGTTTTGTGCCTTCGGATCCAGGCTTTGCACCGTGCTCCTCTTTGGTCACGGCCGCCCAATAGATCTGGCCGCCAGCGAGGTGGAAGGCCACGAACTCAGAACCATGGCCGACCCAGTTGACGCCGTCCCCGATCGGAAGGTCGATTCCTTCGCCGGGCGCCAACCCGCGCCATACCGTAGATCCGAGATAGAGTGGGTCTCCGTCGCCCAGAAGCTGTCTCCGCACCGCCGAGCGCAAGCCATCGGCGCCCACGAGTAGATCTGCACTTCGGGCTGATCCATCTCCGAGGGTGACCTCGACCGCGTCCCGCCCTTGGACAAAGGCTCGGACCTCACATCCAAGATGCAGCAGCTTTTGTCCGAAGCTCCTCGCCAGCGCGGACTGCAAATCGGCGCGGTGAACGAAGGCGACGTTGAAGCCGTATCGTTCCAGCACCCCGTCGACGGCCAACTCCGTCAGCCGCCGACCTCGTGAATTGCGCAACGTGATCTTGTTGACGACAAGCATTCGGACCTTGACGTCAATAGATTTCAGAGCACGCATGCCGTTCGGCCAGATCATCAGTCCCGCGCCGATCTCACGCAGCTCTCGCGAACGCTCGAAGATCTCCACGTCGTGGCCTGCCCGGCGCAACGCGATGCCGGTCGCCAACCCGGCGATTCCGGCACCGGCGACAAGCGCTTTCACGTCCTGAACTGAGACCAGACCTCCGTCAGCCTGTCCGGGCCGAAGGAGGCCTTGCTCATGAAGCCAATCGCGCCGGCGCGACCGATGCGAGCCGCGAAGTTTTCGGGGTCTTGCGTGGACAGGAGCAGGACTGCCACACCTGGGTGTGCAGCCTTGATCTGACGGCTCGCTTCGATACCATCGATTCCCGGCAGCTGCACGTCCATGAGCACCAGGTCGGGGAGAAGGATGCCGGCGGCCACAACCGAGTCCTCCCCCGTGGCGGCCTCGCCGACAACCTCGAAACCGACCGTTGCGTTGACCACTTCTCGGGCCGCCCCACGAAAGGCTTTCTGGTCATCACAGATCAATACCTGCACGGACATGCCACCGGAGCTTAGCCCGCGATCGCCCGCCCGCCAAGGGGGCCTGCACCATGTGAATTGGTGGGGCCAGCCCTATCCTTTGGCGGTGCCGATCAGGGTCGTTCTCGCCGATGACAACTTCATCGTTCGCGAGGGCATGCGCGAGCTCCTGGAGACAGTGGACGAGGTCCAGGTCGTTGCCACCTGCAGTGACTTCAATTCCCTCCAGGCGGCAGTCGAAAGGGACCGGCCCGACGTCGTTGTGACGGACATCAGGATGCCGCCGACCAACACCGACGAGGGCATTCGAATAGCGGAGGGACTGCGCGCAAGCGCGCCTTCAATCGGTGTCGTCGTGCTGAGCCAGTACGCAGACGCCGAATACGCGCTGGCACTGCTCGACCGAGGCGCCGCAGGCCGGGCTTACTTGCTGAAAGAAAGGGTTTCGGACCTGGACCAGCTGGTCAATGCAATTCGCGAGGTCGCGCGCGGGGGGAGCGCCATCGACTCGAAGGTGGTTGAAAATCTCATCGCCGCACGAGCACGAGGCAAGCGTTCTGCTCTCGTGGAGCTGACGCCGCGTGAGCGCGAGGTGCTGGCGGCGGTTGCCGAAGGCAAGAACAACGGATCGATCGCGCAGGCCCTCCACCTCAGCGAAGGCGCCGTCGAAAAGCACATCAGCTCGATCTTCTCCAAGCTTGGGCTGAGCGAAGAGCAGGACGTGCATCGGCGCGTCAAAGCCGCTCTCATTTACCTGGCAGAGGAGCGGGAACCCGATAGGCGGTGATCTTCTCCTTGCGACCTTTGACCTGCATTGGGCCGATCCGCTCCGCGTGAGGTGAGCGCACCAGGGCCGAATACGTAGGCTCGCTCAGCACTGTTTCGCCGGAGGATGCGAACTGCTGCAGGCGCTGCGCGAGGTTGACCGTGTCGCCGACGAGGGAGTACTCGGCGCGCTCTCTGCCACCGATGAGCGCGGCGGCAACCAAGCCCGTTGACAGGCCGACGCCGAGTGCGAACGAAGGCAGGCTTTCCCTTTTCCATTGTTGGTTCAGCACGTACTGAGCCATGTGCATCGCCAGAGCAGCTCGCAGGGCGCGTTCGGCATGATGAGGCTGCGGCTCTGGCGCTCCGAAAACCGCCATCACCGAGTCACCGACGAACTGCATGATCGTCCCGCGCTCGGCGAGGACGGCATCGCTTGCCACGGCTCGATGCTCCTTCAGCTGAACCGCCAGGCGCCCCGGGTCCGAATCTTCGGCGATGGCCGAGTAGCCACGAACATCTGAGATCAAGACGGTCACGACAAGGCGTTCGGTCTGGCCGAAACCTCGGCCACCCCGGCGCAGACGATCTGCAACGCCGCCAGGCAGGAGTCGGCTCAGGACCTCACCCTGCTCCTCACGATCCACGATCGCCTGGTGAAGGCGGCGCAGGTTGCGGACGCCGGCTTCTCGGCCGCCGGTCGCCTGCTTGGCAAGCGCCAGGAAAAGCTGCTCGACAGATGCTGCGACATCCGCTCCGGTCGTCTTGCGTCTGGCCGCGATCGCGTTGATGGTGCGGCCTTCGGCCACCATTCCAAGGAGCTCCTCATCCGCCGGCGACAGTTCCGCGTCATTGATGGGGCGCACGAGCGCCTCCACCACCTTGGGATCGAGCATCGAGCCGCCTCCGCTCACCGTGCGAATCGCACGAGCAAGCTGGTCCCCTTCGGCGACGCGGTCTTTGAGCAAGTAAGCAAGACCAGAAGCGCCCTGGCTCAGAAGCGCCAGGGCGTACTCCGGGTCGTCGAACTGGGACAGGATCACGATGCCAGTCCCGGGGTGCCGCTTGCGCACGAGAAGCGCGGCGTCGATCCCCTCGCTCTGGAATGTCGGCGGCATCCGGATGTCGGTCACGATCACGTCGGGGGCCACCTCTCCCGCCCGCGCGACGAGCTCGTCGAAGTCCTGGACGGCGCCGACGACCTCGATATCAGCGGCCATAAGAAGCAGCGCGCGCAACCCTTCGCGCACGATCACGCTGTCGTCGGCGAGCAGCACCTTCATGCGCCCCATCCACGTATTGGACGCAGCGATGTGGATGCGGCCAATGGAGCCAGCATCACGGCAGCCGTGTGGCAGGCCCCACCCAAAGAGGCCAGCCGACACCATCGACCGGATGTCTCCCGGGACATATGTTGCTGGGCGGAGGTTGAGCACATGAAAATCCAGAGCTCCGTTACAGCGGTTTCGTGGATCCCCTATGAAGCGGTAAAGGGCTTTCTGGCCGTGCCTTTCGCGATGGGCCTGGCTCACTACGACGAACCCCTGCCGTCTCGACTCGACGACCTGGACGAGTGGCACCGCAAGGACCTCTTCCGCGAGTGCAACGAGCTCAAGGCCTGGATCGAGGTCGAGGACGGAAAGATAACGGCTTGGGGACAGCACGGCGGTGGTCGCATCGGTGTGACGCGCCTCAAGCTCGGCCCGAAGACCGTGACCGTGAAGGCGAAGGCGATGCCCGACATTCGTCACGAGCCTGTCGTGACGGACACGTCCGTGCGGTTCACTCAGACATGCGGTGGCCGCACCGGGGTGCCGGCGCCGAGGCCTGTCAGTCGCAAGCCCCTCTTCCAGATCGATTCGGCGGTCGCGTGGACCACCCTCGCCCTGACGATCCACGCCGACGGCCGCGTCGGGAGCGAGCTGGTCGGTGCCAGCTGCTTCCCGCGCCACTGGATCTACGACGACGCCGGCGAGCTCGTCGTGCAGACGGGGCTGACCGATTTCGCGACATGGATCAATGAGGCGTTCGGCGAGCGCACCCCATGGGGCGCCTACGACTCCCCGGCGATGGTGCAACCGGTGGAAAGCGCTCTGGAGCGCGAGCTGGCCTCGATCATCATCGGCGGCACCAAAGAGAAAGGACGCGCGATCAACAAGGGGAACACGCTGGTCGAGCAGGGTCAGTCGGGTGACGAGATGTTCCTGGTGCTCGATGGCACTTTTGAGGTGGAGGTCGATGGCAAGCCGGTCGCGAAGGTAGGCCCCGGAGCGATCGTGGGAGAGCGGGCGGTGGTCGAAAAAGGCGCGCGCACGGCCACGCTCCGCGCCCTGACAGCGTGCCGGGTTCTTCCTGTTCCGCAGCGGTATGCGGACGACCGGGAGCTGTCCGAAATCGCGCGCGGACACCGCCGCGAGCAGAGGGGATAATGCGCGAACCTATGGACGGCCCGATTGTCCAGGCGCGCCGCCTACGCAAGGTCTACCGCGGCGCCGGCGAGGTCGAGGCGCTTCGCGGAATCGACGTGGAGGTCGGTCGGGGCGAGATGGTCGCCGTCGTCGGCCCCTCGGGCTCGGGCAAGACCACGCTTCTCAACTGCCTCTCCGGGCTGGACAGCTTCGACGGCGGCCAGGTCAGCGTCGACGGACACGACCTGGCCAAGCTCTCGGATCGCGACCGGACGGCCTACCGGCGCAAGAACATGGGCTTTGTCTTCCAGGCCTTCAACCTGCTTCCCGTCCTTTCCGCCGTCGAGAACGTCGAGATCCCGCTCCTCCTTCAAGGAGTCGGATCAGGAGTGGCCCGCAAGCGCGCGCTGGAGATGCTGGAGACGCTCGGGCTCGCCCACCGGGCCGGCCACCGGCCGGACCAGCTGTCAGGTGGCGAACAGCAGCGTGTCGCGGTGGCACGGGCGTTGGTGCACAAGCCGGCGGTCGTGTGGGCCGACGAGCCCACCGGCAACCTCGACACGGAGGTGACCCAGGTCATCGTCGAGCTCCTCGTGCGTACCAACAAGCAAGGCCAGACGATCGTCCTGGTCACGCACAACCCGCAGGTCGCAGAGAAGGCGGCGCGGACTTTGCACATGCGAGACGGTCGCCTCGAGGACCACATGAACAACGACCGTCCAGCGCTCGAAGCGATCCGGCAATGAACTGGTTTCTGATCGTCCTGCTGGGACTCTTTGGCGTGACGCTGATCGTCATCGCCGCCGGCGTCTTTGCACGACCTTTGATCGGCCGCATCGCAATTCGAGAGGCCGCCAGGCGCCCGGGCCAGACTGCCGTGCTCGCCCTCGGCTTGATGATCGCCGGCGCCGGCATCTTTTCAATCCAGGTGATTTTCGACACGATGTACGAGACTCAACGGATCGCGATCCTCCAGCAGTGGGGCCGCGACGACATCGAGGTCTCCGGCGGCGGCGCGTACTTCGATGCCGGCAATGCCCAACGCCTCACGACCGATTCGGCGTCGTGTGCATGCATCGCCGGGGTTCAGAACGCTGTCGTCGGCAACGCATCCGTGGTCGACCTCACGCAGCAAGCCGGCCGGCCAAATGTGCAGACCATAGGACTCGACCTCGCGGCCCAGCAGCGTTTCGGATCGTTCGTGCTGACGAGCGGCAAAACAACGCTGGGCGACGAGCTAGTGTCTGGAGGCGTCTTTTTGACGCAGCCACTCGCCGAGTCGCTGGGTGCCCAGGCCGGCGACCAGCTGCATGTTCTGACCGGTGGGCCATCGAGCCACGAGCTGGTCGTGGCCGGGATCGTCCGTCGCGTGGGCGCCGGCGCCTATGGCTTTGATCGCGCGATTTTCACGTCCTTGGCAACAGCGCAGATGCTGGCCGGCACTGAAGGCGTCAATCTGATTCGCGTTTCCGCGCGTGGCGACGGCGATAGCGAGATTGCTACTGGACGCATCGCCGCTGAGCGCGTGCGCGGGCTTCTCGGGACGAATGGCGCGACCCTACAGGTTGTCGAGGCGAAGCGCGCTACGCTCGACCTGGCGATAAAGGATTCGGAGAACGGAAGGCCGTTCGCCAGCTCGTTCGGTGTGATCGTCGCCCTCGCGGCAACCGCCCTGGTCGCCAACCTTGCATTGATGCTGTCCGAGGAACGGCGACCTCGCCTGGCGGTCCTTCGTGCATTGGGCCTGAGCCGCACCGGCTTGATCCAGCTCGCAACCACAGAAGGAGCCGTCTACAGCGTCCTCGGTGCGCTTGCAGGCGTCCCTGCCGGCCTGCTGTTTGCGTTCTTCATCCTCGAGGGTCCGGGTGGTCCTCCGAGTTCGGTCCCGATTGTGTACTCGGTTCACGTGGATTCGCTCGTAGGCGCGGTGGCGGCCGCCTCGTTGTTCAACCTCGTCACCGTCTTCCTGGCTTCGCTGCGGACGACCGGCATGGCGATCTCGTCAGCGATCCGCGATCTCCCCGAGCCGTCCATCAACAAACATCCATCTCGCAAGCGGCTCGCGTTGCTGATCGTCACGGCCCTGGTCGGTCTGGTCCTGTTGGCCACACGACATCCGTCGTGGAGCCTGTTTGGTGGAGCACTCGCGATCGCCGCGGCAGGCGGGCTTGCTCGTGGCCGTATCTCCGACCGCGTGCGCTACTCAGCTGCCGGCGCTGGGGCTGCCGCGTGGGCGGTGCTGGATTTCCAATACGGTCCTAAGGACTCCTCACCAGGCCCGTTCGCATTTGCGCTGATCGCCACGGTACTGGCCCTTTCGGTTCTGGTGGCCGCGAATCTCTCGATCCTCGATGGCGCCATCGGTCTGCTGGGGCACGTGTCGGGAGGTCTGCGAGCGACTCTGCGCCCGGCGATGGCGTATTCATCGCGCCGGCCACTGCGTTCGGGTCTCGTGATCGCTGCTTTCTCGATCGTGATGGCGATGCTCATCCTTGCCGAGGCGTTGCTGACCGCTGAGAACAACAACTACGCCCTCAATTCGGGGGGCTGGGACGTGCAGGCGGTCGTCGCCGGTACAGATCAGCTCTCACTGCCGGCGAATCTCGAACCCAAGGTCGCCCGCCAGCTACTTCTCCCCACGCGAACATTTCTCGGGCCCGTCAACTGGGTCTATGCGGCGACGGACTTCCGGGGCACGACGGGCTGGCAGCAGGGAGCCGTCACGGTCCTGGGCGTAAGCATGGCGCAGCTAAGTCAGGGCATCGGAGTCACGAGCATCGACGGCGACTGGTCTGCTGTCGGCCGTTCTCCCGACCTCGTCGCTTCCGTTGAACCGGTCGGGTCAGTCGTACACCTCGGCACCGATCACGGGACGCTCTCTTTCCGAGTGGTCGCGCAGATCCGGCCGACCAACGGGACAGGCAGCAACAGCATCATCCCGGGGCTCATCGCGTCGGATACTGCACTGAGCCTGCTCGCCAATTCCGCGCCGGGCGCGATCCTGCTTCTTGCCGCCGCGCCTGGCCAGGACGCAGCCGAGCTTGCTCGGGAGGTACAGCAAGCCACCTTGAGTCAAGGGGCTCAGGTCACATCGACACGTTCGCTGCTGGCCGAAGACTCCGCGAACAGCATGGGGATCGTGACATTCATCATCCTTCTAATGCGGGTCGGCCTCCTGGTCGGCGTGTCCAGCCTCGGTGCGGTCGCGCTGAGGGCGGTCGTCGAGCGTCGGCGCTCGATCGGGATGCTCCGCGCGATCGGATATCAACCGAGCCAGGTCCTCGCCGGCTTGCTCGCTGAGACCGCGGCGGTGGCCACGGCAGGATTGTTTGTCGGTTTAACCGTGGCATACGCGTTGGGCGCCACTTTCAACGCTGCGCTGGCCGGGGCTGCGTTTAGCCCCGACCTCGGTGGCGTGGCGTGGACCATGGGCCTCGTGTATGTCGCGGTGCTCCTGGTGACGCTGGTGCCGGCTTTGCGGGCGGCTCGGTTGCGTCCCGCCGAGGCGTTGCGCGTGATGGGCTGAGCTTGGATCCCGCACTCATCCTGGCCGGCTTGCTCGCCGTCGTGGTCCTGGCCGCGATCGTGTACACCATCGTTACCGCCAACACGCGTCGCCGCAGCCAGCGCGCCAGTCTCTCAGCGATCGATTTCGCCCGGGGATCCTTCGCGCGTCAGTTGAACAGCGGTGTGCCCCTGGTGGAGCTGCTCCGCCAGCTCGTCGAGGCTCTCGTCGACACGTTCAAGCTGGATTCTGCGGAGCTCTGGCTGTCCGATGGCGGTTTCTTGAGGCTCGCCGCCTCCGAGCCGCCACAGCGGCGCGTGCCGATTCCGATCACGACCGCTGAGGAGTCGATCGCCGCCAACGCGCGGGTGTCGAGCGCGGCTTGGGCGAAGGTCTGGCTTCCATCCCTTCTTGACGGCCGCCCTGAACGGTCCATGCGTATCGCGCCGGTCAGCCATAGCAGCCGGCTCTTCGGTCTCATTGTCGCCGAGCGCATCAGGAAAGGACAGACCCTTGCGGGGGAGACGGACGAGACACTTGACGAGGTGGCGCGTGAAGTCGGAGTCGCGGTGAACAAGGCTCGTCTCGACGCGGCCCTGGAGCAGTCGGTCGAACAGCTCCGTCGACAGGCTGATGAGCTGCAGGCTTCGCGTGGGCGTTTGGTTGTTGCGGCGGACGAGGAGCGCAGGAGAATCGAACGGAATCTTCACGACGGCGCACAGCAGCACCTCGTCGCCCTCGCGATAAAGGCGCGCCTCGTCGAGCAGGTGGCGCCGAAGGATCCCCAGAAGGCCCAGGAGCTCACGCATCAGATTCAACAGGACGCCGCTGCAGCGCTCGATGAGCTGCGCGCGCTGGCTCACGGAATTTATCCGCCTCTGCTTTCGAGCAGCGGCCTGCGCGAGGCTGTACCCGCCGCTTGCCGCCGTGCCCCCCTGCCGGCGAGCGTCGAGGTCGATGGCGTTGGCCGCCACGCTCCCGAGATCGAATCGGCGGTCTACTTCTGCTGCCTCGAGGCGCTCCAGAATGCAGCCAAGCACGCCGGCGACGGCGTGGCGGCGCGGATTCGAATCTGGGAGGACGCCGGAGGTCTCGGGTTTGAAGTCTCGGATAACGGGGCTGGCTTTGCGAGTCCGGGCAAAGCTGAGGGAGCCGGCCTGACCAATATGCGCGATCGACTGGGTGCGGTCGGTGGCACTTTGGAGTTGGAATCAACTGAAGGCAGAGGCACGCGGATCAGTGGGGTGGTTCCCCTACTCTCAGCTCGCTAGTAGTTGGTCGTGGCATTTGACACGAAACTGGACCACGACGACGACCGGACCGTCACAGGCGCTAGCTCATATCACATGTCAATACCAGCGCCACCACCCGCCCCCAACTATTGGCGTGAAACTCACGGATCAGACCCACGACGCTCGTCTTGAACTCGGCGGACCGGTTCAAATAGTGTCCCGTCCCCCCGACCAAAATCCGAATACGATCCAGGCGTCACGGCTAGTACTGGGCGCGGGGCAGTTT
>Ga0066699_10000267_pt1 | contig 13675 bp, 16 predicted proteins | sample GraSoiAngelo_148_FD_66455 | JGI IMG/M metagenome (GOLD analysis project Ga0066699, IMG submission 66455) | Grasslands soil microbial communities from the Angelo Coastal Reserve, California, USA - 14_1009_09_20cm | ecosystem: Environmental > Terrestrial > Soil > Grasslands | place: USA... | reverse complement strand
CAGCGTCAGCGGGCTACCCGCCTGAATGGTGCAGGGGCAGCCGGTGGTCGTCGTCGCGCTATTGAGATCTCGCGTCAACCACAGGCTGGCGTTGCTAACGGCGGTATCGGCGGCGATCACTCGCGCCTCGTTGCTGATCGCCCGGTAGCCCACAAGAAACGTGCCGGCCATCGCCAGGCTGAGCACGGTAAAGATGGCCACGCCCACCATGGCCTCGACCAGTGTGAAACCATGCTGGCGGCGCGTCATGGCAGCTCCTTGAGGAAATCGAGTTGCTCCCGGATACTGTTTGGCCCGGTGACCGTCAGGATGATTTCCTGCAAGCCCGTATCGGCATTGCCGGCGGCGAAAGTCGGGTTCGAGTTCTTGTTGTAGTGGAGGACCTGCGTGCTGAATGAATAGCCGCCCAGCGAGAGATGCGCATAGTTGGCGGCCGCCAGGTAGGGCTGGCTCTTGATGTACTCGGCATCGGAGCGGGTCATGCGGTCGAGCGTGGTCTCTTGCTGATGGCGGGTCGCGGCCAGTGTGGTTGCCGAGAACCCGCTGAGTACGGTGACGACAATAACGGCAAGGAGCGCTAGGGCAACCGTGGTTTCGATCAAGCTGAAGCCGCGCTTAACGGTCATTTCAGGGCTCCCACCAGGCCGTACATCGCCGAGATCAGTGAGATGGCGATGAAGCCGACGATGACGCCGACCGCCACGGTCATCACCGGCTCGATCAGCGACGTCATCGCCCGGATTCGATACTCCAGTTCCTCTTCGTAGAACTCGGCAGCTTGCTCCAGGTAGGTATCGAGCGTTCCCGTCTCCTCCCCGACGCGAACCATCTGGGTCAGCATTGGCGGAAACAGGTGCGTCCGGATCAGCGGTCCGGCAAACCCTTCACCGCTTGTCATCTGCTCCTTCACCGTGGTCAGGCCCCGCTGGAAGACCTTGTTCCCGGTGCTGGCGATGACGGCCTCGAAGGTCTGCCCTAACGGCACACCGGCCTTCAATACCATGGCCAGGGTCCGGGCAAAACGATTCAGCACTGCCGACAAGACGATCGGTCCCAGGATCGGCGCTTTGATAGAAATCTGGTCTTTCGCATACGCCCCGCGAGACGTTCTGAGCGCCACGACGATGCCGCCCGCACCCGCGAGGATCACGGCACCGATGACCAGCGCCCATTGCCGCGTGAAATTGACGATGCCGATCAGGATTCGGGTCGACAATGGCAGCTCTACCCGGAACTCCGCGAAAATCCGGACAAAGGCGGGCAGCGCGAAGAAGACTAGGATGATGACGACCCCGGTCGCGACCACCAGGATGACGGCTGGATAAATCATCGCGGCTTGAACCCGGCGCGCCGTATTCAGGTCCCGCCGCAAGTATCCCGCCAGCTCCGTCAGCGTGGCCTCCAGGTTACCGGTGAGCTCCGCGACGCGAATCAGGTCGATGTAGAGCGTGGGGAAAACCTTGGGATGTTTGAGCAGTGCCTCCGAGAGGTTCTGGCCGCGCTCGAGATCGTCGAGGACCGACAGGATGACGCGCTTGAACAAGGGTGAGGCCTCCTGGGCCATGGTGCCCAGCGCCCGGGTCATTGGCACCCCTGCTCCGACGAATGTCGCCAGCTGCCGGGTGAAGAGAATGATGTCCGCCCTGGAGATCCGGTACAGGGAGGGGAAGTAGTCCGCCATCGTCTTCTTGGCGGGCGCCGGGTGGAGTGCGACGATCTTGAGGCCTTCCAGCCAGAGCGCTTGCTCGGCGGCTGATGTGCCCTCCGCATCGATCCGACCCTCGCGTCGCTGGCCCTTCTCCGTGTAGGCGCGATAGGCGTAGCTAGGCATCATCGCCCTCGCTCAGGTGCACGGAGCGCATCACCTCGGCGATAGTGGTCAGGCCCTCCTCGATCTTTGCCAGGCCCGAGGAACGAAGCGTGGTCATGCCTTCCGCGATGGCGCGCTCGCGCAACGCCTCGGGGGGCGCATCGCGCACGAGCTCCCGTTTGATCGCGTCGCTCATCCGGAGGACCTCGAACACGCCGATGCGACCGTGGAAGCCGGTGTGGGCGCAGAAGGCGCAGCCGTTGCCGCGGTGGAAGATCTGGCCCGCGCCGCCCATCGCTCGGTAGAACTCCAGCTCCTCGGTTGGGGGCTCGTACAGCACGCTGCACTCGGGACAGATCCGCCGGACCAGGCGCTGCGCCAGCACGCCGGTGACGGCCGAGGTCACCATGAACGATTCGATGCCCATTTCCAGGAACCGGTAGATCGCACCGACCGCATCGGTCGCGTGCAGCGATGACAGGACCAGGTGCCCGGTCAGCGCCGACTGCACCGAGATCTCGGCCGTCTCTTTATCCCGGATTTCGCCGACGAGGATCGCGTCCGGGTCCTGTCGAAGGATGGCGCGAAGCCCATTCGCGAACGTGATCCCGGCCAGCCGGTTGATCTGGATCTGGTTCACGCCTTCGAACGTGTACTCGACCGGATCCTCGATGGTCATGATGTTCTGTTCCATCCGGTTGAGCTCGTTGAGGGCCGCGTAGAGCGTGGTCGTCTTCCCGCTCCCGGTCGGGCCGGTGACGAGGATCATGCCGTAGGGCGAGCGGACCAGTGCGCGGAAGATCAGCAATGACGGCCGGGAAAAGCCCAGTGTGTCGAGTCCAAGGATGGAGCGCGACCGCTCCAGCAGGCGGAGGACGACCTTTTCGCCCCAGATGGTCTCGATGGTTCCCACCCGGATGTCGAGCGGCCGGCCATCGACCGTCGTCTGAATCTGTCCGTCCTGGCTGTGGCGCCGGTCGACGATGTCGAGGTTGGCGAGAAGTTTCACACGCGACGAGATCGGCGCCGCCAGCGTCGCCGGCAGCCGGGTCGCATCGTGGAGGACGCCGTCGATCCGAAAGCGCACGCGAAGATGATCCTGCTGGGGCTCGATGTGGATGTCCGAGGCTCGCTCCTCCGCTCCCTGGGCGATGATCAGGTCGACGATCTGCACCACCGGCGCGTCTTGCTTGACCTCGGCCAGCCGTTTCCTCGTTAGCGAAGGCCGAAGTGTCTCCTGGAAGGAGCGGACGTTGCGGTCGACCCCGCTTCGCAGTTTGTAGGCCTGCGTGATCGCCTGCTCGATTTGCGATCGCACGCCCAGCACCGGCTTGATGCGCTTCCGAGTCAGCACCTTCAACTCCGCGAACAGCGCCAGGTCGCCCGGGTCGACGGTCGCGAGTTCGAGTTCATCCTTGTCCACGCGAAGAGGCAGGATCAGGTGTTCGCGGGCGTAGGACTCGGAGATCAGGGCAAGGGCATCGTTGTCGATCCGGGTTCGGCTGAAGTCGACTTGCGGCACATTGAAGTGCAGGCTGAGCACGCCGGCGAGCGCCTTTTCGTCGACAAGGCCCTGGGCGAGCAGGATCTGTCCCAGTGGGCGGCGCTGCCGCTTTTGCTCAGCCAGGGCCGCCTCCAACTGTTCCGCGGTGAGAAGCCCGCCTTCGAGCAACAGCTCACCAAGCCGCTTTTCCTGGCGCAGGCCAAACCGCCCGGCGGGCTGGCGCTCCACGGCGCTCACGCGACCGCCTCCCGGATCGGCCGTTCCAGCTGGCGGCGGATCTCCTGCAGCGCCTCCGGGGTGAAACGCAGATGCCGGCCGGGGGTGCGGAACGCGGGCTGAATGTCACCGCGGTTGACCGCGCGGATCAGCGTCGACTTACTGATCCCGAGCCAGCGCGCCGCCTCGCTCGTCGACAGCGCCGGCTTCATCTCTCTCCAACCGGAGCAAACGCGTCAAGCGAGGCAAACCTGCGTCTAGGCCGCCAGGCGACGCAACTCCTCCGGGTGCTGGGCGCGCGCGGCCGCGGCCCCGAAGTCGACCAACCCGGCCTTGACCAATTCGCCCAGGCTGCGCTCCATCGTGTTCATGCCGTCCTTGACCCCGGTCTCCAGCACGTTGCGCAGCTGGCGTGTCTTGCCTTCCTTGATCAGGTTCTGGACGGCGATCGTATTGAGCAGCACCTCGAAGGCCGCGACTCGGCCCGGGCCGTCACGGCGGGGCAGCAACTGCTGGTAGATCACGGCGGTGAGCGTGTTGGAGAGCTGGACCCGGACCTGTTGCTGCTGCTCCGCGGGAAAGACGTCCACTACGCGGTCGACGGCCTGCGCCGTGTCGTTGGTATGCAGCGTGGCCAGCACCAGGTGACCGGTTTCGGCGATCGTGATGGCGGCCGAGATGGTCTCGAGGTCCCGCATCTCGCCGATGAGCAGGACATCGGGCGTCTGGCGGAGGGCCGCGCGTAAGGCGTCAGCGAATGACGCGACGTCCGCGCCGACCTCGCGTTGCTCGACAATACTGCGCTGGTGCCGGTAGACATATTCGATGGGGTCCTCGATGGTGATCACGTGGCATGGCCGGGTTGCCACGATGTCGTTGACCATCGCCGCCAGGGTGGAGGACTTGCCGGAGCCGGTTGGTCCCGTGACCAGGATCAGCCCCTGGCTCAAGCGGGTCAGGCCGCGCACCACCATGGGCACGCCCAGCTGGTCGAAGTTCGGGATCTGGTACGGGATCAGCCGCAATGCCAGGCCAACGGATCCGCGTTGCCTGAAGGCGTTGATCCGAAAGCGCGCCTGGCCTCTCCAGTTGAACGAGAAGTCGAGATCACCCTGTCCCTGAAAGCGGGCCCAGCGCTCAGGCGATACGACTTCCCGCGCCATCTCCTCGATCTGCTCAGGCCGAAGCGGGTCGCGCGCGATCGGCACAAGCGCACCATCCTTGCGCATGGTCGGCGGCGCGCCGGCCGACAGGATGAGATCGGACGCCGCCTGATCCAGCAAGACCTGGAGGTAAGCGTCGATGATCAAAGGGGATGGGTCGGCCTGCTGGCCGGGAGGCGCGATTGATTGCTTGACATCCTGTGCAACCTGCTCGGCGCGGCCTTCTTGCTTCCGCTTGGGGCCGCCCTGGGCAGCTTCTTCGAGGTCGTCCTGGACCGCCTGCCACGGGGAGAGTCGTTGCTCTGGCCGCCCTCGCACTGTCGTACGTGTGGCCACCGGTTGAGTGCGGACGAGCTGGTCCCGGTCATCAGCTACCTGGCTCAACGCGGCCGTTGCCGCGCATGCGATACCCCGATCGGCCGGGGCGTGCCGATCCGCGAAGGGCTCAGCGGGTCGGCCCTGGCGGTCCCCTGGGCGCTGGCCGGCTGCGCGCATCCAGGGTTCGCCCTGGGAACGGGTATCGCCCTGCTGGTGGCGGTCTGGGTTGTGCGCGGCCTGCTTGTGGGGCGGGCCTCGAAGGCGGGCCGCTGAAGCAATTAAGGCCGCAATCGCGCGTTACCTAGGCAGCCTTGAAGCTGACGCGGCCACTGTTCCCTAAAGAAACGCTCGGCATCCGCCGGGTCATAGGCCTGGCCCTCTTGATGACGGCGGTCGCGGCGGTCGCCTACCTCGAGCGCTTCCTCGGCGCCGGACTGGACCTTCGGCTGCTGTACTTCCTGATCGTTTTGTGCGGAGCCATCCTGCTGCCGCGCTTGCTGGCGCTGGCCGTCGCGGCCGGGGTTGCGATCGTGAGCGTCGGGGTTAGCGGCGCCGAGGGAACCAGTCTCGCCATCAATGGACTGACCCATCTCCTGATGTACGGCTATGCCGCGTTGCTGACCAACAACTGGGAACAGGAGCGTCGCCGGCTGATGCGGATGAGCCGCGTGGACGAGCTAACGGGGCTGCATAACTTGCGCGCGCTACAGGAGCAGCTCCCTACCTGGCTGGGACCGGCCGCCCGGACAGGGCGGCGGATGGCCATCATGATGATGGATGTCGACGGATTCAAAGCCGTCAACGATCGGCTGGGGCACGGCATCGGCAACGAGTTACTGAAGGAACTGGCGAATCTGCTTCGCTTCGCGGTGCGGGTCGGCGATGAACCGTTCCGATTTGGCGGCGATGAGTTCGTCCTGCTGCTTTCCGATGCAGACGGCGCGGGGGCGTTGGTGGTCGCGCAGCGCATCCAGGACATCTACCGATCGATGGGTCAGACCCTTCGGGGCACGGACGTCGACGTGTCCTTCAGCATCGGCATCGCGGTCTTTCCCGAGGATGGCTCGACGCCCGAGACCTTGCTCGAACGCGCCGACGAGGCGCTCCTTACGGCCAAGCGCACCGGGCCGGCAAAGATTCTGCGGTACCAGGAGCGCGCCGCGGCTTAAGTCCGGCAGGTCCAGGATTGCGGCGCGACCGCGAAGCCCGGGATCGTAAAGACCAGCTGTTCCGTGCCGGAGTTCGCCGGCGTCCAGCTGTCCGTGACGACGCTATGCGCCGCGGTGTTGCCGGCCGCAATGACGATGCTGTAGGTCTGGCTGACCGTCGTCACGTTGCCATCCTTGCGAGTCCAGTGGTACTGCACCGTGCCGCCGGGTCCACCGGCCACCATCCGGAAGGTCCCGGTTGCCGTGACGGTGCCGAGCTTGCACTTCGTTGAGTTGTTGACGTTGATGCTCACGTTCTCGGCCGGTGTCGGCGCGAAGGCGAAGGGCGCGGGGGTGGGCGTGGGGGTGGGCGTGGGCGTCGGGGTCGGTGTCGGCGTGGGCGTGGGTGTTGGTGTTGGTGTGGGTGTGGGAGTGGGCGTTGGGGTTGGCGTCGCAGATGGCGACGGCGAGGGCGATGCGCTGGGAGTCGGCGATGTCGAGGCACTGGGGCTGGCTGACGGTGACGGACTCGCACCTGGCGAGGCAGAGCCGCTCGGGCTGGGCGACGCTGAACCACTCGCGGAAGGGCTGATACTCGGCGAGCTGGATGGGGACACGGTGGGCCTGAGCGCGACGATGGGCGACCGCGACGCGTTTGGCCGCGCGGCGAAAAACCGAGGAGGAAGGTTGAAGGTCGGAACCAGCAACCAGAACGGGGCGTGTGGATCGTCCGCGAAGTAAAGGCTGGCCTCCGCGTCCGCGGCGCTCCCCGTGGCATCGATCCGGAACGGGCCGATCTCCCAGTCCGCCGGAATGGCCCGCACCAGAAAGAAGACCAGGATCAACCCACCGAGGAACAGCAGAAAGCCGACCTTCCGGCGCCGGCGACGAGTCCTGGTGCCGGTCGAGGCCTCAACGGCATCGCCGGCCTTCTGCGATCTCACCGGCAGGGCGACGGCGTCCAACGCGACGCCCACCTCAGTTAGGGCGGCGGTGCCACCATTGGGTTCGCGGCTTTCGTCAACCGCTGTCGGTTTGCCGTCATTGGGCACGATGACCACCCCTGCCTGGGCCGGATTCGAAGCGGCTCCATCGGTAGGTTGGTGCGCCGGACCACCAACGAGCTTGGCCAGCCGTTCCTCCAGCCTTTCTTTATCCGGGCTGGAAGGCACGTCCTCCGGTCGCATAGCACGCCAGGGTATAAGGCGCATCTGCGCCCACCCTATCGCCCTCCGATTACGACGCCTGTTTCACGCGTGGCCGTTCAACCATGCCGCTGTGACAGGCTTGCCACGGAGGGTTTACGACGTCGTTGCAGCCGGTTATGCCGTGCATTCGGCGACGTGGCTCAGCCAGGTGGCCACGCCATGGTGCGGCCACCGAGGAGATGCAGGTGCAGGTGATAGACGCTCTGACCGGCCTGCGGTCCCTTGTTGACGACGATCCGGTAGCCGTCGCGATCCACCTTCCGCTCGTCGGCGATGCGGTTTGCCACCTCGATCATCCGGACCAGCATCGGACCGTGGCCGGCCTTGAGATCGTGGACGGAAGGGATGTGCTCTTTGGGAATGACGAGGACGTGGGTTGGCGCCACGGGCCGGATGTCTTCGAAGGCGACGATTTCCTCGTCGCGAAAGACCTCTTTCGCCGGGATCTCCCGGGCGAAGATCTTGCAGAACAGGCAGTCCTCAGCCACCGGCACAGCTTACCCGCAGGTAAGACCGTCGCCGCAGCTGGCCAGTGGTCGGATGGTTGCGAGCGCACCCAGGGCTTGACCGCGGGCGGGTGCGTAAACAGTGATGTAGTTGTCGCTGAGGCCGCGCATCCGGTTGGGGAAGCGGCGGTCCCAGATCACCTCCAGATCCCGTTCGACGAAACGTGCCTCGTAGGCTCGGCGCTGGGCCTCGGCCTGAGTCTGCAGCCGCTGGCTGCGTTCTTTGCTGACCGGGTCGTCCACCGGCAGGCCGAGCCGGGGCGCGGCCGTTCCGGCTCTGGGTGAATAGCGAAAGACGTGCATCCCGCTCAGGCCGGCCTCCGCAACGACGCTCTGGGTATCGGCAAAATCGGCATCCGTTTCGTCAGGGAAGCCGACGATGGCGTCGGCGGTCACGGCGATATCGGGAGACTGCCGGCGCAACGCGGCCACAAGGTCCAGATAATCGCGCCGCCGGTAGAGGCGGCCCATCCGCTTCAACACCTTGTCGCTGCCGGATTGCAGGGGGATATGAAGATGACGGCAAAATCGCGGGGCGCCGGCCAGCTCGACCAGTTCCGGCGTGAAGTCATTCGCATTGATCGAGCTGAGTCGTAGCCGGGCGGGCGCAATCGCCTCGAGCAGTCGCCGCGCGAACGGGGCCAGGGTCTGCCCCCGCTCGCGTCCGAAGGCGCCCAGGTCAACCCCGGTGAGCACGATTTCGCCATATCCCTCGGAGACCGCCTGGCGCGCCCGCTCGATGAGGCCCGTTTCCTCGTCACTGCGGGATATGCCGCGGGTTCGCCAGACAATGCAGTAGGTGCAGCGGTGATTGCAGCCGTCCTGCACCTTGAGGAAGAAGCGGGAACGCGCGAAGGTCGTCGAGCCAGGCGCCGCGCCCGTGGCGAAGTTCGCCGACACGTAGTCGAAGATTTCACCCTTTCGCGCATTCGGGAAGGCGACATCCGCGCTCGGGATGGCCGAGACGCGTGGATGGGGATTGTCGACATGACAGCCGGTCAGGATGAGGTGAGCCTGCGGATGCCGGCGGCGCAGTCCGTGCACCATCGTGCGGAGCTTGCGATCCGCCTGGGCGGTGACCGTGCAGCTGTTGATCACGCAGATGTCAGGGTTGTCCGCCGAGTCCGATACCGAGAAACCCGCCCGTGCCAGCCGGTCACCGAGATCCACCATCTCAGCAAAATTGACCTTGCAACCGAGCGTTTGGATCGAGACATTCATCGTTGCTGGACGAGGATAGCAGCGGCCACGATTGGTGCCAGTCGCGCCCGCAGGATCCGGGGGCCGAGGTTGACAGCGAGACCACCGCGTTCGCGCAGTTCCGCCAGTTCGCCGTCGGTCCACCCGCCTTCCGGCCCGACCGCCAGCGCGTAGGCAGGCGATCCATCGAGCGCATCGAGCAGCGGCAGGGTCGCCGATGGCTCAAGCGCCAGCAGCCGCGCGCCGGCCACCTGTTCGAGGCCGTCCCTCAGGGACATGGGCCCGGTGACGTCTGGCACCTCTCCACGATGGCTCTGCTCGGCGGCGGATCCGGCGATCACCTGCCAGCGCGTGAGCCGGGCGGCCGGCGGCCGGCCCACCGACCGCGCGGCCTGCACCGCGACAAAACGACGGATGCCCACCGCCGTCCCACCTTCGATGACGGCATCGAAGTCGGGGTTTGGCAAAACCGCCTGCAGCAGCGCGACCGCCGTGCGCGGCTCCCCCTGGGCGGGCCGGTCGCCGACGATCCGGCCCACCACCCGCCCGCCTTCGACCTGAACCACCTCGAGATCGTATTCACGGCCACCGGCAACCGCGACCCCGCGCTCGCCGCGATGGACGCGCAGAACCCGGGCAAGGTGATGACCCTGTGGCCCTCGGATGCTGACCTGCCCGTTGGCCATCTCGGACTCATCCACGAAGGTCCAGAACATCCCGCGCCCCATGGTAGCCGGGCCCGGACCCCACGATGGAAGGCCCTCGAGCTCGCGTTGTATTCGCCAGCATGCGACCCGCGGATGTCCCGCTGCAGTTGCATCGTGCGACGCTCAGGGTCGCCGCGATCTCCTTCTGGGGACTGGCCAGCATCGTGATGGCCACCAACTTCGTCGGGGCCGACGTGCACGTCAACTACACGACCGAGTGGATCGTCACCGGGCTTGCCTGTGGCACAGGGGTTGTCTGCTGGTTGCTGCCCTGGGGACAAATCCCAGCGAGGCGTTTCATTCCCGTTGTGTTCGGCGGCATCGGAATGCTGACGGTCGGTCTCTTTGCGACGGGGGGAACGCATTCACACCTCTCCGTCCTGTTCCTCGTCATCGTCGTGTTCACCGCGTCGATTCTCGAGTTCCGTATCGCCGCCGGGGCCCTGGTCGCCTCCGCGTTCGCCGCCGGGCTTCCGCTCGCGCTGCAGGGTTGGGATGGCTTGTATGCACGCTCGCTGGTGTTGTTGGCGGCGTCCATGGTGATTTGCGCTTACATCCCGGCCCTCATGCGCAAAGCGCTCCGCGAAGAGAATCAGCTCGCGGAGCGGCGCCGCATGGAGCTCGAGGCCAGCTACCTCTCGACCATCGAGGCGCTTGCGGCGGCGCTGGACGCGAAGGACCGCCAGACCGAGGCGCACTCGCGCGAAACGGCTGCGCTGGCTCGAGCGGTAGGCCATCGCCTCGGACTGAAGGAGGAAACGCTCCGCTTCCTCGAGTACGGAGCGCTGTTGCACGACATCGGGAAGATCGGTGTCCCTGGCTATGTCCTCAACAAGCCGGGTCCGCTTGATGTGGAGGAGACCGCCATCATGCGGGAGCACCCGGTGATCGGCGAGCGCATCGTCGCCTCGGTCCCCTTCCTCAGCCGTATCCGCCCGATCGTCCGCGCGGAGCACGAGCGATGGGACGGTAATGGCTATCCGGATGGGCTCAAGGCTGAGCAGATCCCGATCGAGGCTCGCGTCATCCATGCCTGCGATGCCTTCCAGGCGATGTCGAGCGACCGGCCGTACCGGCGCGCCAGGCCGCGTGAATGGATTCTCAAGGAGATTGCCGCCCAGGCCGGCCAGCAGTTCGACCCGCGGGTGGCGGAGGCGCTACTCGCAGTGATTGCCTCGGGCGAGGTGAGCGTCGCCGGCACCGCCGAGATCGCAGTCCGTCCCGACAAGCGCCTGCCTGAGGCGCACTCCTGGACGCAACACCTCGACGCCATCCAGCAACTCGGCGCGCGTCTCGCCAATATCGGCAGCGTACCCGAGATCTCGGAAACCATCGGCCAGGCCATCACGACGCTGCTGCCCTACGACCAGTGCCGCATCTACCTGCTCGAGGACGACGGCCAGACCCTGAGCCCGGTCTATTTCAGCGACACCCGGCGTTCCGAGTACGACGGGGTGACCGCCGAGACCCTCGCCATCCAGGTCGGCGAGGGGATCACCGGCTGGGTCGCCGAAACCAAGCAGGGGGCGCTGGTTGGCGACACGGAGCACCATCCGAAGGCGGTCCACATCCCGAGCACCACCGAAGCCGACGAGTCGATGCTCGCCGTCCCGGTCATCTTCGAGGACAACCTGATCGGCGTCATCGTCAACGTCAAGGTCGGCCTCCATCAGTACAGCGGTGATCACCTGCGGTTGCTGACGATCCTCGCCAACCAGGCCGCTGTCTCGATCTCCAACGCGCGCTTGATCGAGCGGCTGGCCGCCACGGCGCGGACCGACCCGCTAACCGGGCTCTCGAACCGACGCGCCTTCGAACAGGCGCTCGAAGAACGGTTGGGTGCCGCGTCCCCCGAGCCGTTCTCGGTGATCATGCTCGATGTCGATGGGCTCAAGCAGGTGAACGACGCCCGCGGTCACGCGGCAGGAGACGCGGTACTGAAGCGGGTGGCGGCGGTTCTGACCGGACACCTCCGCCAGGCGGATGTGGTTACCCGCTGGGGCGGCGACGAGTTCGTCCTGCTGATGCCCGGAATGGATCAGGTGGGCGCCGTCTCGCTGGCGCGCCGGGTCGGTGGGACGTTGCGAGATGCCGACGACCCAGCCGGCGCCATCTCGGTGTCGATCGGGACCGCGTCTTTTCCCGCGGACGGCACCAGCCCGGACGGCTTGCTGGCGGCGGCCGACCGCTCGATGTATCTCGACAAGCGACAGCGGGTCGCCTGATCGGCGGGCGGGGCGAGCCTACTTAGCTCGCCGCGACCCGGGCCCAGTCGTCGATGTTCCAGGTCAGGCCGCTCGGGCCGGGGTCGGCGCGTACCACGTAGTCCATCACGTCGGCCTTGAAGCCGCGACCCGCCATCTCCTGCGCCGCGCGGCTCGACAGGATGATCACCGGCAGATGCCGAGTACCGTCCGTCGCGCGAAGGCGCTGCAGCGTGGCAATGCCCAACTCCTCACCCATGCGCAGGTCGAGGAAGATCATGTCCGGACGTAGGGCCGCCGCCTCCTGCATCACCTGGTCGTCGTTCGACACCACCTTCACCTGATAGCCATCGAGCTCAAGTTTGAGCTTGTACATCTCGGCGACCGCCGGATCGTCCTCGATGAACAAAACTCGGATCGTGTCTTCGATGGGGTGCTTCATTGTGGCCATCTGGGTTTCCCTTGCGATGAACCGCTGCCGCCTACCGCCGCTCACACTAGAGGTGTCGCCGATGCCTGTCAATAATGGGTTTGCGTTCTAGTCCCGCTGGTAGGGCTGACGGACCTCTTCGGGTAGCTCGTACCAGCTGACCCGGTCGCCGATCCTCGCCCGCACCTTCCATCTGAGGGACTTCGGCTGCGTCTCAATCCGCTCCCAGAGCTGATCCAGGCGCTGATTGACGCGGCCGGCATCCACCTCGAACTGGGTGGCGGCCTCGCGCACGCGCCCGACGTTGAGCTGCAGCGTTCGGTACAGGCCCCAGTCCTCAGAAGTGAGGTGGGCCAGGTAGTCGGCGTTCATCGCGTCGTCATCATGGTCGGCGATGGGGTGATCGAGGAGAAGCGCGATGGTGTCGACGAGGTCCTTCATGTTGACCTCGTAGACCTGCAGCTTGCTGAGCAAAAGATCCGCCGGGGTGAGCGTCGGACCGTCGTGGCCTAGACGGTTTCCCAGTTCGATGACGTGGCACATCTTCATCCTGTCGAGGAAGACGTCGATCTGTCGACCGTTGACGCCGTCGAGATAAAGCAGTCGCTGGTGCCCATTGAGGGTGTTGAATCGTCGGTCGCCCTGGTAACCGAGCGACTCGAACAACCGCTGCACCGCTGACCGCTGTTTGGAAGCCGCGACGAAGTCGAGGTCTCCATACTTTCGCTTGAGTGGCGGCTGCCGGGCGCTGGGCGAATGCAGGTTGACGGCAGCGCCACCGACCAGCTTCACCGCAACCCTGGCCTGTTTCGCTGCCACTGCGATCCGCTCCGCCTCGGCGATAACGTCGCTGGCGGGGGCGTTGACGTCAGGCGCCGGCTCAGGCATCCCGCACGTCGACAATGATGGTCTTCAGGTCCGTCATCTGCTCGATCGCGCGGTGGCCACCGACCCGGCCGATACCGCTCTCCTTGCCCGCCCGGCCGCCGAACGGGATGTGAGCCTCCCAGTAGTTGGATGACTCGTTCACGTTGACCCAGCCCGTCTCCAGCCGCTGGGCGAAACGCAGCGCGCGGTCGATGTCCCTGGTGTAGACCGAGCCGAGCAGGCCGTAGGGGGAATCGTTGGCGATCGCCAGCGCGTCCGCCTCGTCGTCAAAGGGGATCAGCGGCGCGATCGGGCCGAAGGTTTCTTCCTTGCTGACACGCATTCGGGGGTTCACGCCGCGCAGAACCGTGGCCTCGTAGTACAAGCGCGTCGG
>Ga0066699_10000266_pt1 | contig 13703 bp, 17 predicted proteins | sample GraSoiAngelo_148_FD_66455 | JGI IMG/M metagenome (GOLD analysis project Ga0066699, IMG submission 66455) | Grasslands soil microbial communities from the Angelo Coastal Reserve, California, USA - 14_1009_09_20cm | ecosystem: Environmental > Terrestrial > Soil > Grasslands | place: USA... | reverse complement strand
GCAGCTCGGCGACCTCGAGATCAACGTCGGCTCCCAGGGCTACCAGGAGCCGGGCGTCCCGGAGGTGATGATCCTCTCGAACATCGTCGAGAACGGCCGGCCGATCGGGCTCGCCGACGCGGGGCAGGGCTGGCACACCGACATGTCCTACAGCCGCATGATCGCGTTCGCCAACGTACTCTACGGCATCAAGATTCCCAAGCGCTCCGGCACAGCGCTCGGCGCGACGCAGTTCGCCAATACGCAGGCCGCGTACGCCGATCTGCCGGCCGACGTGAAGGGCGCGCTCGAAGGCAAGACCGTGCTCCACGACTTCAACAAGTTCTGGGAGATGATGCGCCGGGAGAAGGGCAGCAAGCGGCCGCCGCTCACCGAGGCGCAGCGGAAGAGCAAACCGCCGGTGTCGCACCCGGCGTTTCTCAAGCATCCGCTTACCGGCAACAAGGTGCTGTACGCGAATCCCGGCTATGCGGTGCGCATCAACGAGCTGCCGGAAAAAGAAAGCGACGAGATGCTGGAGTTCCTCTTTCGGCACCAGTTGCAGCCGAAGTACCTCTACACGTCGCATTGGCAGGAGCGCGATGTGCTCGTCTGGGAAGACATCGGCACGATCCACAACGCGGTCGCGGACTACGGCCCGCATGAGCACCGGCTGGTCAAGCGCTGCCAGGTGATGGCGAACCGCTACTTTCGCGAGGATGAGCTGTGAAACGCGCGCTGCTCGCGTTCATCGCGCTCTGGGCCGGTATTGCTGGTGCGCAGGATTTTCCGGCGAAGCCGCTGCGGCTCGTGATCGGCTACGCGGCGGGCGGCCCGACCGACGTCATCGGCCGCCTCATCGCGCAGGACATGGCCGCCTCTCTCGGACAGCCGGTGGTGGTAGAGAACAAGACCGGCGCGAACGGTCTCATCGGTACGCTCGAAGTGAAGAAGGCGCCGGCGGATGGCTACACGCTCCTCGTCACCACGCTTTCGCACAACGTGAACGCGCTCCTGATGGCGGACAAGAAGCCTTACGATCCGCTCAAGGATTTCACGCCCATCAGCCTCGTTTCGTTCCTGCCGATGGTGATGGTCACGCGCTCGGATGCGCCGTTCAATTCGGTCCAGGAGGTCGTCGCGACTGCCAAGGCGAAGCCCGGCGAGATCTCCTACGCCTCCGCCGGCAACGGCGGCTCGGCGCATCTCGCGGGCGCGCTGCTCGCGACGCTCACGCATACGCAGATGACGCATGTGCCGTTCCGCGGCAACGCGCCCGCGCTCACCGAGGTCATGGCGGGGCGCGTGAGCTACATGTTCTATCCGATGATCGGCGTCACCGAACAGATCGCGCAGAAGCGGCTTAAGGCGCTCGCGGTCACCACCGAGAAGCGGCATGCGGACTATCCCGGCGTGCCGACGACCGCGGAGGCAGGACTGCCCGGCTTCGAGGAGTACACCCAGGGGCTCGGCATCGTCGGGCCGGCGGGGATTCCAGCGCCGGTGGTCGCAAAGCTCAATGCCGCGGTGCGCACCTCGCTCGGCAAGCCGGAGACCGAGCAACGCTTGAAGCAGCTTGGCGCCATCGTGCACGCGAGCTCGCCGGAGGAGTTCCGCACCTGGCTTGGCCAGGATGCCGAGCGCTGGGCGCGCGTCATCAAGGCGGCCGGAGTCACCGCGGAGTAATGCTCGAGAAGCTGCCGCCGCCGGTCATCCCGGGCAATTTCTACGCCGCGGGCCTCAACTACCGCGCGCACATCGAGTGGGCGAATTCGCGCGGCGGCAACTACAAGGTCCCCGAGCAGGCCGACATCGGTTACCGCTCGAACAACGCGCTCATCGGCAGCGGGCACGAAATCGTCATCCCCGCCGACTCGCGCGGACCGGTCGAATACGAAGGCGAGCTCGTCGCCGTCATTGGGCGCACGGCGAAGAATGTCTCCGAGCGCGAGGCGCTGGACCACGTGCGCGGCTACACGCTCGGCAACGACGTGAGCGAGCGCTCGTGGCAAAAGAGCGACCGCACGCTGTGGCGCGCGAAGAACGCCGACACTTTCAAGCCGATGGGGCCGCGCATCGTCCCGGGCATCGATCCCATGAACCAGGTGATCGAAGTCCGGATCAACGGGCGCACGGTGTCGAGCTACAACACGAAGGGCATGATCTTCAGCGTGGCGCAGTACATCTCGCGCATGTCGCGCTATGTGACGCTGCACCCGGACGATGTCATCTGGTTCGGCTGCGACGGGCCGACCGTGCCGGTGCTACAGGACGGCGATCTGGTGGAGGTGGCGAACGCTGCGATCGGCGTGCTCGCCAATCGCGTGCGTCAGGCGGTGACGTAGCCGGCGAGCTCGCCCACCACTTCACCGCGGCGGATAGGGACGCACGCCGGCGGGAAATCCTGGCGGAAGCGGCCGCCGTGATCGAGCACGCGGTCGATGAAGATGCGAAGCCGCCCCATCGCGCCGGTGGGGAGGTCGTGGAGCACGAGCAGCGTCCAGGGCTGCGAGAGGCATTGTGCGATCGCGGTCTCCGCCCAGCCGCGCGGATCTTCCCAGTCGCGCGGGATCGCGTTCCAGAGCACGCACGTCATGCGCTCCTTGCGCAGCAGCTCTACCGCGCCGGCGCTCAGCAAATGCTGCCCGAGCGCGCCGCCGCCGCCGAAGGGGCGGAAGAGGCGGTCGGGATGCGCGAGCTCGTCGATCGCCGCTTCGGTATCGATGATCTCCGCGACCACGCGCGCCGGATCGGTGAGCCGCCCGAGCGGCTCCTGGTGCGACCAGGTGTGATTGCCGATCCAGTGGCCATCGGCATGCGCGCGCTTGGCGATGGCGCGGCGCGCGGGATCGGCGAGCTTCGAGCCGAGCACGAAGAACGTCGCTTTGATGTCGGCCTGCCCGAGAATATCGAGCACGCGCGGCGTGACCGCCGGATCGGGGCCATTGTCGAACGTGAGCGTCACGTCCATGCTTCTCAATTATGCGCTACGGCGATAAGGCATCCGCGCGCAAAGCGGTGTGGGACACGCTGCAGGCGAAGCGGGTGGCGCGCTTTCCGTTTCCGCCCCATGGCCGCATTCCGAACTTCGCGGGCGCCCGGGAGGCGGCCGAGCGGCTGCTCGCGCACCCGGTCTTCCGGCGGGTGCGGGTGATCAAGGTGAATCCCGATTCGCCGCAGCGCTGGGTGCGCCAGCTCGCGCTCGAGCGCGGCATCACGGTGATCACGCCGACGCCGCGGCTGAAAGGCGCCTTTCGGTTGCTGGACCCGGCGCGCATCCCGCGGCAGCACTATGCGGAAGCGGCGACGCTCAAGCGCAGTGGCAAATGGGGCGCGGACATCTCGCTCGACGAGCTGCCGAAAGTCGATCTGGTGGTGATGGGCTCCGTGGCCGTGACGCGCGATGGTCGGCGCCTGGGCAAGGGGCATGGCTACGCCGATCTGGAGTACGCGCTGCTGCGCGAGCTCGGCAATCCGCCGATGCCGCTTGCTACCACGGTGCATCCACTTCAGCTTCTGGACGCGTTCCCGGTCGCGGCCCACGACACGCCGCTCACGCTCATCGCCACGCCGGACGAGGTGATCGAGGTGAAGCGCCGCCGCCGCGCGCCGCGCGGTATCGACTGGAAGCGCTTGCCGCGTGAGGCGCTCGAGGAGATGCCAGTGCTGGCGGAGCTGCGTCGCCGGTCAGGGGCGACAAAGACGCGAGTTCGGGCTGCGTCCCCGATCCGGTTCGGGCTCCGTCCCCGAATTAAAGCTCGTCGGGGAGCGGCTTGCCGCGCGTCTCGGGGAGGAAGGGCGCGCTGAGCAGGCCGAGGACGTAGATGAGCGCCATGGTCATCGCGGCGTTGCTGTAGCCGCCGGCGTTCGCCACGAGTGCACCCGCGGCGATCGGCCCGAGCCAGGCGATGAAGCGCGGCGTGTTGAACGCGAACGCGGCGCCGGTCGCGCGCATGCGCGTCGGAAAGAGCTCGGGCAGCCATACCGGCATCCAGGAGTAGAGCCCGAGGCTGAAGAAGCCGTTCACCACGATCGCAAGGAGCAGCAGGTTCAGGTCGTGCGTCCAGAGAAAAACCACCGGCGTGGTGATGAACGCGAGCACGATGTAGGCAATGGTGACCGGGCGGCGGCCGTACAGGTCGGCGAAGAACCCCAAGCTGATGTAGCCGGCGATCGCGCCGATGTTGTAGGCCATGCCGGCGTAGCTCGCCCATTGCGGTCCCGGCAACCCGGCTTTCGCCGCCACTGAGGCGACGTAAGGCGGCAGCCACGCGGAGATGCCCCACCAGGTGAGCGTCGTGGTGAGCGACAGCACGAAGGCGAAGAGCGCCCGGCGCCGCGCCTCCGGATGGGCGAAAAGCTCGACGAGCGTGAAGCGCGTGCGCTCGTGCCGCTCGCGCGCGGCGCGGCGCTGCGCGTCGGCGTGCTCCCATTTCTCCGATTCCGGGATGCCGCGGCGGATCCACAGCGTGAAGAAGCCGGGCAGGATGCCGATGAGGTACATGTAACGCCACGCGTCCGGTCCGAGTCTTCCGACGAAGAGCCATACGAGCGAGGCTACGAAGAAGCCGATGCCCAGGCCGCACTGCATGAGGCCGGCGCCTTTGCCGCGCGCCCGGTCGGGCCAGAGCTCGGCGACGATCGAGGCGCCGGTGGCCCATTCCGAGCCGATGGCGATGCCGACGATGAGGCGCAGCACCGCGAACGATTCCCAGTTCCAGGCGAACGCGGAGAGGCCGGTGGTCACCGAGTAGGCGAGGATCGCGAACATCATCGTGCGCTTGCGGCCGATGTAGTCGGCGAGGATGCCGCCGAGCATCCCGCCGATGCCCCAGCCCAGCAGCGTGAGGCCGATGACGAAGCCCGCGTACTGCGGAATCTGCGGGTACTGCGCGGGCTCGAGCAACTGGCGCAGCGCGACGCCGATGGTCAACAGCAGCGCGTAGGTCTCGTAACCGTCGAACATCCAGCCCAGGTTCGACGCGAAGAGCGTGTTCCACTGTTTGCGGTCGAGCGAGCGATACCAGGGCTGCGCCAGCGCGCCCGCGGTGCGGTCCTGCATGGCGATGTTCCTCCTCCGGGCGGAGGAGCTTACGCCTTGGCGCGCGTCATGAACACCAGTCGTTCGAAGAGATGAACGTCCTGCTCGTTCTTGAGGAGCGCGCCGTGAAGCGGCGGGATGATGGTCTTCCTGTCCTTGGAGTGCAGGGCTTCCGCCGGGATGTCCTCGGCGAGCAAGAGCTTGAGCCAGTCGAGCAGTTCACTGGTGGATGGCTTCTTCTTCAGGCCGGGAACCTCGCGCACCTCGAAGAACACTTCCATCGCTTCGCGCAGCAGCGATTTCTTCAGCGACGGAAAATGCACGCCGACGATTCTCTCCATCGTCTCCTTGTCCGGAAAGCGGATGTAGTGGAAGAAGCAGCGGCGCAGGAACGCATCGGGCAGCTCCTTCTCGTTGTTGGAGGTGATGAAGACGATGGGCCGATGCTTCGCCTTTACGAGCTCGCGCGTCTCGTAGACGTAGAACTCCATGCGATCGAGCTCGCGCAGGAGATCGTTCGGGAACTCGATGTCCGCCTTGTCGACCTCGTCGATGAGGAGCACCACCGGCGTGTCGGAAGTGAAGGCCTGCCAGAGCATGCCTTTCACGATGTAGTTGTGGATGTCGTGCACCCGCTCGTCGCCGAGCTGCGAGTCGCGCAGGCGGCTCACCGCGTCGTATTCGTAGAGGCCCTGCTGCGCCTTGGTGGTGGACTTGATGTGCCACTCGAGGAGCGGCAAGCCGAGCGAGCGCGCGACCTCGAGCGCGAGCATGGTCTTGCCGGTGCCGGGCTCGCCCTTCACGAGGAGCGGGCGCGCGAGCGTGATCGCCGCGTTCACTGCGAGCGTCAGATCATCGGTCGAGACGTAACTCGGCGAGCCCTTGAACCGCATTTCGCGTTTTTCCCCGGGGAAAGTTGCATTCTAGCAGTGGCTTTCCGCTAGAATTCCGCACCCTCCGGATGAGAACCGAACCGCGCATGGCCCACTGCGTTTTGCATGCGATGCTCGGCGCCGCGCTTGCACTCGCGATGCAGCGCGCGGCGGCGCAGGGCGCGCCGGAGCGACCGCATCCGACGGTCGAGAATTTTCACGCGCAGTGCATCGGCTGCCACGGCATCCCCGGCTACAAGACCGCGTTCCCCGAGGTCTATCACGTGCCGCGCATTGCGGGCCAGCAGCCGGGCTACATCATCGCGGCGCTGAAAGCGTACAAGTCCGGCGAGCGCTCGCATCCATCGATGCGCGGCATCGCGGCGAGCTTGAGCGAGGAGCAGATGCAGAAGCTCGCCGAGTATTACGGCGCGCCGGCGAAATGAAGCTCGTATTGCTCTTGGTGAGCTTTGCGTTCGCCGCGAACGTCCATGCGGGTGATGCGGCGAAAGGCCAGCAGAAGGCGCAGCAGGTGTGCGCCGCGTGCCACGGCCCCGACGGCAACAAGCCCTCGGCGCCCGATCAGCCGGTGCTCGCGGGGCAGTACGAGGATTATCTGGTGCGCGCGCTAAGCGACTACAAGAACGGCCGGCGCAACAACGCGATCATGAAAGGCTTCGCCGGGCAGCTCTCGAAGCAGGACATCGAGGATCTCGCCGCCTGGTTCTCGAGCCAGCCGCGCACCTCGCTCCACGACCAGCGGTAATTCCGATCCAGGGTCGTAATTAGCTTCGGCGGTGGCGCGCTGCGCGTGTCCGAAGAATTACGACCCTGGATCGGAATTAGATGGTGTTGGCTTTGCGCTCGCAGCGGCCGACGAGCTCTTCCCACAGGCTGTCGGTCGTCTTGCGCAGGAAAAGATCGGGCTGCGGATCGAGCACGTACCACAGGCCGCGCCGCACTTCCTCGTCGAGCTCGCTCGGTGCCCAGAGCACCATGCCCGCGAAGAAGCGCGCCTGCTGTGGCTGCGTCTCGATGATGCGGTCGACCACGGCGCTGTCGAAGGCGAGATAGACCCCGGACATGAGCTGCAGCGAGCGGCCGCCCGGATTCTTCGCGTCCTTCACCATGGCGAAGATCACCTCCGGCCCGGTCGGCCCGCCGAGATAGACCGGATCGATGACCTTCTGCGAAGGCGCGTGCTTGGGGAAGAGCTTGCCGAGCGTGACGGTGGTCGGCTTGTTGACGATGAAGCCGACGTGGCGCGCGTCGCCGATCGGCTTGGCGACGAGGATCGTCGAACCGTAGAGCCGGTCGCGCAGTTCGCGCTTCGCGACGAGCAGCACGGTTTCGGTGAGGTCGGCGGCCGCGGCGAGCGGCGCGCCGAGCGCCAGGATCATCGCGGTAAGGAGGGACAGGATTCTCATGGCGCCATCTTCCGTACGGTCGCGCCATGATGCCGAGCCGAGGTTTACGCCCCGCGCCGCAACGCCCTAGTCCGTTCAGCGCCGCCCGCGCCGCTCGAGACACTCGAGGTAGGCCTGCGCATCCGGGGGCGCATGGTCGCGGCTCGCGCGCCAGACCGTCTCGGCGAGGCACTCGATCGCCTCGTGCAGCGCCTCGTGCCGCTCGCCCGTGCGCATGATGAGCTGCTCGAATCGAGCCCTGATGCCCGGCGGCTGGTCGATGGAGAGCTGTTCCTCCAGGGCGACATGCAGGCTCATGTGCAGGAACGGATTGGGCTCGTCCGCATAGTCCTGGTCGCGATAGCGCTCCGCATCGGCCAGCAGGGCGTGGTATTCCGGGTGGGCGAGCATCACCTCGAGCGCGATGGTCTCGATGCCCGCGAGCGGCTCCCCGGCGCGGTACTTGCGCCAGGCGCTGAAGAAGGTGTCGCGGACCTGCTCGCGCGAGGGATCGAACATGTCAGGCCTTGGTCTTCTTGCGGTACTCGCAGAGGTCGCGGATCAGGCACTCGGGGCATCCCGGCTTCCTCGCGGTGCAGATGTAGCGGCCGTGGAGGATGAGCCAGTGATGCGCGTCCTTCAGGTACTCGGCCGGCGTGAACTTCACCAGCCGCTCCTCCACCTCGCGCGGATCTTTGCCGGGCGCGATGCCGGTGCGGTTCGCGACGCGGAAGATATGCGTGTCCACTGCCACGGTCGGCTGGCCGAACGCGGTGTTCAGCACCACGTTGGCCGTTTTCCGTCCCACGCCGGGCAGTTCCTCCAGCGCTTCGCGGCTCGCCGGCACCTCGCCCCCGTGCTTCTCCACCAGCATGCGCGAGAGCTCCACCACGTTCTTCGCCTTGTTGCGGTAAAGGCCGATCGTCTTGACGTACTGCTCGAGTCCCGCGACGCCGAGCTTCACGATCTTCTGCGGCGTGTCGTACTTCTGGAAGAGCACTTCGGTCGCCTTATTCACTGACTTGTCGGTCGCTTGGGCTGAGAGCACCACGGCGACCAGCAGCTCATAGGGCGTGCGGTACTTGAGCTCGGTGGTCGGGTTCGGGTTCGCGGCGCGAAAGCGCTCATAGATCTGGCGGCGCTTCTGCGGATTCATTTACGCCCGAGCAGCGCGGCGAGGATGTGCTTTCGCTCCTCGGCGCCATGCGAGCGCACTTCGTCTTTCGCGAGCCGCTCGCGCCGGCGCGTGCCGCGCGCGCCGGCCGCGCGGCGCAGCGCCGTCGTCCACTCGCCGCGGCGCGCCACCATGTCGATGCAATCGACCGGGCAGGGCGGCAGGCAGAGCTTGCAGCCGATGCACCACGGCTCCACCACCGTATGCATAAACCCTTGCGCGCCGACGATCGCGTCCACCGGGCAGGCATCGATGCAGCGTGTGCAGCCGATGCAGCGCTCTTCATCCACCACGGCGACCGGCACGCGCTTCATCGTCCCGCTCATTTTCCTGTATCCCGCGCGAGCTGCTCGTGCACCACTTTGCCGCGCGTGACTTGCACTCCGGTATGCAGGTCGTCGTTCATTTCCCCGCGGGCCAGCATTTCCACGTAAGGTAACACCGCTTGCTCGAGCGCCAGGCTTGCGGTGCGTGCGCATGCCGCCGGCATATTGGGGACGCAGTAGTGCACCACGCCTTCGGCGATGTAGATGGGCTCGCTGTGCGAGGTCGGCCGCGAGGTTTCGGCGATGCCGCCCTGGTCGATGCCAACGTCGACGAGCGCCGAGCCCGGCCGCATGGCGCCGAGGAGCTTGCGACTGATGAGCTTCGGCGAGAGTTGGCCCGGCGTGAGGACGCCGCCGATGATGAGATCGGCATCTGCGAGCACCGCCGCATCCAGGCCGGCCCGGTACTTGGCGGCGGGAAAGCGGCGGCGCAGCTCCGGGAAGCGGCGCTCGCTCTTCGCAAACACGGTGGTGTGCGCGCCGAGCCCGTGCGCCACCGCGAGCGCGTTCGAGCCCACCTTGCCCGCGCCGAGGATCACGATCTTGCCCGCCGGCACGCCCGCGAGGCCGGAAAGCAGCACGCCGCTGCCGCCGTTCTGCTTTTGGAGGCACCACGCGCCGACCTGCACCGCCAGGCGCCCGGCGATGGCGGACATCGGCGCGAGGATCGGTAGCCGAGCGTCGCGCTGGCCCACGGTCTCATAGGCGATGAACGTGGCGCCGCGTGCGAGCGCCGCCTCCAGCAGCTCGGGCTCGGGCGCGAAGTGCTGGAAGCCGAATACCGTTTGCCCGCGCCGCGGCTTGCCATATTCCGGCGCTTGCAGCTCCTTCACCTTGACGACGAGGTCGCACGCCCAGGCGTCGCCGAGCGTCGCGCCCGCCGCGACGTAATCGGCGTCGGTGAAGCCCACGCCCAGTCCCGCGCCCGGCTCGACCACCACGTTGCGCAGCGCGGCGACGCCGCGCGGCGTGAGCGCGACGCGGAACTCGCCGTCCTTTATCTCGCGCGGTATGCCGATGCGCATTCAGCGATGAGCCCGGGCCCGCGGTAGATGAGCCCTGTATAGAGCTGGACCAGCGTTGCCCCGGCCTCGAATTTTGCCGCAGCGTCGGCTCCGGACATGATGCCGCCCGCGCCGATGAGGCAGAGCTCGCTTTTCAGGACGTCGGCAAATGCGCGCAGCACGGCCGTCGAGCGGTCGCGGAGCGGCGCGCCGGAGAGGCCGCCGGCTTCGGCTGCGTGGCGCAGTCCCTCGACGCCCTCGCGTGAGACCGACGTGTTGGTGGCGATGAGCCCGTCGATGCCGTGCCGGCGCACGGTGTCCGCGATCGCCTGGATCTGCGCGTGCTCAAGATCGGGCGCCACTTTGACCACGAGCGGCACGCGGCGGCTGTAGCGGTCGGCAAGCGGCTCGCGCAGCCGCGTGAGCCGCGCGAGGAGCCGCTCGAGCTGGTCGGCCTGCTGCAGGTCGCGCAGACCCACGGTGTTGGGCGACGAGATATTGATGGTGACGTAAGAGGCGTGCGGGTAGACCTGCTTCAGGGCGAGCTCGTAATCGTCGATCGCGCGCTCGGCGGGCGTGTCCGCGTTTTTGCCGATGTTGATGCCGAGCACGCCATTCCAGCGCGCGCGGCGCACATTGTCGATGAACGCCGCGAGCCCGACATTGTTGAACCCCAGCCGATTGATGATCGCGCCACGCTCGGGGATGCGGAAAAGACGCGGGCGCGGGTTGCCCGGCTGCGCTCGCGGCGTGACGGTGCCGACCTCGATGAAGCCGAAGCCCAGTGCGCCGAGCGCATCGATCTGCTCGGCGTTCTTGTCGAGCCCGGCGGCGAGGCCGATGGGGTGGGGAAATTCGAGCCCCATGGCGCGTACCGGGGCACGCGGCACAGGAGCGGTGAATAGCGCCGCGAGCCCGGCGGCGCGCAGCGCGACCTCGTGGCTGGTTTCTTCGTCGAGGGAAAAAAGGAGCGGGCGCGCGAGCCGATAAAGGCTCACACGCGCGGCTCTTCGGTGGCGCGGCGGCCAAGGCGCCGCCAGGTGCCGCCGATGAAGCCCTCGATCGGCTCGAACTTCGACTTGTAGGCCATCTTCGGGCTCTCGCGGATCCAGTAGCCGAGATAGAGGTACGGGAGACCCAAGCGCCGGCACTGCTCGATCTGCCAGAGCACGTTGTAGGTGCCGTAGCTCGCGCCGCGCCGGTCGGGCTCGTAGAACGTGTAGACCGACGACAGGCCATCGGGCAGGAAGTCGACGATCGACACCATCACGAGCTGGCCCGCGTCGCGGAATTCGATCAACCGCGTATCGACGCGGCTCTGCAGCAGGAAGTGCGAGTACTGGTCGCGGCTGTCGTTGTCCATGCCGCCGCCGGAGTGGCGCTTCGACTGGTAGCGAAGATAGAGCGCGTAGTGCTCGAGGCGAAACTTGAGGGGCTGCGCGTGTGCCACGAGCGCGCCGTGGTTCTTCAACGCGCGGCGCTGCGAGCGATTGGCGTTGAACTCGGCGACCGGGATGCGCACCGGCACGCAGGCGCGGCACGCATCGCAATGCGGGCGGTAGGTGAAGATGCCGCTGCGGCGAAAGCCCGCCTTGACCAGATCGCCATAGAGGTCGGTGTTGATGAGATGGCTCGGCGTCGCCACCTGCGAGCGCGCCATGCGGTCCGGCAGGTAGCTGCACGGGTAGGGCGCCGTCACGTAGAACTGCAGTACGGCGTGGGGTAGGTCGTTAAGTCGCGACACTGCTGTTCACGCGGGTTCTTGCGTCCTTCTAGTCCAATATCCGGCCGGCTCCGGGTAGTGTACCAAGGGCGTGAGTAGCCGCAAAAATGAGCGGCGTGGTATCTCATGAGCACCGAGCGAGGCGAGGAGCGGCGTATGCATCTGGCAATCGATGAGAGGGAAGCCGCGGGCTTTCAGTTCCTCTACGAGTGCCACCAATGCGACTTTCGACGCATCGGTGGCGCGGGAGAACATCGATTCGCCGAAGAACATACGCCCAAGCGCGACGCCGTACAGCCCGCCGACCAGCGTGGCCTCGCGCCAGGTCTCGAACGAATGGGCGTAGCCCGCGCGGTGCAGCGCAAGATAGGCCGCGCGCATCGGGCGGCCGAGCCACGTGCCTTCCTCGCGGTCGGCGCAGCCCGCGAGCACGCGCTCGAATGCCGTGTCGATGCGGATTTCGTAGCCCTTGTTGCGCACGCTCTTTGCCAGAGAGCGCGGAATCTTGAGCTCGTCGCAATGCAGCACCATGCGCGGGTCGGGCGACCACCACAGGATCGGCTCGGGTGCGGAGTACCAGGGGAAGACGCCGCGCCGGTAGGCCTCCAGCAGCCGGGCGACCGACAGGTCGCCGCCCGCGGCGAGGAGGCCGTTCGGGTTTTTCATCGCCCGCTCGACCGGCGGGAAGGGATCAGTCGCTTCCAACCACGCTAGCACTTCACTTGCTGGCGGCAATAGTCCTCGAGCGGCCGCACCACGCACTCGCCGCTAACCGCGGCGTGCGCCTCGGCTCCGTGCTCGAGCTGCAGCCGGAAGGCATATTTGTCGAAAAACTGATGGAAGAGCTCGCCGCCGAGCGTGCCGACGGCGTAGAGCTCGTCAGTCGGTGCGTCGTGCTCGAGCAGGATCGCAGCGAGCGGCTGGGGCGCCGGGCCGGCGAGCACGCGCCCGCCGGCGGCCGGGTCGTACTGGCTGTGCTCCGAGCAGCAGTGGATCACCGAGGCATAGCGGGTGCCGGCGCTCTTCTCGGGGCGGTAGCTGATGAAGCTGATCTCGCGCGTCGGGTAGGTCAGCTTGTGGGCGCAGATCGCGCAATAGGCGACGATCGCGCGCTCAGGGCCGACGCCGCCGCGCCACTCGTAGGGATGCGCGTCGGCGGTGGCGAGCTGCGTGGGCGTGGTCGGCCGGCCGAGGTTCAGCAGGAAGCAGGGCGTCGCCGCGTACGGATAGTGGAAGATCAGGTTGCGCGCGACCGGCACCCGGGAGGCGATAAGCGGTGCGCCGTTCTCATCCACCAGCCGTGCGCGCGCGTAGCGGCGCGGCAGGGCATCGGCGCCGACCGCCGGTATCGCGGCGGCACCGGCCGCCGCGGCACAAAAAGCGACGAACTGCCGGCGTTCCATGCGCCTACAGGTTATAGCCTTTTTCGCCGTGCAGAGCCGTGTCCAGTCCTTCCGTCTCATGCTCCTGGGTGACGCGCATGCCTAGAATCGCATCGCACACCTTCAGGATGACCCAGGTGAGGAGCGCCGACCAGATCACGGTCACGGCGACGCCTGCGAGCTGCACGCCGATCTGGCCGAGCATGCTGCGCCCCTCGGCATAGCCCACGCCGCCGAGCGCACTGGCGGCGAATACGCCGGTGAGCGTCGTGCCGAGCATGCCGCCGATGCCATGCACTGGGAAGACGTCGAGCGAATCATCAACGCCGAGCACACGCTTCATATAGTTGGTGGCTAAGAAGCAGAGCGCGCCCGCGAGGAGCCCGATCGCGATCGCGCCCATCGGGCCGACGAAGCCGGAGGCGGGTGTGATCGTGCCCAAGCCCGCCACCATGCCGGTGGCGATGCCGAGGACCGAGGGCTTGCCGTAGCGCGCCCATTCACAAAACATCCACGTCAGCGACGCGGTAGCCGCGGCGATGTGGGTGACGAGCATCGCCATCGCGGCGGTGCCGTCGGCGGCGAGCGCGCTGCCGGCGTTGAAGCCGAACCAGCCGACCCACAGCATGCAGGCGCCGGCGACGACCATCGTCATGTTGTGCGGCGGCATCGCCGTGTCGGGAAAGCCGCGGCGCGCGCCGAGGACGAGCGCGCAGACGAGCGCGGCGACGCCGGCGTTTGCATGGACTACTGTGCCGCCGGCAAAGTCCATGATGCCGAGCTGCTGCAGCCAGCC
>Ga0066699_10000261_pt1 | contig 13791 bp, 10 predicted proteins | sample GraSoiAngelo_148_FD_66455 | JGI IMG/M metagenome (GOLD analysis project Ga0066699, IMG submission 66455) | Grasslands soil microbial communities from the Angelo Coastal Reserve, California, USA - 14_1009_09_20cm | ecosystem: Environmental > Terrestrial > Soil > Grasslands | place: USA... | reverse complement strand
CGAACGGGCAATAATTCGCCGAGGTAGGACGATTGCTCCTAAGTCTGCCGGCTGCCCACAATTACCAGGGCGATCCCGCCGACCAGGCAAATGCCACTCAAGATCGGCGGGAAATCGATCCCGTGTTTCTCCTGATGAGTGATCTCAATCGGGCCTAACTGCGCATCTTTTTTTTGGGTATTCCATCCCAACCCACCGTAGGCGAAGCCGATGATGCCAACGATGATTAGGATGATGCCGATGACGCCCGCAGGCTTCATCGGCCTAGAGCGCGCGGCGTCCGCTGAGGAGGTTGATGATCAGGATTACAACCGCGAGCACGAGCAGAATATGGATGAATCCGCCCATGGTGTAAGAACTGACCAAACCAAGCAGCCAGAGCACCAGCAATATGACAAATATTGTCCAAAGCATAATGGTTTCCTTGAGTTGAATTTACCTTAGGTTCGCGGGAGAGGGGATAACTGCGCTTATCGAATGCAGGAATTCTGGGGGACCCGAGCTGCTAGCCCGCAGTTGCCGGAGACATCCGTTCGCACATCGTCCGTCGAAGCATTCAAACACAGTCTCGGCCAGCTGCCGACAGTTGGAGGCTAGCAGCTCTGCCCCCGAAATCATTTCTCCTGCAACGCCACACGCAAATTCCAATCCGCGCGTGCGAGCCGCGACCGCGCACTCTCGCGATCGCATCCAGCCAGCTGCGCGACAAGACCGATCGCACGCTCGCGCAATTTCTTGTTCGTCGGCTGCAAATCAATCATCAAATTCCCACGGACCCGCCCGAGCCGGACCATCGCGCCGGTACTGATAATATTGAGCGCGACTTTGGTCGCCGTGCCCGCTTTCAAACGTGTTGAACCGGCAACGATCTCGGGACCGGTCTTCAGATTGATCAATAGATCAAAATCTATTGCAGAAGCGGCGGCGCCGGGCGCTGTGGCTAAGACAGTGGCATTGGAGGTCAGCAAAATTGTTTGCGCACCAATTTCGTGCGCCCGTCGCAATGCTTCAGTGACGAATGCCGCCTGGCCGCTTGCGGAAATCCCAATCACTACATCCTCCCGCCGGACTGCGCGCTCATCCATTGCCAGCGCGCCAGCTCGTGCGTCATCTTCCGCACCCTCAATGCTTCGACGCAAGGCCGGCGCCCCACCGGCAATGATTCCCTGAAATAAATCGTCCGACGCGCCAAACGTCGGCGGAATTTCAGCGGCATCGAGAACTCCAAGCCGGCCACTCGTTCCGGCGCCGACGTAAAACATTCGCCCGCCACCCTCAATTGCGTTGGCCGCCAATTCGATGGCCCGGGCCAATTCGTCAACGCTTTGACACAACGCTTCCTGCACTGACTTCTCTTCCGTGACGAAAAGCTCGACGATTTCCCGCGCGCCCAATCGATCGAGATTCGCTGATTTCGGGTTCGCCTCTTCGGTCGCAGCAACAATAGCGGGTGGAGGCGTGGATTTTTCAAGCACCGGCATTTGCAATTTTCCGCTGGCTGCAAGCCAGGCTGCGCCAACCTCTGGTGACGATTCACTCGGCCCTACTTGCGCCGCGGGAATTTTCTCCTTAAGCGCGGCGGCGAACGCGACTCCGTAAAATTTCTGATGTTCGAACAGGCCGCCCATCAATCGCACTTCCGGAGCGTCGAGATGAAGCCGCAGCGCGGCAGCGGTCGTGAAATCCACCAACGCGCTGACACCGGCCGCCACAATTTGCCATGCCGCTTCGTCGCTTTTCCGCGCTGCTTCGAAAACGACGGGCGCCAACGAAGCGATCTCCATTTTATCTGCCGTCTGCGCCCACCGCACCAGCTCATCAAAATTGTTCAACCCAAGAGCATGCAGAATATTGGCGGCAAACTGCCGCTCGCCCCGTCGCAGATCGTATTCCCGCAACACCGAACGCAATGCCCGAATGGAAACGAAGTAGGCGCCCCCGGCGTCACCCAAAATGTGTCCCCAGCCTCCGGCCTTTTCGATTCGATGACCACGGCGTCCAGTCACCGACGAGCCCGTCCCGGCATTTACCGCGATGCCATCGCGATCACACAAACACGCTGCCATTCCCGATTCGCGATCGCTGCCTACGACAATTTTCGCCTTCGGCCAAATCGCGCGCGCCAGTTTTAGCAACACCGCTCGATCTTCCTCCGTCGCGCAGCCGGCGAGAAAAACCCCGACGCGGTCCACTTCGCTTGCCAAAACCCGAAAAATTTTAGTGATTTGATCCGGAGGCGTCAGCCGCAGATTCGACGGCGGCAATTTTCCGGACTCGATAATTGTGTCACCAGCAACTAACGCCCACGCGGTCTTTGTTCCCCCGCCCTCGATTCCGAGAATTTTTTCGCCGGTCATGACTATAGAGGCGGTCTACCTGTCGCACCGTAATGGCACGAAACGGATCACCGCCGTAAGCCGAATGTAAACGCAAATTCGTCGGCGGTCATAGATCGCCGCTACAGATTGTCTCGCGAACCCTCATCCGTATGGTCAGCACATGACCGAAGCGGAAGCACGCACGCGAATCGAACCGCTGCGGCGTGACATCGAAGAACACAATCGCCGCTATTACGAAGAAGCGGCGCCAACAATTAGCGACCGCGAATACGACAGGCTTTACCGGGAGTTGGTCGATCTTGAGACGAAATTTCCGGATCTGGTCACGTCGGATTCACCGACCCAACACGTCGGCGGGAAAACCTTGCAGGCGTTCGCACAGATTCAGCATCGCTTGCCGATGCTTAGCCTCGACAACACTTATTCCAAAGAGGAGGTCGCCAATTTTTACAAGAGAATCACACGCCTTTTACCGGACGAGAAAATTCCAGTGGTGATCGAGCCGAAAGTCGATGGGGTCGCGGTTTCGGTGATGTATGAAAACGGCAAATTGAAATACGCGGCCACGCGAGGCGACGGTGTGGTCGGCGACGACATCACCCAAAACATCAGGACGATTAAATCGGTACCGCATCAATTGCGCGGCGCCGCTCCAAAGGTTTTCGAAGTGCGGGGCGAGGCTTATCTCGACAAGAAAGGTTTTGAAAGGCTCAACCAGGAGCGCGAAGCGGCCGGATTACCGTTGTTCGCGAACCCTCGAAATGCTGCAGCCGGTTCGTTGAAACATCTCGATCCGAAGGTCGCGGCGAAGCGCCCGCTCGGTGTGATTTTTTACGGAACTGGCGCAGTCGAAGGTGCGAAGGTGGATCTTCACTCCAGAATCTTCACGTTGTTCAAAAAGCTCGGGCTGCCGACCCACGAAGATTGGTGGTCGGCCGATTCGGTCGATCAAATCCTGGCTGCGATTCGCGATCTCAACGAGATTCGGCGCGATTTTCCGTACGAAACCGACGGCGCCGTGATCAAAGTTGACGCGCTGGAGCAGCGCGAGCGACTCGGCTTCACCGCAAAATCGCCTCGCTGGGCGATCGCTTACAAATACGCCGCCGAGCGCGTGGAAACGAAACTGCTCGACATCAAAGTTCAAGTTGGTCGCACTGGAATTCTCACACCGGTCGCTGTTCTCGAACCGGTTTTGGTGAGCGGGAGCACGGTTTCGCGCGCGACGTTGCATAATGAAGATGAGATTAAACGGAAAGACATCCGGATCGGGGATACGGTCGTCATTGAAAAAGCCGGTGACGTAATTCCCGCGGTGATCGAAGTGGTTCAATCCAAGCGGCCGCGCAACGCGACACCGTTCGACTTTCTGAGACACATCCAGGGCAAATGCCCGGTCTGTGGCGGCGAGGTCCGGCGCGATCCCCAGTTCGTGGCCTGGCGTTGTGAAAATTTACGTTGTCCGGCACAGGCAACACGTCGCTTGGAATTCTTCGCAGCCCGGAGCGCACTCGATATCGAAAGTGTCGGCGGAATTGTCGCCGACAAGCTGGTTGAGCGCGGACTGGTGCGAGAGCCTCTCGACTTGTTTGAACTTAAAGTCGATCAACTGGCGAAGTTGAATCTCGGCTCTGACGAATCGCCGCGCGTTTTCGGCGAGAAGAATGCGACCAAGGCAATCCAAGCAATTGAACGCGCCCGGATGTTTCCGCTTTCGCGCTGGCTTTATGCCCTCGCCATTCCGGACGTCGGCAAAACTACCGCCACCGATCTAGCGCATTTTCACGAGACGATGGAAGACGTGGCGACCTCCAAACCTCTGCGCGAGGTAATCGCGTATCACGAAACGAAGGATAAACAAAAGGCAAAGGAAATTGCTGAGCGCCTGATCAAGTCGGGTTTTGCGGAACCGTCCAAGAGCAAGATCGATAAACAACGGGGCATCGTAACCAAGGTTGGACCGGTTGTGGCCAAAAGCGTTCTGGATTTTTTTGAATCGAACATCGGGAAGAAAATCCTACAGCGGATGAAACAACTCGCGATTGAACCGAAGAACGAAAAAGTTTCGGCGAAGAAAATGTCGGAGCTGCCGCTGGCAGGGAAAACGTTTGTCCTGACCGGAACTTTGCCGTCGATGACGCGCGACGACGCATCAGCAAAGATCGAAGCGCTCGGTGGTCATGTCAGCGGAAGCGTGAGCAAGAAAACGGATTACCTTTTGGCCGGAAGCGAAGCTGGCAGCAAACTCGGCAAAGCGAAAGAGCTGGGCGTGAAAATTATCGGCGAAAAGGAATTTCAACGGATGCTCTTGTCATGCTGAGCGAAGTCGCGAGATTGCGTTGCCAAACGTACAGGTAACATCCACGGGATCCCTCGACTGCGCTCGGGATGACGCTCGTAAAAAAAGGCCGAAAGCTACGGCGTGCGCTCGGGCGCCTTCTCCAAGCTCAACGGCAGCGACGGCTGAATCGTGCTCGGTTGCGCGATCATCAATGGATGTTGGAGACGCTGGATCCTCTGCACCTGTTCGGTGGTCGGATGAATTTCAGCCTGAGCATTGAGTGTCAATCTCTCGTCGCCGCGCATGACGGTAATCGGAACGGTGTCGCCCGCGCTGATAAAGAACGAGGCGTCGATGATATCGTCCGGTTGATGGATTTCCCTGCGCCCAACTTGCAGCAAAATGTCGCCCGGGTGGATTCCGCAATTCGCGGCGGGTGTGTTATCAAGAATCTCGGTTACTTCCGCCGACGAGCCCGCCTTCGCTTCCAGTGCCTGCATCAAGTTCGCGCCGATCCAGCCATGTCGCACTTCGCCAAAACGCAGAAAATCGCTTCGGATCTTCTCCGCCGCCTCGATCGGCAAGGCGTAGCAGGACGAATTGTTTTCCAGAGTGAACGCAACAATGCCCACGACTTCTCCCTTCATGTTGAGGAGCGGTGAGCCCGCTTCCCCGCGCTGCGTTGCCACGTTCACGCGCAGATGCGTAGTATGAAAATAATAGCCAAGATATTTTCGATCAAAACCGCCGACCAATCCGAGGCTGGGTGTTTCCGGCAGATCCAGCGGATACCCGATCGCAATGACAGGAGTCGTGACCTCCATGTTTTCGGATTTGCCGATGGGCAACGTGGGCGAAGCTGCGTCGACTTTGAGAATGGCAATCCCGCTGCGTACATCCGTCACGAGTTGGCGCGCTGGCAGCCTTTTCCCATCGAACTCAATCGTAAAATTGCTTCCCTCACCCCCCACCGAATATGCGGTATAAATGGTACCGGTCGGGTCGATGAAAAAGCCAGTGCCGGAAAGTTCGCTGTGCTCGTCGGCGCCGTGAATCTTCACCACTGCTCTTTTGCAGTGATCAAAAATGTCCTTGACCTCGCGACTGATGGCCGAAGCGGGTTGATCTTCCGCCCGTGCCGATAGTGCAACGGCAAGAAAAGGAATAAGAAGCCAACGCATCACCAAGTTCTCCGCCGAAACCGCCTTCGGAGGATCGTTAGAACCGTAGGGACGACTCATAACTCACGGGCATGCTGTCCAGCACATAACGCGGAGGCGTAGCCGCCCGGTGAGTCGAGAGATGCGTGCGCGGTTGACTGACGGTAATGCGGGTGGAGACCGGCGCAGCCAGACTCCAGCCACCCTCGGTGGCCGCCTGTTGAACTGGAACAGCGGGGGAGAGACGGGCGACATTCGGCGCCGGCGTGGTCTGATAAACTTTAAGCGAGATCACGGCCGCACACAGCAACACCGCCGTCACCGCGACGGGATAGGAAGCGATGCGCGCGACATTGAGACTCATCATGAAATCCTGCGCGCGCCCGAACGCAATTTTCCAGAGCGATTGCCGGAGCAATTCATCACGCTGCCGGCGATGAAATTCGTGCAGGAAATTCTCGAAATAACCGGGCGGCGGTTGCTCGTATCTCTTCAACCGTAACAGCCGGCCAATCTCGTTGTTGTCGAATTCGTCCATCGTGTTGTGTCTTTACGTTACCGGGTTCTTGCGAAACTCGTCCAGGTAGTTTTGCAATTGCCGATTCGCGTAAAAGAGCCGGGAACGTACCGTTCCTTCAGAAACGTTCAAGATTTTACTGATCTCGGCGTGGGGCATACCTTGAATATGAAACATGGTAACCACGGCTCTGTGTTCATCAGACAATTTCATCATAGCCTCGTTCAATCTTCGCTGAAGCTCGGATAGGTCGGCCTCCCGCACCGGACTGCTGGTTTGGGTCACCTCCAGGAACTCCTTGTCGTTCTGAATGCTCGCATCCACGTCGTCAAGGCTGAGGTGAAAACGACGGCCGCGTTTCTTTAGGAAATTCAGCGTCATGTTCACGGCAATGGAGTGAATCCAGGTGTAAAAGGAGGATTTGCCGCGGAAACCACGGATCGATTTATACGCTTTTGAGAAAATGTCCTGGAGCAGATCGTTGGTGTCCTCGTGATTCGAGGTCATGTTATAGACCAGCCCGTAAAGACGCGGAGTGTATTTCACCACCAGCTGATCAAACGCGCCCGCATTGCCATCTTGGGTACGCGCGACGAGCTGTTGATCTTCGTCCGTTCGCGGCTGCTCCATGGCCCCTCTCCTCGTTTTAACATTCGGACGAGAAGCCGACGACAACAAATCTGAGATGCGGCGTGGCGCAGTAAGGACGTGGCTCATTTTCAAAAGGTGGCGTGTTTAATTCCGTCGATCCCGCACGGAAAGGAGCCAGAGCAAGTTGCCCAGCGCTGCGATGAACGCCGCGACGTAGGTGAGCGCGGCGGCATTCAAGACATTGTTTACGCCTGCGACCTCAGCTCCCGGCTGCACGATCCCCATCTGCTGCAAAATAATTTTAGCCCGGCGCGACGCATCAAACTCGACGGGCAGGGTGATCAACTGGAACACCAGCAGAATGGCATAACAGTAAATTCCGAGTGTGATAAGGCCGGTAATGTGAAACAAGAGTCCCCCGAAGATTACGAACGGCAACATTTGCGACGCGACCATGGTCAGTGGCACCACTGCCATCCTCGCCTTTAGCGGCGTGTAAGCTTTCGCATGCTGAATAGCGTGCCCGGTTTCGTGCGCGGCAATCCCGAGCGATGCCACCGATGGCGTGTTGTAAACATTGCTGGAAAGGCAAAGCACTTTCTTGGTCGGATCGTAATGGTCCCCTAGAAAATCGTTCGTCTCCACGACGTCGACATCGTGAATTTGCGCAGCCTGCAAAATCTCGCGCGCGCATTCCGCCCCGGTGATGTTTGAGCTTGCGCGCACCTTACTCCAACGGGAGAAGGCGCTGCTCACGCGAATCTGCGCCCAAATGCCGATGATCAAAGGAACGCCTATATAAAGCAGCCAGTGACTTCCGCCGATTCCGATTGGGTAGAACATTCCTGTCTTAAGTGTATCTGCTGATTAGACGCCGATAATGCCAGTGCCGTTCATTTCGGCTCGCTCGTCTCCCCCGACCAGAGTTTGGCGGACTCAAATTTCCAGAACCCTTGGAAACCGCGATAGAATCTTGCATCCCGATCTGGTCACAATCACCACGTCTTCAATCCGCGCGCCGCCGATTCCCGGATAATAGAGACCCGGCTCGACGGTCAGACATTGTCCCGCTTTCAGCGTGACTTTTTGCAATCGCGGATACTCATGGATCTCCAGTCCGAGTCCGTGCCCGGTGCCATGGAAAAACCCGACGCGTCGGCCATTGCGCACTTCAGTCGGAAATCCGCGCCGGTTAAACAACTCGGTGATCGCCTTGTGAATGCTCATCCCATCCACGCCGGCTTTGATTTGCTTCAACGCCAGCGCCTGGCCCGCTTTCACCGCTTCCCAAAGCTCCCGCTGTTTTTCGTTCGCGCGCCCGCGAACCACCGTTCGCGTCATGTCACCCCAGTAACCCGTCTTCGCATCACGCGGGAAAATGTCGAAAATAATCAACGAATCCGCCTTGAGGGGCCCGAAACCCCGCTCATGCGGATCACACGCCTGATCCCCTCCAGCTACGATTGTGTTTGTCGGCACGCCACCGGCACGCAAGATCGCGCTATCGATTTCCGCGCGCAGAATTTCCGAGGTCAGAATCTTGCCCGCCCACTTCAATTTCCTTCCCGCGCCCGGCCTCGACGCCTTCAAGATCTCCACTCCGCGTTTCATCCCCGTTTCCGTGATTCTCAGTGCGCGTTCGAGCAGCTTAATTTCCTCTGCCGTTTTCTTCTCCCGCGCCGGCCAGAAAAGTCCGTTCGTCGTTTCCAGTGTAATCCCGCGCCGCTTAATCTCGTTCGCGTAACCGAGCGGAAAGTTACCCGGCACCAGCGCGCGTTTCACTCCGCGTTTCGTTAGGAAATGCGCCAGTACTTTTTCATAGGGGGGCGCCTGTTTCGCTTTCCCCTGCACCTCGCGCTCGAGCGCGCTCAACATGACAAACTCGTCTGCCTGCGCCTTTTTCTTCGCCCGATCGATCTCCAGATCGCTCAAAACCAGCGTGCGCTTGCCGTTTTGCTGAAGGAAAATAAACGGGTCGCCGATAAAAATTCGCGTCGCGTAAAGCATATCAGCGTCAGAATCGCTAGGCGCAACGATGAGACGCGCCGGCTGAGTTTTGGTGGTCATGCTTTGATTGTAGGGCAACCGCGCCAGTTGCCAACTTTCGAATGTGGATCGGCCGCTCCGGCGACGACACTCCGCCTCGGTCGGGATGACCGCATTTAGGTTCTGCGCACTTCCAGCTGCCGCCGCAAAATCCAGTGCAGCAACCCGAGCAGCGCGAACGTTGATCCAATCAACACCATGGTGTTGAAAACGAAGACGTCGACCTTCATTCCCAGGTACCGCTTTTCCTGACCAAAAAATACGTTCGGGCGCGCCCCACGGCGATAATCACTCTGTTCCATCTCCGCATTCGAAATCAGGTCGGAAACTTTTTGGTTCAAGTACAGCGTCTCGCCCGTCACCGGACCGTTCGCCTCCCTGAACTGACTCCGATCGAACCGATGCCTGCGATCGAGCACCTCGTCGATCAATACCAGATAACGATCCAGCTCGTCGGCGGTCTTTGCTTCCAGGCCTGAGAGCATTGCGAGGGTGTCCTTCAAATCGTTCAGCCGCGCTTTTGCTTCCGGGCTATTCTCGTGTTGCGCCACGATCCGATCGATCTCGCGTTGGGCCCGGTCCTGCCGGCGTGTGATCGGGTTCAATTTCGCCTGCGCCACGACCATCTCCTCATACGACCAGCGCATGGCAATGAATTGACAGATCAATGGCACCTCCAATTTGCTGTCCATTTTCTTGTTCTGCTCCTTGTTCGGATGCTCGGAGAACCAGCGAGTGAAAGTGTAGATGAGCGCGAGGTTGCGGTTCATGTCCTCATACTTAATAAGCGCACCACCCATGATGATCTGCGGAATCAATACCAGCGGCACGATATTAGCCGCCGTCTTCGGATCAGCCACCAATGAGGAAACAACCAAACCCAGCGCAAGGCCGCCCATGGCGGTCATGAACACGATCGCGAGGTAAATCCAAAACATTCCGCGGATTTCGAGAATGTAATTGCCGATAAGGATGAAGAGAACGCATTGCAGCAGGGCAAAGACGCCAAGGGAAACGGTTTTGGCAAAAATATAGTACTGCAGCCGGACATTGAGATTGCGTTCCCGTTGTAGAACAACCCGATCGCGGATGATGTCATCGGCGCTGTTGGTCAGGCCCAGAAACATCGCCACGATTAAAGTGAGAAACAGAAACGTCGGGATGTGATAAGCCGAGGCGAAATCGTACTTGCCGCTGTCGGAATAGCGCAGAATGGTGGCGATTAGGAACGCTAACACCGGCGCGACCCCGATGGTGATGACGAGGTTGCCACGGTTGCGTAGCTTGCTGATGAAGGCACGCTTAAGCAAAGTGCGCAGCTGGGTCCATTCGTCATGCCAGCGGAACGGGACCCGTTTCTTTTTTTGCGCCGGCGCGGTAGCCGGCAAAGGCGCCGCCGCCGGTTCCTTGCGCAGCGAGACCTGCTTAACGTCCTGGATCAATCGAAAGGCTTCGTATTTGTCCCGCCAAAACTCGGGGGCATAACGGCGCGAAGGCACCAGTTGTCCGCGGTTGTTCTCCTCGTAAATAATATCGCCACTCAGATCGCGCAGCGGCGTCTCCAAGACATCGAAAATAAATTCCGGGCGTGTCGTTCCACATGATGGACAGGCTCCGAGATCGGCCCCGAATTGATGCTGGTGTTCCGCTTCGGCGAAATAGCGGAGCATTTCCGTGGGCGTCCCAAAAAAGACCAGCCGGCCGCCCTTGTCGAGGAGGATGGCCTTGTGAAACATCTGGAAGAGCTTTGAGCTCGGCTGGTGGATGGTAACGATGATGATTTTGTTGTGTGCCATCGAACGAATGATTTCGATGACGTGCTCGGAATCCTTGGAGCTCAGGCCTGAGGTCGGTTCGTCAAAAAGATAAACGTCCGCCGACCCGATCATGTCGAGACCTATGTTAAGTCGTTTCCGTTCGCCGCCGCTGAGCGTCTTCTTCACCGCAGTACCAACCACGGCGTCACGCCGCTCGCTCAACCCAAGCTCGACCAATTTGCCTTCTAAACGACGCGTCCGGTCGCGCCGCGACAAATGGGGAGAACGAATCGCGGCCGCGAACTGCAAATTTTCGCCGATGGTCAGATGCTCATCGAAGGCGTCTTCCTGCGGGATGTAGCTGATGTAACGTCTCAATTCATCGAGATTAGGATAAAGTGACTGACCATTGAGCAGGACCTGACCGCTGGTGGGTTGCAATTGCCCCGCCAGCACTTTCAACAACGTGCTCTTTCCGCTGCCACTCGCCCCCATCACACAAACCAGCTCTCCGCGCGTTACACTGAAGGAAATTCCTTCCAGCCCGACATCGCCGCTGCCGAAACGATGCGTTACTTCGCTGACCTCGAGTGTGCGAACAATGTTGCGCTCCTCTTCGATGATGCGTTCGGAAAAATTGCACTTCAGGAATTGGCCGACGTCGATCCGAATGGTATCGCCATCTTTTAGCGGTGAAGTGGTGCGGATGGTAGTCTCGCCGACCATGATCGGACGATCCGCTTCCAGCACTTCCAAAGTGCCGACGCGCTTGTCGTAATCACAAAAAATCTTCAGCAAGACGTCGCCCGCCGTTCCGGGAGAAAGCAAAATGTCGTCGGCTTCGAGCAGGCTCTGGTTGTTCGAGACCAGATATTCCGATTTTGAAGCCTTCAGTTGAAAGCGGCCGCCCAACGCCCGCGCCCGACGACGCAAATCAAACAGATCGAGCTCGCTGTCGTTGTGGAAAACGATTCGGTCCTGCAAGGTGGCTTCGACCAGCGTTCCTGCGCGCAATCGGGTGCCATTCAGTTCGGCATCGACGTCTTTCAACGCTTTGACTTTCACTTTTAATCCGAAGGTGACTTCCAGCGCCGTTTCACGGGAGCGCGCTCGCTCCAATTCGACCTCGTCCGAGTCGCGGTTCACTCGAATGAAAATTTGCGGGAGCGAAACGTTCTTCTTGGCGTTGAAGTACTGCGCCAGCTCCTGATAGCTCAGCACCTGGTCACCTACCAGAATGCGTTGGCCCGGGTAAATGCGGCAAAACCCGCCGCGTGCTAGCGGGCGGCTCCGTACCGACACGCTCTGCGCGGTGTAATTTTTCAAAAGAATCAGATCGTGATAGCGGAATGCTAGCAACCGATCGCTCGCACCGAGGCTCTTCAACATCACGTCGGACTGTCCGTTGTTACCGAACGAGATCGATTCCAGGGGCGACGCGCCACGCTGGTAAACGGCAGGATCGGACTCCTCGCTCGCATTCAGTTGATAAACGATGTCGATCGCCTGCGCCGCCATCCCGAGCTGGGACATGAAGGAGTAAAACTGCACCACCTGCTCCTGCTTGAGACCGGCCTGAGAAATCAGATCGTAAAGTTGGACGCCCAGCATGATCTTCCGATCTGTGCCCAGCTCGACGCTGAGTTTTTGCGCCATCGCTGTTAAATCCTGCTGCTCGTAAAGCGCCTGCCGGAACAACTGCCGCAGCTCGGAGTAAACCGCCTCCGGGTAATCATAACGGAGGAACCCGAGGCTGGAGTCGATTTCTTCTTCCAGCAAAACACCATCCGCTTTCGAGAAACTAGCCAGCACCTGGATCAGAAGTGGCAACAAATTGGGCCCTTCCGATACGCTTCGCGGCTTGCGCATGGCTCGGCGCATCCAACGGCGCCCCTTCCGCTGCATCCGATAGGCAAAAGGGGTCACGCGCTGCACCGCGCGGTCAATTTTATCGGCTACCTGGGCTAACAATTCTGCCATTGAAATTTGGGTATAAAGTTTACTCCAACGCCCAGTTCACGCAATGACTGTGCCCGGTGGCGCGATCGTGCTGGAACATAGGTCTTTGGCTTGTGCCTCCAGCGGAGTTGCGCCCCGCTGACACCAATCCAATTGCGTTCAAGAAATAGCGGCTTCCAAGCCGCCGCTTGCGCAGCCCAGTCGGCGTAGGTCGCGCCGGCGACCGGACCGGAGCAAGAGAGAAATGCCCGCTGGGCGCACACGCTGGAAAGCCTATGTTCCGCCCATCCCAATCGAACGCCGCGTTCGATTTATCTGTCGAACCACCTAAAGGCGTGACTCCTGCTCCCACTTATTGCATTGACACCCTGCTCATGTAAATTTTTGTAGCGCGGCAAGAAGCCCGCGCACCAACTCCAATGGCGCAACCTGACCGCAACTCCTCGCGCGACAACAAGCGCAACAATGAGCCGAATTTTAACTGGCGCGGCATCGTACTGATCGCGATCGCCTTTGGCCTCATCGGCATGGCCCTGCTCGTGCGCAACGGCGGTTATCAGAATATCGAGGACGTCCCTTACAACCGCTTCATCGAGTTGCTCGATAACAAGCAAATCATTAACGACAAAAATCTGCCCGTGACTTTGTTGGTCCAGGAAGGTCAGCCTACCCAGGCGCTCATTGGCTACTACCGCAAGCAAACCGCCGGCGCGGAACAGGCCGTGAAATTCCGCACTACCGTTTACCTTAACTACAATACCAATCTGCAGGACAAGCTCGCCGCCGCCGGCATCCAGCCTGCCATCCGGACCGAATCAAACCTGTTCGCCCAAACCCTCCTCAGTTTCCTCCCCATCGCGCTCTTTCTCCTCGTTCTCTATTTCCTGTTCCGCCAGCAAATCCGCATGGCGGGCAAAGGCGCGCTAAACTTCGGTAAATCGAAAGCGCGGATGCTGGCCCGTGACAAAAATAAGATCACCTTCCGTGACGTCGCTGGAGTCGAGGAAGCCAAGGACGAAGTGCAGGAACTCGTCGAGTTTCTGCGCGACCCGAAGAAGTTTCAGAAACTCGGCGGCCGCATTCCGAAAGGCGTGCTTCTGGTGGGGCCACCTGGCACCGGCAAAACCTTGCTCGCCCGCGC
>Ga0066699_10000259_pt1 | contig 13853 bp, 12 predicted proteins | sample GraSoiAngelo_148_FD_66455 | JGI IMG/M metagenome (GOLD analysis project Ga0066699, IMG submission 66455) | Grasslands soil microbial communities from the Angelo Coastal Reserve, California, USA - 14_1009_09_20cm | ecosystem: Environmental > Terrestrial > Soil > Grasslands | place: USA... | reverse complement strand
AGGTTGCGCGGGCCGAAGCGAGCCATGAGGCGCGCCGTGATCCCGGAGGACAGGACGCCGAGCACGAACGTCATGGGGAGGAATGCCAGCCCGGTCTCGAATGCGCCGTAGCCGCGGATGTGCTGTAGGTACAGGACGCCGATGAAGAAGGAGGTCGAGATGCCCGTGAACAAGAGAGCGCGCGCGGCGGTTGCCCCGGTCAGCGACCGGATGGCGAGGACGCGCATCGGCAGGATGGGATTCGCGATCCGCCGCTCCAGGGCGAAGAAGACCGCGAGCATGACGATCGCAATCCCGGTGAAACCGAGAGTGTGCGGGGAAGTCCAGCCGTCGTCGGCGGCGCTGACGATGCCGTAGACGCCAACCATGAGCGCGGCCGTGACGAGCACCGCTCCCACGACGTCGATGCCTTCGCTCAAGCCGGGGCCTTCGTTCTCCTGGATGAGCCACGCGCCCAGGACCAGGGTCGCGATGCCGATCGGGACGTTGATGAAGAAGATCCAGTGCCAGCTCACGAACTGGGTGATGAGCCCGCCGGCCAGCAGCCCCAGCGACCCTCCACCCGCGATGACGAGCGTGAATACGCTCATTGCCTGAGCTCTCTCGGCGGGCTTCTGGAACTCGGTGACGATGATCGCGATGATCACGCCGGCCGAAAGCGAAGCTCCCACGCCCTGAAGGAAGCGGCCGGCGATGAGGTTGGTAGCCGCCGGGGCAAACCCGGTGCCGACCGACGCAACGGTGAAGAGGAATACGCCGGCCAGAAAAACCTTGCGGCGGCCGAACAGGTCGCCCAAACGCCCGGCCAGGAGCAGGAAGCCACCATAGGCGATCAGGTACGCGTTCACCACCCAGGTGAGGTCGGCCTGGCTGAAGCGGAGGTCGCGCTGGATGTATGGCAGCGCGACGTTCACGATGGTCGTGTCGAGCATGATCATCAGCTGCCCAAAGCAGACCACGACCAGGGCTATCCACCTTCTGAGATTCGAGTTCATTACCGCCTCCAAAACAACCCAACCGATCTTAGGATGGTCACTATAACAGGATCGTTACTATCTTTATTGCATGGAATATCCGGAAGGCGGGAAGATTAAGAATTAGTGATAAGATCAATGGACGTGAAGACTGACGGGCCGAGGCCAGATTCGGGCATCGTCTCGCTGATTACGCAGCTCAACAAAGCCGTGCACCGCCTGGCGAGCGAAGAGCTGCTCGGCATGCGGTTCAAGCCGTACATGACGCTGGGCTACATCCGGGACCATCCGGGGGTGACGCAGCAGGAGCTGGAAGGCGCGCTCTTCATGGACGCGAACAGCGTTGTCCTGATCCTGAACGAGACCGAGGCGGCCCAGTTCTCTGTCCGGCGTCGCGATCCCAACGATCGCCGGCGCCACATCGTCGAGCTCACGGCCGCCGGCCGCCGGGCCCTCGAGCGGGCAGACAAGGCGAGGGAAAGCCTCGAAGACGAGGTCCTGAAGGACATTTCACCCGACGAGAGAAAGGTCCTGCGACGGCTGCTCGAGCGCGTGCTCGTCAGCCTTACCGCATCGACGCCGGCCCGAGCCTAGGGCTAGTTCAGCCTCTCGACGATCATGGCCATGCCCTGGCCGCCCCCTACGCACATCGTTTCCAGGCCGAACGTCGCGTTCTTCTCGCGCAGGCCGTTGAGCAGGGTGCACAGGATGCGCGCGCCTGTCATGCCAAATGGATGGCCCAGCGCGATCGCGCCTCCGTGAGGATTCAGCTTGTCGCTGAACGGGTCAACGCCGATGCCGCGGGCGGAGGGGATGACCTGCGCGGCGAAGGCCTCGTTGATCTCGACGATGTCGATATCGTCGATCGTCATCTTCGCGCGCTTCAGGGCCTGCTTCGAAGCATCGATTGGACCCAGGCCCATGAATTCGGGCTCCAGGGCGGACAGGCCCGTCGCCACGACACGGGCGATGGGTTTGAGACCGAGCTCCTTGGCCCGGCGGTCGGACATGACGACCACGGCCGCGGCTCCGTCGTTGAGGGGACATGAGTTGCCAGCGGTGATCGTTCCGTTTTCGCGAAAGGCGGGCTGCAGCGTCGCGAGGACTTCCACCGTCGTGCCTGGCCGTGGCCCATCGTCTTTGGTGAAGACCTGGCCGTTGGGCAGGGGCACCGGGATGATCTCGCGCTCGAAAAATCCGTTGTCGCGCGCTTTGACCGCGGCGGTCTGGCTCTTGACCGCGTAGAGGTCCTGCTCGTCGCGGCTGATCTTCTCCCGTGCGGCGACGTTCTCGGCCGTCTGACCCATGGCGATGTAGATGTCGGGATACTCCTCGGTGTTGCCGGGCACGAGCTTTGGGTTGTAGCTGTCCGGCGGGTCGGGGTAACCGCTGCCGTAGCGAGAGACGCACTCGACGCCCACCGAAAGAAACGCGTCCCCCTCGCCGGCCTCGATCGCATGCGCGGCGATTCGCGTGGTCATCAGCGATGAGGAGCAGTAGCGGTTGACCGTGACGCCGGGGACATCGAGCCGGGCCAGGATGGAAACGATGCGCCCGATGTTGTGGCCCTGCTCGCCTCCCGGCAGGCCGCACCCGCAGATCAGGTCTTCGATCTGCGTGGGGTCGAGCTCGGGCACCTTGTCGAGGACCTTGGTGACGACGTGGGCGGCCAGGTCGTCCGGCCGGACGTCGACCAGCGAACCCTTCCGCGCCCGTCCGATCGGAGAGCGGCCGTACGCGACGATCACTGCTTCGGTCATGGGACGGTTATACGCCGAACCGGACCTATCGATCTCTGGCCGAGAGGACGTAGATGAGGAAGGCCCCGAACACCGCTGCCATGACCACGAACCCGAACATCGGATTCACGTGGAGCGAGCCCAACACGATCATGACGACGATCAGCGCCGGGAGGTAGAGCGCGCCCGCGATCTCGAGGACTCGGATCTCGCACATCCTCTGGCGCCATCCTTCCTGAATCAGCTCGCGCGGGAGCGGCTCATCGACGTCCAGGGGGTGGAAGATCGAGTCCATGCTCCTTCGCTCCAGGCTGCGAAGGTCCCGCTCCTGCAGGTGGCGTCCCATCTCTACCGAATAACAGTCTGGCAGGGGCGACGGGTTACGAGCGAACCAAAAGCGCCTCCCTCGTGAAGAGCCTCAGGGCAGCGTAGAAGCACAGCCCTCCAGTCAGCAGGAGGCTTGCCGAGGTGACGACCAGAGGGCCCCAGGAGACTGTGTTGTGCGTGATCGCATCGCGCAGCACGAGGACGGCGTTGAGGATTGGGATCAGGTAGTAGGCGAGGCTCGGGTTGAAGTCCGGGATGAACAAGACGATCGAGGCCGGAAAGATCGTGATGAAATACAGCGGGGTCGCGTACGCCTGGCCCTGGCGGAAGTTACGCGCCAATGTGCCGAGCGCGATGGTCAGCGAGCTGAACGAGGCCGCGAGAAGTACGGCGAGCCAGACCATCACCGCCGCCGCCAGAGGGGTGAGGCTCACACGGGCATCCGCGCCACCGCTGAGTCCGAAAGAGATCTGGCTCAGCGCAATCAGCATCGAACCGATCGCCGCGACCGCGGCGACAAGGCTGAGCAGGCTAACGGCAAGGAGCTTGCCGATCAGGACCTGGCCTCGCGGCGCCGGCGTGAGCAGGAGGCTTTCCAGTGTCCGGCGTTCGCGCTCGCCTGCCGAGGTGTCGAGTGCCGCCGACAGTCCGCCGGTGAGGCTCATCGTGATCAAGATGTAAGGCAGGAAGAAGCTAAGGAATGAGTTCCCAGCGGCTTTCACCGGCGAGCTCAGCGGATGAACGCTGACCGGGAGCGGGTTGAGGATTGAAGGGTCGAGTCCCTTCTGCTGCAGCGTAGCGGCGATCTTCGCGGCGTCGTATTGGGCCAGGATCGTCTGGACTCGTATGTCGGCGATCTGGGCGCTTTGACGAGTCGGGTCGTAGTACTCGTCGAGCCCTGCCGATGTGAAAACGATCCCGATGTCCACTTCGGTCTTGGCCGCCGCCGCAGGGTCCTCGACGCGTTCGAGCCTCAGTCCCGTCGCGTTGAACAGGACGTCCAGCCCGGCGGGAATTTCGCCCGAATAGCCGACGGTGTAGGTCTGGGTCGCCGTTCGGGTGGAGACCTGAGCGATCACAAACAGCACGGTCGGTGTCGCGAGCACTGCGAGCGCAATGGCGATCAGCGTGCGGCGGTCGCGGAGGATCTCGCGGATCTCTTTGTTGAAGACGATTGCGAGCGCGCTCATTTCGCGGCCTCGACAAGCGATAGAAACGAGTCCTCGAGGTCTTGAAATCCGCCTCGCACCTCGGCCGTCGAACCACTCGCCACGACCCGGCCCTGGTGGATGATCGTCACGCGGTCGCACAGGCGCTCGGCGTCATGCAGGACGTGAGTCGAAAAGATGACGCACTTGCCGCGGCCCTTCGACTCGACCATGAACTGGCGAATCTCGCGCGAAGCCAGCACGTCCAGGTTGGACGTGGGCTCGTCGAACATCAGAACGGGAGGGTCGTGGACGATAGCTCGCGCGATGGCAACCTTCTGTTTCTGGCCCGACGAAAGAGTCTCCGCGCGCTGTTTCGCAAACGAACCGATGTCGAGCCGCTCGATCACCGCATCGACCTTGCGAGCGAGCTCGCCGTCCAGGCCAGGGGTGCGCTCTTCGCGCGCCCGGCCGACGCCGCTGAGCTGGGCAAAGTAAGCGATGTTTTCGCGGGCGGTAAGGCGTGGATAGACGCCGAACTCCGCCGTGACGACACCGACGCGGCGCCGAACCTCTTGCGGGGCGCTGCGGGTGTCGAATCCGAGCACTTCGACCGATCCGGTGTCGGGGGCGAGGAGGGTGCAGATCACGCGCAGGGTCGTCGTTTTGCCTGCGCCGTTAGGTCCGAGGAGCCCGAAGATCTCGCCCGAGTGCGCCTCGAACGAGATGCCGCGAAGCACCCTGTTCGACCCCAAGGTCTTTTCGAGGCGATCGACCCTGACCGCCACCTCGGTCACTTCTTCTTGGGGACTCGCCTCGTCGCGGTGGACGTCGGTTTGCCGCCTCTTGCCGCCGGTTGGGCGGCCTTTTTGGCGGGCGCGCGCTTCGGCTTGGCGGGCGGCTTTGCCGTGACGGGCGCCTTTGCCTTGACGGGCGCCTTGGCCGGGACGGACGCGGTCATCTTAGCGGGCTCTTCGACCGCGACCGGCGCCTCGGCGGCGACAGGTTCGGGGGACGCGACGCCCACCGAGCTGGACAGCGTCCGATGGCAGGTCTCACAGGTCACGATGCTTCGGACCAGCGTGCCGAGCTGGTGCTCCTCGCGGCGGAGGTTGCGGGGCCGGCCGCAGAACGAGCAGTAGCCCACCTCCGTCGTCACCCTCACCTGTCCCGGTCGCTTGTTCATCGCCCGCCTAAGTTACCGGTTGTTGATAGACTTTCGCCCAAGGTCCTTTAAGTCCCGGCCAGTGAGCCTGGGAAGGAGGTTTTTTCATGGCCGTCGGGTCACGGCTCCGTCATGTAGTCGAGAGTCAGCAGTTCTCACGCTCTCTCCTGGAAGAGCTTTTCGTCCGCTCCGAGGAGATGAAGCGCGAGCCGCACCACTTCATCGGCCGGCTCGCGGGCCAGGTGATGGCCGCGCTTTTCTACGAACCTTCGACCAGGACGCGACTCTCTTTCGAGGCGGCAATGTTGCGTCTCGGCGGAACCACGATGGGCACGGACAACGCCCGCGAGTTCTCCTCTGCAGCGAAGGGCGAGACGCTCGAGGACACGATCCGCATCGTCAGCGGATACGCCGACGTCATCGTGGTGCGTCACAACGAGGAAGGCGCCGCGAAGCGAGCGGCGGCGGTAAGCGCGGTTCCGATCATCAACGCAGGTGACGGCCCAGGCCAGCATCCGACGCAGGCGCTCCTCGACCTCTACACGATCCGCGATGAGCTGAGCAAGATCGATGGTGTGCGGGTGGCCTTGGTCGGCGACCTGGCGAACGGCCGCACCGTGCGCTCGCTGACGTATCTGCTCAGCAAGTTCAAGGACATCAAGCTCTGGTTTGTCGCTCCGCCGCAAGTGGCGATGCGCGACGACCTCAAGGCACACCTCGATGAACACCAAGTGCCTTGGGTCGAGACGCAAGAGCTCGACGCGGTCCTGCCGGAGGTCGACGTCGTGTACATGACCCGGATCCAGAAGGAGCGCTTCACCGACCCCGAGGCATACAACGCGGTCAAGGGCATCTATCGAATGGACAAGGCCTCGATGGCGCTCATGCGCAAGTACGCGATCCTCATGCACCCGCTGCCGCGCGTCGACGAGATCGCGCCCGAGGTCGATGAGGATCCGCGCGCCGCATATTTCCGCCAAGCCCGCAACGGCCTGCACATCCGCATGGCCTTGCTCGACAAGTTGCTAGCGTGAGCATCACCGAAGGACGTCTCAAGGCGACCGTGATGGACGCGGACCAGATCCGCCGTTCGCTTTCGAGGATCGCCCATGAGATCGTCGAACGCAACCGCGGCGTCGACGGCGTCGTGCTCGTCGGCGTCGTCAGCAAGGGCGATGTCCTCGCGCACCGCCTGGCTCAGATCCTGACCACGCTCGAGAAGAACCCGGTTCCCTTCGGCCGGCTGGACGTAACGCTGCACCGCGACGATCTTCACCTCCGGCCGCATGAGGGCCACCGTTCGGGCACCGACCTGCCCGACATCGGGGGCAAGGTTGTGGTGCTCGTGGACGATGTGATCCACCACGGCCGCACCGCGCGGGCGGCCATGGACGCGCTCATGGACTTCGGCCGTCCCCGCGCGATCCAGCTGGCGGTGCTCGTCGACCGCGGCCACCGCGAGCTCCCGATCCGGCCCGACTACGTCGGCAAGAACGTCCCGACCGCCGATTCAGAGCGAATCGAAGTTCTGATGACCGAGGAGGACGGGATCGACCAGGCGGTGATCGTTGCGGGCTGAGAAGTCGGTGGCCGCGCTCGTGCTGGAAGACGGCCGTGCCTTCGTGGGTGTGGCTCTCGGGGCCGACTTGGTGGGCGAGGGAGAGGTCGTCTTCAACACCGCCATGACCGGCTACCAGGAGGTGCTGACCGATCCGTCTTACGCCGGTCAGATGGTCTGCATGACATATCCCCTGCAGGGCAACTACGGAGTGCGCGATGTGGACGCCGAGTCGGCGCGTCCGTGGGCGCGCGCGCTGATCGTGCGCTGGGCGTGCCCCATCCCGAGCCATCACTCGAGCGAGGCGTCGCTCGATGAGTACCTGCGGCGGTGGAATGTTCCGGCCATCACCGAGATCGACACTCGCGCGTTGACGCGCCACATCCGTACCCACGGCGCGCTTCGGGCGGTGCTGGTCCACGAGAGCGAAGCCCCATCACAGGCACGGCTCATCGAGCTGGCGGCCGCCGCGAGACGCGTGACGCCTCTTGCGGAGCAGGACCTTGTCGCCCAGGCTTCGCGGGCGAAACAAGAGGAGTGGCTTGAGCCGCTGCCGCCTGAGCTGCGGACACGCCGGCGAAGCGACGGAGCGGGCCTGGTCGTGGCGGTGGTCGACTACGGCGTCAAGGCCAACATCCTCCGCTCGTTGCGCGAGCGAGGCTGCCGCGTGATCGTGATGCCTCACACGGCGACATGGGCTGACGTGCAGGCGAGCGGCGCAACCGGCCTGGTGCTGTCCAACGGACCGGGCGACCCCGCGGTGCTGGACGGTCCCGTCGAGTTGGCGCGCGAAGCGCTTGGCCGGATTCCGATGTTCGGCATCTGCCTGGGCCACCAGATCATGGGTCGCGCCGCAGGTGCGACCACGTCCCGACTGCCGTACGGCCACCACGGCGCCAACCATCCCGTCAAGGACGCCGACACCGGCCGCGTGCACATCACCAGCCAGAACCACGAGTTCCAGGTCGACGCGGCGTCGATCCCGGCCGGCGACTTCTACGTCTCGCAGCGCAACCTGAACGACGGCTCTGTCGAGGGTCTCGGTCACCGCACGCTGCCGGCTTTCAGCGTGCAGTACCACCCCGAGGGCTGCCCCGGCCCGCAGGACAACCAGCACCTTTACGACCGCTTCATCGACATGGTGCGCAGCGGGGCGCCTCTCGTGAAGGCCGTCGCCGGAATGAAGGAGCAGCCGCGCCCTCGCAAAGTCCTGATCCTTGGCTCGGGGCCGATCGTGATCGGCCAGGCGGCGGAGTTCGACTATGCGGGGACGCAGGCCTGCAAGGCGTTGCGGGAAGAGGGCATCGAAACCGTCCTCGTCAACTCCAACCCCGCGACGATCATGACCGACGAGGACGTCGCCGACCGCGTGTACCTGGAGCCGCTCACGGTCGAGGTGGTGGAGCGGATCATCGCGCGCGAGCAGCCGGACGCCCTGCTCCCGACGCTCGGTGGCCAGACGGGTCTGAACCTCGCCACCGACCTGGCCAACGCGGGCATCCTCGACCGCCACAACGTCCGGCTGCTGGGCGCGACGATCGACACGATTCGCAAGGCGGAGGATCGCCAGGCCTTTAAGGAGATGCTGGAAGAGATCGGCGAGCCGGTCCCGATCTCGAGGGTTTGCGAGTCGATGGAAGAGGTCACGGATTTCGCAGCCGTCAACGGCCTCCCCCTCGTCATCCGCCCGGCCTACACGCTCGGCGGCACCGGTGGCGGCTTCGTCACCACACAGGCCGACCTCGAGCGCGTGGCCGCGCGAGGCCTCGCCGCCTCGCCGATCCACCAGGTGCTCGTCGAGCGCTCGCTGTGGGGTTGGAAGGAGATCGAGTACGAAGTGATGCGCGATGGTGCGGACACCTGCATCACGGTCTGCAACATGGAAAACCTCGACCCGATGGGCGTGCATACCGGCGACTCGATCGTGGTTGCACCGGCGCAGACGCTGTCCGACCGCGACCACCAGATGCTGCGCTCGTCGGCGATCCGCATCATTCGCGCACTCGGCATCGAAGGCGGCTGCAACGTGCAGTTCGCGCTGGACCCGAAGAGCTCGCAGTACTACGTGATCGAGGTGAACCCGCGCGTGAGCCGATCGTCGGCCCTGGCGTCGAAGGCCACCGGTTACCCGATCGCCCGCGTGGCGGCCAAGGTTGCGGTTGGCAGGCGGCTGGAGGAGATCCGCAACGAGATCACCGGGCGGACCTTTGCGGCTTTCGAGCCCGCGCTCGACTACTGTGTCGTAAAGATCCCTCGTTGGCCGTTCGACAAGTTCCCCGCCGGGGATCGCCGGCTCGGCACGCAGATGGCATCGACCGGTGAGGTGATGGCTGTCGAGCGCACATTCGAGGCGGCGCTCACCAAAGCGATGCGGTCGCTCGAGCAGAAGCCGCCGGCGACGTGGGAGCTCGGTCCCGAAACGATCGATCAGCCCAATGACCGCCGCCTGTTCGCGCTGCTCGACGCCCTGCGCAAAGGCGCCGACGCGGAATCACTCGCGCAAAGAAGCGGCATCGACAGGTGGTTCATCGACCGCCTGGCCAACATCGCGCGGTTGGAGGTCGAAGGCGAGACTCGTGATCTGAGACGCGCCGGGTTCTCCGACGCGATGATCACCGCGCTTCGGGGAGAGGTGGTAGTTCCGGCGATCCCGACATACAAGCTCGTCGACACTTGCGCGGGTGAGTTCGAGGCGGCGACGCCTTACTACTACTCATGCTGGGAAGAAGAGACCGAATCCAGTCCAGTCGATACGCCCACTGAGATCGTCATCGGCTCAGGCCCGATCCGGATCGGCCAGGGCATCGAGTTCGACTACTGCTCCGTCCACGCCGCGTGGGCGCTGCGCGAGGGCGGGGTGCGCGCGGTGCTCGTCAACTCGAATCCGGAGACGGTGTCGACCGACTTCGACACGTCCGACCGACTGTACTTCGAGCCGCTCGACCTCGAGGGCGCGCTGAACGTTGCCAGAACGGAGAGGGTGGCGGGTGCGCTCGTCCAGTTTGGCGGCCAGACCGCCATCAACCTGGCCGAACCCCTCGACCAGCACGGCATCGCGATCATGGGTTCCAGCGTCGAGGCCATCGACCTGGCGGAAGACCGCCGAGCGTTTGCGCGCTCGCTCGATGCGATCGGCATCCCACAGCCGATGGGCGGCACGACCACGACGGTCGACGAGGCCGAAGCCATCGCGGATCGCGCCGGCTATCCGGTCCTGGTCCGGCCGAGCTACGTGCTTGGCGGGCGCGCGATGGAGATCGTGCGCAACCGCGACGAGCTGCGGCGCTACATGGTATGGGCGATCAGTGCGATGCCCCGCGGCCAAGTGCTGGTCGACAAGTACCTGCAGGGGACCGAGGTGGAGGTCGACGCGATCTCCGACGGCGACACGGTCGTCATCCCCGGCGTGATGCAGCACGTCGAGCGGGCCGGCGTCCATTCAGGCGATTCTTATGCCGTCTACCCGGCGCAGGGCCTCGAGGTTGCCGAGGTCGACCACATCGTCGACTACACGGTGCGCATCGCTCGCCACCTGCGTCTGCGGGGCCTGGTCAACGTGCAGTACGTGTTGCATCGCGGCCACGTCTACGTGCTGGAGGTCAACCCACGCGCATCGCGCACGGTGCCGTTCCTGTCCAAGGTCACCGGCGTGCCGATGGTCAAGCTCGCGACAAAGGTGATGCAGGGCGAGAAGCTTGCCGATCTCGGTTGGGCGACCGGCCTCGTGCCGCCGCGCGACCTGGTGGCGGTCAAGGCGCCCGTCTTCTCCATGAACAAGCTGCCGGCCGTGGATTCCTACCTCGGTCCGGAGATGAAATCGACGGGAGAGGCAATCGGCATTGCCCGCACGCTGAACGAAGCGCTCCGCAAAGCCTTTGCGGCATCGGGTATGCACGTCGAGCGCGGAAGCGCTGCGCTGCTCACCATCGCCGACGCGGACAAGCCCGAGCTCTTCCCGATCGTGTCGCGGCTCATCCAGCTCGGGTGCCGGTTGGTGGCGACGGATGGGACCGCGAGGGCGCTCCGCGCGGCAGGCTTCTCGCCACGCGTCGTGGCGAAGATCGGCGAGGAAGGCCCGACTGTGGTGGATGTCATCGTCCGCGGAGAGGTGCAGCTAGTCATCAATACGATGTCGAACATCTACGAAGACCCGGGGGACGGAAACCCGGTCTTCAAGGACGGCTTTGAGATCCGCCGCGCCGCCGTCGAGCGCCACATACCTTGCCTCACCTCGCTGGATACCGCCACAGCCCTCCTCGAGTCTGCCGTTGCTGCGCCCGGCGAGCTCGAGGTGCGCACGATCGACGAATGGCGTGCCGGGAGGACTGACCCTGTACGCGCTTGACGCGCCGGTGACCGGCAAGCGTCAGGTCGCCCGGGGCATGTTCGTGATCGGCATGCGCGCGCCCGAGATCGCGGCCACCGTGCACGCCGGCCAGTTCGTCAACCTCGGCTGGGCCGGGGGGCCTCTCCTGCGCCGCCCCTTCTCCGTCTACCGCGCCGAGGGCGAGGAGATCGAGGTGGTCTTGAAGGCGGTGGGCGCCGGCACCTCGCAGATGCTGGCGATGGAGGTCGGCGACCGGCTGAGCTGCCTGGGCCCTCTGGGGCGGGGGTTCGATTTCAGCGGCGGCGCGAGAGATGCGGTTCTGGTCAGCGGCGGCCTTGGTGTCGCTCCGATGCTGCTGGCGGCGCGGGACGCGAGAGCGGCGCGAATGAGGGTCACATGGGTCCACGGCGCGCGCACGGCGGCCGAGCTTTGCGCCGAGAAAGACGGGGACAGTGTGGTCTGGGCCACCGACGACGGCTCGCAGGGGATCCGCGGCACGGCGGTCGCTGCGGCGCCCGACGCCGAACTCGTGATCGCCTGCGGACCCAACCGGATGCTCGCCGCGGCGGCCGGGCGCTGGCCCAACGCGCAGGTCGCCGTGGAGACCTACATGGGCTGCGGGACCGGCGTGTGCCTGGGGTGCGCGGTGCCGCTCCAGCGGGGCGGCTACGACCGCGCGTGCACGGAAGGTCCGGTCTACCGTGCCGCCGACATCGATTGGACCGCGTTGCCATCACACCTGTCCTACGCGGTCGTCGCGTGAGCGTCGATACGTCCGTCGCGGTTGGCGCGATGAACCTGCGCGGTCCAGTGCTGGCCGCGTCTGGCACGTTTGGTTACGGGACCGAGGTGCCGCTGCTCGAGCGGCGGGCGTTGGGCGCGATGGTGTCGAAAGGCATCTTCCTTCGCCCGCGAGAGGGCACTGCTCCGCCGCGCATCGCCGAAACGCCGAGCGGGATGCTCAACGCGATCGGCCTGCAGGGGCCGGGCGCGGATGGCCTGGTCCGCGATTACGCGCCGCTCTGGGCTGAGTGGGACTTTCCGGTGCTGGTCAACATCAACGGCGAGTCGGCGTCCGAGTACGGGGAGCTGACCGCTCGCCTCGACGGCGTGCCTGGCATCGCGGGATTCGAGATCAACATCTCTTGCCCGAACGTCGAGCAAGGAGGCATGTTCTTCGGCAACGATCCCCGCGCCGCCGCCGCCGTGACCGAAGCGGTCCGTAAGCGGACCAAGCTGCCTGTCTGGGTCAAGCTCACGCCGATGGTCAGCGATATCGGCGTCATCGCGCGGGCAGTGGAGTCGGCCGGTGCCGATGCGTTGTGTGCGATCAATACCTTTGTCGGCATGTCGATCGACCTCAATGCCTACCGACCTCGCTTGAGCTTTCGCACGGGCGGCCTTTCAGGGCCCGCGATCCGGCCTCTCGCCGTACACCTCGCGCACCAGGCAGCGCGTGCGGTTCACATCCCGGTGATCGGGATCGGCGGGATCGCCCGAGTCGAGGACGCACTGGAGTTCCTTGTCGCCGGCTGCAGCGCCGTCCAGGTCGGCACTGCGACGTTCGTCAACCCGAAGGCCATCGCCGAGGTCCACGATGGCATCGCATCGTTTCTCGAGGCTCGCGGCTTCAAGTCTCTCGCTGAATTGCCTCGTTACCTGCCTCGCGATTAGGAGGAGACCATGTCGACAGAGGTCCCGCCCGTCCCTGAATCACGCGTCGCTCCGAAGCTCCAGGTCCTCGCCACCGAGCACTGGAGCCTTCTGGCCACGCGGTCGCTTACATACCAAGAGTCGTTGGGGCGAATCAACATGTTCCTTGGGATCCTGTCGGGCGCGGTGATCGCGCTCGCTCTAGTGGCGCAGGCCGACCAGTTCGGTGCGGCGTTCATATCGTTTGCCGTCTTCTTCCTGTCGAAAATCCTGCTCGTGGGCGTTTTCACGATCCTCCGGCTCACAGCGCTGAACGGCGACGACTTCCGGTGGGTGATCGGCATGAATCGCCTGCGGAACGCGTATCTCGAGCTTTACCCAGACCTCGAGCCGCATTTCGTCACGAGCCCGTATGACGATCTGCCCGGCGCGCTGCAGACGCTCGGCATCGACGCCACCGGCGCCGATCGGCTCGGGTCTTTGTTCCACGGCCTGCAGACGCTGCCCGGAATGCTTTCGTTGATCGTGGCGTCCGTGGCCGGTGCGATCGGTGGCCTGATCGCGGTTGGTTTTGGCGGCGACCCCGCGGTCGTGGTGATCGCGGGCATCGTGGCGTTCGTGATGGTCTGGGGCTTGATCGCAGTATGGGGCCGGCGCTCCGTACGGCGCCTCGATCCGCGGCTGCATCCGAGGTTTCCGTCGCCGCCTAAATCGCCAACTTAGATGCGATCGCCCGTCACAATCCTTTAGCCGATGCTGGAAGTCCAAGGCCTCGCCAAGCGTTATGGCGACGTTCTCGCGCTCAAAGACCTGTCCGTCAGCGTTGACGAGGGCCAGTGCCTGGTCCTCCTCGGCCGCAACGGCGCGGGCAAGACGACAGCCCTGCGATGCATGGCCGGCGTGCTCGTCCCCACCTCCGGCGTGGTGAAAGTCGACGGCATCGACGCCGCCGACGATCCCGC
>Ga0066699_10000257_pt1 | contig 13871 bp, 13 predicted proteins | sample GraSoiAngelo_148_FD_66455 | JGI IMG/M metagenome (GOLD analysis project Ga0066699, IMG submission 66455) | Grasslands soil microbial communities from the Angelo Coastal Reserve, California, USA - 14_1009_09_20cm | ecosystem: Environmental > Terrestrial > Soil > Grasslands | place: USA... | reverse complement strand
GCCTCGTACGAGGAGGCGCTGGAGCAGGCCCAGGCGCTCGGCTACGCGGAGGCCGACCCGACCGAGGACGTGAGCGGCCGCGACGCGGCGGCCAAGATGGCGATCATCGGACGGCTGGCGTTCAACCTCCCGGTGCACCTGGACCAGGTCCCGTACGAGGGCATCGAGCACCTCACTCCGGGGGACATCGAATACGCGCGCGAGCTCGGGCTCTCGCTCAAGCTGGTGGGCACCGCGGAGCGGCTGGACGGCGGGATCTCGGTGCGGGTCCACCCGACGTTCCTGTACGGCGCGCACCCGCTGGCGTCCGTGAACGGGTCCTTCAACGCCGTGACCATCGAGTCGCCGGCGATCACCGAGATCACGCTGTCGGGGCCCGGTGCGGGCGGCTCCCAGACCGCTTCCGCCGTGCTCGGTGACGTGATCTCCGCGATCATCCCTCCGCCCACGGTGCCGCCGCCGGCCGAGGAGCAGCCGTTCGTGACAGACACCGAGTCCGCGTTCTACCTGCACCTCGAGGTGGCAGACCGTCCCGGCGTGCTGGCGCAGATCGCCGAGATCCTGGGGCTCCAGGGCGTGTCCGTGAAGTCCGTGGTCCAGAAGGGGCTCGGCGACGACGCCCGGCTCGACATGGTGCTCCACCCGGTGCTCGAGTCGAAGTTCAAGGCGGCCGTGGACCTCATCGGCAGGTTGGAGTTCCTCCGGTCGGCTCCGCGCTGGATACGGGTGATCGAGGAGACCTTCTGACGCTCTGGGACTACCGGGACCGGCTGCCGGTCGAGCCGGTGGTCACGCTGGGGGAGGGGGGCACGCCGCTCGTCCGCGCGCCCGTGCTGTCCGAGCGGACCGGCTGCGACGTCTGGCTCAAGCTCGAGGGCGCGAACCCCACCGGGTCGTTCAAGGACCGCGGGATGACCGTGGCCGTGTCCGCCGCGGTGAGGGATGGCGCCGAGGCGGTGATCTGCGCTTCGACGGGGAACACCGCGGCGAGCGCCGCCGCCTACGCCGCGCGCGGCGGCGTGCGCGGCGCCGTGATCGTGCCCGAGGGGAAGATCGCCACAGGCAAGCTCGCCCAGGCGCTGATGCACGGCGCGCGCGTGGTGGCCCTGAGGGGAAACTTCGACCAGGCGCTCGAGCTCGTGCGCGAGCTGGTGGACCGCCACCCGATCGCGCTCGTCAACTCGATCAACGAGTTCCGGATCGAAGGGCAGAAGACCGGCGCGTTCGAGGTATGCGACCAGCTGGGGGAGCCGCCCGACGTGCTGTGCATACCGGTCGGCAACGCGGGCAACGTGACCGCGTGGTGGAGGGGCTTCAAGGAGTACGACGCGGCGCCCCGGATGTTCGGCTTCCAGGCGGAGGGCGCCGCACCGCTGGTGCGTGGAGAACCGGTGGACAACCCGGAGACCGTCGCGTCGGCGATCAGGATCGGGAACCCGGCACGCTGGGAGGAGGCCATGGACGCGTTCACGTCGTCGCGGGGCGAGGTGCGCGCGGTGTCCGACGACGAGATCCTCGAGGCCTACTCGCTCCTCGGCGAGCGCGAGGGCGTCTTCTGCGAGCCCGCGTCGGCCGCGGCGGTCGCCGGGCTCCTCAAGTACGGCGCCGAGGGGCGCGTCGTCTGCGTCCTCACCGGCCATGGGCTGAAGGACCCCACCACCGCGCTCGCCCGGGTGGCCCCGGTGATGCCGTGCGAGCCGAACTTCGTGGACGTGGAGCGGGCGGTGCTCGGGTCGTGAGGCGCCACCGCGTGGTGCGGGTGCCAGCCTCGTCCGCGAACCTGGGGCCCGGCTACGACTCGATGGCCGCGGCGCTCGCCCTCCATCTCGAGCTGGAGGTGGAGGAGACCGGCGAGTTCTCGGTTGATCCAGGCGACACCGACTTCCCCGCAAGCCGCGACAACCTGTGCGTGCGGGCGTTCGAGGCGCTCCACCCGGCCGACGGGATCGCATTCCGGATCAGCTCGGAGATCCCGATCGCCTCCGGCCTCGGCTCGAGCGCGGCGGCGATCGTTGCGGGCCTCGTGGCGGCTGACCACATGTACGAGCTGGACGCCCCGCTGCTCGAGCACGCCGCGCGCATCGAGGGCCACCCCGACAACGTCGCAGCGGCGCTGCTCGGCGGCTTCGTGATCTGCGCGGACGGCGGCGCCGAGCGGTTCGAGCCCGCGCCCGGCATCGAGGCTGCACTCGCCATCCCGCCGGAGCCGGTCCCGACGGCCGAGGCGCGTGCGGCGCTGCCGGCCGAGGTCCCGCTGGAGGACGCCGTGTACAACGCGGCGCACGCGGCCCTGCTGGTGCTCGGGCTGGCGCGCGGCGATCTCGACCTGGTGGCCCGCGGCCTCGACGACCGCCTCCACCAGCCCCGCCGCGAGCGCCTGTACCCGAGGTCGATGGAGCTGCTGCGCCGGGCCCGGGAGCTGGGCGCCGTCGGCGCGTCGATCTCGGGCGCGGGGCCTGCGGTCCTGTTCTGGTGCCACTGGCAGCAGACCGGGACGCTGATCGAGCACCTCCGCGAGGTCGCGCCGGACTGCGACGTGCGCCGCGCGCAGTTCTCGCCGGGCGGGGCGGACGTGCGGGCGCTGTAGCCCGCAGCCGGACCTGGGCGCCGGCACTGGTCCGACTTTGGGTTCCCAGAGGACCCAAAGTCGAACCAGTAGACGCCGGGTCCTCCTTTATTGCCCTTTTTTTGGGAGTCGCCGGGGCGCCGCGAGGCTAAGCCGGGACCAGCTCCGCGCGCAGGCTGGCCACGCGGTCGCGCTCGTCCTCCATCCCGATTCGCTCCAGGACCTCGGCGGCGAGCGCCAGGTAGTTGTCCCCCAGCTCCGGTCGGTAGTCGAGGATCGAGATCCCGCGCTCCGCCGACTCCGCGTAGCGGATCGACTGCCGGATGACCGAGTCGAAGACGCGGTCGGCGAAGCGCTCGCGGAGCTGCGTGAGCGCTTCCCGGGAGTGGATCGTCCGGAGGTCGGCGATGTTCAGAACCACGCCCAGCCACTCGAGGTCGGGGTGGAGGTTCTCCTTGGCCAGCTCGATGATCTCGAGCGCCTGCTCCACGCCTTGGAGCGAGAAGTACTGCGCTTCGGTAGAGATCAGCGCGTAGTCCGCGGCGACCACGGCGTTCACCGTGAGGAGCCCGAGCGCCGGCGGGCAGTCGATGAGGATCACCTCGTGCTGGCGCCCCACCTCCCGGAGCGCCCGCCGCAGCGTCATCTCCCGGCCCATCTTCCCGCCCAGCACGAGCTCCGCCTCGGCGAGTCCGAGGTTGGCGGGGATCAGCCCGCCGTGGATCGCGTCGACCGCCTTGACCTGCCCGTTGAGTACGTCCGCGATGGTCGGGTCGGCGTCGGCGGGCACGTCGAAGTAGTCCGAGAGGTTGCCTTGGGGGTCGAGGTCCACCGCCAGGACGTCGAGCCCCACGCGGGAGAAGACGTCGGTGAGCGTCCGCACGGTCGTGGTCTTGCCGGTGCCGCCTTTCTGCGAGAGGACCGCGATCGTGGTCGCCACGCGGCGACTATATCTCGGCGCCGGGGGCCGAGGCGGTGCCCGTTCGGAGGGCTAGATGGCGCCCGCGCCGAGGCGCTCGGGCGCCGGTCGCTCGCTGTCCTCGCGGAGGCTCAGGTAGTGCAGGCAGAAGCGCCCGATGTGGACCTGGTCGCCGTCCTCGAGCTCGCGCATGTCCACCCGAGAGCCGTTCACGAAGACGCCGTTGAGGCTCCGGTCGTCGAGTATCCGCGCGCCGCCGTCCTGGCAGTGGATCAGGGCGTGGCGCCGCGACACCGTCGGATCGTCGAACCTGATGTGCGCGGAGAGGCTGCGCCCGACCCTCGTCCAGCCGCCCTGGAGGGCGACCACCCGAACGCGGGCGTCGTCCTCGTAGGCGAGGTAGTCGCCGGAGGTGACCAGCGCCTCGCGCGCCTCGTCGAGCCACTCGGGCTCGGGATCCCTGTCCCCGGTCGCCTCGGCCATCGACAGCTCGCCGAACATCGACGAGCGCCGGAAGTCCTCGCCCCCGCAGTGCGGGCAGCCGGGGACCTCATCCAACTCCTGAAGAGCTACGGCGTAGCCACAGGAGTCACAGCGGAAGCAACCGGCGCCGGCAAGAGTGCCGGCGGGGACGGTGTCGGTCTCTCCTCCGGGGATAGTGCGGATGATAACGAGTGGTTCAAGTCCGACCTCGGACAGGTCAAGGCAATTTCCGCAATTTGCGTGCCCCGTGGAGGTATCCACGCGGACGCGGAGAATCGGCCGCCATGCCCAACGAGATGTCGGCGCTGCTCATGCGGAACACGCTGGACTCCCTCCGGGCCGACGAGCCGCGCTGCTCGTTCTGCGGACGCAACCCGCTCGTCGGCGAGATCCTGCACGTGCTCGAGTCGGGTAAGCGGGTCTGCCCGCTGTGCGTCGCGCGGGTCGCGGCGCGCGAGGGCGAGCCGGTCTCGAGCGAGCGCGTGCGCTCCTGCGAGCGCCGGCTCGCGGTCGTGCAGCAACGGCGCGCGGCCTAGCCGTCCCCTCCTAGTCACGTCCATACAATCCCCGCGCCGATGCTCCCGGTCCGGGTCCACACGTTCATCTCGGCGCCGCGCGAGGAGGTGTTCGACTTCCTCGCCGACATGGCGAACCGGCCCTCCTGGACCGACCACTACATGAAGGAGTTCCGGCTCGAGAACACGCGGACGCATGGGGTGGGGGCGGCCGCGCGCTACCGGCTCGAGCCGCCCCTCTACAGGCAGTGGGTCGCGACCGAGATCGTGGAGGCCGATCGCGCCAGGCGCATCGTTGAGGCCACCAGGGGCGGGCGGCTCGGCCGGGCCGAGGGCGAGGTGACGTTCGACCTGAGTCCCCAGGGGCGCCGGCTCACCCGCCTGGACATGACGATCCACAGCGAGCCGGGCACACTCCGCGAGCGCGTGCAGGAGAAGCTCGGTGCGCGGCGCTGGCTGCGGCGGCGGTCGAAGAAGGCGCTCGAACGGCTCCGCACGATCCTCGAGGAGCCCCGCACGGAGCCGCTCCCGCGCGCGACCGTGGCCGGCTGGGAGCCCGCGCGGGCGCCGCGGTTCGGCATCAGCACGCGCGAGGCCAGAGGGTAGAGTTCCGCCGCCGGATGCGCCCTCGACGCCACCAGAGCGCCGCCCTGGTTGCGTGCGCCCTCACAGCGCTCGCCGTCGCCGGCTGCTCATCGGGTCGGCCCGACGGAACCGCGCGCGAGGGGCTCTACGAGACGGTCGCGGGCCTCGACTACAACGTCTTCATCACGCGCGAGCTCAACCTCCGCGACGCGGAGGATCGCGGCTACTACCAGGGACCCGAGGCGCCGCCGGGGTTCGCGCTGTACGGGCTCTTCATCCAAGTGTGCAACAACGGCCACGGCTTCAAGACGCCGAACGTCACGTTCACGGTGGAGGACAGTCAGGGGAACCGCTTCCACCCGGTGCCCCTGCCCGCTAACAACCTGTACGCCTACCGGCCGCGCCGGCTCAGCCGCAAGGCCTGCATCCCGGAGGCCGGCAGTACCGCATACAACGGACCCACAGGCGGGGCGCTGCTGCTCTTCAAGTTCTCGCTCCCGTCTCTGGAGAACCGGCCGCTCGAGCTCCTCATCGACGCTCCGCCCGGCTCGCCGAAGCCGCGCTTCAAGCGGATCGAGCTGGACATCTGAGGGCCCCGGGGCCTCAGCGCCTGGCCAATCCCGCTGCGAGCACCTGCCGCGCCGTCGGCGCCGCGACGTCGCCGCCGGCGCCCGCCCTGTAGAGCATCACCGCCACGACGATCCGCGGGCTGCGGGCGGGGGCGAACGAGGTGAACCACGCGTCCGTGTGAGTGCGCTTGTCGGCCGGGGTCGCGGAGGGCCCGGTCGTGCTCTCGAGCTCCGCCGTCCCGGTCTTGCCGGCCACCACGCCCGTGCCGAGTGCGGCGGACACGCCCGTGCCACGAGCGACAACGGCGACCATCAGCTTGCGGATCGTGTGCGCGGTGTGGATGGAGAGCACGCGCCGCGGCGGGGTGAGCGGTCCGGGCATGATCGTCGGCGTCCGCTCCAACCCGCCGCTCGCGATCGTCTGAGCGACCATCGCCATCTGCAGCGGTGTCGCGAGGACCCTGCCCTGACCGATCGCACTCGAGCCCACCTCCAGCTTCGAGGCCATCTGATCCGCGGCCGGGATCGTGCTCGGCCGCGCGCCCGCGAACGGCGGGCGGGTGTTCCAGCCGTACCGCTCGGCCATTGCGACCAGGCGCCGTGCGCCGACCCGCACGCCGAGTGGCGCGTACACCGAGTTGCAGGATTGGACGAAGCCCTCAGCCACGTTGACGCCGCACGACTCGCCGTTGGCGTTCGACAGCTTCACCCCATCGATCACCGCGTAGCTCGAGACGGGAAACGGCGTGGTCGGCTTGGCGATGTGCCCCTCGAGGACGGCCGAGAGCGTGATCAGCTTGAACGTGGAGCCCGGCGGCTGCGGGGCCGAGAACGCGATCCCGGCGAGCGCCCTCACCTCAGCCGTCCGGGGGTCGAGTACCGCTATCCCGCCCACGCGCCCCGCGAGCGCGCTCTGGGCGGACGACTCGAGCCCGAGGTCGATCGTCGTGCGAACCGCGTGAGCGGGACGGGGCGCGGCGCTCGCGACGCGCCGGGTGCCCGCGTAGAGGGTGCCCCCCGGCCGGCCCGCCACCTGCGTCTCGAGGATTGCCTCGAGCCCGCCGTGGCCCACCGGCCAGTCCCTCGGGAACCCGCGCGCGTAGAGGGCGTCGCGCTCGGCCACGGTCGCGGCCGGCCCCGTCCCACCGGAGATCGCGCTTCCGGCTCCAGACGGAACGCGAGCGGTCGCGCTGCCCGACACGATCGTGCGGCCGTCGCGGGCCAGGATCGCCGCGCGCCGCGGCGGGTCGCTCCGCCGGTTCAGGATCTGGCCGGGCTGGAGGCCCGGGAACACGAGCTCCGGCGACCACTTCACGCGCGATCCGGCCATCGGCAGCTCGAGACGCCCGGTGAGCGTGCCGAACAGACGCGTGCGGAACTCGAGGGGGACCGCCGCCCCCCCGGGCGCGTCGCGCACCTTGCCGATGGCCGCGACCCCGGTCGCGGTCGCCGTCCCGGCCGCGGCGCGATAGGCGCGCTGGAAGGCGGGGAAGGCGTAGCGGCGCTGGGCTTCCGGGGTGATGAGCGCGCGCATCGCGCTGTAGTCGGAGCGCTCCCAGGCGGCGACGAACCGCCGTGCTCCGGTCACGGCAGGCGAGGCCCCACCCGTCACGAGCAGCGTGATGACGAGGATGAGGACCGCGAGCCCCGCGGTGACTGGAAGCGCGCGCCGAAGGAGGCGCTTGCGACGCTCCTCGGAGTACCTGCGGCGCTCGACGCTCATGACAGGCCCCTAGTCTCCCGTCCTTGACCGCCGTCGACTGGATCATCGTGGCTTTCACGCTGCTGATGGCGGTTTGGGGCTATGCCCAGGGGCTCGTTGTCGGCGCGCTCTCGCTCGCGGGCTTCGTCGGCGGCGGCTTCGTCGGCTCCCGGCTGGGGCCGCTTCTCCTGCACGGCGGCGCGCATTCCCCGTATGCGCCGGTCTTCGGGCTCGTGGGCGCGTTCATCCTGGGCGGCCTCCTGGCGTCCACGCTCGAGGTGGTGGGCCTTCATCTGCGCCGCTTCCTTCGCGGTCCGCTCGGGGTGGCCGACGGGGTGGGTGGGTCCGTGCTGATCGCGGCCGCCGGCCTCGTGGTGTGCTGGATCGCGGGCGCGGTCGCCCTCCAGACGCCCGGCGCGCGCGGGCTCCGCCGCGACATCCAGCGCTCGGCGATCCTGCGCCGCCTCAACGACATCCTGCCGCCCTCGACGGTGCTGAACGCCCTGGCTCGCTTCGACCCGTTTCCGAGCGTGAACGGTCCGAGCGCGAACGTTCCGGCTCCGACCGCGCGGATCGCGCACGATGCCGACGTGCGACGCGCAGGGAGGAGCGTGGTGAGGGTGCTCGGAACCGCGTGCGGACTCGGCATCGAGGGGTCGGGCTGGGTGGCGGGCCAGGGGGGAATAGTGGTCACGAACGCACACGTCGTGGCCGGTGAGAGCGACACTACCGTGCAGCTCCGCGGAATCGGTGCTCGCTACAGCGCACACGCGATCTGGTTCGACCGGCGCAACGACGTGGCGATCCTACGCGTCCCGGGGCTCCCCCCGGCGAGGCCGCTTCAGATGAAGGTGAACGCGCCGGCCGGAACGTCGGCCGCCGTCCTCGGGTTCCCGCTGAACGGGCCGTTCTACATCGCGCCCGCGCGGCTCGGCCCGACGACCCCTGTGATCACGCAGGACGCCTACGGGCGCGGGCCGATCACCCGGAAGGTGACCGCGCTTCGCGGCCGGGTCCGGTCGGGCAACTCCGGGGGCCCGATCGTCGATGACGCGGGACGCGTGCTCGGGACGGTATTCGCGGCCACGGCGAGCGGCGGGCAGCGGGGCGGGTTCGCGGTGCCGGACACGGTCGTGCGCTCGGCGCTGGCGCAGGCCGGCGGCCGGGTCGGCACGGGCCCTTGCGCCGGCTAGCGCGCTAGGAGGAGCTCGCGCCCGGGCTCGGCGCGCGGAAGAACCCCTGCACCCGCGCTGCCAGCATCAGGTTGCCGCGGATCTTCATGCGTCCGAAGACGAACAGCTTGGGCCCGCTCTCCACACCCGCGATCAGCTTTACGAAGTCCACTGGGCCGATCGTGAAGGTCACGTCGGGCTCCTTGTCGTCCGGGTCCTGGGACACCGTGCAGGCGCCGCCGGCGAGCCTGAGCTGCCAGCGGTCCTCGCCGCCCTCGGGCCGGGTGATCCGCCACTCGATCAGGGCGTTCACGTCGCGGGCCGCCTCCGCGCGAAACTGGTCCGGCCAGCGATTGAAGATCTCCTGGAGGAGCAGCCCGCGGTTGGCGGTCATGCCCTCGGCGATCTGCTCGTCGCTCGCCTGCGCAATCAGGTCCGCGAACTGGTCGGGCGGGATCATCGACACGTCGTTCAACTGCTGGCCTCCTCCTCGTCGTCGGTCGCCGGTACCCAAAGCTCGCCCTGGACAAGGTTCCTCATCCCCATCCAGGCGAAGTTCATCAGCCGTAGCGCGTGGAGCTCGCGTGGCTCGTCGGGGCGGCCCGCCGACCACGCCAGGACCGCGATCGTCGCTCCGGTCAGGGCGTGCGCGAGCGGCTCGCTCTCCCTGGCGGCGTCGGCATCCACGCCCGCGCCGATGGCGGTGTCCACGAACAGCTCGGTCAGCAGCCTCGACATCGCGGTGCGCCCGCGCTCGGCCGCCTCGGCGAAGGTCGCCGAGCTGAGCGTGGTGGCGTAGGCGATGGTGAACAGGTCGGGGTGCTCGTCGAAGAACTCGAACACGGCGACTAGGCCGCGCCAGAGGCGCTGCTCGGGCGTGCGGGCGCCGAGGACCGCGGTCCCCACTGCCTCCTCCAGGAGCCGCTCCCCCTTGTCCATGCACGCGACGAGCAGCCCCTCTTTCGAATCGAAGTACGCGTACAGCATCGGCTTGGTGATGCCGCACGCGAGCGCGATCTCGTCCATGGAGGCCTCGTGGTAGCCGCGCTGGCCGAAGATCCGCGTGGCCGCCTCGACCATCTGCTCCTCGCGCTTGGCGCGCGGTACCCGGCGGCGTGTGCGGGCCGCCGACCTCCCCGTGGCCACAGGCATCAGGGGTAAGGATACGGGTGGATATGACTTCTGGTAATGTTACCGCCGGTAATCAGGGGGGAGGCGAAGATGCAGGGGCGGCTGGGTGTCGTGTTCGCCGGACTGGCGGCGGCGATTGCGTGCGCGCAGGCGGGCGTGGCGGCCCCGCGGGACACGGTCGCACCCTCGTCGGGCCGGCAGGCCCGCAGCGAGCTCGTCTGGACGAAGGCCGTCGCCCCGGAGGTGACCCGATACAGGTACCGCTACGGCCCGCTGCTCGCGGCTCCGGGGCACAACCTGATCCTGGTCGGACCTGCGCCGATCGAGAAGCCGGCGGGCGACGGCTACATGACCCGGGTGAGGCCCGACCTCGTGGACGCGAGCGGCAAGGCGCCGCCGATCGAGCAGGTGCACATGCACCACGCGGTGATGCTCAACCTCTCGCGCAAGGACACCACCTACCCGAGCCTGCCCCAGCGCTTCTACGGGTTCGCCGAGGAGAAGACGATCGGCCAGTTCCCCAGGCCGTACGGCTACCCGGTCGCCTCGACCGACGTGTGGGCCATCAACTACATGCTTCACAACGAGACGCCGGAGCCCAAGGTCGTCTGGATCCAGTACGACGTGGACTGGGTGCCGGCCAGCTCGCCCACGGGCAGGCGGATGAAGCCCGCCCGTCCACTCTGGATCGACGTGCAGAACGGGAAGGCCTACCCGGTGTTCGACGCCCTTCGGGGCGAGGGACGCGGCGGTGAGATGACCTACCCGGACGGCGTCGTGCCGAGCCCCTACGGTCGCGGCCCCAAGCTGAACCAGTGGAAGGTCGACCGGCCGGGCACCCTGGTCGCGGCCGCGGGACACCTCCATCCGGGCGGCCTGCACGTGGACCTGTCCGCGCTTCGCGGCCGCAGGAGCGCGCACATCTTCCGCTCGAACGCGCACTACTTCGACCCGAACGGCCCGGTGTCCTGGGACCTGGCCATGACCAAGACGCCGCTCTCGTGGCGGGTCGGGCTGCGCAAGGGCGACGTGCTGCGGGTGTCCACGACCTACGAGACGCGACGGGCGTCCTGGTACGAGTCGATGGGGCTGGTGCTGGCGTACATCGCCGACGGCGACACGGGGCCGGACCCCTTCAAGCACCGTGTGTACACGACCGGCGCGATCACCCACGGTCACCTTGCCGCAGCGAACAACCACGGCGGCCGCCCAACCAGCCTGCCCGATCCCCGGAAGGCGCCCGACGGGGGGACCATCGCAGGCGGCGTCGCGGTCGCGGACTTCACGTACCTGCCCGGTGACCTGAGCTCGAGCAGCGTGCTCGGCCGCCCGCCGGTCGTCGCGCGCGGCTCGTCGCTCCACTTCGCGAACTACGACTCGGCCGGATCGATCCTGCACACGGTCACCGCCTGCCGCGCTCCATGCAACGGCAGCACGGGCGTGAGCTACCCGCTCGCCAACGGGCGCATCCAGTTCGACTCCGGTCAGCTGGGGTACGGGGTGCCGGGCTACACGCCGGCCGCGGGGAGGATCAACTGGCGCACGGCGGGCGACCTCCCACCGGGCACGTACACGTATTTCTGCCGCGTACACCCGTTCATGCGCGGTGCGTTCCGCGTGAAATAGAGCGGCGTCCGAGCGCAACCGCGTCCCCGGCCGGCGCTACGGTGCTGGCCCCTCCACGGTGGACGGGGGTGGACAACCCTCTTTATCGTGGGCCGCATCCCAATGGCAAAGACGCTCGTCATAGCTGAGAAGCCCTCGGTGGGCCGCGACTTCGCGGCCGCGCTTCCGGGCGACTTCAAGCAGAGCAAGGACAAGACCCACCTCGAGGGCGACCAGTTCGTGATCTCGTGGGCGGTCGGCCACCTGGTCGGCCTCGCGGCGCCGGACGAGTACGACCCCAAGCTCAAGCGCTGGCGCTTCGCCGACCTGCCGATCCTGCCAGACGAGTTCAAGCTGGTCCCGGTCGACGAGCGCTCGAAGAAGCAGCTCCAGGCGGTCCACAAGCTGATGCGCGACGACGACGTCGAGCTGATCGTGAACGCCTGCGACGCGGGCCGGGAGGGGGAGCTGATCTTCGCCTACCTCTACGAGACGGCGGGAGTGGACAAGCCGGTCGAGCGGCTGTGGCTCTCCTCGATGACCCGGAGGGCGATCCAGGAGGCGTTCGAGCACCTGCGCCCAGGCACCGAGATGGCCAAGCTCGAGGCGGCGGCCCGCTCGCGCTCCGAGGCCGACTGGGTGGTTGGCATGAACGCCACCCGCGCCGCGTCCATCCGGCTGCGCGCGGCCTTCGACGGCGCGGTCTCGCTCGGGCGGGTGCAGACGCCGACGCTGGCTCTCGTCGCGCACCGCGAGGAGGAGATCCGCGCCTTCAAGCCCGAGCCCTACTGGCTGGTCGAGGCGGCGTTCGATGCGGACGAGAACCGCGCCTACAGCGGGCGCTACCTCGGCGGGAAGCGGATCGCGGAGGACCTCGCCGCGCGGATCGTCGAAGAGGTCCGGGGCGGCAGCGGGGAGATCACGAAGCTGGAGAAGAAGGAGGAGCGCGAGCGCCCGCAGCTTCTCTACGACCTCACCTCGCTGCAGCGACATGCCAACACGCGCTTCGGCTTCTCGGCGCGGCGCACGCTCGCCGCCGCCCAGCGGCTGTACGAGGAGCACAAGGCGATCACCTACCCGCGAACCAGCTCGCGCTTCCTGCCCAGCGACCAGATCCCGGAGATCAAGCCCACCGCCCAGCTGGTCGGCCGCAACAGCGAATATGCGAAGGCCGCGCAGTACGTGCTCTCGCTCGACAGGCTGCCGCTCGGCCGGGTGGTCAACGACAAGAAGGTGGACGACCACCACGCGCTCATCCCCACCCGCACCGAGCACGACCTCGACCGCATGGGATCCGACGAGCGCAGGGTCTACGACCTCGTGACCAGGCGCTTTCTGGCGATCTTCCACCCGGAGGCCGTGTTCGAGCGCACACGCGTGGAGACCACGGTGGCGGAGCACGTCTTCCGCACCAGCGGCCGGCGCCTGATCGAGGCCGGGTGGAAGTCGGTCTACGGCGAGGAGGCCCAGGGCGACCAGCGCGCCGACGACGACTCGGGCGGCGACCAGCTGCTGCCGCAGCTCGAGCAGGGCGAGGCCGTCACGGTGGCCGACGTCCAGTCGCTTCGCAAGGAGACGCAGCCGCCGCGGCGGTTCACCGAGGCGTCGCTGCTCGGGGCCATGGAGACCGCCGGCAAGGACATCGACGACGCCGAGCTGCGCGAGGCCATGAAGGACTCCGGGATCGGCACCCCGGCCACGCGCGCCGCGATCATCGAGCGCCTGATCGACGTGGGCTACATCGAGCGCGACGGGCGCGCGCTCGTGGCCACCGACAAGGGGATCCAGGTGATCCGGCTGCTCGGGTCGCATCCCCTCACCTCGCCCGAGCTCACCGGGGACTGGGAACGCCGGCTGGGCCTGATCGAGCACGGGCAGGACAGCCGCAGGGCGTTCATGTCCGACATCGCCAAGTTCACCACCGAGACCGTCCAGGAGCTCGACAAGCTCAAGGACGTGAAGATCGAGCGGGCCAACCTCGGGCCGTGCCCGGTCTGCGGCCGCGATGTGATCGAGAACCGGAAGGGCTACTCCTGCTGGACCAAGGACGACCCTGGCTGCGGGTTCGTGATCTGGAAGCGGAAGGCCGGAAAGATCCTCCCGGTGTCGATCGTCAAGGAGCTGATGGCCACGGGCAAGACGGCGAAGCCCGTGACCGGGTTCCGGGGGCGGTCGGGGCGCACCTTCAAGGCCAAGCTCAAGCTCGAGCAGAACGACGAAGGCAAGTGGCGGGTGGAGTTCGACGAGGACTGGGCCCGCGAGCCGCGCGCGCAGCCGTCCGAGGAGGAGGGCGCGCCCGCGGGTCACGCCGCCCCGGCGAGCTCGGATGGTGGGGCGCCGGCGGCAGAGGTCGCCGAGCGCAGCTAGCCGGGGAGCTCCTCCAGCAGCTGCTCGAGGCGCGGCGGCTCGCCGTCCTCGACCACCACGCAGGTTCCGGGCCAGTAGGGGCTCTCGCGAGGCGAGCTGCCGAGGAAGGCCGGCTCGTGGAGCCAGCTGCCGGTGTTGATAAGGCGCGCGCCGCCGGGAAGCTCCCACTCCCAGGTGTCGTCGCCCGGGAGGGGACCCGGCCGGTGGGTGTGCCCGAACACCACGTGAGCGGCGTCGATCCGAAGGCCGGCGACGAC
>Ga0066699_10000255_pt1 | contig 13889 bp, 10 predicted proteins | sample GraSoiAngelo_148_FD_66455 | JGI IMG/M metagenome (GOLD analysis project Ga0066699, IMG submission 66455) | Grasslands soil microbial communities from the Angelo Coastal Reserve, California, USA - 14_1009_09_20cm | ecosystem: Environmental > Terrestrial > Soil > Grasslands | place: USA... | reverse complement strand
CCGCGCGCGCCGGCGAGCGCGAGGTCTATTGGTACATGTCGCTGCGCGCGGACCAGGTCAGCGGTCCGCGCGATGCGCTGACGATCGTGGCGCGCTCCGCCGAGCGCTTCCACGAACCCTTCCGCGCGATCGTCGCGGGCACGCGCAGCGAGGACCTGCGGCTGGATGAACTGTTCGACAGGAGTCCCATCGGCGGCTGGGGCCGCGACCAGGTCACGCTCCTCGGCGACGCCGCGCATCCGATGCTCCCGCATGCCGGCCAGGGGGCGGCGCAGGCACTCGAAGATGCGGTCGCGCTCGGCGCCGTGCTGCGCGAGGCGTCCGATGGACCTGCCATCGAAGCCGCCCTGCGTCACTACGAGCGTGTGCGCGCCGCCAGGACGCGCGCAATCGTCGACCTCGCACGGCGCAATGCCCGCATCGGATCGATCGACAGCGCCGCCGGCTGCTGGCTGCGCGATCAGGTGATCCGATACGTCCCGGAGTCGGTCATCCTCAAGTCGCTCGTAGCGCTGGGCAGGGCCCCAGAGATAACATCGGTGCCCACTCGATGAGCACGCTGCACGCAGTCGTGGTGACCGCGTCCGATCGCCCCGGCATGATGTCTGCCGTGACCAAGGTCCTCGCCGATCACCAGGCGAATATCCGCTACGTCGACCTGCATTCGTCCGGCGACCGCGCGGACATCTACTTCGAGTTCGCGCTCGATGCGGCGCCGGACACCTTGTTCGCCGATCTGAAGCGCCTCGATGGCGTGCACGCCATCGAGGAGATTCCCTCGTTCGCCAAGATCTACGGCAAGCGCATCATCGTCATGGGCGGCGGCGCGCAGGTCGGGCAGGTGGCGCTCGGCGCGATCGCCGAGGCGGATCGTCACAATATCCGCGGCGAACGCATCTCCGTCGATACGATTCCGCTCGTGGGAGAAGAGGCGCTGGCTGCTGCCGTCCGCGCGGCGGCGCGCCTGCCGCGCGTGAAGCTCCTCGTCCTCGCCGGCTCCCTGATGGGCGGGGCGATCTCGCAAGCGGTCGAGGACGTTCGCAAGACCGGTCTCTACGTGATCTCGTTGAACATGGCCGGCAGCGTCCCCGACGCTGCCGACCTCGTTGTCAGTGATCCGATTCAGGCAGGCGTGATGGCGGTGATGGCAATCGCGGACACCGCCAAATTCGATCTCGTCAGACAACAGAAGCGCAGATACTGACGGCCACGAGGCATCACTTCGTGGCGTTCTTCGGCTCCGACTTGATGTTGTTCAACATGATCGGCTGGCTGGCGAAGTCTTCCAGCTCGATCACGTTGTTCTTCGCGGTAATCCTCGTCGCATAGGACAACGTGCCCTTACCGGTGCCGTCGCGATCCAGCTTCATCTGAATCACCGTGAACGGATAGTCGATCGATCGCGGGCGGTTGGTAGCCTCCCAGAAGCCGATGGGCCGGTCAGTCGCGATCACGATGGTGCGGCCGCCGTCCGCGTCCCGCTGCTGATCGGCGTAATGGAGATCGTAGCCGAGGGAATCCGGCGTCCGAATGCGTCCGACCGGCTTGGTCTTCTGCAGCTGTTTCAGCAGTTCGTCTGATCCTTTCTGCTGAAGCGCGGCGACCAGCTGCTCGCGCTCGGCGTTGGCGGACCATCGGTCCACCGTGATCTCCACGATCCGCTGTCCTGTGCCGTATTCCGGGCTCAGCGACACGGCGTTGGCGGTGAAGCGCTCGGCCGGTTGGTTCGTCTGCCCGTACGCGAACGAACAGACCAGCACGATGAGCGCGAATAAGAGAGTAGGTTGGCGTTTCATGAAGGGAATTTCATTCACGAAGGATGCCCGGCCAGCCTCGAGATGTAGGCACGCTCATCAGCGCCGAGCCACGGCGGTTCGCCTGCCGCCGCGTTCGCGCGCAGGTGGGCGGCAGACGAGGTCGCGGGAATCGCGACGTGACATCGTGTGTCGCTCAGAATCCACTTCAGCAACGCCTGCGGCCACGTTGTGATCCCGAACGGCGCCAACGGCGCCAGCGCCGCCTTGCTGACCTGCGAAAGCAGCGACCCTTCCGCGAAGGGACGCATGACGATGACGCCGAGCCCGAGATCAGCCGCAGCGGGAAGGATTTTCGACTCGACGGTTCGTTGTGCCGGGTTGTAGGGGATCTGGACCGCTTGCACGCGCGGATCGCGCATCGCCTGCAGCAGATCGTCATAGGCGCTCGCGCTGTAATGCGTCACGCCGATGATGCCGGCCGCTCCTTCCTCTTTCAGCCGCTGCAGTTGTTCGAGACGTTTGCGCCAGGCGACGATGTTGTGCACCTGGTACACGTCCACGCGCCCGCCGAAGCAGCTCAGCGCGTGGTCAATCTGCTGCTCGGCCTCGCCATCGTCCGATGCCCAGACCTTCGTCGCCACGATCGCACGATCGCGCCGGCCGTTCAGCGTCTGGCCGAGCACCTGCTCGGCCTCGCCGTACATCGGCGAGGAATCGAAGAACGTCGCGCCCGTCTCGAACGCCGCATCCGTGACGCGAACACGCGCATCCGCTTCCTTGCCGCGCACGTCGAAGGTCTTCCACGTGCCCATCCCGATCACCGGGACCTCGAGCGCGGTGTTTCCAAACGCGCGTCGTTCCATTACGTGCCATCGACCTCGAGGAGCAACGGAAAGTGATCCGAAGCGCGTGCCACGTCCGGCGCCTTCACGATCTCGCACCGGCGGACGTGCGGGGCGAACGCACCAGGCACGAACGCGTAGTCGAGCCGCACGTGCGGATCAGGTGTCGGCAGCGTACACCCGACATCGTCGGGATGCAGCTGGCGGAACGAGTCGATGTATCCGGCCGAGAGGACGGTCGCGATCGTCCGCCACCTGATGTGACCGCCGCTCAACCAGACGAGCGCGCGCAGACGCCGCGGCAGCCGCCGCGGATCGAAGATGTCGCCTGGGGCGACCGTGTTGAAGTCGCCGATCAGCACGTGCGGTCCCTGCTGATGCTGCGCCACATTGCGCAGCAGGGCGCGCAGCTCCAGCAGGCGGCGGCGCTCGGTCCACGCCGCATGTACGGCGCTCAGATGGACGCCGAACACGCGCCAGCTCGTGTCCGCCGGGACGATCTCGAGAAATGCATGGCGTGAGATCGCGGGACGCCGCGCGGCGAACGAGGCAACAGGCCGGCGGCTCATGAACGCGAGCGACTTCCCCGCACGCGACGCCCATTGGCTCATGCCCGTGTCATGGGCGAGGCGCTCGACCACATCCGGCCTCGTCGCTTCCTCGAGCACGACGATGTCGGGGGAAACGCTGCGAATGACCGCGGCAATCGGCTCTTCGCGGCCCGCGCCGCCGCGGCGGATGTTGTACGAGAGGATGCGAAACGCCGCCACTACGACTTTTCGATCAACGTCAAGTAAGGCTGGTCGAGCAGATCGCCGCGAAACCGAATCACCACATCACGCGAGGCCTGAATATTGACCGGCCGGCCCGTCAGCACCATCAGCGCCTCCCGCAGTGGAATCAGCGACGGCGCGATATCCGGATCCTCCTCCGAAACGGGGCGCGAGTGAATGCCGGGCACGAAAAAACCTGTCGGCTTGAACAGGGCCACCGCCTCGTCGCCGACGAGCGTCAAATCGAGATCGCTCGTGCCCGGCCCATCTGAATCGAACGGCGCGCCATCCTTCCAGCGAAAGCCGGTCAACGCGCTGCCCCGCAGCACGACCCGCGTCCCATCAGGGATTTCCTCTCGAATCAGGCGGACGAACCGGTCGAAGCGCTCCTCGTCGCCGCCGAAGGCGAGCCGCAGCACGTTGGCGCGCTTCTCCTCTTCGGTGAGCCCGCCCTGGATCGCCTCCTCCGCCATCAGTTTGGAATTCTCCCGACCTTTTGTGTAAGCTCAGGCGCAATGGCTTTCATCATCACCGACCCGTGCATCACGACCAAGGACACCGCGTGCGTGGACGTCTGCCCGGTGGACTGCATCCACCCGCGGAAGGACGAACCCGAGTTCGAGCAGTCGCCAATGCTCTTCATCCATCCGGAAGAGTGCATCGACTGCGGCGCGTGCGTCCCCGCGTGTCCCGTGTCCGCCATCTACGACAGTCCGGACGCGACGCCGGCGAGCCAGCAGGATCTCGTCGACGCCAACGCGAAGTACCGCGCGGGCGATGCGGGGGCGTTCGCGGAAGTGCAGAACATCGTCAACGCGCACATCTCGGCGCATCCGGAGCTGATGAACATTCCGGGAACCGAGCGCGCCGCGGCGCATCAGAGCTAGTCCGGTTGGTCCGGCTGAAGCCGGACACTACCTCACGCGCTTGCGCACCACGTCGCCGGCGAGGATGGTCCACGCCATCCAGAATCCGCCGGCGGCGGCCGCCAGAAACAGCGCCATCGCGATCCACGGATAGCCGAAGATCGTGAGCGTGGTCGGCACGCGCATCAGCATCGCGGCGCCGACGATGAGCGCGGCGAGCACGAGCCCGAGCGCGATGCGGTTGGCGACCTTCTGCAGGCCGTCGATGATCGATCCCTGATCGATCACTTCCACCTTGAACCGCAGGTCGTTGGCGGCGAGCGCCTCGACGATCTTGTTGACGCGGCCGGGCAGCCGCTCCGCGAATTCGCGGATGTCCAACGCCGCGGAGAAGATGTTGGCGGGCGTCGCGCTCTTCAGCATGCGGCGCCGCATCACGGACGAGGCGTGCCGGCGCAGCGCGGCATTGACGTCGAACTCGGGAACGAGGACACGCCCGACTTCGTCGAGGTGCAGCAGGGTCTTCCCCAGCAGCGTCAGCTCGGGCGGAATCTTCAATCCGTGCTCCGCGCCGCAGCGCGACATCTCCAGCATCACCCGTCCAACGTTCATCTCGCGCATCGTCGTACGCTGAAAGCGGCCGACGAGATCGATGATCGCGCGGTGGATGTCGGATTCGTTGAAGTCTTCACGCCGCTCGGCGACCACGCACAGCACGTTGGCGGCATCGTCGCCGCGCCCCTCTCCGATCGCGAGAATCAGCTTGAACAGCTGCTCCTGCGTCGTCGCCGAGATGCGGCCGATCATGCCGAGGTCGATCAGCGCGATGCGGTGATCGGGCGTCAGCAGCACGTTGCCCGGATGCGGATCCGCGTGGAAGACGCCGTCGATCAGAATCTGCTGCAGGTAGGCGCGGAAGAAATCGTCGGCGAGCTGTTCGCCGTTGACCTCGGTCCACTCGACGCGGCTGACCGCGGTGATCTTGGTGCCGCCGACGTAGTCCATCGTGAGCACGCGTGCGGTCGTGTAGTCGTCCACGGGAAGGGGAACCACGATGTGCTCGAAGTCGCGGAGCTGATGGGCGACGGTGACGAGGTTGCGCGCCTCTTCGCGGTAATCGAGCTCGGCGAGCAGCGTTCGCCTGAACTCCTCGAGCACGCGCGTGACATCGACGTTCTTCGCGGCGCCGATGTGGTCGAGAACGACCGCGATGTCCTTGAACGCGGCGAGATCCCTGTCAATCTGCTCGCGGATGCCCGGACGCTGCACTTTGACGGCGACTTTGCGGCCGCCGCGCAGGACGGCGCGATGCACCTGGCCGAGCGAGGCGGCGGCAATCGGCAGGCGATCGAATTCGACGAACGCGTGCGAGACGCGGACGCCGAGCTCCTCGCGAATGGTCCGCTCGACGTCTTCGTACGGGAACGGCTCGACGTTGTCCTGCAGCCGCGAGAGCGCATCCAGGTAGGCCGTCGGGAGCAGGTCGGCGCGCGTGGAAAGGATTTGACCGAGCTTGATGAACGTCGGCCCGAGCGACTCGAGGTCTTTCGCGAATGCTTCCGCCGCGGATGGATCGGCTGAGGTGCTCTCCTCGCCGTGCAGCGCGCGCGTGACGAAATCAGCGCGCCCGTACTTGGCGGCGAACCATGCGAGATCCTTGTAACGCGCCAGGCGTCCGGTCATGTCCTCACGCCTGAGCAACCTTCAGGCCGCCGCGAATCTGCCGGTTTCGGGATACTGAATGTGAATTCGTGCGGGCAGAATGGGATGCTGGTTGAGCTTTCAACACGCGGCGCGGTGGTAAGCTCGCCTCATGGGCGACGACAAGCACATCAGAGCGGTTTCGGATCGACGCGCGCGGCCGCGAGGAGGGCGTCGCGACGGTGATTCGCAGAAGCCGTGGTACCAGCGCCACGCGCTCTGGCTGGCCGCGGCCTCGATGGTCTTCGTCGGTTGGAAACGCGTCAGGCGGATCGTGTGATGGATTTCTCCATCCGCCACACATTTGAAAAGACCCGCGCGTCGCGCGAAGCCCGGCAGTGCCCGCAGTGCCGGACTGAAGCGTTGATTCTGCTGCGGCGCCACGTCAGTCCCGCCCGCCTCGGCCCGCCGCTTGTCACCGAGTATTACGAGTGCGAGTGCTGCGAGTCGCAGTATCAATACTCTCCAGCTGACAATCGCTGGAAGCCGATCTACCAGTAATCAGACACGCATCAGTACTGCCCGCGCGGGGCGGCCCGTTGCGGACGAGATCGCGTGCGCGTAGATCTGCACCTGCCGGCGATAGACGTCGAGGGCGCCCTCGAGCTCGCGATCGGTCTTGAAGTCGATCACCACGACGTGCTTCTCGTCGTGATACGCAAGATCGACGTTGCCTTCGATCAAGATCCCCGAGTCGAGGCGAAGGGTAATCGGCGTCTCGCGATAGCAGCGGTTCTGCCCGGCTGCACGCGCCGCATCACGCATCATCGGATGACCGAGCACGCGCCGGACGATGGCGGCTGCGGCGGCAATTTCCTCCGGTTCCGCGCCGAGCACGCGACCGTGAGCCGCGGCAAGACGGTCGAGGAGGTCGTCGCCCGGTGCGAGCGGCACATCCGCGAGCAGCGCGTGCACCAGCGTGCCGAAGCGTATGCCGCCGGGGCGCGCGATGTCGCCTGCGACCTGCTCGACAGCCACGTCGATCTCGTCGAGGCGAGCCATAAAGGACGATTGCGCTGCGGCCGTTGCGGTCATGACCTCGATGGAAGGCTGCTCTGCCGAAGAGATGGCTTCCTTGCGGGCGTTGCGCCATGAGATGTAGTCGCGTTCGTAGCGCGCGCGAATGTCCGGAGCGACATCCTTGACGATCAGATCATCGCGGCGAAGACCGAGCGGCGCTTCGGCATCCAGGTTGAGCACGCCCGTCTCCGGCGACCACCAGACGACGGAGTACGCCTGCTCTCCACCGCCGAACCGATGCTCCCCCGGGCAGACCGTGCGCATCGTCGCCGGATCGCCATCCGGCCGCTCGAGCACGGTGTCCTTGCTCTTGAACGTGGGGCAACCGGCGGCGGACGACGGCTGGCGCCGGATGTGTTCCGCGGGATAGATCGCCGCGTTCAGTGGCGAGACCCATCCTTCGGCATACGGCTCGTCGCCAACCGCGGGGACGACGAGCAGGTCGCGCGCGCGAGTGGCGGCGACGTAGGCGACGCGCTCCCCTTCACGCTGCTCGCGCCGCAGCTCGAGCTCCTTGTTGTCGTTGAGATCCTTCGGCGACCAGCCGCCGATGCGCAGCGCGCAGAGGTGGCGCTCGTTGTCGATGTACCTGCTCGCATCCCACGGCGTCAGGCGGGCCGTCATGTCCGCGAGGATGACGACAGGAAATTCGAGGCCTTTGGCCTTGTGCACCGTCATCAGACGAACGCCGTCGCTGCCTTCCTCGAGGATCGGCGCTTCCGCGGCCTGCGCGGCGGCGGAGCGCGTCTGCAGCGTCTCCACGAATCCGCGGAACGACATGCCGCCTTCCATCTCGTACTGCCGCGCCAGCTCAGCGACGTGCAGCACGTTGGCGAGCGCCTGCTCGCCGCCCGGGCGCAGCACGAAGCCGACGTGCGCGCGCGTGTGATCGAGCAGCGCCGTGATCGTGTCTGCGGCGGGACGGCGATTGCGCTGCCGATGGAGCTCGCCAAGCGTCTGCAGCGCGTCTCGAATCGGCGTCAGCCGCTCGGGAAGCTCGCCAGGAATCCGGAACGGGTGAAACGACTTCGCCGTGTAGTGGTACTCGAGCAGCTCCTCGTCGCCAATCGCGAACAGCGCACCGCGCAGCGTCGCGAACACCGAGAGCTGATCGTCCGGCCATTCGATGGCCGTCAGCGCCGCACGCAGCGTCTCGATCTCCTCGCGATCGTGGAAGGTCTTGCCGCCGACGAGGAGATGCGGAACGCCGCGCGCTTCGAGCCCCTCCACGTACGCGCGCGTGATGTCTTCGCCGTAGCTGACGAAACGGCGGAACAGCAGACAGATGTGCCGCGGCTTCAGCGGAACCCGCTCGTCCGGGTGACGCCGCTCGGTGACGGTCCATCCGCTGCGATTGACGAGCCACTCCACGTACGCGCCAACGGCTTTCGGCAGCGACTTCTCGATCTCCATCGCCGCGACCGAGTACCGTCCGTAGGGCTTTGGCACGGGCAGCGCGACGACCGACGGCTGTGTCGTGTCCTCGCGCGATCCCTCGAGTGGGACGTAATGCGCCTGCAGACCGTCTGCATCGCCATCCATCACGGGCGCGAAGGCCGCGTTGACGACACGCTGGATGTTGGGAACCGCGCGGAAGCTTTGACGCAGCTCGACGCGAATCGCGCCGGCTCGCTCGAGCTGAGCGCAGACGCGGCGGTAGACGTCCACATCGGCGCGGCGGAACCGGTAGATCGACTGCTTCGGGTCGCCAACGACGAAGAGCTTGCCGCGCTCGGCGGTGACGTGCTCCCAGCGCGTCTCGCTCGCGTCGGCGGCGGAGAGCAGCATCAGCAGCTCCGCCTGCAGCGGATCCGTGTCCTGGAATTCGTCAACGAAGATGCGCTTGAAGCGTTTCCGAAAATCGCGGCGCACGGCGGCATCCTCGCGAACGAGGTCGCGCGCGCGGACGAGCAGGTCGAGGAAGTCGAGCGCACCCTCGCGCTGCTTCAGGGCTTCGTAGCGATCGACGCAGGACAGCAGCTCACCCTGCAACAGCGCGGCGAGCTCTGCGTCCGCGCGCAGCTGGAACTCGGTGAGCGCGAACGTCAGCGCATCGCGTGCCTCGAGCACCTGCGCCCTCGTGACCCCTTTGCCGTAGGTCGGCCCGCTTCCCTTGCGACGGCGCTTGAAGTCGCGATTGCGATGCAGCTCGATGAGACAGGCCTCGAGACCGTCGACGTCATCCAGCGGCATCGCCTTCAGATCGCGGCTCGCCTTGCGGACAGGAGCCGTATCGATGAAAAAGTTGTCGCCGGAATACGACGGCTTCGCGGAGATGTCCGCGAGACGATGGACGAGATCGACGATGGCGGCAATCGCCGCCGCGCGATCGAATGGCTCGCGCGTCCAGGCGCCGCGGAAGTCGCGCCACTGCGCCAGCTCGAACGCCGCGCGCCGCAGGCGCTCGATGGGACCGTCTTCGTCGGCCTCTCCGGGACGCAACGCGCGGCTCGGCCGGCGCAGTGAACGACGGACCCCTTCGGGCGGATTCTCGAGATTCGCCTGCAGCCAGGCGTCGAACGCCTCCCGGAACAGCCGCTCGGATTGACCTTCCGTGAGCACGCGGAACAGCGGATCGACACGCGCTTCGACGGGGCGCTCGCGCAGCAGATCCGCGCAGAAGCCGTGAATGGTGCTGACGTGCGCTTCCTCGAGCTTCTGAATCGCACGCTCCACGCGCTCGATGACGGTCGCATCGCGCGCCTGCTGCCGTTCCTTCTCGAGGCCCTGCCGCAGCCGGAGCTTCAGCTCGCCGGCGGCCTTCTCAGTGAAGGTGACGGCGACAATCTCCCGCACCTCCGCGCGCCCCTCGCGAATGACCGCGAGCACGCGGTGCACGAGCTCGGTCGTCTTGCCGGTGCCCGCCGCCGCCTCGACGACGATCGTCTCGTCGATCGATTCGCGAATGATGCGGCGCGCGTCGTGGTCGGAGCGATCGATCAGCACGCTCATGGCCGGCTCCGCAGCGCGGCGAGGTCCGCGAGCGCGTCCTGCGGCTTGCGCGCGACGCGCCTGGCGACGTCGCGGCCGCAGACGGAAATGAAGTCGCAGCGGCCGCACGCATCTTCATCGGGCGACGCGGCGAGAAAGCCGAGCTCGATCGCGCGGTCGATGATGCGCAGCACCTCGAGTCCGGCGGTCCGCGTCATCTCGTTCAACGGGATCTCGTGCGGATAGAAGCTGCCCGTGGATGTGCAATAGAACAGCCGGCCACCGATGACAGCCGCGTCGAACGCCTTCTCGGCGACCATCGCATAGAGAACCGGCTGCAGAACGGCGCCGCCGCCGATGATCGTCTTGTCGATGCGATCGGGCTTGCGCCCCGTCTTGTGGTCCGTGACGCGCAGGACCTTCGTCTGCCGGTGCGTCTCGATCAGATCGATCGCGCCGCGCAGCCTGAAGCCACCCTCGATGACCACATCCTCGCTGATGCTCGTGGCGTCGCGAACGCCCGGCACCTTGCCGAAGGCGAATTCGAAGCGGCTCGGATCCCACTCGGCGCCGTCGCGCGCGAGGTGATGGAGCCACGCGATCAGATCGCGGCGGATGGAAGCGACCTCATCCACCCACACGCGCTCCACCGCGGGTGCGAGCTCGTCATGCTGTCGTGTGGCGACCTCGTCAACGATCGCTTCGAGCACACCGCGGGCGGTGTCGAGATTGGTCTCGGTGACCGGAAGCTCGCGCCGCCGCTGCAGCTCGCGGAAAAAGCCGAACTGGATCTCGTGAAAGATGCTGCCGCGCGTCAGCGGATCCATCCGCTGGAGCGGCTCCGGCTGCGCCAGCGGCTCGAGACGGTAGAAGGACGCAAGCATGAACTGATACGGGCAGGCGGTGAAGCGCTGGAGCGCCGACATCGAATAGGAACGCTCCGTGAGCCGCCGGACCGCGAGCGCCGCGGCGATCGAGGGCGACACGGCGATGAGGCCGTCGTTTTTCGACCACCGCGTCTGCCCGTGCGCCCAGCGATCCACGACCGATCGCCGCAGGCACTCGTTGAGGCCGAGCAGGTAATGCGCGTGCCCTTTGACCTCGGCGCCGTCTTTCGCGAGCAGGCCGCGCAGCACCGCGAGGTCGTGCTCCTGATCGTCGATGGCCTCGTCTGCGCGCGCCGGGGCCGGCCACGCGAGCGTCGCGCTCCCGGCCTCGCGGGCACGATCCTCGAGCCATTCGTGATCCGGCACCGAACCCGTGACCGCGCGCATGATGTCCAGCGCATAGAACGACGGCACGCGCGCGCGCGATTCGGTCAGCTCGATGCGCGGGTACGACACGTAGAGCCGTTCCGATGCGGCACCCGCGGCAATCTGCAGGAGCAGACGCTCGGACTCGAGGCGATCATCCTGCGTCGGCAGCGCGTCGCTCAGCTCGATGCGCCGGTCGTCGAGCAGGAGCGGATCCTCGCGCGGCTTCTGCGGGAACATGCGCTCCGCCAGACCCGGCACGAAGACGACGCGAAAGGCGCGGCCGCGCGCCTGGTTCGGCGTACCGACGAAGACGCGGCCGAAGCGGCGAGCGGGCGGATCGGCGTCGAGCGTCAGTAGACGATCGCTCAACACGCGGCGCGCTTCGTCGAGATCGACGGGCCCGACGTCGGCCATCGGCCGCACGTCGGCGAGCACGCGCAACACGTACGCCGGCATTCGCAGGACGCGTGGCGCCAGCTGCTCGAACCGATCGAGCCAGTCCCTCCACATCGCGCTCCGCGGCCACGACGCGAGCTCCCCGATGATCGGCAGCGCAAACGCGCTGAGCTCGTCGCACTGCTCGCGCGCGAGCGCCAGCGCCCGGCCTCTCGCCGCGCCCTCGCCTTCCTGCCGCTCGATCTCTCTGATCTGCAGCTGCAGCTCGCGGCGCCATCCGTCGAGGCGGCGCTTCCAGCGTGCCGCGTCCCGGCCGATGACCGCCGCATCCATCAGCACGCGTTCCCATCGCCACGGTTCCCGCAGCGATGACGCGGGGCGTTCGATCTCCCCGCCTTCAGCTGCCGCGCCGCGCACGCCAAGCGCCTCATCGTTCGACGCCGCCCAGACTTCATTCGTGTCGTCGTCAATCTGCGGCACCTGGCCGAGCGAGAGGTATTCAGCGAATCGCGCGGCGGAGAGATGCTCGGCGCCGCAGGCCAGCAGCGCGAGGAACGCCCGGCCGGCCGGATGGGGGCGGCGAGTGCCGCGATCGAACCAGGCACGAATGCCCGCGCGGCGGAGTGCGTGCTCGAGCAGGCCGAAATAGCTTTGCGGCGAGCGGACGAACACGGCCATCTCGTCGAAACGCACGCCACGCCGCGCTTCTTTCAGGATGCGCCGCGCGATCTCCACGCATTCGCGTCCTTCACCAGGCGCGGAGAACAGCTCGAGCGATCCGTCCGGCTGCCGCACGGGCGGCTCGAGGTCCGTCTCGAACAGGAATCGGCGCAGCGACGCCAGATCGCCGGCCGCCTTCTCGTCGATGCGCTCGAGCGTGCCTTGCATCTCGACGATCGCCGCGGCCGACTTGCGATCTCCCTTCGGCACCGTGGCCAGCGCCGCATCGGCGCCGGCGACCAGGGCCGAGACGAGCGCGCTCTCCGCGCGATCGTTGACGGGCACGTCGAGCAGCAGCAGCGCGCCGCGAACGGGCCGCTCGCGCAGCAGCGCCGCCGCTCGCTGAAGGAGCTCCGCGCGATCGGCGGCGGAGACGTCGGCAAACGACGCATCGAAGCGCGTCAAGAGATCCGCGAGGTCGGCACGCGCGAGGTTCGCCGAGCGCACGGCCTCGGCACCGAGGCCCGTGAGCCGCAGTTCCTGCAGCGTGCGCGCAAGCGCACGGGGAAATCCGGGTAGTCCGGCGACGGGACTGAAATAGCGCAGCGACGTGTCGCGCAGCGCGGTGAACACCGCGCGCGTCGCGACCGCCTCGGCGCCGAGACCGCTGCTCGGTGTCTTGCCGTCGGCCGCGAGCGCAACGACCGCAGTTCTCGCCGCGAGCTGCGTGACGCTCAGTCGGGTGATGCCAATCGTGGCGCCGCGCCCGGCCGCGATCGTCCGCGCGAAATCATCCGCGGCGCCGCGTGTCGCGCCGACGATCGTGATCGGGTAGTCAGCGGAGAACTGCTCGAGGAATGCGGCTGCGGCCCCGAGGCGCGCGGCGGCGGATGCCGCCTCGACGATGCGGAAAGATGGTGTTGGGCTCATGTCTCACCTGCCCCGGCACGACGCGGCCGGGAATCCGGGAACGGCGGGACTACCCCGCCGTGCAAAGCGATTTTATGGCTCTTCGAGAATCTCGTCGAGTCCTTCCGTGAATTCCGCAAATATCGACGACACGATCGATTCGCGCCGTGTATAGGTGCGCCGCGCGCTGATTCGCCGATTCGCACACGTGATCACCGTGACATCGCGCCGATCAAGATGGACGACCCAGCATTCGCGCACGCCATATTCCACGAACCAGGCAAGGCGCTCCTCGGTCGTGCCGATGCGCGAATTCGGAGAAAGCACTTCAACCACGAGATCCGGCGCGCCATTCACATGGTTGTCAACGATCCATTCGCGCTCTTTCGCAATGAACATCAGGTCAGGTTGCACCACGAGCGAGCGTTCCCGATCCAGGACCACGTCAAGCGGAGACAACCACACGCGACCGATATCGCGGGCCCGGACGTACGCGTTCATCACCAGGAAGAAACTCGCAATCGCCGACTGGTGTCGCGCTGTCGGCGCCTCGCGTACGCGAAGCACGCCAAACCGGAGCTCCGCGGGGAGCACTGTTTCCGGCGTGCGGAAGTACTCGTCCACTGTCATCAACTCAGGTGCGGCCATTGGATCTGCGCTCCCCTTCACGACGACGACGATGCCATCGTCGCGGCGCGAATACAAGAGGACGCTACGGTGTAAAGGGAGAGCCTTGCTTTCGCAGCCAGCCTTCGAGGCGCCTGGTGCAGTCGCAGTC
>Ga0066699_10000253_pt1 | contig 13916 bp, 9 predicted proteins | sample GraSoiAngelo_148_FD_66455 | JGI IMG/M metagenome (GOLD analysis project Ga0066699, IMG submission 66455) | Grasslands soil microbial communities from the Angelo Coastal Reserve, California, USA - 14_1009_09_20cm | ecosystem: Environmental > Terrestrial > Soil > Grasslands | place: USA... | reverse complement strand
CAAACGCAGGCCAAAAACTGCATCGACTGTCGACCTACTATAGTGCCGGGCTAATTGCCCGCGATTGGATGCAGCCCGTAGCTGCTTTGCATGAAATATATCCGGTAATTATCGAACCAACCGACGCTCCGGTTACGGCTTATGCTACGCGTCGGCCAGACAAGCAATGGGCATTAATGACAATTAACAAGGACCCCAACCGTTCGGCGCGCCTTGCCGTCCGATTTCGTTCTTCAGACGGGATACCCTCTCAGAAATTTGTCGGCGAAATAGCTATCACGCAATTCTCGCGCGAGCAGTACCGCTGGCAGGATGATGGAGAGAATGGCCGCCCGGCCCTTAGTAACCCGCCGAGACAGATTCAGCGTCTAGCCTCTGAATACTACGAACTACCGCCTTATTCAGTTTCGGTGTTGCGCGGACAGATCAGAAATTAGTGCTTTTTGCTTAAACCCGTAGTACGGCGCTATGTCGCTGTGTCTCTCGGATGCCTCGACAGAGCGAGGCGACTACAATCGTGCGGCTAAATTATTATTTAGAAGCTCCGGAACGAGCTGTCGGCCGTTCGAACTTCGTCATTTAAATTTAATTCGTCATCCGTGCTTCGTCATTCCCCTCACGCTCGCACCGGCACGGACGCGGTGCGTTCCAGCTTGCCCCAGCTTACCCATGCGCCCTTTACACCGCGCAAGATTGCTTTCCAAACGCAGTAGCTCAACATCGGGCGATAAATCAGCCGCATCGGAATGATCCGCCATGCGTGCAGGACGTTCTCGTGCTCCAAAATGCAGGCGAGCGTTGCGAGGATCACGTCGGTTGCCAAAAACACGATAACAAATGGAAGAAGATCGCGCCAGGCCCCGAATGGCAGCGACAAAATAAGAAACAAATCTACCGCTGGAGTAATTGCGACGAGGATGATCTGGAAAAACCAAATACTTGGCAAACTAAACCAACCCAGTGCGCGATATTTCCAGTTAAAGACCATGTCACGATGTTTCCACAAACATTGCAGGGTGCCATAGGCCCAGCGGAATCGTTGACGCGAAAGCGCCCGCACCGTTTCCGGCGCCTCCGTCCACGCTACGGCGCCAGGAACATAAACGGTGGGCAGCCGTTGCTTGTGCAGGCTTAAAGTCAGATCAGTATCTTCGGCCAAAGTATCCAAACTCAAACCACCGGCGCGATCGATTGCCTGCTTGCGAACTGCGCTAATTGCTCCGGGCAAAACCGTAATGCAATTCCATCGGGTGTAGGCGCGTCGATCAAGATTAAAACCGACCGTATACTCGAGAGATTGGCAGCGTGCGATGAAGCTCCGCAAGTTACCGACCTTGGCATGGCCAGACACTCCACCGATGTTGGGATCGATAAATGGAGCCAGTAGTCGCGGCAAGGTCTGCCGCTGACAATGGGTATCCGCATCGATGAAAACGATGAGCTCGTTCCTGGCCGCCGCCACGCCGCGTTGCAAGGCGCGGGCTTTCCCGCGATTTTGCTGACGAATCAAGCGGACTCGCCCGTCAGTGGCCGCTACTTTCTCAACCTCAACGGCGGTATCGTCCCGCGAGCCGTCATCGATCACGACGACCTCCAACTCACCCTGATAGTCCGTCTTTAAGAGCGACTGGAGTGTTGCGTCGATGACTTTGCCCTCGTTGTAGGCGGCGATGACTACACTGACTGGTTCAGCAAAATCCGCGGGGGGCGAACTACGGAAACGATAGGCCAGATAGATGACGATGAGCGTGCGCACCAGGACCAGCGCCGTCGCGACAATCATGAAAGCCCAGAGAAATTCCTCGACCGCATGCACGACGCGGAAACCGGTGCTGCTGATGTAATGGGACATGGTTTGCCCTCCGGGCAACAGCGGCATTAAGGCATCGCGAGTGGTATTCAGAAGTTTGCTTAGCGGCACAATGGTATCGTTGCGGGCCTGCAGATATTCGATGATGCGCGGCAATGCTTCCACAGTCTGCGAGCGATCGCCGCCGGCATCGTGGAGCAGGATAATGTTACCATCGTGGCGCTGTTGCTTGATCCGCTGCAAAATGACGTCTGCTCCCGGTCTGGCCCAATCCTGCGGATCGATGTTCTCCAGAACGACGAGATAGTTTTGGTCCTGCGCAATTTGCAATGGCATTAAATCTGCCAGACGCGCGGGCTGGGTATCCGCTGCATAAGGTGGACGAAACAAGGTGGTGCCCCGGCCGGTTAATGTCTGGATAAGTAACTGTGTAGCGTTTAATTCCAGCCGAACGTGCTCCGGCCAGCAAAGTGCAAGATTGGGATGGTAATAGGTATGATTGCCTATTTCGTGTCCTTCATCGACGATTCGTCTAACGAGATTCGGGTAGCGTTCCGCATTCACGCCGACGAGGAAGAATGCCGCCTTCACCTTCGCGGCTTTTAGAATATCGAGAATTTTGGGCGTCCATTCCGGGTCGGGACCGTCATCAAAGGTCAGAGCCACCTCGTGCGCATCGCCGGCACCCTGGTGATACAATGTCGGAAACTCCGGGAATTTGGTGTAGGTCGCATTAAGATAACCGTCCTTGTCCACAGTCAGGCTGCGCATTCCATCCGCCCGCGATTCGTCCACTGTTACGATCTCCCCATCGCCGACGTCAGCGATCGTATCGGTCCCGTGCAACACCTCCAGGAGCGACCGCGTGCTGGGGGCGAACTTGAAATCAGATGGTGTGCTTAGCGCATCCCAAATCGCGCTATCTTCTGTTCCCAGGCGATACAAGGCAATGCCGCCTGCTTTTTGCTTCCGAACTTCGCGCAATTCGTTCAGGAATGTAACAACATCAAGAAACCAAACTGCATGTTCTACATCGTTATCCTCGTAGTAGAAGTACGCATTGTAACCGGGAGCGCTTACTTCAGCCGACTCGATTTCGGCACTGCTCGCGCGACTCATGGCTTCCGGGAAACTGATTAGTTCCGCTTTCTTTCCGCCAATGACCCAGTCGTAACCGTAGCTACCGAGCGCGATGATCCATTGTCCCGGGTCGGAATCTTCCATAAGCACGTGCAACCAGCCTTCGAACCACATCCGCGAGGCCAGCGGCCCGGGCGCATCGACATCGGAAGTCTCGTCGAATAACATCGCCACGAAGCGATCGATATACGGAGATAGTTCGTCGAAATCGATGTAGTCGATTTCCTGGCCGGGCGAAACGATCAACCATAGCTGGCGGCCGTCCCGATGAAGTGCATTGGCAAACTTCCCGAGTAGGTCGGTGAAATCTTTTTTGTAGGTTGGATCCAGTTGCTCCCAGTCGACCACTACTCCCGCCGCTTTCGCGTTACGGAGCACGACCAGCACATTGGCGATGAACTTCTCCTGCCGCTCGGGCGGACCGTGCGCCACATTCTCCACCGCTTCGGGTTGCCAGGTATCGCCCACCAGATTCGTTAGCAGCGGCATGAGTGCGATACCCTTGTTTTGTGACAGTTTGAGAACCCGCGCGTCGGCATCGATTTGCAAATCGCCAACCCCGTTGACCATTGACATCCATTCCGGACAGACATGCGTGATCTGCGACGCATGCTGTTCAAGCGAAGAATAGCTGTAGGGATCGCCGTTCGTGTAAAAAGCTAGCCGCACCTCATTTTCCGATACTTGGCGACGCGCTCGAGCCGGCGTGGCAGTGGGCGAGCCTGTGACCGCCGCCGGCGCCGCAAGTTTTTTCGCCGCCTGCTTGGTCGCCTCAAACTTTTGCCAGAGTAGCGAATTCGGCGCCGATCGTTGACCGGCGGGATTTTGTGTTTGTAGCGATTTCAACTGCCCCTTCAATTGTCGCAAGGAAAAGGGCGCGGTCATCCGCGGTGCGATGAACAGCGTTTCGACAAATAAGACCGTGCCTAGAAAAACCAGCACGCCGGTGATCAGCAATAGAATGCGGAGACGCGGCCAGCGTTTTCCGAGCGGATCGGAGAATACAAATGGCGTCAGCCCGGGCGGGACATCTTCTGGCATTAGCTTACTAATTTGCCCCGATTATAAAGAAGTGCGAACAAGGAAACGGGCGTCATTTCAAGTAAAGCGGCCGTTACCGTTGCTCGATTTGGCGTGGCACATTCTGTTCCGGGGAGCGCAGGCTACTAGCCTGCTGTCGTCGGCAGCTTGCCGACGACCACTCGCTTAAATCGTCGGAGCGAGATCAAAAATATGTGCTCGGCAAGCTGCCTGCGCTCCCCGAACTATCCACGAACAGCATCAACCCCCTTCAATGCCGTGGCTAATTCGCGCGCTCGTTCTCGCAGTAACTCCTTTGCTTCGGGAATAGGACCTGCAAGTTCGTAAACACGAGCAAAGAGATCGCGCGCTTTCGAATTCGCTTCGGCACGGCCCACAATCGCGAAGACCTGTTTACAAAATTTCCGCCCCAGGTTGGCAACGCCAGCCGGTGTCTTCCCTTCCAGCGTTTGATTATCGAGCTTGCCTTCGCCGGTAATGATCACGTTAGCGCGTTTGATTTTCTGTTCCAACCCCACGGCTTCGGCCACGACCTCGAAGCCGGGCTGAATTTTCGCGTCGCAAAAACTCATTAAACCAAATCCCAGCCCGCCCGCTGCACCCGCGCCGGGTTCGTTGCGGAAATCGCAGCCCAAATCTCTCGTCACAATGTCGGCCAAATGTGTAAGCGCCCGCTCTGAAATCTCGAGCTGCTCGGGAGTCGCACCCTTTTGCGGACCGAACGTTCGCGTCGCGCCGTTCTGACCGAGCAGAGGATTTTTTACATCCACCGCCGCAATTATGCGACAACTATCCTCACCTGGCGCTACGCGCCATCCTCTCCCATTGGGAGAGGATTGAGGTGTGGGCGCTATGATTCTCTTCAATCCTAGCAGTAGGGCGACATCGGTAATCTCATTCTCATTTTCGCCAAAAAATCGAAACCCGAGGGCGCGCGCCATTCCCAACCCACCATCGTTCGTGGCGCTGCCGCCGATCCCAATAATGATCTCTCGCGCGCCGCGTTTTGCGGCATCGAGCAACATTTCGCCGACGCCGAACGTATTTGCGCGCAGAACATCCCGGACAGTGTTCTTGAGCCGGCGCATTCCGGCCGCCTCACTCATCTCCATCACCGCGCTTTCGCCTAACCAGACGTAGGAAGCTTTAATCGGATGACCGAGCGGACCGCGGGCGCTGATTGTCACCCACTTACCACCGCGCGCGTTACAGATGGCTTCCGCCGTCCCCTCCCCACCGTCCGCCATGGGTGCAATTTCGATTTCGGCATTTTCAATTACATCGCGAATTCCGAGCGCGACGTTTTCCGCAACCTGCTGTGCGCTGAGCGAACCCTTGAACTTGTCAGGTGCGATAAGGAATTTCATCAAGGAAGGTTAAGATCCTATAAAGTTAATTCGCGGCCGACACGGCCGCCACTACAGCACTGCCCCGCCTTAACGCCGCAACTTGCGCTCCAAAACCTCGCCCGCCAACCGAGGGTTGGCCTTTCCTTTCGACAACTTCATTACCTGGCCCTTGAGAAAATTTAGCGATGCCGCATTGCCTGCTTGAAAATCCGCGGCTGGCTTAGGATTAGCCGCGATCACTTCGTCGCAAATTCGTTCAATCGCGTTCACGTCACTGAGTTGCTCAATTTTTTTCTCCCGAACAATGGCGCCCGCGCTCTCGCCGGTGGCAAACATCTCGGCAAAAATATCCTTGCCTTGTTTGCTGCTCACCTTTCCCGAATCGATCAGCGCCACCAGTTCGTTCAAGGCCTGAGCTGGAAGCGGACAGTCACTAATTGACTTTCCCGCGGTTAAGAGCGCACTTTGCAGATCGTTCAGAATCCAATTCGCGATCGCCTTCGGTTTCTTTGAATCGCGTGCAGCCTTTTCAAAATAAGCGGCCAACTCCAAGTCATCGGCAAGCACACCGGCATCGTACGGCGTGATATCGTATTGCTGAACGAAGCGGGCCCGTTTTTGTTTTGGCAGTTCGGGCAAGCGGGCGCGCACCTCTGAAAGTAAGACTTCTGTTTTTACCGGCACCAGATCCGGATCGGGGAAATATCGATAATCATGCGCGCTTTCTTTGCTCCGCATCAAAAAGGTCTCGCCCATGGCATCCTCCCAGCCGCGGGTCTCCTGTTCCAGCTTTTCACCGCGCTCAAGCGACGCGATTTGTCGCGCAATCTCGTAGGTTAGTGCGCGTCGCACTCCGCTGATCGAGTTCATATTTTTGATTTCGACCTTCGCCCCAAGTTCCGTCTGCGTTTTCGGTCGCACCGACACATTACAATCGCAACGCAGCTGCCCCTTCTCCATATCCGCATCGCTCACCCCGCCGTAGATCAGGATTTGCCTGAGAGAGGTCAGAAATGCGAAGGCCTCTTCCGGAGAAGCGATCACTGGCTGGGTCACGATTTCCATCAAGGGCGTGCCGGCGCGGTTGAAATCGATCCCAGTAGTCGTTTCCAAATGAAAACTCTTGGCTACGTCTTCTTCCAAATGAATACGGACCAGATGCACTTCCTTGTCCGGAGTCGCGATATTCTTCTGCGCATCTTTCGGATAAGCCAAGTCATGCAACGGCACCTTCCCGTTGGTGCATAATGGCACGTCGTACTGCGAAATCTGATAATTCTTCGGCATGTCAGGATAAAAATAGTTCTTGCGATCGAATTTCGAGGTGTCCGCAATATCGCACTCCAACATAAGTCCCGTTAGGAGTGTAAAACGTAGGGCCTCCTCGTTCATCACCGGCAAGGCGCCGGGCAAACCGAGGCAGACAGGGCAGGTATGTGAATTCGGCTCAGCGCCGAACTCGACCGGACAAGTACAAAACATTTTCGATCGCGTCTTTAGCTGTGCGTGCACTTCCAGGCCGATAGTCGTGAGATATTTCATCCTTCAGAGTTACTCACACAAAGTCCACAAAGGTCACAAAGAAAATTCCGAAGGCTCTTCAGGTTGTAGGGTTCTGTTGATAATTCGCTTAATGCCGTTTTTAAGATGGCGCTCTCCGAAGTTGATAAGTAGCCCCAACTTGAAATTGGCTAAACGAAGCTGAGTCAGCAGTTGCTTCACGTGCGGAGGGCTTAGGCATTCAACTGATTTGAGCTCCACGATCACTTTGGAACCGACGAGCAAATCGATCCGAAAGGCCTCATCCAATCGAATGCCATCGTAGACAATTGGCACCGGGAGCTGACGCTCGACGGAGAGACCTTTTTTTCGCATCTCATGAGCAAGTACGACCGTCTCTAAGAGTCCCGGATCAAGTTTCGTATGCAGCAGAAACGCAGCGTCTAAAACCGGGCTGGCAATTTCATTCTCAGTCATCCCTTGTGACTTTTGTGGACCTGGTGTGAGTCACTTCTTTTGCAGCGCATAATCCAGCGCTCGCTCGAGATCGAATTTTTTGACGCGTGCCTGCAGCGACGAGTCGTTCAGAGCCTCGATCATGCGCTGGTTTTTCATTAGCTCAAAAATCTGTCCGCTTGCGATCAACTCCATTACCTGCCGATCATTCCGTAACGCTACTACCCTGGGATGCTCGCTGATCTCGCGGGCGCCGGGAAAAGAAAGAAATCGTTCGGCGCACTCCGGATTTGAGGCCACCTCGCCCGCTTTCTCCAACCCGCGATAGAGCGTCGGAGGGAGCGGATCGACGGCGCGCACGGCCTCGCCGACATGACCACCTTCCAGCGAGTTTTTCATATCCGCCAGTATGGTCATGAGCGGGTTCGGTGGAGCTGGCTGTGCGGCGGGGTCGACTGTTCCATTTGGGCGTGGGGTGAGACCGGGCGGGTTCGGGGTGTGCAATCGCGCCTGCGCGACCGAGCCAACCATCCGAATTCCGGTAAAGGTCAGCCAGAGCGTAAACACTCCGAGCAGAATCCCGAGAAGCGCACCAGCAATTCCCCAAATCAATCGGATGACCGGCGATGAATGTTGGGCGGTTTTTTTGAACAGGAAAGCGCCGATCAGGTTAATAGCGGCGAAAAGGATGAACGCCAAAATTGCGCCACCGAGGATGGCGAGGATCGGGTCGGGCAATTTAAGGTACGAACGCATGATCGGAATGGTCGCGTTCGCCGCGAAAAAGCCGCACGAATAAGCCACGATAATCGCAATCACGCGAACCAGTTGCCGGATGAGACCGAGTCGCCAGCCGTGAACGATTTCCAGCAACAAAATAACAACGGCTAACGAGACGAAGACAAGTTGCCAGTTCGAGATCGAGCCGGTTGCAGGCAGCGAACTGCTAATGGCGGCGAGCATAAGCGAAATTTGGATCCTGGCGTGTTGAATCACTGGGCGGAGGGACGCGCTTTAACGCCCGTCCGGCTCGGACCGCGTCCCGGACATGCGGAAGCATATCCCTCCGAGCATCGCGTGATCTTGCAGTTCATCTGATTCAGTGCGCTAACTCCGCGATATTGCCCTCTGCCGCAGCGCATGATCGCACAAAACTAGAGCGGTCATTGCCTCCACCATTGGGACGGCCCGCGGCAGCACACACGGATCGTGGCGACCACGTGTGGCGAGCTTCGTTTTTTTGCCAGACGAGGTAACGCTGTCCTGCTCGCGTGCGATTGTGGCCGTCGGTTTAAAGGCAACGCGAAAGTAAATTTCCTCGCCGTTGGAAATACCGCCCTGGATCCCGCCGGAAAAATTCGTGCGCGTCACAATGCGACCACCGCGTTTTTCGAACGCATCGTTGTGCTCTGATCCGTGCATTCGTGTCGCGGCAAAGCCGGAACCAATCTCGAAGCCTTTGGTAGCCGGCAAACTCAACATCGCTTTCGCGAGATCCGCTTCCAGTTTGTCGAAAACGGGCTCTCCCAGTCCGGCGGGGATATTCCGCGCGACACATTCAATTACGCCACCAAGCGAGTCGCCATCGGCCCGAGTCTTCTCAATTAAATCGACCATCATTTTCGTTGCCGCCTTATCGGGGCAACGAACAATCGAGTCTTCGACCTCCGCAGCTTTCGCTTTCGAGCGATCAATTGCGGCAATAATCTCATGAACCTGGGTAACAAAAGCGACGATCTCGATTTTCGGGAAAAACGCCGCCAGGACTTTGCGCGCGATCGCCGCGGCAGCGACGCGACCAATGGTTTCGCGTGCGCTAGCACGGCCGCCACCCTGCCAGTTGCGAATTCCGTACTTGGCCTGGTAGGTAAAGTCCGCGTGGGAAGGACGGAACGTTTCGCGCATCGGTTCATAGGCTTCCGGCCGTGCGTCTTTATTTCTAACCAGAACTGTTATCGGCGTGCCGAGAGTTTTTGCTTCGAAAACGCCGGAGAGAATTTCACACCGATCCGGTTCCTTTCGTTGAGTGGTGATTCTGCTTTGGCCCGGACGGCGGCGATCGAGTTCCCGTTGAATATCATCATTCGACAAATCAATCCGCGGCGGACAGCCGTCGACAACGACTCCGATTCCGCCGCCATGCGATTCGCCGAAGGTGGTGACGCGAAAAAGTTGGCCAAAACTGTTGCCCATAAAGAAAAAAACGTCATCCCGAGCGAAAGTCGAGGGATCCCCTGGAGGTTACCTCAAAAACTTTTGCACCGGATCTTCTGTAGCGCCGGTCTACGACCGCCGAAATTCGACGCATACCGGCGGTCATAGACCGCCGCTACAGGCGCTCGGGATGACGGGTAGGTCAGATCGCTTCGAAAGCGAATTGGAGATCGTCAATCAAATCCCGCACGCCTTCCACCCCGACGCTTAATCGCACCAGTGAATCGCTGATGCCGAGCTGTTCGCGCATTTCTTTGGGGACGGAAGCATGTGTCATGATCGCGGGATGATCGATCAGGCTTTCGACGCCGCCCAGGCTTTCCGCAAGCGCAAACAGGTGTGTGTTCTCCAGAAATCGTCGCGTCCCTTCAAGATCCGTTTTCAAAACAACCGTCACAATTCCGCCGAAAGCGCGCATTTGCTGGCGGGCGAGATCATGATGCGGATGCGTTTTGAGCCCGGGATAGTAAACTGATTTCACCTGCGGCTGTTCCTCAAGCCAGCGCGCGATCTCCAAAGCGTTGGAGCAATGCCGTTCCATTCGCAACGCCAGTGTTTTTAACCCGCGCATCGCCAGAAAGCTGTCGAACGGTCCGGCGATCGCGCCGACGGAGTTTTGGAGAAACGCGATCTGATCGGCTAGCTCCTTGTTTTCACCGACCACAATCACGCCCCCGACCATGTCGGAATGCCCGTTCAGATATTTTGTGGCGGAATGGACCACCATGTCGAAGCCGGCTTCGATCGGGCGCTGAATCCACGGCGTGGCAAAGGTGTTGTCGGAAACGCTGATGATTTTTTTCTCCCGCGCGATTTTCGAGATCGCTTCGAGGTCGATAATTTTCAAAAGCGGATTGCTCGGCGTTTCGATCCAAACCATGCGGGTGTTGCGCTTAATCGATTTTTGGAAATTCGACGCGTCTGTGAGATCGACGAAAGTGAAATCCAGATTGGCAGAGCGGCGCCGGACTTTTTCGAAAAGCCGGAAGGTTCCGCCGTATAAATCGTCGCTCGCAATTATGTGCGAGCCGCTGTCGAGGGCATCGAGGGCGGTCGCCATCGCGGCCAGCCCGGAGGCAAAGGCCCAGCCGCGCGTTCCGCTTTCCAAATCGGCGATGCATTTTTCGTAAGCCAGCCGGGTCGGATTAATCGAACGCGCGTAATCGTAACCTTTGTGTTTGCCCGGGCTTTCCTGGACATAGGTCGAGGTCGCGTAAATCGGCGTCATGATCGCGCCGGTGGACGGATCCGGTTCCTGTCCGGCGTGGATGGCACGTGTCGCAATATCGTAGCTTTTCATTGGGAAAAGGTGATCCGCAAACTACGCAGATTTGGCAGGTAAGGAAGTGAATTGAAGCTGGGATTATCCGCCGAACACGCGACATAACGCGGAAGGTGCAGCGGAGAGGCGTTGTGCCGTATGCTTTGTCTAATCTGCGTCAATCTGTGTAATCTGCGGACAGAACCCGAGATAATCTTCCCTCAAATTTAGCTAAACTCGCGTTCGACCGGTGACTTCGGCATGTGTCGCCGGAGATAAGAAAGCAGATCACTGCGCGTGATGAGGCCGAGAAATTGATCACCGTCCATCACAATGGCGACACGCCCCCGATCGAAGACACCGAACAGATCATCAATTTTCGCGGAAGATGGGAGCGTTTCCAATTGATCGGTCATCGCCTGCTTCACTTGATAATTAAAATGCGAAGCATCACGATGAACCTTCACCAAAACGTCGGATTCATCAATGATGCCGATGACACGACCATTGTCGTCGACTACCGGCAACTGCGAGACATCGGCCTGACGCATCCGTTTGAAAGCGGTGAGCAATGTGTCAGTCGGGCCGGCCGTAATCACTTCGCCGGCTTCGTAACGGTGCAGGATCAAGTCGCTCAGATCACCGTGTACCGGACGAATGGTGAAGCCCTGCTCGGCCATCCAGACATCGTTAAACATTTTCGAGAGATATTTGTTGCCGCTGTCGCAAACAAATGTGACGACGCGTTTGGGTTTGGTCTGCTGCCGGCAGTAGCGCAGCGCTCCCGCCAGCAACGTGCCGGTAGATGAACCGCCCAGAATACCTTCTTTGCGCAAGAGTTCGCGCGCTGTCACAAAGCTGTCGGAGTCGTCAATTTCAAAGGCCTCGGTCACGAACGACATGTCAGCATTATCGGGGATAAAATCTTCGCCGATTCCCTCCACTGCCCAACTGCCGGCTTCGACCAGTTTTCCCGTCTTCACCCACTCGTATAGGACGGAGCCGGTTGGATCAGCCAGAACCATTTCCACGCCGCGACGTGGTTTCACCCGGTTAAAAAACCGTCCAAGTCCCGTTAGCGTTCCGCCGGAACCGACGCCGACCACGATCGTGTCCACGTCGTGTCGCATTTGTTCCCAGATTTCCGGGCCGGTGGAGCGCTCATGCGCCAGCGGGTTGGCCGAATTGCCAAATTGATTGACGTAAAATCCAGCGGGAATCTCACTGGCTAGGCGCGCCGCCACGTCCTGATAATACTCCGGGTGTCCTCGCGTTACATCGGAACGAGTCAGACGCACCTCGGCACCGAGCGCGCGCACGTGCGCGATCTTTTCCTCTGACATCTTATCGGGTATAACGAGAATACAGCGATAACCTTTGGCCGCGGCGACCAGTGCCAGCCCCAACCCGGTATTGCCTGCAGTAGCCTCGATGATGGTGCCGCCGGGCATGAGATGGCCCTCTCGCTCCGCCGTTTCGATCATGGAGAGCGCGATCCGATCCTTGATCGAACCGGTCGGATTCTGATTTTCCAACTTCAGGAAAAGATGGCACGGCCCGGTGTCGATGCGCGTCACTTCGACCAGCGGAGTGTCGCCGATGAGCGAGAGAATTGCGGGCGGACGATCAATCGAACTTTGCGCGGAAAGCAGGGTTGTCGCCATCGTTTATTCCAAACGAAATTTCTCACTCGGATAATCCATCACGATCCGGAAATTTCGCAGGAAATTATAGCCGACGATGCCATCCAGCTTTGCCCCGACGGCCTGACTAAGCATGGCGAAGAAATCGGCGACCACGACGACGAGGTCATCGACTCGTGCTCCTCCAATCTGGAACGATTTCAGGTTGCCGGCGGTAACGTTGACTTGCGAGCCACCAGTGGTGAGTGGGCCGATGGGCGAACCCTCGATCCTGAGCTGCTGCGCCACTTCGGGAGCAATCGCCGTGGTCGATGTGCCGGTATCGATCGCGAATTGAAACGGACCGTGCCCGTTTGCGTGCACCTCGACGAGCACAAGCGGTTTGGCCGGGCTCGCCAGGCGCATCGGGATTTCCGCCTTGGGTATCCTTCCGAAATTCTCGATCCGTTTCGGATCATCGAACCGAATCTCACCAGTTTGATAATCGACGGTAACCCGGAAATGTTTCAAGAAATTGTAACCCACATCACCATCGATTTTCGTGCCGATGGTTTTAGCGATGTGATCGAGGTCGACGATGCCAACATCGACATCCTCGATTTTTGCTTGTCCGAGCGCAAGCGAATCGATCTTCGCCAGCGAGACCGAAATTTTTCCACCCGCGCTCTGGCCTTCTTTTGTTCCAAGAACTTTGACATTCAGTCGTTGCGCGAGTTCAGCGGAAAGCAATGACGTGCCCGCGCCGGTGTCCAAAATAAAGTCGAACGGCCCGGCACCATTCACTCGCGTGGGGAGCAGAATGAGTGGTTGCGCGCCCCCTGCCAGGCGGAATTTTACCTTTGCGCTCTTGGGTGAAAGTGTTGCCGTCGTCATTCTTCCAATTTCGGCTCGCCCTTGTGTGACCACTCCGATTCGCTGTCCTCTAAAAATTGCTGGAGCATAGGGAAACGCACCTCGCCGTAATTTAAGGCGTAGCGGAGATCGCCGCCTTTGTAAACCCAAGTCGTGGGAATCCAGGAAAGCGGAAGGCCGCCGAACTGTTTGATTTTGCTGTCGCCTCTGCGCGGTCCGGGGTCGGCAGCGATGGTGACGTTAGGTTGATTGGTAAGGCCGAACCTTTCCAGCATGGAGCGCCCGTCATTGCCATTGTTCCAGACGGACACAAAAATGAATTTCGTTTTCGGGTTTTCCTTCACCGTTTTCAACCAGCCACCATTCTTCAGCTCCGCCTGGCAATTCGAACACCACGGCGCCCACAAATGCACTACGGTGAGATCGGGGGCCTTGATCGCATCGCGCACCTGCTGCTCAGCGGCAGATTCTGCGCGAATTGTAGTGGCCGCGACGAACGCGGCCAGGAAGGAGAAGCCTAGCATTCTCATGGGTGCCAAATCATACCGGCGAAATGGACAACGCTCAACGTCCAACAGACCGGAGAACCGGACCGCGGATCGCGCTGATATCGTGGATAAACCGTTGTAAAGGCGCGACGATTTTGGCCG
>Ga0066699_10000244_pt1 | contig 14069 bp, 16 predicted proteins | sample GraSoiAngelo_148_FD_66455 | JGI IMG/M metagenome (GOLD analysis project Ga0066699, IMG submission 66455) | Grasslands soil microbial communities from the Angelo Coastal Reserve, California, USA - 14_1009_09_20cm | ecosystem: Environmental > Terrestrial > Soil > Grasslands | place: USA... | reverse complement strand
ACGCGCGGCGACTCGAGGCGATCCAGGAACACAACGTCGAAACGGCAAGCCGCTTCCTTCCTGCTCGCAAGGTAGTGGCGCGCAGTGGCGATGATCCGCGCCTGCTTGCGCGCATCGACGCTGTAAGCGGCGCCGCCGAAGTCTTTGGAGCGCCGCAACCTGACTTCGGTAAAAACGACGGTATCCCGGTCCCGCAGGATGAGATCGATCTCGCCCCAGCGACAGCGATAATGCGTTTCGATCAGAGCCAGACCCTTGCGCTGCAAGTAGCCCGCCGCGAGTTGCTCGGCACGATCGCCGGCTTTCATCTCGCGTTTTCGATCGCCACGCCCACGCCATCGCGGAACACCGCCTGGATCGGTTCCCGCTGGAGTGTATTGCCCCCGCGGTAGGAGATCCTGCCGGTCACTCCGTCCAGGTTGATGGTTTGTTGCCCCCCGATCAGCTCCCCCGCGATGCGGCAGGAGTCGATGCCGAGCGCGTAAAAACGCTGGAGTTCCGTGGAAAGGCCTTCAAGGCGCGGATAGACCATCACCGCGGCGTGGTCCGGCTGGACGAGCCAAGGCATGTCCACGAAGCGAATGCCGTTCAGGTCCGAGTTGACGAGCGGATCGTTCTTGCCGTCGTTGACCTGGGAGGTCGCAAAGACCTGGAGCTGGTTGTTCAGATAGGGTCGCACGGTGCGCGCTTGGTCGGCCTCCGCGGCGAGGAAGATGAATTGTGCCTGCGAGTCCGCCAGACCCCGGCGCAGGTCGACCAAGTCCGCTCGCGCCCCGAATTCCCGCACGTCACTGATCCTGCCGCCGAGCGCGAACCATTCGTCCGCGAAAGCCCGGCTCAGGCGCTTGGCGAGCAAGTTCGACGCCTGCACCACCGCGCCTTCGCGCAGCCCGCGCGCGAAAGCGGTGCGCGCCACCGCGCGCGCTTCGGTCTCGGCGGAAAGCCCGAAAGTGTAGAGGCGCGGCGGAAGCGGCGAGTCGCCGTCAGTGACGTTCAGAGCGAGCGTGACCACACTGACGCGGCCCGCTTGAGCGAGCGCCGTGACCCCCGAGCGGGTCAGCGGGCCCACTATGACGGCGGCTCCACGCTGCACGGCGGCTTCGTATTCGGCGAGAATGCTTTCGGGTTGGGCATCAGTGCGCGCCACTTGCAGGGACTGGCGGTTCTCCGCGAAAACGAGAGCGGCCTGGCAGCCCAGGCGCACGGCCTCGGCTGCTCGCGAGAACTCGGGAGCGTTGAGCGGGAGCAGCAGGCCTATGGAAGGCCTTGCGACCGGGGGCCTGCTTGCCGGATCGTCGACGGCCGCGCACAATGCCGGACTCAACAACGCCAACAGAGCGAAAGAGAATTGGGCGCGAGGACCGGGAAGCATAGTGGGAGCCCGAGTGGGGCAGGTCAATTATATGTGGTGGCCACGCCCATTGGGAATCTCGAGGACATCAGCCGGCGCGCTCTTGATTCACTCGCTCATGCCGACGCCATCGCGGCGGAGGATACGCGCGTGACGGCGCGCCTGCTCGAGCGCCATCGCATGCAGGGAAAGCTGATAGCGGTGCACGGGCACAATGAACAGCGGGCCGCCGACTGGATCGTCGAGCAGCTCGCCCGAGGCAAGACCGTTGCACTGGTCACGGACGCCGGTACGCCCGCGATCTCCGATCCGGGGGCGACGGTCGTCAAAAAAGCGCGCGCCGCCGGATTCAGGGTGGTCCCGATTCCGGGGCCTAACGCCGCGGTCACCGCCCTTTCGGCATCGGGCATCTCCGAAGGGCCGTTTCTGTTCGCGGGTTTTCTTCCGGCAAGACCAGGCCCGAGGCGCAAGGCGCTCGAGCGCCTTAGCATGTTGCCGTACACGCTCGTGTTCTACGAGGCGCCGCACCGCGTCGTCGAATGCGTCGAGGACATGTCGGCGACGCTGGGCCCCGAGCGCGTCCTCGTGATCGCGCGCGAGCTGACGAAACTCTTCGAGCAGATCCATCGATGCGTCTTAAGCGAAGCGGCGGCCTGGCTCCGCGAGGACCGCGAGCGCGGCGAGTTCGTGCTGATCGCGGAGGGCGCTGCGGCCCCAAGCGAAAACGCGAAGCTCGATTGGGAGCGCGTGCTCACTACGCTCATCGCGGAGCTCCCGCTTGCGCACGCGGTGAAGCTCACTTGCAAGCTCACCGGAGCGAAGAAGAACGCGGTGTACGCGCGCGCCTTGCAACTCGCGCGCGTTGCGAACGCCCGGCGATCCTGATTCCGTGCAATCCCTGACCCTTACCCGGCCGGACGACGCTCACCTGCACCTTCGCGACGGCGCCGCGCTCGCGAGCGTGCTCCCCCACACCACGCGCGTATTTGCGCGCGCCGTCGTCATGCCGAATCTCAGGCCTCCTGTCACGGATACTGGACTCGCAGCGGCCTACCGAGGCCGGATCCTTCGCGCTCTGCCGAGGGGCTCCGATTTCGAGCCCCTCATGACCCTCTATCTGACCGATAACACCAGTGCGGAGGAGATCGCGCGCGCGAAAAAACCTGGCTTCGTATGCGGCGTGAAGTACTACCCGGCGGGCGCGACGACGAATTCAGAGGCTGGTGTCACACGCATCGAGAGCGCCCATCCGGCGCTCGCGGCCATGGAAGAGCACGGGCTGCCCTTGCTCGTTCACGGCGAGGACACGTCTGCGGGCGTGGATGTTTTCGATCGCGAGCGCGTGTTTCTCGAGACGGTCCTCGCCGACATCGCCCACCGCTTCCCGCGGCTTCGCATCGTGGTCGAGCACGTGACTACGCGCGAGGCTGTGGAGTTCGTGCTGGCGGGGGGGCCTCACATTGCCGCCACGATCACCGCGCACCACCTGCTCTACAACCGCAGCGCGATGTTCGCGGGCGGTTTCCGGCCGCACTATTACTGTCTGCCGGTGCTGAAGCGCGAGGAGCACCGCGAGGCGCTGGTGCGCGCGGCGACGAGCGGCAATCCGAAATTCTTCCTCGGCACAGACAGCGCGCCGCATGCCCGCGCCGACAAGGAGACGCCGTGCGGGCACGCGGGGATCTATACGGCACACGCGGCGATCGAGCTCTATGCGGAGGTCTTCGAGCGGGCCGGGGCGCTAGCCAAGCTCGAGGCCTTCGCCAGCTTCCACGCGGCGGATTTCTACCGCCTGCCGCGAAACCGAGGCTCGATCACCTTGCGCAAGGAGACCTGGACCGTGCCCGGCGAGATCCCGTTCGGCGCGGCGACGCTCGTGCCGCTCCGAGCGGGCGAATCCGTCGGATGGCGGCTCACCTGAGGCCAGCGCTCGACGCGCCGATCTTCACGGCGCTCAAGCCTCTGCTCGGACGCCTGCCGCGAGATCGGCTTCCCCGGCACGACGAGCTCAATGCGTTGACTGTCCCCGAGGGGGTGAGCGGCGGCGGCGCACCGATACGGTTCGTGCCGCCCGCGGCCTCCGCCCAATACGAAGTCCGTATCTTCGAGACCGGAGAGGTGCAGACGCGCCCGGACAGCTGGCACGATCTGTTCAACGCGCTCGTGTGGCTCGCGTTTCCGAGAACCAAGGCGGTTCTGAACCGCCACCACTACGAACAGATCAAGTCGCGCGTGGGCGAGCGGCTAAGAGGCACCGTCCGCGACGTGCTGACACTGTTCGACGAAGGCGGGATCGTCGTCGCCGCGGCGGACGCGGAGTTATCGTGTCTATTGCGCGAATTCAGGTGGAAGGAGCTGTTCTGGAAGCGCCGCACGGAAGTACGTCGCTCCATGCGCTTCTACGTGTTTGGCCACGCGATCTACGAAAAAGCGCTCGAACCTTACAAGGGCGTGACGGCAAAGGCCCTGATCCTGGATGCTGCACCGGGTCTGCTCGATGCGCCGATCGAGCGGCAACTCGCGGAGCTGGACGCGCGCGCGGCGGACTATTTCTCCGGGACGCAGGCCCTTGCCTCGACTCGCAACCTGTCGCCGCTGCCGATTCTCGGGATTCCCGGCTGGGAGCCGGCCAACGCCTCCGAGGAATATTACGACGACCCCTCGCAATTCCGGCCCCGCCGCTCGCCCTGAGCGAAGGGAGGGTCGGCTTGCTACGGAAATGCAGGAATGGTGGGCTCGATGCCGTGTGCCATCGCTTCCGGATGGCGACGGCTGACCAGTTCCCGCAGCTCTTCAACTCGCGACGTCGGCACGTCCACCATCAACAAGATCTTGCCTGCGTCGATGTCCTTCTGGAAAGGCTTCAGCCGCGTGTTCGGCACCGACATCGCGACGAGGCTCGCAGCCCAGGCGCCGAAGATCGCGCCGATGACGGTGCCGATCAGCACCGTGACAAGCTGCAGTGTGACTCCTTCCGGCGGAGTCAGATAGATGTAGATGCCGATCAGGAACCCCCCCAGGCCGCCGATCACGAACCCGAGCTCGGCGCCGTGCACGGCGTCCGACTTCTGAAGGGCGTTCGCCTCATGCAGCTCGCCCAGGGACATTCCTCGTCTGGCGAGGAAATGCATGTGCCCATCTTCGACCCGCGCGAGCAGCAGATCGTTGGCCGTCTGGATGGCGCTGCCCAGATCAGGTAACAGGAAGTACATTCTGCGTCTCATGCTCGTTCTCCTCTCCGAAACACGACTCGCCGATGGTTCTTACCTCGCGGCACTCCCGAAGTCAAGCCGCCCGTGTCGCGATGCGGTAAAATCGCAGCCGAAGCTGGCCAGACAGTCGCTGGCAAATGTTTCAGCTGCCAGAGGAAAGTCCGGGCTCCACAGAGCAGGGTGCTGGGTAACGCCCAGGCGCCGCAAGGCGACGAATAGGGCCACAGAGACGAGTCGTGACGAGTGGTTGATAAGACTACGCGTTGCGGGTGAAACGAGGCAACCTCCACCTGGAGCAACATCAAATAGGCGGACGACGACGTGGCTCGCCGAGTCCGCGGGTAGATGGCTCGAGCCTCGGGGCAACCCGGGGCCTAGAGGAATGACTGTCCAAGACAGAACCCGGCTTATCGGCCAGCTTCACTTTTTTTTCGTCAGCGCGCCGAGCGCTGAACCCACTCCGTGATCGCCGCGAGGATCTCGGGTGAATCGCCGAGCGCAGGCGCCACTCGGAACGCGGTCTTCGCGTGGCGCTTGCCGATCCTTTCCACCATCGCCGGCAGCTCGCGTTTAAGGTGCGCGCCTTGCGCGAGGAAAAGCGGCACGATGACCACGGTCTCGGTTCCCTTGCCGGCGAGGCGCGCGGCTGCCTCGTCAAGGGAGGGCGACATGAATTCGAGGAAGGCGAGCTCGACCTGCACCCCGGCCGCGCGCAGCCGGTCGCGGATGCCCTCGAGCGGATACGCCCATTCGGGCTCGCGCGCGCCGTGGGCGAAGAGAATGACAGCGCTCGAAGACATTGAAAGCCGAGCTTAACGGCGGGCGGTTCCGCGGTCAAAGCGGTTTGCTCGCCGGCGCTTGCATATTGCGGCGCATTTTTGGCTTAATGGTTGCCCGATAAACGGTTCTCCAGGGAGGTTTCCATGACGCTATTCAATCGCGCGGGCGCGGTGTCCGCCGGTTTCGCGCTCGTCCTTTGCGCCTGGGTCGTCGGCGCGCAGCCGCTGCCGGTGGCGAAGCCTGAGCAGGTGGGGATGTCGGCGCAGCGCCTGGCGAAGATCGGCGAGGCGCTGAAAAAGGAATCCGCGGACGGGAGCTTCCGCGGCGCGGTGGTCATGGTGGCGAGGAAGGGCAAGCTCGTTTACCAGGACGCGGTCGGCATGCAGACGGCCTCCGCGAAGATGACCCCGGAGGCGATCTTCCGCATCTATTCGATGACCAAGCCCTTGGTGTCGGTGGCGGCGATGATGCTGGTCGAGGACGGCGTCGTCCAGCTAACCGATCCGGTGAGCAAGTACCTGCCGGGCTTCGACAAGCTGCAGGTGAGCGTGCCGAGCAAGGACGCCGCGGGCAACACGACCTACACGCTCGTGCCGCAGGAGCGGCAGATGACGGTGCAGGACCTGCTGCGCCACACCTCGGGCCTCGCGTACGGCGAAATCACGCAGAACGCGCCGGTCAAGGAGGGCCTGGAGCGTATCGGCGTGTACCGCAAGGACATGGACTACGAAGCGCGCAACCTCGCGCCTGCCGAGCAGATCGAGAAGATGGCGACGGTGCCGCTCGCGTTCCACCCCAGCACGACTTGGAACTACAGCCTGTCCGTGGACATGCTGGGCCGCGTGGTGGAGCGCGCCTCGGGCAAGCGCCTTGCGGATTTCCTCGAAGAGCGCCTCTTCAAGCCGCTCAGGATGAAGGACTCGGGCTTCTGGGTGCCGGCGGGCAAGATGCCGCGCCTGGCGGAGTCGCTGGAGAAGGACCGCTTTGCCGGCCGCGCATTCCTGCTGATCGACGTGTCCGCGCCACCGAAGAACGACTCCGGCGGTGCGGGCGCCGTGTCCACCGCGGCGGACTACCTGCGCTTCTGCCAGATGCTGATGAACGGCGGCACGCTGGACGGCGCGCGGGTGCTGAGCCGCACCACCGTGAAGCTGATGACCTCGGATCATCTGGGCAACTTCATCCAGCAGCCGGTGCAGCCGGGTGAGCTGCTGCTCGGCACCAAGGGGTACAGCTTCGGCCTCGGCTTCGCGGTGCGCACGAGCGACGGCGTCGCGGGCGTGCCCGGCGCGGCCGGCGAGTTCATGTGGGCGGGCTACGCCGGCACTTACTTCTGGGTGGACCCGAAGGAGCAGGTGACCGCAGTGCTGATGACGCAGGCGGCGAGCCCGCAGCGCGCGTATTTCCGCAAGCTCGTGAAGCAACTCGTCTACCAGGCGATCACGGACTAGGCGTTCCACGCGGTCGACGACCTCGGGAACGACCTCCCGGAGCGCTGGCTGCGCGGGGCTCGGGAACATCGGCGATAATGCCGCCATGGATGCCCCGCAGCAGCCCGTTTCCCCCCGTCAGCGCCTGCAAGAACTGCTCGCGATACCGGAGGGGCAGCGAACCGAAGCCCAATGGGACGAGCTCAATGAGCTTGAAATCAAGCTCGCTTCGAGCAATCGACAGCAGGCACCGGAGCACGGCGCCCGGGGGAACGCCCCCGCGTCAGTGGGGCGGCCCGGCGGCAACCCGCATGGCAAGAAGCGCGGCGGGTTCGGCGATAAATCCCGGCGCCGGCGCTGAGCCTTCCTCCCAGCCGGCTCCCGTTGGACAGGGAGCCGTTTTCGAACCGAACTGCGATCCATCGGCTGTTTCCATGCAGACCGTCATCTCCGTCACGAACCTCTCCAAAACCTACGCCTCCGGCCTCCGGGCTCTCAAGAACATCAGCCTGGAGATCCGCCGCGGAGAGATCTTCGCGCTGCTCGGGCCCAACGGTGCGGGGAAGACGACGCTGATCGGCATCATCTGCGGGATCGTCAATCCGAGCGAAGGGACGATCCGGGTCGGTGGTCACGACATCATCGGGGACTACCGCGCCGCGCGCTCCATGATCGGCCTCGTGCCGCAGGAGCTGACCACGGATGCCTTCGAATCGGTGTGGAATACCGTATCCTTCAGCCGTGGCCTCTTCGGCAAGGCGGCTGACCCCGCGCACGTCGAAAAGGTGCTCCGGGATCTGTCCTTGTGGACAAGGAAAGACAGCAAGGTCATGACCCTTTCGGGCGGTATGAAGCGCCGCCTGCTGATCGCCAAGGCGCTGTCGCACGAGCCACGGATCCTCTTTCTCGACGAGCCGACTGCGGGCGTCGATGTCGAGCTGAGGCAGGACATGTGGAAGCTGGTGCGCTCGCTCCAGGCGGCCGGGGTGACCATCATCCTCACCACCCATTACATCGACGAGGCCGAGGAGATGGCGGACCGGATCGGTGTGATCAGCAAGGGCGAGATCATCCTGGTGGAGGAAAAAGCGGAGCTGATGCGCAAGCTCGGCAAAAAGCAGTTGACGCTGCACCTGGAGAAGACCTTGGGGCGCATCCCGCCCGGGCTGTCCTCCTACAGCCTCGAGCTCAAGAGCAGCGGAACCGAGTTGATCTATACCTACGATGAGCAGGTCGATCGGGCCGGCGTCACGGCGCTCCTGCAGGACTTGGCCGCAGCCGGAATCCGCTTCAAGGATCTCCAGACGACGCAAAGCTCGCTCGAAGACATCTTCGTCACCTTGGTGAGCGACAGAAAATGAGCGCCATGAACGTCTACGCGATACGCGCGATCTACAAATTCGAGATGTCGCGCACCCGGCGCACTTTGATGCAGAGCATCGTCTCGCCGGTGATCTCGACGGCCTTGTACTTCGTCGTCTTCGGCGCGGCGATCGGCGGGCGCATCCCCGAGGTGGAGGGCGTCAGCTATGGCGCCTTCATCGTGCCGGGGCTGATCATGCTCTCGCTCCTGACTCAGAGCATCTCCAATGCGTCCTTCGGCATCTACTTTCCCAAATTCGTCGGGACCATCTACGAGCTCCTGTCGGCGCCGGTGTCCTATTTCGAGATCGTGGTGAGCTATGTGGGGGCGGCCGCGACCAGGTCGGTCGTCCTCGGCCTCGTCATCCTGGCAACGGCGGCGCTGCTGGTGCCGCTCAAGATCGAGCATCCCTTCTGGATGATCCTCTTCCTCGTGCTGACCTCGGTAACCTTCAGCCTCATCGGCTTCATCATCGGTATCTGGGCGGACGGTTTCGAGAAGCTCCAGGCCATACCGCTCCTCATCATCACGCCGCTCACCTTCCTCGGCGGCAGCTTCTACTCCATCGACATGCTGCCGCCCTTCTGGCGGACGGTCTCGCTCTTCAACCCCGTGGTCTACCTGGTGAGCGGATTCCGCTGGAGCTTCTACGGCCTCGCCGACGTGAGCGTGGGCGTGAGCCTCGCCATGACCGGCGTGTTCCTCGCGGTGTCGCTCGCGGTCGTGGCGTGGATCTTCAGGACCGGTTACCGGCTGAAGAACTGAAATCGTCGACCCCCTTGACAAACGGTGGCGTCTTATTTAACCTTTAGGTTAAATACACGAACGGCTCAATTGACGATTCCATTGAACATGTCGCCCGATCGCCTCAGCGCCACCTTTGCCGCCCTCGCCGATCCCACACGCCGCGCGATCCTCGCGCGCCTCGCCTCCAGCGAGACATCGGTGACCGACCTGGCCGAGCCCTTCGATATCAGCCTCCCCGCCGTTTCGAAACATCTCAAGGTGCTGGAGCGCGCGGGCCTGATCGAGCGCGGCCGCGAGGCGCAGTGGCGGCCCTGCCGGCTCAAGGCGACTCCGCTGAAGGACATCGCCCAATGGGTCGAGTACTACCGCCGCCACTGGGAGGAGAGCTTCGACAGGCTGGAGGGCTACCTCAAGGAACTGCAGCGCAAGAACAAGTCGCAGGAAATTCAACGCAAGGAGAAACGAGATGCCCGCAAAACTTAACGTCGTGACGAAAGCCGAGCCGCTCGTCGTGGAGCGCACGTTCGACGCCCCGGTTTCCCTGGTCTGGAAGGCGCTCACCGACAAGGAGGACATCAAGCAATGGTCCTTCGACATCCCGGAGTTCGCGCCGGAAGTCGGCTTCGAATTCCAGTTCTACGGCGGAGACGAAAGCGCCAAGTATCTCCACCGCTGCAGGATCACGGAGGCGATTCCCAACAAGAGACTCGCCTACACTTGGCGGTACGAAGGGTACGCAGGCGACTCGCTGGTGACCTTCGAGCTCTTCGCCGAAGGGAGCAAGGCGAGACTCAGGCTGACGCACGAAGGCCTCGAGACTTTCCCGAAGCTGCCTGCGTTCGCAAAGACGAATTTCGCGGCGGGCTGGACCGAAATCGTAGGCACTTCGCTCAAGAATTTCGTCGAAGGCAGGCACGCGGGGGAGATGATCCTCGCGCGCGTCTTCGACGCGCCGCGCGAGCTCATGTGGAAGCTGTGGACAGAGCGGGAGCACATCGGCAAATGGTGGGGCCCGAAAGGCTTCACGTTGCCCGGCTGCGAGATGGACTTCCGCCCAGGCGGCACGTACCGCTTCGTGATGCGCGGGCCCGACGGCCTGGACAATCCGTTCCACGGCGTTTACCGCGAGATCGTCCGTAAAGAGCGCATCGTCTTCACCGCGATCCTGGACCAGCTCCCCGGCCACGAGCTCGTCACCACCGTGACGTTCGCCGACGAGGGCGGCAAGACGAAGCTGACCGTGCGGCAGACTACGCCGCCGGGCGAGGCCGGCCGCGGCCAGAACCAGGGCTGGAGCGAAACCCTAGCGCGCCTCGCCGACTTGGCCGCCGAGGAGACGAAGCATGGCCGCAGAAAGTAAGAGCGCCGCGCTGGTCGGCGACCGCGAGATCCGCGGGACACGCGTCTTCGACGCGCCGCGTGAGCTCGTGTGGAAAGCGTGGACCGAGCCGGAGCACATCGGGGAATGGTGGGGCCCGAAGGGCTTCACCACCACGACCCACAAGATGGAAGTGAAACCGGGCGGAGTATGGCGGTTCGTGATGCACGGGCCCGACGGGCGCGACTACCAGAACAAGATCACCTTCATCGAGGTCGTGAAACCCGAGCGGCTGGTGTACAAGCACGGCGGAACCGGGGAGAAGGAAGACCGCGAACTCGAGCCCGTGAATTTCCACGTGACCGTGACTTTCGCGGAGGAGGGCGGCAAGACGCGCCTCGATATGCGCTCGGTGTTCCCGTCCGCAAAGGCGCGCGACTACGTGGTCAAGAACTACGGGGCTGTAGAGGGGATGCACCAGACCCTGGCACGCCTCGAAGAGTACCTTGCAAAGGAGGTGTCGTCGTGAGCACGGACCGCAGGATGTTCCTGAAAACCGCGGCGGCATCGGCGGCCTTGGCCTTGCCCGCCGTCGTGATCGCGCAGTCGCCACAGGCCGGGGCGAGACCGCCCTCAGGCAAGGGCGGATTGTCCAAGGCGCGCCTCGCCCGCATACGCGAGGCCATGCTCCGCCACGTCGAGAGCGGCCGGATGCCGGGCCTCGTCACGCTCGTCAGCCGTCGCGGCGAAACGCACGTCGATGCGATCGGCGTAAACGCCTTCGGCGGCAGGGATCCGATGCGGCGCGACACGATTTTCCGCATCGCCTCGATCACCAAGCCGATCACGGCGGCGGCTGCGATGATCCTGGTCGAGGAAGCGAAGCTGCGCCTCGATGATCCGGTCGACCCGCTGCTGCCCGAGCTCGCGAATCGCAAGGTTCTCAGGCGCATCGACAGCCCACTCGACGATACAGTACCGGCGAAGCGCGCGATCACGCTGCGCGACCTTCTCACCTTCCGCCTCGGCATCGGCGCGGTGATGGTTTTTCCCGAGAAGCATCCGATCCAGAAGGCGATGTCCGATGCGGGCGTCTCGCCCTCGGCGAACCTGCCTTCGCATGCGCCCGACGAATTGATGAAGCGATGGGGCAGCCTGCCGCTCGCGCACCAGCCGGGCGAGAAATGGATGTACAACAGCGGCTCCGACATCCTGGGCATCCTGATTTCGCGCGCGACAGGCGAAACGCTGGAGACCTTCCTGCGCGAGCGCATCTTCGCGCCACTCGGCATGAAGGACACCGCGTTCAGCGTCCCCGGGGCGAAGCTCGACCGCCTCGCGACCGCCTACCAGACCGATTTCGCGACCGGCAAGACCGTGCTCTTCGACGAGGCGCGTGGCGGCCGCTTTGCGCGGCCTCCCGCCTTCGAGTCGGGCGCAGGCGGGCTCGTCTCGACGGTCGATGACTTCCTCGCGTTCGGCAGGATGATGCTCGCGAAAGGCCGGCACGGACGCGAGCGCATCCTCTCGCGGCCGTCGGTCGAGCTGATGACGGCCGACAACATGAGCGCGGAACAAAAAGCGGCGTCCGATTTCTTTCCCGGTTTCTGGGACAATCGCGGCTGGGGCTTCGGCATGGCGGTCGTCACTCGGCGCGACGACCTGGCGCGATCCGTCGGAACCTACGGCTGGGACGGCGGCTACGGCACGTCCTGGTACGCCGACCCCAGGGAGGACATGACCGGCATCCTCATGACCCAGCGCGTCTGGGATTCGCCGGTCGCCCCCGCGGTCAATCGCGATTTCTGGACCACCGCCTACCAGGCGATCGACGACTAGCAAAAGTTCGTTCAACCTGTCGATTTCGCGAAGTCTCGTTCGTCGTACAGTCAGAGCGAGGTTTTCATCCGATCGAAAACCGTCCGGAGACCCCGCTCCCAACCCAACGGAGAACACGATGCGATTCATGATCATAGTCAAAGCCAGCAAGGACTCTGAAGCCGGGGTGATGCCCGACGAGAAGCTCCTCGCCGCGATGGGGAAGTTCAACGAGGAGCTGGTGAAGGCCGGCGTGATGCTCGCGGGCGAAGGGCTGCACCCGAGCTCGAAGGGCGCGCGCGTCCGGTTCTCGGGTGCGAAGCGCACCGTCATCGACGGGCCCTTCGCCGAGACCAAGGAGCTGGTCGCCGGCTTCTGGATCTGGCAGGTGAAGTCGAAGGAGGAGGCGATCGAATGGGTCAAGCGCTGCCCCAATCCGATGCGGGAGGATTCCGAGATCGAGATTCGCCAGGTGTTCGAGGCGGAGGACTTCGGCGCCGAGTTCACGCCCGAGCTGAGGGAGCAGGAGGAGCGCCTGCGCGCGCAGATCGCCGCAAAGAAGAAAAGGTAGCGGGTGGCGCCGGACCCGGGGCGTGTCGATTTCACTGGGCCTCGTTCGTCGTACGGGTAGAGCGAGGCTTTCGTCCGGCCGGAACCGTCCGGGGGCCCGCCCAACAACGGAGAACACGATGCGATTCATGATCATAGTCAAGGCCACGAAAGACACCGAATCGGGCGTGATGCCGCCCGAGAAGCTCATTTCGGAGATGCAGAAGTACCACGAGGACCTGCAGAAAGCGGGGGTCCTGCTCGATGCCTCCGGCTTGAAGCCGAGCTCCAAGGGCTGGCGCGTCAAGTACTCGGGCGCGAAGCGCATCGTGATCGACGGGCCCTTCGCCGAAGCGAAGGAGATCATCGCCGGCTACACCATCATCCAGGTGAAGTCGCGGGAAGAGGCGATGGAATGGGCGAGGCGCTTTCCCAATCCTTCCATCGACGGAAGAGAGGCCGAAATCGAGGTCCGGCAGTTCTTCGAGCTGGAAGACTTCGCTCCGGGCGAGGCGATCGAGCGCTTTCGCGAGATGGAAATCGGGAAGAAGAAGTAATCGCGAGCTGCGAAGGAAAGGAGAAATACTTTGACCGCCATGTTCGACAGCAGCCGCAAGCGCTGGCTCGCGCTGATCGTTCTCTGCCTCGGCGACCTGATGATCGTCCTCGACACGACGATCGTGAACGTCGCCCTGCCGTCGATCCGCGAAGACCTCGCCTTCACCGAGACTTCGCTCGTGTGGGTGGTGAACGCGTACATGCTCACCTATGGCGGGTTTCTGCTGCTCGGCGGGCGCCTCGGCGACCTCTACGGGCAACGCCGGCTTTTCCTGCTCGGCACCACGCTCTTCACCCTGGCGTCGCTGGCGTGCGGGCTGGCGGGCTCGCAGGGCCTGCTCGTGGTGGCGAGAGCGGTCCAGGGGCTGGGAGGCGCCGTCGTCTCGGCGATCGCGCTCTCCCTCATCATGAATCTCTTCACCGAGCCCGTCGAACGCGCGAAGGCGATGGGCATCTACGGCTTCGTCATGGCAGGGGGCGGATCGGTCGGCGCGCTGCTCGGCGGCCTGTTGACGGACGCGCTCAGCTGGCACTGGGTCTTCCTCGTCAACATCCCGATCGGCGTCGCCGTCTATGCGCTCACCGTGATTCTGCTCCGGGAAAGCCGCGCGCCGGCCGGAACCGCGCGCCTCGACGTCGGCGGCGCGGTGACGGTGACGGCATCTCTGCTGCTCGCGGTCTATGCGGTCGTAAACGGCAACGAGGCCGGCTGGACTTCCGCGCAGACGCTGACGCTTCTCGGCGCCTCAGGGGGGCTGCTTGCCCTGTTCCTCGCGCTTGAAACGTGGGTCCGCGACCCGCTGATGCCGCTGCGCCTGTTTCGGCTGCGAAGCGTCGCGACGGCGAACGTCGTCGGCATTCTCTGGTCCGCGGCGATGTTCGCGTGGTTCTTCGTCTCGGCGCTCTACCTCCAGCTCGTGCTCGGCTACAGCGCGATGCAGGT
>Ga0066699_10000243_pt1 | contig 14082 bp, 13 predicted proteins | sample GraSoiAngelo_148_FD_66455 | JGI IMG/M metagenome (GOLD analysis project Ga0066699, IMG submission 66455) | Grasslands soil microbial communities from the Angelo Coastal Reserve, California, USA - 14_1009_09_20cm | ecosystem: Environmental > Terrestrial > Soil > Grasslands | place: USA... | reverse complement strand
CCCCCGATGTGGTCCTCGTGGCCGTGGGTCAGGATGATGCCGAGCACCTCGCGGCCCCCCTCGAGCAGGTACGAGATGTCAGGGAGGACGAGGTCGATGCCCAGCATGTCCTCCTGCGGGAACATGAGCCCTGAGTCGACCACCAGGACCTTGCCCTCCCACTCCAGCGCCCACATGTTGATGCCGACCTCGCCGAGGCCGCCGAGCGGGAGATATCGAAGACGGGAAGTCACAAGAGCCGGAGCTGTTCCGATTCCTGTTTGGGGGCCGCGACCACAACCGGGGAAGGCGGTGGCGCGAGCAGCTGGTCGAGAAATCGCTTCACCTGGTCGAAGTCGTGCTCGAGGTCGGCCACGAGCGAGCCGTTGTGCAGCGCCGCGGCCGGGTGATAAAGCGGCACGTAGGCGACCTCACCACGCCTGATGAGGCTGCCATGGATGCGCGAGATCGAGCCCTGTCCGGGCATCAGCCGCTCGAGTGCGTGGCGGCCGAGGATGAGCACCACCTTTGGCTTCACGAGGTCCAGCTGCTGCTGGAGGTATGGGGAGCAGGCCTCAGCCTCGTTGGGCATCGGGTCGCGGTTCATCGGCGGGCGGCACTTGAGCACATTTGTGATGTAGACGTCGGCCCGGCTGAGCCCGATGCGATTGAGCAGCGTGTCGAGCAGCTTTCCGGCAGCGCCGACGAACGGCTCGCCCTGGCGGTCCTCGTTGAACCCGGGAGCTTCGCCGACGATGAGGATGTTGCTTGGGCACGGACCGACACCCGGCACGGCCTGGGTGCGGGTGGCGTGCAGGCCGCACTTCTTGCACGAGCGGATGGTTTCGTGGAGCTCGAGCAGCTCCGTGGGAACGCTAAGCGACTTTGACTCCGGGCTTGGCGAAGGTGATGTACTCGCCGGCTTCGCGAATGGTCTTCAGCACGGACTTCAATTGATCGTCGGTGAGCGGAACCAAGGGAAGCCGGAACGGTCCGGCGTTGAAGCCCATCGCGTTCAAAGCTGACTTGATCGGCACCGGGTTGGCAGCGGTCGTCATCAGCGTCTTGATCACAGGCAAGAGCCCGTAATGGATTTCGCGCGCCACATCGTTGTCGCCCTTGCGCGCAGCCTCGATCAACCGCGCCATCGAACGACCCGCGATGTGCGAGACGACGCAGATGACGCCGTAACCGCCAATCGCCATCACCGGCAGCGTCCAGCTGTCGTCGCCGCTCCACACCCGGAACCGCTCCGGCTTGCCGGCACAGACGAGGCCGATCTGGTCGAGGTCTCCACTCGCTTCTTTGACGCCGATGATTCCGGGCAGCTCGGCGCACCGCAGGGTGGTGGCGGCGGTCATGTTGACGGCCGTGCGCCCCTGGATGTTGTACATGATCGTCGGGCCGACCTCGGAGATCGCCTTGAAGTGCTGGTACATGCCGTCCTGCGGCGGCTTGTTGTAGTAGGGCACCACCGCGAGCAGGGCATCCGCCCCGGCCTTCATCGCGAGCTCCGACAGCTCCACCGAGTGATGCGTGTCGTTGCTGCCGGTGCCGACGACGACGCTCTGGCCCGGGATCGCGCTCTTCACGGTCCTCAGCAGCTCGATCTTCTCCGCATCGCTCAGGCTGGGCGACTCACCTGTCGTGCCCGACACGACGACGCCGTCCGAGCCGTCGTTGACGAGCATTGCGGCGAGCTTCTCTGCCCCGTCGTAGTCAACCGCCCCGTCGGCCTTGAACGGCGTGATCATGGCGGTCAGCAGGCGTCCGATCTCTCTTGTCACTTTCCTATAACTCCCATCTCGATGGCTTGTTCGGCGATCTGCACCGCGTTCAGCGCGGCACCCTTGCGCAGGTTGTCGGACACGATCCACAGGACCAGGCCATGTCGCGTCGATGCGTCGTCCCGAATCCGGCCGACGAAGACCTCGTCTTTACCGGCGACCCCGTGCGGTGTTGGATAGAGCCTGGCGTGCGGATCGTCCTCGACCACGACCCCGGGCGATTTCGCGAGCAGCTCGCGAACCTCGTCCGCGCTGATGGCTTCCGCCGTCTCGACGAACACCGACTCGCCATGCCCGACCGGCACCGGGACGCGGACGCAAGTCGCGGTGATCCGCAAGTCGGGTTCATGAAGGATCTTGCGGGTCTCGTTGACGATCTTCACTTCCTCTTCGTTGTAGCCGCCAGGTTCGGGGCGCCAGCCGCCCGGCACGACGTTGTATGCCAGCTGGTAGGGGTAGACGACGACTGGGGGCTCCTCGCCCTGGGCGATCGCTTTGGTCTGCTCTTCGAGCTCGTCCACCAGCGGGCGGCCTGCGCCAGACGCGGATTGATATGTCGAGACAAGCACTCTTGCGAGGCCGGCCTTCTTCTTCAGCGGGTTGAGGATCACGGTCAGCGGGATCGCGCAGCAGTTGGGATTGGCGATGATGCCTTCGTTGTCGCGGATATCGTCGCCGTTCACCTCGGGGACGACCAGCGGCACGTTCTGCTTCATGCGCCAGGCCGAGCTGTTGTCGATCACCAGCGCGCCCGATTCCGCCGCCACCGGTCCGTACATGAGCGCGATGTCTCCGCTCGCGGCGAACAGCGCGATGTCGATGCCTTTGAATGCCGACTCGTTGAGCTCTTCGACCTTGATCGAGCTGCCGTTGTACTGCACAGTCAGGCCCTTCGATCGCTCTGAAGCCAGCGCGACGACGCGATCTCCAGGAAATTCCCGCTGAGAGAGGACGCGCAGCAACTCGTTGCCGACCATGCCGGTCGCGCCGACGACAGCAACGTTTAGTCGCTTGGAGGTGGGCACGGCGCCAGTTTACTTCGATCCGGGCTGCAGCGGATATTGCCCTGGCTGCGCTTGATACTGCGCGGGATTTCCATACTGCGCCGCTCGCTCCTGTTGCCTCTGCCGCACCGCAGCGACGAAGTTGGGATGGACCCGTTGCAGCTCGATCAGAGGCTCGTAATACCCGCGCTGCTGCTCGAGCACCTTACCCGTCGGACCGTAGAACCTACGGCCGACGACCACTCCGATGAGACCGATGAAAAAAGACGCAAAGCCGAGGAGGACCAGCAGCAGTGTAATCGTCGAGCGGACCGGATCCGAATTCGGGGGCGCGACAAAGGCGGCCACGACCCAAAACAGCACGGCCAGCGGAAGGAGGCCTACAAAAATCCAAGTGAACATCGAGAGCTTCTTGGCGCTGTCCCGGGTCAGTGGCAGGTAGCCTGTCGCCCGGCGCGAGAGAGCGAGTATGGCGATGACGCCAAGCAGGAAGGCCCACGGCGGGGCGGTCGCGAACTTGAACTTCCGCCATGTCTCGGCGGGCTGCCCGGTCATGGCGCAGATGGGCGGGAAATCGTTGGCCACCAGCTGCGACTGCCAGATGGTCACCCGGTCGGGCGGACTAATCAACGTGCAACCCGAGGAGCTCGTCGAGGCCGCGATAGAAGCGCGGCTCGCTTGTGACCTTGCGGATCGCCAGCAGGAGGCCTGGAATGTACGCCTCGCGGCTCGTGGTCCGATGCGAGATGGTGAGGGTCTGACCGGGCAGTCCGAAGATGACCTCCTGGTCGGCGACCAGGCCCGGCAGGCGAATGCTGTGCACAGCCACGCCGCCCTCTTCCCCACCTCGGGTGCCCGCCAGCGTTTCCTTCTCCGCCGTCTTGTGCGAGAACGGCTTGTCCTTGCGCCGGGCAGCAAGCCGCCGCGCGGTCGACAGGGCAGTCCCGGACGGAGCATCGAGCTTGGCGGCGTGATGCATCTCGATCACCTCGACCGCGTCGAAATGCGGCGCCGCGATGTCCGCGAGATGCATCATCAGCACCGCTCCGATCGCGAAGTTCGGCGCCACGATGCCGCCGACATGCTTGGCCTTGCATGCGGTCTCGAGCTTGTCTACGTCGGTGCTCGACAACCCGGTGGTGCCGACAACCGGCGCGGCTCCGGCCGCCACCGCCGCCAGTGCGTTGTGCACTGCCTCGGCCGGCCGGGTGAAATCGACGAGTGCGGCCGGCCGCTTTTCGTGCAGGAACGCGGCGAGGTCGTCGCCGCGGCCAATCCCTCCGACGTAGTCGATGCCGGCTTCGGACTGAAACGCCGTAACGAGGACCGAGCCGACCTTGCCGCGGTGACCTGCGACCGCGACTCGTATCGGCTCGGTCATTTAGTTAGTTAGTCGCGACGCGGGCCCCGGCCCCGGCCGCCGCCGCCGTTTCGACCGCCCCTGTCCCGGCCGCCAAAGCCACCTTCGCGCGGTGGGGGCGGCGGCGAAGCGAGCGCGACCGCCATGGCTTCCTGGCTGATCTTCTCCTCGATCGGGAGACCTTTTGCGGTCAGCTCTTCGATCGCGGCCTGGCGGCTCAAATTGAGCCTGCCCTGGCTGTCGATCTCGACCGCCTTGACCACGATCTCGTCGCCGATGTTGCACACCTCTTCGACACGTTCGACTCGATGGTCGGTGAGCTTGGAGATGTGGACCAGGCCATCCTGGTTGGGCAGCACCTCGACGAACGCGCCGAACGGCATGATGCGGACGACCTTGCCCTTGTAGATCTTGCCGACCTCCACCTCGTCGGTCAGGCCCTTGATCCAGTCGATCGCCCTTCGGCCGCCTTCCTGGTCGACCGCGGCGATGAAGACCCGGCCGTCGTCCTCGACGTCGATCTGCGCTCCGGTCTCCTCTGTGATCTTGCGAATCATCTTGCCTCCGGGGCCGATGATGTCGCGGATCTTGTCGGGGTTGATGAGGATCGTGGTTATCCGAGGGGCGTAGTCGCTCATCTCGGTGCGCGGGCGAGGCAGCACTGCAAGCATCTTGTCCAGGACGAAAAGTCGCGCCTCGCGAGCCTGCTCGAGCGCCTGGGCCATGATCTCGTGGGTCAGGCCCTTGATCTTGATGTCCATCTGCAGGGCGGTGATTCCGTCCTTCGTGCCGGCAACCTTGAAGTCCATGTCGCCGAGGGCGTCCTCGACTCCCTGGATATCGGTGAGCACCGCGAACTTGCCTTCGCGCGTCACAAGACCCATCGCAATGCCCGCGACAGGTGACTTGATCGGCACGCCCGCGTCCATGAGGGCCAGCGTCGAGCCGCAGACCGACGCCATCGACGTCGATCCGTTCGAGCTCAAGATCTCGGAGACGAGCCGGATCGTGTAGGGCCAATCCTCCACCGGCGGAACGACCGCCAGCAAAGCACGCTCCGCGAGCGCCCCGTGTCCGATCTCGCGCCGGCCCGGGCCGCGCTGCGGTCGCGCCTCGCCCACGGAGTAGGGCGGGAAGTTGTAGTGGTGCATGAACCGCTTGAACTCCTCAGCCGTTAGTCCGTCGAGCTTCTGCTGGTCGGACATCGAGCCGAGGGTGGCGATCGTCAGCGCCTGGGTCTGGCCTCGGGTGAAGAGTCCCGAGCCGTGCGTACGGGGCAGGACCCCAACCTCGACCGTGATCGGGCGGACGTCCTTCAGGCCGCGGCCGTCGATTCGGACTCCCTCTTCGACGATGCGCTGCCGGACGCGGTCCTTGAGGGCCTTGTCGTAGAGCTTGCCGAGGATGTCGATGTGCTCGGGGAAGCGCTCGCCGAGCTCGACGACAGTCTTCGTGCGAAGGTCGTCGAGGGCGCTCTCTCGCGCCGCCTTGTCCGGGCTGTAAAGCACCTGGTCGAGGCGCAGGGCGAGGTACTCGCCCACGATCTCGAGCATCTGCTCCGGGTACGTGTTCGGTATCCACTCGCGCTTCTCGAGACCAACCTGTTCCTGCAGCGCGAGCTGCGCGGCGCAGAGCTGCTTGATCGCCTCATGTGCGGCGGTCAGCGCGTCGAGCACGACCTGCTCGCTCACGCCCTTGGCGCCGGCTTCGACCATCAGGAGCGCGTCCGCGGTGCCTGCGACCACGAGATCGAGCTCGGAGTCGCCCATCTGCGACATCGGCGGGTTGACGACGACCTCCCCACCGATATAGCCCATGCGTACCGCGGCGACAGGACCCTGGAACGGGATGTCTGAGATCGTGAGCGCGGTAGACGCGCCGTTGATGCTCAGGATCGTCGGATCGTTCTCCTGGTCGACCGACAGCACGGTCGAGATCACCTGTACATCGAGCCGAAATCCCTCGGGGAACAACGGCCGGAGCGGACGGTCGGTCAGGCGCGAGGCGAGGATCGCCGTTTCACTCGGCCTGCCCTCGCGGCGCATGAACGCGCCGGGGATCTTGCCCGCCGCGTAAAGCTTCTCTTCGTAATCGCACGTGAGCGGGAAGAAGTCGATCCCCTCGCGTGGCTCTTTGGACATCACGGCCGTGCTGAGCACCACCGTGTCGCCCTGGCGGATGATCACCGCCCCGTTGGCCTGTTCCGCCACGCGACCGGTCTCGAGAGAGATCCGCCGCCCGGCGACGTCTACGTTTTTCGTGACTACTGCCACGCCAATACCTCCATGAATGTGGGAGGAACCCGGCGGTGCGTCTTGTTGGGTCAGGACCTAGCGGCTGTCGCTTAGGCACTTCGCCTGAGAGAGAGCTTCTAAGAGCTGACCCGCGCTACCGGCGTGGGTCCTCCCGATTTACTTAATCTGCGCCCTGCGCGCGCCCGGCGAAAACGGCTATCTCCTGATCCCGAGCTTGGCGACGAGGGCGCGGTAGCGCTCGACGTCGGTATCCCTCAGGTAGTTGAGCAGACGCCGTTGCTTGCCGACCAGGAGGAGAAGGCCACGGCGCGAGTGGTGGTCTTTGGCGTGCGTCTTCAGGTGCTCGGTGAGCTCCCGGATCCTTGCGGTATGAAGCGCGATCTGGACTTCAGGTGAACCTGTGTCCTTGTCTGCGCGCCTGTGCTCCGCGATCAGCTTGCCCTTGACTTCGTTCTCGACTGCCAAACTGGCTGGAAAGTATACGAGGGCCCCTGCCTGGGGCGTTTTCGACGCCAACACGCCGGTTAGTCCGGACTATCCGGGGGTAGGCCCGACGATAAGCCCGGTCAGTCCGGACTATCCGACGTGTTCTACGGAGCCGTCCGAACGCGGATCGGCCCCCGCTCGCCAAGCCCGAGGGCCATCGATCACCAGCGCGTGCGCGTGTCCGAAAGAGGGGTGCTGGGCCGGCATCAACCGCACGTTGCGGTCGGAACGCGAGAGCTGCGCGGCGTTCGGGTAGTCGGCTTCCACGGCAAGCGTGATGCCGTCCGGCAGGATGGCCATCCGCGGCTTCGCCACGGCCGCGGCCGGCTCGAGGCCGTGATCCACCAGGTTCATCACGAGCTGCGCCTGCAGCTGCGGCTGGAGGTCCGCGCCCATGGACCCGAAGGCAGCCCACGGCCGCCCGTCGCGAGCCGCCATCGCCGGGATGAGGGTGTGCATGGTGCGCTTTCTCGGCTCGAGCCTGTTGACGTGTTTGTCGTCCAGGCTGAAGTACGCGCCTCTGTTCTGGAGGAGCATCCCCGTGCCCTCGGCCACGACGCCCGAGCCGAAGTCGTAGGCCACGCTCTGGATCAGAGACACGATATTTCCGTGCTCGTCCGCGGCGCACAGGTAGACGGTGTCGCCGCCCTCGTGCGCCGATGGCGTGCCGGCTGCGAGGTGGTCGGGATTCAAGAACGGTTCGGGCGGGGCCGGAGAGAAATCCGGGTCTGTGATGTAGCGGTTCCGCAGGGCATAGGCTGCATCGCGCGCGGCACCGAAGTCCATGCCCGCTTGCAGCCGCACCAGCATGGCGGCGGCGGCGAGACCCTGCGTCGGAGCGGGCAGCTCGTAGACGACCAGGTCCCGATACGGAAACGCGATGGGATCGACCCAGTGCGAGCGGTGCGTCGCCAGGTCCTGCTTCGTCACAAAGCCATCTCGACGCTGTATGGCGGACACGATTGACGCCGCGATCTCGCCTCGGTAGAAGCCGTTGATCCCGCTGTGCCCGATCTCATTAAGGACCGACGTGAGGTCGGGATTGCGAAGCACCATCCCGGCTTCCATGGGCGGATACAGCGCGAAAGTGCTCGGCTCGCGGCCGAGCCACCCAGCGGCGGACTGCAGGGCGCGCGACAGCTGAGGCGTGATGATGTAGCCATCCTGGGCCAAGCCGGCGGCGGCTTCGAGCACGGCCCCGAATCCGAAGCTGCCAAAGCGCTCGAGCAGCCTCCCCCACGCCTCGACGGTGCCGGGCACGGTGATGCTGAGCGGACCTCGCGCGGGCATCGATTCGTGTCCGCGCGAACGAACCGCAGCGATGGTGGCGAGCTCACCCGACCGTCCCGCGCCGATCAGCCCGACGGGCGACGCCTCTCCCGCGGCCCAGACGATGGCCATCAGGTCACCCCCCACCGACGTCATGTGCGGGTAGACCACGCACAGCACTGCATCGGCCGCCACCGCGGCGTCGATCGCGTTTCCGCCGTCCCGCAGGACCTGGGCCCCTACCTCCGACGCGAGGTGATGAGGGGTCGCTATGACCCCCTTTGTCATCGAGGCGTTATGAATTCGATCGCGCTGGGCTGGATCTCGAAGAGGGCCGGCAGGAAGCCGACGTCCTCACCATCCAGGTCGATGCGCACCGTCTCCGGGGACGTGACCGAAATGCGTTTCCCGTACATGAGCTCAATTTTCGGGTTGCCGTTGTCCAGGTGCTTGCCGTTGAGGAAGTCGTTGATGCCGCGCATGGTTTCGACCTTGCCCGCATCCTTGACGACGATCACGTCAAACACGCCGTCGGTCGGGGAGGCCGAGGGAGCCATCTGCATCCCGCCCCCGAAGAACTGACAGTTGGCAACGACAACCTGCTGCGCCTTGGCCAGCTCGTGCGTCGTGCCGTCGATGACCATCGTCATCGGCTTGTTCTTGTACGTCAACAAGGCCAGGCCGCTCCCGACCTTGTAAGTCAACGAGCCCAGCCGCTTGCTGCCTCGATTGACTCGATGGACAACATCGCCTCCGAGCCCCGCGTCAGCGATGTTGATGAAGTGGCGCACGGCGGTTGCGCCGTCGGACGTCTGGTAGGTGACGCAGCCGGCGTCAAGCCGCCTGACCATGCCGCTGCGAAGGACATCGATCGCCTGCTTCGGATCTATCGGTATACGCAGCGTGCGCCGAAAGTCTCCCCCGGTTCCCAACGGAACCATTGCGAGCTTGCTCGTGGTCGGGATCGGGGCACCGTTGCGGAAGAAGCCGTTGAGGACTTCATTGAGGGTCCCGTCGCCACCGACCGCGACCACGACGGGGCGTGATTCGCGCACGGCTTGCTGCGTGATCTCGGTGGCCTCGAGCGGCCGGGTCGTGAAGGCGACCTCGTAAGGCAGGCCGCTCGACGGAAGCCATGTCTCGACGCCCGCCCATTCGCGCCCAGCCTTGCCGCCGCCCGATGACGGGTTGACGACAAATAGGATCGCCGCGCCGGGCCGCGCGCCTATCGCGAGCCTCCGACCGCGCGCGGATTCATGATCCCCTCAGGGTCCATTCCTTCCTTCACCGCTCTCCAGACTCTCATCCATCCTCCCAGCTCATCGGCGACCCATCGCGCTCTCGCCTGGCCGACACCATGGTGGTGGCTGATGGTCGCGCCAAGCTCGAGCGCCGCCGCCATCGCTCCGTCCCAGGCGCGACCATACGCCGCACGCGCCTCCGCCTCGTCGTCGCCAGAGCCGCCGAACGTGAAGTACGCACAGCAGCCCTGCTCATAGGCATGACTGAAATGGCATAACGCGAGGCCGCCCACAGCTATTGCGGGCTTGACCCTGGCGTGAAGCTCGGCGAGCACCGTCCAGGAAGCCGCGAGCTCGATCGTGTCGAGGTAGGCGCCAGGTGGTGCGAGAAAGGACCTGAGCCGATCGGCGGAGAGGTCGAAACGATGCCGCTGCCATCGCTGCCACGGCTCCTCTCCCAGCCCGCGCGCATCGCCGGCGAATCGTTCGACCGCTGCGGATTCCGTCTCCGCCACCTCACGTATACCCGCCGTCGCGATGACGAGCATGCACTCGCCTTCCCGCACGTCGTAGCCGCTGAACAACGTGTCCTCCACGTCATAAAGGCGCATCACCAAAGGACGCAGGCCGGCCTGCATCACCAACCGCATGAAGTGAAGACCCGTATCGAGGTCGCGAAACGCGTAGCCGCGGCCCACGGTTGCTTCAGGCAGTCGGTGGATTCGAAGCACGGCGCCGATGACCACGCCCAGCGCGCCTTCCGCGCCCAGGAAAATCTGGTGCAGCGCGGGACCAGCGGCGGACCTCGGGCCCGGCCGCGGTGCGGCAAACGTCCCATCAGCGAGGACCACCGCAAGACCGAGCACCATGTCTTCGATGCTTCCGTACCGACTCGATTCCTGACCCGACGATCGCGTCGCGATGAGTCCGCCAAGTGTCGTCCCGGGCAGCGAGCTCGGGTAGTGGCCGAGGGTGAGACCGCGCGCGTTGAGCTGCTGCTCCAGTGCATAGCCGTTGACACCCGCCTCGCACTTGCAGATGAGGTTTGTTTCGTCGATCTCGAGCACGCGATCGAGCGCCCCCATGTCCATCACGACCTCGCCGGCGGCGGGCGCGAGGGCGCCGCAGACGCCACTTCCTCCGCCCATCGGCGTGACGGCGACCCTCTTCGAGGTCGCCCAGCGCAGCACGTCCGCGACCTGGTCCCGGCCAGTCGGCCGGACGACAAGCACGAGCGGTGGCCTGTTGCCGGCGCGCTCCTCCATGATCCCGAGCGGCCACAGGTCGCGGACGGGGCGTTCATCGACCGCAGCGGCGCCGACGATCTTCTCGAGCTCGGCCCTGCTCCCCATCTACGCGGAGCTGGCGCGAAGCGCCTGGGCGGCGGCGTTCTGGCGCGCGGCGAAGCGGCCGGCGAGCCAGCCGGTGAGGATCGGGACCCCGAAGCCGCACGGCCCGGCGTAGTCGTAACCGCCGAGCATCGCGCCGGCGGCATACAGGTTCGCGTAGGGCACAGTGCCGTCCTCGTTCAGCGGGTGCAGATGCTTGTCAGTCATCACACCGAGTCTCATCTCCTCACCTGGATCGAGGTACTTGAGGTGATGCATGCGAGTGGCCGCCCTCGAGGCGGGAGCTCCGTCGTGAAATACGCCCAATCCCAAGAGAGGCTCTCTCGTGATCCTCCCCGCCCGGAGGCCGCCACCAATGTGGCGTCCAGTCGCGAGCACGAAAGCGTCGGCGTGGAAGGTTCGGGCCGCGGTTCGAGCACCGGTGACGCGTCCACCCGCCGTCTCGAATGAACTTACCTCGGCCTTGACAGCACCCAGCGAGATCGCCTGCTGCAGGCGCCAACCATGTGGCGATGGCGGCGAGGCGAGCAGCTCAAAACCGTCATCCGGAAGATTCGTGAATCCAGGTGGATACGCGATGGCCGCCCCGCGTGCACGCGGCGTTGGCGCACGGCGGCCGTAAAGGTCGGTCAGCGACGCGCCCTGCGGGAGGTCCGCTATGGAGATGTCCTCCGCAAAAGCTTCCACGCCGTGCAGCTCTTTGAGCGCCTCGGCGGTGGACGCGGCGTCGTAATCGCCTACCTCCGGCACCCCGATCACCGCGACGCGTTTGCCGCTCAACGACCCGAGCTCGCCTGGAGCGACCGAGTCCGGCACCAAGTTCGCGGGACGTGCGATGCCGTGGATGTCGGCGTACAGGCCGCGGTTCCGCCAAGCTCCGCTGAACTTCAAGCCCTCCTTGCCCAGGGCGAGCTGCAGCGTCGAGATCGCGTTGTCGAGCTCGGCGGCCAGCCCCACCCCGTCCATCCCGAGGCGGGTCAGGGGGTGATGGTTCGACTGCAGGATCGACTCGAGGTCATCGACGATCTCCATCCCTCCCGCATACAACGCGGTCGCACCGGGCGCCCGCGCGACGATGGTCACGTCGGCGCGGTCGCGCCGTGCGGCGAGCGCGGCGCAGTAACCCGCGATCCCGCCACCGATGACGAGAACCTTGGTCAATGCAGGACGATGCGACGCGTTTCCGCGACGTCGCGCTTCAGCTGCTGAACGAGGTCGGCCGGCGTCGCGAACTTGATGTCGGGGTGCAGGTAACGGACGAACCGAAGCGAGAGCCGCTGCTGATACAGATCGCCCTCGAAGTCGAGGAGGAAGGCCTCGATCTTCAACTCGGTGCCGCCGAACGTCGGGCGATACCCGACGGACAGGGCGGCGACGAAGTCACCCTCGGGCGCGACGACCCGACCCGCGTACGCTCCGAGCGCCGGCACCAGCTTGTTCGGCTGGGGGCTGATGTTCGCGGTCGGAAAGCCGAGCTGCCTGCCGACCTGCGCGCCCAGCTCGACCGGTCCACTCATCTCGAACTCGCGCCCGAGCAGCTGGTTCGCCGCCTCCACCTCACCGGTGGTGACCAGTCGCCGAATCTCTGAGCTATGGAGTTCCCGGCCGTCGATCTTGAACGGCGGCACGACCTCGACCTGGTGCCCATGCGCGCGGAGCCACTCGGCGTTGCCCGTGCGGCCGCGGCCGAACGCAAAGTCGAACCCGATGACCCAGGCCTTGATGTCCATGACGGCCGTCAGCCGGTCGACGAACTCCTGTGGCGACAGCGACGCCAGCTCGCGGTCGAAACGCAGCACGATTCCATGCTCAACGCCGGCGGCCTCGATGAGGCCAAGCTTCTCGCTCAGCGTCGTGATCGACGACGGGCAGTTGGCCGGATCGAGGACGCAGCGCGGGTGTGGCTCGAATGTGATGAGGGCGGACTGAGCGTGGTCGGCGGTGGCGGTGTCTTCCAGGTGCCTGATCACGTCGAAGTGGCCGAGATGCACGCCGTCGAAGCTGCCCACCGTGAGCGCGACCGGCCCGATGTGCAATGTGGGAAGCCCAAGGTGGACCTTCAGATCAGCACCTTCTCCGGTACGAAGGTCCTCAGGTCAGCACCTTCTCCGGTACGAACGTCCTCCGCAGTGGGTCGGTGTGACCAAGGGCGACCAGGCGTCCTTCAGCATCGTGCGCGCGAACCGCGCCGGGTCCAGGTTCAGGGAGCACGCGCACCGCACGGCCTTGCCGCACCTGCGCCTCCTGCTCGACGTTGAGCCTGACCCGCTCCATTTCCGGCAGTATGACCTCCGCTGGAAGCAGCCGGTCACGCACCGCTTCGGCGGTGACGAGCTCGTCGATCCGCACCGCGTCGTCGATGGTCAGCGGCCCGTAAGCGTTGCGCACCAGCCTCCCGAGGTAGCCGCCAACGCCGAGCCGGTCACCGAGATCGCGAGCGATGGAGCGGAGGTAGGTGCCGCTTCCACACCGGACCTCGATTCGGGCAATGGCGTGCGCGCCGGGCTGAAAGTCGAGGAGCGCAGTCGAGTAAACCTCCACCTCTCGAGCAGCGGGTCGCGAGAGCTCCCCGCCTCGAGCCAGGGTGTAGGCACGTCTGCCTTCGACCTTGACGGCCGAGAAAGCGGGTGGCTGCTGCTGAATGCGGCCCGCAAAGCCGGCCAGCCCGGCCTCGACGTCGCCGGGGCCGATCCCGCTCGGGTCGGCGACGGGCTCAGGGTCAGCCTCCGCGTCATCGGTCGCGGTGACAAAGCCGAGGTGGATGTCCGCGACGTACGTTTTCGGCAGCTTCAGCGCGAACTCCGCGAGCCGGGTCGCGGACTCGAACAGGACCGGAAGGACACCGGTCGCGAGCGGGTCCAGCGTTCCGGCGTGGCCGACGCGATGTGCGCCCGTCAGCCGCCGGAGACGGTTGACGACCGAGAAGGAAGTTTCGCCGGCGCTCTTGTCGACATTGAGGACTCCGGTGGCGAAGCGCGCGGCGTCAGGGCTGCGGTGAGGCGGCAACGATCGCCTCCTTGGCGGTCGTCAACACGACCTTCACTGCCTCGTCCATCGGGCGTTCGATCTCGGCTCCCGCCGCTCGGATGTGTCCCCCTCCGCCGAAAGAGGCGCAAAGCGCGGCGGCGTCGACCGCGCCACGGCTGCGCACGCTGATCTTGGTGAGGTCGCTCGACACTTCCTTGAAGAGGATCGCGAGCTCGAGGCCCGCGATGCTGTTCAGCGTGTCGATGATGCCTTCAGACTCGGCCATGACGGCGTTTGCCTCCTTCAGCATCCGCCGCGTGACCTTGGCCCACGCGAGTCGCCCGTCCATCTCCACGCGCATCGTGGCGAGGGCCATTCCGCTCAA
>Ga0066699_10000242_pt1 | contig 14086 bp, 14 predicted proteins | sample GraSoiAngelo_148_FD_66455 | JGI IMG/M metagenome (GOLD analysis project Ga0066699, IMG submission 66455) | Grasslands soil microbial communities from the Angelo Coastal Reserve, California, USA - 14_1009_09_20cm | ecosystem: Environmental > Terrestrial > Soil > Grasslands | place: USA... | reverse complement strand
CCTTCACGTCGATCACATACGGCTTGTTCTCGCGAGTGGTCTTGTCGACGCCGCGCCGAAGCGCCGGCTCGAGCTCCTTCAGTGTCTTGACCGTCTCGCCCTCCACACCCTGTGAACGGGCGAGCCCCGCGTAGTCGGTGGCGGGCGCGTCGAGGTAGAGCCCGGGATACTTGCCGGTGTGCACCATCTTGCTGTCCGGCACCTCGCGCGCCCAGTTCGTGCGGACGACCTGATAGGTCTCGTTGTTCGAGATCACCGTCAGGATCGCGGTGTTGTAGCGCGCCATCGTCCAGAAGCCCGCGGCGCTGTAGGTCAGGGCACCGTCGCCGAGGTGGAGCACGACGGGCCGCTCGCGGCCGACCGCGATCTTGGCGCCGATGGCCGCGCCCACGCCGAATCCGAGCGAGCCGCCCCCGCTGCGGGTCCAGCCCATCGCGTCGTGGCCGAACGGCAGGAGCGTCGTCCGCGCCGTCGAGCTTTCCTGGACCATCATGGCGTTCTTCGGCAGCAACTGGGCCAGATGCGCTTCGAGCGTGCTCGGATGCACGACCGTGTCGTGCTCGTGCTCGCGGATCAGATCCTCCTCCCGCGAGATCAGGAGCTTCGCGTACGCGCGCACCTTCTCGCGCTGGCGCGGGAAGGCCGAGGCCTTGTCGCCATGAAGCCGCGTCAGCGCGGCGGTGATGCTGCGAAGCGTCTCGGGCAGCTCGCACTGCGCGGCGATATCGAGCGGATAGTGACGCCCCATCAGCAACGGATTGGGCCCGATCTGGATCACGAAGGGCTCGGCGACGCCGCCGTGCACACCCTGAACGCCGGCTAGGAAGATCAGGTCCGGCTTCAGGCCGGTCACCTTCTCGAAATCCTTCGAGACCGGATACATGCCGCAGTAGAGCGGATGCCGCGTCGGGAAATTCGGGAAGATCTGGCGCGAAGCGAACACCGGCGCCTCGAGCGCCTCGGCCAGGCGCACAGCGTCGGCCCCGGCGCCTTCACGCCAGACGTCATCACCGAACATCAGGACCGGGCACGTGGCCTCGCCGAGCCGCCGCGCGATCGCCTCGACGGTCTTCGCGCGCGCCGGCCCCGGGCGCTCGATCTGATAGGCCGCGGCCTCGCCGATCTGCGCCTCGAGCCCTTCGCGCAGGAGCAGCTCGGCGCTGATCGAGAGGTACACGGGCCCGGTCGGAGGCGTCGTCGCTTCACGCAGCGCGCGCGTGGTCGCGACCGTGATCGCCGCGGGGTTCGTGGCCACCTGATAGGACGCGCGCGCGTCCTTGGTGATCGGGCGCATCGACTCGGCCTGAGTCAGCCCCGGGAACGGCGCGAGGCCACGGAAGTCTTGAAGCTCCGAGGCCCAGCCCCCGGCGATGACCAGCAGTGACGAGCCGGCGATCTGCGCGTTGAACAGCTGTCCGGCCAGCTGCCACGAGCCGCCCATCACGTGGGCGATGATGACGCCCACCTTGCCGCTGACGCGGTGATAGCCGTCGGCCATCGCCGCCACGAGCCCTTCGTGCTTGCCGACGATGAGCTTCTGGTCCTGGTCCTCGGAGAGGGCCGCGAAGATCCCGGTCTCGGCGGAGCCCGGATTCGAGAACAGATATTCGACCCCGGCGTCTTTCAGGGTCTGGATGAGCAACATGCCGCCGGTACCGGTGATGGTCTTGCGCATGATCTCCCTCGCTAACGGGCTGGTAGCTGCGCGCGCGTGGCGTCGAGCGCCTCGCGTGCAACCTCTTCGGCCGGCCGAGCCCACGCCGCGGGGTTCGGGGCCTCGTAGCTCATGAATCCGCGATAGCCCTTCCGGTCGAGCAACGCGAAGATGTCCTTGAACGGCACGCTGCCCCGCCCGGGCGGCAGCCGATCGAGCGCCTTGCCGGGCTCGAGCCCGGTGCGCGGCACGTCGCTGTACTGCACGTAGGCGATCTCGCCGAGCGCGACGTCCTCGATCGCGGCCAGGCGGGCGCCGCTGCGCTGCAGATGATAGGTGTCGAGCAGGAGCCCGCAGCTCGGGTGCGCGGCCTTGGCGACGACCCCGCGCATGACGTCGAGGTTGTTGAGCTGCTCGGCCTGCGAGTTGAACTCGACGGCGAGCTTCACGCGATGACCGGCCGCGATGTCGCCGGCCTCGCGCATGTTCGACGCGGCACGCGCGAGGTCGCCGCGACCGCGGTCCGAGGCGCTCATCACCGTCTGACAGCCGAGCGCAGCCGCCCACCGGCAGGATTCGTCGAACGCGTGCATCAGCTTCCGGCGCTCGTCGCCGTCGGCGAACATCCAGCCGAGCTCGACGCCGACGCACGCGACGCGAAGACCGCTCGCCTTCACCAGCGTCAAGACCTCGGCCGCGGCCTGCCCTTTCTCGGCCGCACGGGCGAAATCGATCCGGCGAAGCTCCACGCCGTCCCAGCCCGCCGCCTTCGTCGCGCGAAGCGCGTCCGCCAGCGGCGTCGTGTCGAGGGTCCAGGTATGAAGGGCCAGCATCGTGGTCATGGCTTCGCCGGAGGCGGTGGGGTCGCGGGCGTCGGCGTGGCGGCGGGGGCGGTGGTGCTCGGCGGTTTGGTCGGTGTCGGAGGATTGGCCATCGCGTACTCCACGGCCTGCTTCAGCTCGCCCTCGGCCTGCTTGACCAGCTCGAGGGCCTTGACGCGGTGGCCACCGAAATGATGCTCGGACCGCTGCAGATGGCGCTCGGCATCCTCGAGCGATTTGGTCGCGGCATGGATGCGATAGAGCCCCGCGCGCGTCGCGGGCACCGCCGGCTTCTTGTCCTGGGTGAACGCCAGCGTGCCGAATCCGAGGACGAATCCGATTGCCAGCACGCCGGCCACGATCACGCTCCGCTTCAGCATGCGCTCCTCCGCCTACACCGCCGCTGTGAGCCCGCCATCGAAGTTGATGGCCGTGCCGGTGATATACGCCGCGCGCTCGGAGGCGAGGAAGGCGACGAGATCGGCGAACTCGCTGGCCTCGCCGAACCGTCCGAGCGGCAGCTTTCGCTTCTCCGCGATCTCGCGGTAGTGCGCATCGAGATCACCCTTGGCGCGCCGCTCGTGCTGGGCGCTCTTGACCAGCCCCAGACAGATCGTGTTCACGAGGATCTTGTCCCCGGCGTACTCGTGGGCAAGCGATTTGGTGAGATTGATGCCCGCCGCGCGCGACATGCTGGTCGGCAGCGAGCGCGCCGCCGGCGCCTTGCCGCCGACGGTGGTCACGTTGATGATGCGCCCGCCGCCGCGGCGCTTCATGTGGGGGATGACGAGCCGGCAGAACCGAATCGCGCCCATGACTTTCGAATCGAAGTCGTACTGCCACGTGGCGTCGTCCACCTGCTCGAAGCCGGCGGCGGACGAGGTGCCGGCGTTGTTCACGAGGATGTCGATACCGCCGAACCGGGCCACGGTCGCGGCCACGAAGGCCTCGACCTCGGGACCGTGCGTCACGTCGGTCGCCATCGCCAGGATGTCGGCGCCCGTCGTCTTCTGGATCGCGTCCACCGCGCGTTCGAGCACGTCTTTCCGCCGTGCGCACACGGCGACCTTCGCGCCGCTCTTGGCAAACCGCTCGACGCAGGCGCGGCCGAGCCCCTCGCTACCGCCCGTGACGATTGCGACCTTACCGGCGAGACCGAGCTCCAGGACGTCCATGATCGCCTCCCGATCCGAGATTGCCCGAACATACCATCCGGAAGCCGGCCCGCCTAGCCCACCCCGGCCGCCGCCGTGGTCGAGGGATCAGGACTCGACGACAGATCAGGACGGGCCGATACGCCCGACCATGGGAAGGTTCAGCGCGGGATGCTTGAGCTCGACGCCGAAGTTGAGCGTGAGCACGTTGAATTCGATGCCTTCCTCCCAGCCGACCGCGAGCCCCGTGAGCCCGAAGAGCGAGAGCTGAACGCCGGTTCCGCTCGGCGTGGTGTCCGCGACCGAGCCCGGCAGGAAATCCTTGCCGATCGCCGTCGATGGCAGCTTGAGCCTGAGCTCGGGCACGCTGCGGCCCACCCAGGCCGTGAACGTGTTGCTGTTGGGTCCGGGCCAGGTGCGATAGCTCGTCGGATAGGGGTACGACGCCACGGCCGCTTCGACCCGCGCGATCAAGGGCTCGGCGACCTCGCCGCGGAGATCGACGAGAAGCTCGGGCTTGTCACCGAACCAGTAGTTGTCCGCGCCGCTCCGGTTGATGCGCACCGCGGGCGCGCCGCCCCCGACGCCCCAGCCGATCACCTCGTAGCGCGTGTAGGCCTCAGCGTCGGGCGGCTTCACCGAGATCCACGTGTGCACCGCGAAGAAGCCACGCCAGCCGACCGTGCGGGCGGCGTAGACCTGGATCACCGCCTCACGCGCGGCCGCGGGATCGGGCGCCTGGCCCGACGGGCCGCGCTCGAGCTCCCAGAAATTTGTCCGCGTGCGCTCCAGCAGCGAGCAGCCGGCCAGCGCGACCAGCACGATGAGCGGCACGATCAGCCTCACCCGCCGAGCTCCTTTCGCACGATGCCAGCTCCTTCGACGAGCGCGGCGAGCTTCTGCTTCACGACCCAGCGTGGGGTCTCCCAGAATCCGCAATCCGGGTTGAGCCAGAGCTTGTCGGGCGCGACGTGCTTGAGGAGGGCGCGGACTCGCTCGGCCACGTCGGCGGCCGACTCGGCCTTGAACGCCTTGACGTCGATCACGCCGGCGCCGAGCTCCTTGTCGGTCGGAAACTCCTTCCAGAACTTGAGATCGTCCATGCCGCGGTTGGCGAACTCGAGGACGATCTGCGAGGCGCGCAGATCGCGCAGGGTCGGATAGAGGTTCTTGAAGTCGCGGACCGCCGAGAACGGGCGGCCGTAGAGGTTGCCGAAGCAGACGTGGACGGCGATCTTCGCCTCGACCCCCTCGACGGCCCGGTTCACGCCGTGTTCGAAGCGCGGCGGCGCGCCCGCGTACATCCCGCTGTGCGGCTCGTCGATCTGGATGAAATCTGCGCCAGCCTCGACCAGCGCGCGGCACTCGGCGTTGACGATCCCGACGAGATCGGCCAGCAGCGTGTCCTTGTCCCGATAGCCGCCCCCGAGCTTGAGCGGCACCAGCAGGGTGTACGGCCCGGGCACCGTCGCCTTGATGCGCCGGGTCGTCAGCGTGCGCGCGAGCTTGAACTCTTCGACGATGCCGAGCCCCTCGGGCGCGCTGAGCCGGTCGACCACCTCGAACGGCGTGTTCGTGTCCCAGAGCGGCTGGCCGAGCCGGCGCGCGGCGGGGAGCGTCCGGATACCGCTGAAGCGATCGTAGAAGCCGATGATGAACCGGACGCGCATCATCTCGCCGGTGCTCACCACGTCGACGCCGGCGCGCTCCTGGTCGAGGAGCGCCACCTGGGTCGCGTCCTCCATCAGCTCGCGGACGTCGGTCGCGCCCATGCGCCCGGCCTCCATCGCCTCGCGCGCGAGCCAGACCCACCCCGGCAGCCCGTGACTTCCCACGACCGACGTCGGCAACAGCATCATCCCGCTCCTTTCTCTCGGCTCCCCGCGCGGCCCAGATAGGCCTCGATCACGCGCGGGTCGCGCAGCACCGCGTCCGGCGGCCCCGCGGCGATCCGCTGACCGAAGTCCAGCACGGTCACGGTGTCGGCCAGGTCGCCGACCAGCTCCATGTCGTGCTCGACCCACAGCATCGTCATGTGGAGCTCGTGCTTGATCCTCAGCAGAAACCGGGCGAGGTTTTCCTTTTCCTCGCGGTTCATCCCGGTCGAGGGCTCGTCGAGCAGGAGGAGCCGAGGCTCCATCGCGAGCGCCCGGCCGATCGCGACGATCTTCTGCACGCCGAACGGGAGACTGGCGATCAGCTCCTTCCGGCACCGCTCGAGCTCGAGGAACTCGATGATCTCCTCCACGCGGCGCCGATGGGTCGTCTCCTCGCGGCGCGAGCGCCCCCAGAAGAGGCCGCAGGCGAGCACGCCCGCGCGCATGTGGCGATGGCGGCCGAGCAGGATGTTGTCGAGCACGGTCATCCCGCGGAACAGCTCAACGAACTGGAACGTTCGCGCGATCCCGTGCGCGGCGATCCGGTGTGGCGGCAAGCCCTGGATCGCGACGTCGCCGAACACGATTCGACCGGAAGTCGGAGCATAAAACCCACCGACGCAGTTCAGGAGACACGTCTTGCCGGCGCCGTTCGGCCCGACCAGCGCCGCCAGCGAGCCCGGCTCGATCGACAGGCTGACGGCGCTCAGCGCGCGCAGCCCCTCGAAGTCGAGCGTGACGTCGTCGACCCTCAGAACCACCGGCGCCGCCTCTGATACTGCTTCACCTCGGTGTAGCTCTTGCGGCCGGCGCGATGGCCCACGCCGAGATAGAACTCGCGTACGTCCCCGTGGGCGAGCAGGCGCTCCGCCGGGCCGTCGTAGACGATGCGACCGTGCTCCATGATGTAGCCGTAGCTCGCGACGGCCAGCGCGGCGCCCGCGTTCTGCTCGACGAGCAGCACCGCCAGCCCCAGCTCGTCACGCAAGCGCGCGACCAGGGTCATGAGGCGCTCGACGACCAGCGGTGCCAGGCCGAGCGAGAGCTCGTCGACCAGCAGCACGCGCGGTCGGCACAGCAGCGCGGTCGCCAGCGCCAGCATCTGGCGCTCGCCGCCCGAGAGATATCCCGCCAGCTGTCGGCAGCGGCCGGCGAGCACGGGAAAGTAGTGGAACACCTGCTCGAGCGTCACCGGCGGGCGCGTCGCGCCACGATCGGTCAACGACCCCGGCACGAGCGCGCGCAGATTTTCCTGGACCGTCAAGGTCTCGAAGACCTTGTCGCGCTCGGGCACCAGCACGAGCCCGCGCCGCGCCAGCTCGTGCGGCGGGCGGCCGGTGACGGTCGCGCCCTGGAACACGACCCGACCGCCGACGATCTGTGCGTCGTCAGCGCCGAGAAAGCCCGAGATCGCGCGGAGCGTGGTCGTCTTGCCGGCGCCGTTGGTGCCGAGCAGGGCGACGATCGCGCCTGGCGGCACGCGGAGCGACACGCCCTGGATCGCCGTCGCGACGTGGTGGTAGACGACCTCGAGATTCTCGAGCTCGAGCAGCGGCGTCATGACGCGGAGCGGAGCGGCCGGTAGCGCAGCGGCCAGAGGAAGACCCAGTTGCGCACCCGGCGCCAGACGCCAACGAGCCCCTGAGGCTCGAAGATCAGGAACGCGGCCATCAGCAGACCGAACGCGCCGAACTTCAGCGGAAACAGGTAGTACTCGGCGCCGCCGGGCACGCGGAGCGCGGCGACGCCCGCGTCGATCCCGTACGGCAGCAGGGTCACGAACGCGGCGCCGAGCACGGCGCCCAGCGCCGAGCCGAGGCCGCCGATGATCACCATCGCGATGCACTCGATCGCGAGAAAGAAGCCGAATGCCTCCACCGAGACAAACGCCCGCTGATAGGCGAAGAGCGCGCCGGCCACCGAGGTGAGCGCGCTCGACCAGACGAAGGCGAGGACCTTGTAGCGCGCCACGTCGATCCCGACCGACTCGGCCGCGATCTCACGGTCGCGAATCGCCATCCACGCCCGTCCGGCGCGCGAGCGCTGAAGGTTCACCGACAGGATCAAGATCAGGCCGGCGACCGCGGTCAGCGCGTAGTACCAGGCGGTCGTGCCCTTGAGCACCCACGCGCCGAAGCGAGGCGGCGGGATCGACACGCCGGTGTTGGCCCCCCAGTGGTTCTGGAACTCGCCGCACGCGTAGAGCACCACGTGGTGCAGCGCGAGCGTGCCGAGCGCCAGGTAGAGCCCCTTCAGCCTGAGCGCCGGGATCCCGACGATCACACCGAGCAATGCGCCTACCAGCGCCGCGGCGGGCAGCGCCAGCAGGGGCGACGGCAGGTGGTTCTCGACCAGCATCGCGGTCGTGAAGGCGCCGGCCGCGATGAACCCCGCGTGGCCGAGCGAGACCTGGCCCGCGAGGCCGGTCAGCAGATTGAGCGCGAGCGCGCCGACGGCGGCCAGTGCGGTCTGCGCGACGAGATCGAGCACGAAGGGCGACACGAGGCGTGGCAAGACCAGCAGGGCGAGGATCATGAGGGCGAGCGCCGTGCGGCGAAGGCGCGTGTCGACCAGCGCCAGATCGCTCGCGTAGGTGGTCTTGAAGTAGCCGCCGCCGAGCGCCATCTACGTGCTGGCTCGGGCTTGACGCCTTGTGACGCTACTAGTAAAGTTAATAACGAGATTGATACCGGGATTAGGGGGCGTCATGTCGGCCGAGCCGCGACGATATGAGGTCGTGAGCGTGTCCCTGCCGCGTGAGCTCGTGAAGCGCGCGAACGCCTTGATTCCGAAAGCGCATCGAAGCCGAGTCATCACCAAGGTGCTCACGTCGTATCTCGACGCGATCGAGCGGCGCAAAGTGGCAGAAGAGTATCGCACCTACTACTCGCAGCGGGCCGCCGGCGAGGCGAAGGAAGAACGCGATCTGCTGGCCGAGTGGGAACTGAGCGACGCCGAAGCGTGGGCCATTCTCGACGACGAAGAGAAGCGTGGTCGGCGCCCGACGCGGTGACGTTGTCCTCGCGCGGCTCGATCCCACACTGGGTGTCGAGATCAAGAAGACGCGGCCCGTGGTCGTGCTGTCCAACGACAGCATCAATCACTTCGCCGAATTGGCGGTGGTCGTCCCACTCACGACGAACACGGCTCGTGTGTCCCCGAGTCACACCCTCATCCCCAGGGGCACGGCCGGGCTGAAACTTCCGTCCAAGGCCGTCACGGAGCAGATTCGAGCGGTCGACAAACGACGTCTGGTGAAGAAGCTGGGGCATCTGGCGCCCGAGCTGCTCGCCCAGGTCGAACGGGCCCTCAAGAACACTCTGGCCCTGCCATAGCGACACGATCGTGCTGCGATCGTTCGATCACTTCGTCGCGACTCATACCCGCTCCAGCTCTTCCCTCGTGCCGAAGAGCCCCCACGGGCGCACTAGCAGCATCGCGAGCAGACACAGGAACGGCGAGACGTCGGCCAGGAGCGGGTCGCCGTAGCGCACGGACAGCACCTCGACGGCCGCGACGATCAACGCGCCGGGAATGACGCCGCCCAGGCTGTCGAGCCCGCCGACCAGCGCGACCGCGAAGGCCTTCAGGCCGAGAACGCCGAGCGAGGGATCGAGGCGCACGTTGTTCGCGTAGAGAATGCCCGCGAGCGCGCCGGCGAAGCCGGCGAGCGCCCACGAGAGCGCGAACAGCAGCTGGAAGTTGATCCCGCGCTGGGCGGCGAGCAGCGCCTTCTCGCCCGCCGCGCGCATCTGGATCCCGAGCGGCGAGAGGCGTAGAAAGACGAAGAGCGCGACGAAGAGCGCCGCGGTGACGGCCACCGTCAGCAGATCGAACGTCGAGACGACGGCGCCGCCCGGCAGCCGGCGCGGCGGGTTGGCGAGACCGAGCAGCGGCAGCGGATGGCGGATGCGATCGGTGTAGACGAGCACGATCGCGGCGCGCAAGAGAATGCCGAGCGTGACCGTGACCAGGACCGCGGCGAACACCGGATGGCCCGCCATCGGACGCATGAGGAGCCGATAGATGAGAAAGCCGGCCAGGGCCGAGAGCGCCGCCGCCGTGACGACTGACAGCGCGGGCTGGCCGGGCACGGCGGAGGCGACCAGGAACAGGAAGTAGCCGCCGAGCGTCATCATGTCGCCCTGCGCCAGGTTCAGCACGCGCGTCGCGCGGTAGACGAGCACGTAACCCGCGGCCAGCAGCGCGTAGAGGCTCGCGACGACGACGGTCGTGGCGAGGACCTGCGTCACCGCGTCACTGTAGCGGGGTCCGTGAGGCCGGCTTGGACCGCGGGTGGCCTGCTGGAGGCCCGAGCGGCTTCACTTGATCTCGAGCCGCGTCCAGCTGCCGACCGGCGCGATCGCGTTCTTGGTCGGGTCCCACCGGTAGACCTTGTAGTACGTGTTCTTCCGGTAGTGATTGTCCGCGGTCCACTCGATCGGGCCGCCGCGCAGCCCGCGCGTGTCGACGCTCACTCCGGCCATCGCGACCGCGAGCTTGTCCCTGGGGCACGGCCAGCCGCACTTCCTCAGCGAGGCCTCGAGCACCATCGCTGACACCCAGCCCTCCGCCATGTAGTGCGCCGGATGCGTGGTCTGGCCCTTGACGTTGTTGATCTCGGAGTGGATCGGCAGGTTCTCCAGGAAGAGCGTGTTGCCGCCGAACGCGTAGAGGTTCCCCGCCCTCAGGCGCCCCAGCTCGTCCTGCGTCTGCTGGTGGCCGTACAGGAGATAGTTGCCCTGCCACCCGATCCGCTGGAGCGCCTCGAACACGCCGACCTCGACGTGCCACAAGGCCCACGAGAGCACCCAGTCGGCGCCCGCGTCCTTCAGCTTCTGCGCGAACGGCGTGAAGTCCGGCGTGTTGCCCGGCACCACCACGACCGGGATCGCCTCGAGCCCCATTTCCTTCGCGAGCTGCTCGGCGAACTCGAGCTCGATTCGCGAGAGCGGGATGTCCTGCGCGGCGAAGCCGACCTTCACCTTCTTGCCGCCCGCCTGCTCCTTGATGAAGCCGAGCGCGAACCGGCTGTCCCACTTCGAGCCGAACGACGTCGAGCAGAAGATCAGCGGGCTCGCGGGCGGAAAGGCCTCGCGCGGGCAGACGCCGCCGCCGAACAGCAGCGGGATCTTCTCGGTCTCCGACTCGGTCATGAACGGTTTGTAGGTTGCCGAGGTCGAGGCGTTGACCATGAGGATCGAGCCTTCGGCGAGCTTCTTGGCGTTGGCGGCCGCGCGCTGGGGCTCGCCGCGGTCGTCCTCGTAGGCGATCTCGACCTTCTGGCCGTTGATGCCTCCGGCGTCGTTGACGCGCTTGAAGTACGCCTTGTACGCCTCGTAGGTCGGCGCGTACGTGGACGACGCCGGGCCCGTGATGGCGGCGCTCATCCCGATGCGGTACTGGGCGAGGGCCGGCGTCGTTACCGACCCGACGACGAGCAGCGCTGCCAGCACTGTGAGAGCAAGCCTTCGCATCTAGTCCTCCGTCTGGAGAGAAAGGCCCGTTGCCACCTCGGCCGCGATCCTGCGTTCCTCGTCGCCCGCGTACATCGATTCCACCAGGGTGCCGTAGCGCTGGGCCATGACCCGTCGCTTCACCTTTCGCGTCGGCGTCACGGGCTCGCCCTCGAGCTCGGGATCGAGCTCGCGCGGCAGCAGGCGAAAGGCCTTCACCTGCTCGACGCGCGTGAGCTCGTCGTTCGCGCGCTTCACCTCGGTCTCGATCAACCCGACGACCTCCGGGTGGGCCACCAGCGACGCATAACCCGTGTGGACCACGCCGCGCTCGCGCGCCCATTCGGCGAGGGTCTCACCATCGGCCTCGAGCAGCGCGACCAGATACTTTCGCCCCTCGCCGAACACGGCGGCCTCGCTGATGTACGGGCTGGCGCGCAGCCGGTTCTCGACGTGGGAGGGGCTCACGTTCTTGCCGCCGGCGGTGATCAGGATGTCCTTCTTCCGATCGACCAGCTTGAGCGCGCGCGCTCCCGTCCACTCGCCGACGTCGCCGGTCGCCAGCTTGCCCTGGCGGTACAGCGCCCGGGTCGCGTCAGGATCACGCCAGTATCCTCCGAAAAACTCCGCCGCGGTCACGAGAATCTCGCCGTCTCCGTCGAGCTCGACCGCCATGTTCGGCGCGACGACGCCGACGTCGCCGGGCGGCGGATACGGGCCTCGTTGGCCCGACACGAGCGCGCCACCGGTCTCCGTCTGGCCGTACGCCTCGCAGAGATTGACGCCCCACGCCTGCCAGAGCGCGGCGACGGCCGACGGCAGCGGCGCGCCGCTCGAGATCACCAGCTCGACGCGCGCGAAGCCGACCTTCTCGAGGAGCCAGCGGAACACGACCGCGCGCGCGAGCGCCGCCGCCAGCGACACGGCTCGCCCGGCGCGGCGCGTCCATCGCCGATCGAGCGCGCGACGGCCGACGGTCATCGCCGCGCGATAGGCCGCGCGCTTGATCCACGAGCTCTGGTCCAGACCGACCAGCAGATGCGCCGCGAACTTCTGGAGGTAGCGCGGCACCGTGAAGATGAACGTCGGCTGGATCTCGTAGAGTGCGGCGGCGAAGGTGTCCACCGACTCGGGATAGTGCGGCACGATCTCGGCGATGAGCGGCATCGTGATCGCGAGGTTGCGACCCATTGCATGGCAGAGCGGCAGCATCGCGACGGCACGGTGCTCGCGGCCCGACAGAATCGGATAGTGCTCGATGATGTTGGCGCACGCGGCCAGGTGCGGCCCGTGGCGGTAGACGGCGCCCTTCGGATGGCCCGTGGTTCCCGACGTGTAGATGATCGTCGCGGGAGAGTCGGGCGAGAGCGCCCGCGCGAAGCGCTCGAGCTTGTCGGGCTCAGCGGCGAGCGCCTCGCCGCCTCGGCGCTCCACCTCGGCCAGCGGCCGCACGCGCGGATGGCGGTACATGAAGAGCGCGCGGGTGTCGACCACCAGGACCGCGCGGACGCTCGGGCACTGGTCGAGCACCTCGAGCGCCTTGTCGAGGTGCTCCTGGTCCTCGGCGACGATCAGGGAGGCGCCGCCGTGCTGGAGCAGATGGCGCACCTCGCCCGGCGCGCTCGTCGGATAGATGCCGTAGGTGATCGCGCCGAGCGCCTGCGTCGCCAGATCGGCGATGGTCCACTCCGGGCACGGGTTGCCGATGATGGCGACGGTCTCGCCCGCCGCGATCCGATACTCGCGCGCGAGCCCGCACGCGAGCGCGGCCACACGTGCGGCGAGCTCGCGCCACGTCGTCTCGCGCCAGATGCCCAGCTCCTTCGCGCGAAACGCGACGCGCTCGGGTCGCGTCCGCGCGCGCTCGGCGAGCAAGCCCGGCATTGTGCTCGCGCGCAACGCCTCGAAATTCATGCCGGGCGGATTATACCGGAGGGGATTATCCTGGGGACGTCATGACACCCGAGGAACAGCTGAAAGCCGTCGGTCTCAAGGCCGGCGCGCGCGTGGTCGGCATCGCGACGGTCGAGGCGTTCCGGGAGAAGGTGCCCGAGGGCTATCGCCCGGAAGACATCCTGCCCGGCGCCCGAAGCGTCGTCGTCGCCGGCGGCGACGGGCCGACCGCCGGGGCCTGGCGGTGCCCCGACCATCGCGTGATGGAGATCACCGGCTACGACCTGCGCGAGAACGTGGCCGTCCACGCGATGTGCGACTTCATCGAGGGCACCTTGGCCCACCACGCGATCCAGGCGCCGTCCCTGCCCGTCCACGGCCACGAGCCGCCGATGTCGATGATGCACGCCGCGGAGCTGGCCGGGCTCGGCACGCGCTCGCTCGCCGCGCACATCATCCTGAACCCCGAGTACGGGCTGCTCTACTACGCGGCGCTGATCACCACCTTGCCGCTCGAGGCCGATCAGCCGCTGGCTGAGCCGGCGTGCCCGCATCCGGGTTGCGCGGCGATGTACAAGCGCATCGGGACGACGCCGTGCCTGCGCGTGTGCCCGGCGTGTCTGACCGGGACGGTGCAAGACGGGCGCATCCAGCAGTCGACGTACGACCGAGAGAAGTGCCACTCGCGGGCGCAGACCTACGGCATCGGCTCGTTCCAGAAGGGCCTCCTGCAGATCGTGAACGAGGACGACCGCGACCGGCGCCGGACGATGATCTATAGCGACTTCTTCACGAAGAGCATCCAGTCGCTCGGCTTCTTCCGCGACTCGATCGCTCAGTGCTTCGAGTGCATGCGCGTCTGTCCGGTCGGGCGGAAGTACCGGAAGCTTCAGTAATGGCCGGTCTCCAACCGGGCGCCACGGCGAAGCTGAAGTCGGTCGCGCTCAAGTCGGGCGCGACGGTCTGCGGCGTCGCCGACGCCGCGGCGTTCGACGCACACGCCCCGGAGAAGCACCGCCCGAGCGATCTGCTGCCGGGCGCGCGAGCGGTCATCGTGGTCGGCGGCGCGCAGCCGCGCGAAGGCGACTGGGCGGCGACCTCGCCGTGGGTGATGCAGACGATGGGCACGACCGAACGCATCCAGGGCGTCGGCCGCCGGCTCGCTCAGTACATCGAGGGCGAGTTCGGCTACTACGCGCTCTACGTTCCGCCGGGCACCGCGAGCGGCGAC
>Ga0066699_10000240_pt1 | contig 14154 bp, 25 predicted proteins | sample GraSoiAngelo_148_FD_66455 | JGI IMG/M metagenome (GOLD analysis project Ga0066699, IMG submission 66455) | Grasslands soil microbial communities from the Angelo Coastal Reserve, California, USA - 14_1009_09_20cm | ecosystem: Environmental > Terrestrial > Soil > Grasslands | place: USA... | reverse complement strand
CGAGCTGGCGGAGTTCAGCGACGATGTCATGGCGGCGCTCGTGAACCTCGCGGCGGCACTCGCCTACGAGGGGTACGATCTCGACCAAATGCTTGACCTTGGGTTGACGCGGGCGGAGTACGCACAGTACAACTCCTGACGATCTATCAGGTGGCGGCTCGTCTGTCCGTGCCGGTGCGCATGCTGCGGACCTATCTGCGCCAGGGCGCGCTTGAGAGCGTCGTCCTGGACGGCCGCCACCTGTTGACGCTTGCCTCGGTGCAGCGCTTTCTCAGCGCCAGGACGATTCGACCCAGTCATCAAAGTAGCGCCGGTCCCAGTCGCGACGAACGTCCCCCTCCTGGCCCTGATAGCGAAGGTTGATCGCCTCGTAGGCGCTGAGGCCGTACTCCATCGCGTCCGCGAGCCCCTGGACGGCCGGGCCCGTCAGACAGTCCATCGGTCGCAACGTGGAGTGGTCGAAGCGGTAGATCCAGGCGACCTTGTCTTTGTGCGGGCGCAGGACGCGGCCGATCATCTGCCCCACCTTGACGGGACTCTGGCTGCTGTTCATCAGGATCGCCGTGTCGGCCAGCGGCACGTCCCAGCCCTCGGTCAGCAGCTCGACGTTGACGATACAGGGGCTCCTGCCCGAGGTGAACTCCTCGATCGCCTCGGTACGTTCGCCGTCTGAGTGCCGATAGTTCGTCGTCGTGGCGTTGATGCCGGCCTCCTGCATGGACAGTGCGACCTCGTTCGCCTCGCGAATGCTGCGAGCAAAGACGATCGTGTGGCGGCCGTAGCCGCTGTCCCGCATGGAGCGGACGATCGCCGTCACCGCCGGCACGGAGGCGTAGGTCGGAACGTACACGTCGCGGAAGTCCGCAAGATAGTGCTGAGCCAGGAGATCCAGTGAGCTGATGGCGTACAGGACCGGCCCGAAGGTGTTGGTTGCCCAGAGCCCGTCCGCCCGTTTGGGCGTCGCCGTAAAGCCGAACGTTACTTCGGCGCCAACTCTTTGGACAATCGTACTATACTGGTTAGAACTATAATGATGACATTCATCACAGATACACAGCGCCGGACGTGTCGTCAGATGCCAGCGTGCGAGCCACGGCGGCGACGTGATCACGATCATTGGCTGATCGCGTGGTTGCCAGTTGATGTCAGCCTCGCCGGTCATGATGATCGGCGGCAGGTTCTCGCCCGAGAGACGGTCGTAGATTTGCCGCATCAGCTCGCGCCGGTGGGCGACGACCAGGATCGGCGCAGCCGGTCTGCCACGCTGCGCGGCGGCGACGTAGTGGATCAGCTCACGGATCACGTGCGTCTTACCCGATCCCGTCGGCATGGCGCACAGGCCGCGCCCCGGACGTGCCGCCCAGGCGACCTCCAGGGCGGCGACCGCGTCCTCCTGGTAGGGTCGTAACGTTTGCATGTGTAACCTCCTTTATGGGTCAAGGCTGAGGATCGATAGGCACCGCCGGCAATACGCTGTCGTGCGCGGGCACGGCTCGAAGCCGCACAGGTAGATATCGAGCGGCCGGCGCATTCCACAGACGATGGTGCGCGTGTCAGGCCAGAGGGCGTGAATCTTCGTCTTGAGCCGCGTCCTTCCCCAGGGAACGGGTGCCAGCGGCAGGCAGAGAGATGAGGATGCGTTGGTCTCCGGCACGGCGTAGCCTCTCGTAGATTTCATAGACGATCACCGGCTTGTCGGCTGTGATGGCTTGGACGATGGCGTCGTGCGTGCCGGCGGTTGGATGGTCGTTCGCATCGTAATACTGGAAGGCGACCAGACGATCGATGCTTGCCACGATCCAGCCGTTGCGGACGTGGTAGGCGGACTTGGGACCGTACTTGGCCCTGTCCGCGTCGGTGACCTTGAGTTCTGTGAGGAGTGCCTCGCGCCCAAGAACCTGCATGCACTCACGCACGGCGCTATCGACGCCGGCCGCCCCGCCGGAGACGACCTCGGTATCGGCGTCCAGGTCCTCGACGTAGCCCCAGACGACGCGCAGTCGGGGCCAATTACGGCTCCCAACAATCCCGATGATCTCTTTTGGAACGATCATAGCTGGCCGTTCCCGTACTCGATCACGCGTAAGAGTCGCCCGTAGAGGCGGATGCGCTCCTCGACGATTCTGAGGTCGCGTTCCGCCTCGGCGCGGACGCGAACGTAGTGTTGCTGCTGGCGGTACAGTGCGACGAGGATCTCGTCCGCCTCGCAGGCGAGTAAGAAGTGCGCTTCGCGTTCCCGGTCGTTCTTGCCGTCGAGTCCGGCGACGCGGATCTCCGCCTCGTGAACGGCGATGGTTGTTTTGATGTGGTCCAGCTCGCCTCGTATTTCAATCAGACGGCTGAGCACGTCGTGCTGTTTGTCGATGGCCGCTTCGTGTTCGAGCGCGAGGCTCCAGACGTTGTTGATCTCTTTCTGCATCTCCGTGAGTGTTGCCATTGGACTGCTCCTTGTATGTCTTGATCATGGCGGCGCAATAGCGCCGCGCGCTTTCCTGGTCGTCTGGATAGGTCGCGGCGGCTTTCATTGCCGCGAAGGTATTGAGGTCGGCGTCGTCCCAGATGTCACCGGCGATGCGCTCCAGCCAGCGCGCGTAGTCGGCGGCGCTCTCGTGCAGTCGCCCCTCGTCTGATCTCTCGTTCGAGGGTACAGACGGCGCTTTCGGTGGTGTGATAACGGACGGCAAGGGCACGGCGTAGCTCCTCTCGTTGATCGTTGTCTTGCGCCGCAGCCAGTGCGGCGATCACGGCCGGAACGTGCTGTCTGAGCGTGCTGACCGTCCGGCGCGGCTGGAGACTGCTGAGAATATCGATGATGACGGCCGCTTCGGCCGTGCTGACGATCCATTCGTTGGCGTGATCGATGGTGACTTCGTGGCCCTGTCTGCGAAAGGCGGTATAGAGCCGCTGCCGCGAGTATCCGCGTGTGGCAGCGCACTCTGTCTCGCTGAGATGGTAGCGCGTGTAGGTGCCGTCGTTCACTGCCTTGCGGAGACTCTTGATTGGCGCGTCGGCCATGGCCGGTATCCTTTATCCCGTGGTTGCCGTTGTGAGAAAGTATGGGTCGCGGAAGAACGCCTGCACTTCGTTCAGGTCCGTTGTGCTGCGCATCGGCGGCAACGACCGCAGAACCTGTGTGCCATAGGACGTGCCCTGCAGGCGCCCGTCAAGCAACGCGACGACGCCCATGTCCACCTTACTGCGGATGAGGCGTCCAACGCCCTGCTTTAGCTTGATGATAGCGTATGGCAGCGAGAGCTGGGCGAAGTCGTTGCCGCCGCGCGCCTTAATGCTTTCGGCGCGCGCCGACCAGATGATGTCATCCGGCGGCGGGAACGGCATCTTGTCGATGATGACCATCGACAGCGCCGCCCCTTGAATATCAACACCCTCCCAGAACGATGCCGTGCCGAAGAGAACGGCGTGGGCATCGTTCTTGAAGCGCGCGACCAGCATCGGCCGCGTCATGCCCTCTTCGCCCTGGCGCATGAAGGTGTAGTTGGAGCGCAGCCGCTGCGGCATCAAGTCCCAGAGGCGTCCCATGCCGCTGTACGAGGTGCAGAGGACGAAGGCGCGGCCGTCGGAGGCGAGGATCAGGTCCTCGATGCGACGGGCCATCGCCTGGTAGTAGGCGTCGCGGGTCGCATCCTGGTAGGACAGTTTGGGTGAGAAGCGTGCCGCATCCTCGGGCAGGTAGCAGAGCGCGTGAGTCCGGTAGTCGAAGGGTGAGGCGACGACGATCTCGGCCGCGTTGTCCAGCCCCACCTGCCGGCGCCAGTAGTCGAACTTACCGCCCGACGTGATCGTCGCCGACGTGCAGATGACGGTCGGCGGCTCCAACTCCGCGTTGGGATTGTTGCGATCCTTGCGCGTCAGCGGTGCCTCCCAGAGGCGCTCGCGCAACGGGTCGGCCACGTCGATCGGCTTGCAGTGCAGGCTGATCCGGCGCCCGCCCATCGACGTGCGCTCGGACTCCGCGAAGCGGACGTAGTTGGGCTCCGCCTCGACGCAGCAGCGGTCGAGCGCCGTCTTGAAGTTGGCGACCATCTTGCGATAGCGGTCCCAGCGCTCGCGCTCGTCCTCGGACAGCCAGGGCGGACGCCGGTCTGCCAGGTCGAAGATCAGGTCGCTGAGCCCGAGGGGAAGATTCCCCAGCACGGACGCCTCGTCGCCCAGGCGCATGCTCGTCTGCTTGCCCATGCGCTCGCCGACCGCCGCGATGTAGGCCGACAACTGTTCGTCGATCTGTGTTACTTGTTCGGCCAGCCGCTTGGCCCCGGCACCGCCCTCGTGGCCCTCGGACTGCTTGTAGCCGTGGTGCTCGACGGTCAGTTTTTTGATGCCGGCCGCGATCGTGCCCCAGCGCCCGACGCTGATCATCGAGTCGAAGGCGTCCGTCGCGCTATCGATTAAGTGATGAACTTCATCGCATACGAGAATATCAATATCAGGCAATATGCTAACGTATCCCTCGGTTTCATACCTGACCTGTAGATCGCGCAGCAGCAGGGCGTGGTTGACGACGAAGACGTGCGCCTGTCTGGCCTTGCCCTTGGCCCGCTCGACGTGGCACTGCCCGAAGAAGGGGCACTTGCGACCCAGGCACCGATCGCTATCGACGGTCACGGCCTGGCGCAGCGCGTCGGGCAGGCCCAAGACCTCGATGTCGGCGAGCCCGTCCACTTCGCGCTCCTCGAACCACTGCAGGAAGGCGGGAAAGGCCGCCGCCGCGTCGGCCGAGGCAAACGTGACGTTGTCCTGCTTGATCTGGTCGATCTGATAGTGGCATGCGTAGTTCCCTCGCCCCTTGAGGATCGCATGCTTGAATGGTACGCCCATATGATCTTGCAGGAACGGTAAGTCCTTCTGGACGATCTGCTCCTGTAGCGATTTATCAGCCGTCGAGATACACACCTTGCCGTCGTTCTCGACGGCCCAGAGAATGGCCGGCACACTGTACGCGAGTGATTTGCCAGTGTTATGGACGACGAAGCCGGCGGCAACGAAGTTATGCGGCTCGTCAGCGACCTCGATATCGAAGGTTTCTTCAGACCCGAAGGGAGTGATCGACTCAACGGTATCGAGGTCAACCTGCAAGAGGACGTTGTTCATCGTTCCGTCATTGGCGTGGCGACGGTGGTGCTCAGATTTCGAGAGGATCTCAAGGTTGGACGGATCGTTGTTGAGTGGGTTCCGATCCTTATGGTGGACATGAGCTTCATTGGGATCAAGGAACGTGAGCGTGTCCGTTTGCCCAGAGCGCAGGCGATCGATGAACGCTGCCAGCGGAAGATCGTTGGTAGATGCTTCAGCAGCGAGGCGGTGCTTGCGGACTGAATATGACTTGCTTGGATTGTTTGGTCCCAGTCCTTTCACGGTGGCGAACGGGTGAGACTGCATAGCGTAGACGGCCGGTGGTCTCACGGTTGTTGCGCGTCCCGCACGCGAACGCCCGCCGCGCATGTGGATCGTGTCGCCAACGCGCAGCTCGTCAAGGCGCAACCAGCCGCGCTCTGTGAGGAATGGATGTTCGTCCGTTGCGCGGATTTCCTTTCCGGTTGATGTGCGTACGGTAAATGTTTGCTTCTCGCCGCTGTTCCAGGCTGCGACAACGCGGCCAAGTCGAATAGCTCCATCTTCTTCTCGCTGGACATAGGTTGGGATGGCCGGGTTCCAGAAGCGTCGATCGTGATTTCCGCGCCTGGTTGTGTTGTGACCGCCGTTGAACTTGAAGACGACTGTACGCAGTGGCATTGTCCACATTTCTCCGGCACGATTGACAACCATTTCGGTATCGCCGGACAGGCACCCAGTCGGAGCTTCGCTGACAAGGTTTGTGCGCGAACGAATGGCGCTGTCGATCGCGTCGGTCAGGTCGAGCTGCTCCGGCCTGGGCTCGTAGCCCGGCAGCGAACGCGCGATCGGCCCGTCCGGTCCGAGGGTCTCCCGCGCCTTCCCCGTGGACACCTCCAGGAGTGGCGTTTGCGGGCTCCAGGAGGGCCGTGAGTGGTCCTCGGGGGCCACGCTGGTAGTTGGGGGCTCGGGTGTCCGTGGTGCGCCTGGCGGAGCGGCGCTGACTGGCGCCGTGCCGTTACCGTCGCAGCCGCCTGCGTGGGCCAGCCTGCGGCTGTCGCGGCTGACGAAGGCGACCATCGTGCCGGGCGCAAAGGCGCGGTTGCAGAGCGGGCAGGTGCCCGGGTAGCGGGCCGCAAAGGCGCGGGAGGCGCCGGCCGGCGCCGCGCTGGGATTATCGTTCCTGGTCGGCGCGGGCGGCTCTGGTCCGTCCTCCCACGCCTCCAACGTGGCATCGTAGGGAAAGTCTTGGAGTTGGGTGTTCTTGTAGGTGCGCAGCATCTTGAACGCCGTGTCCATTTGGCGGTCGCTGAGATGTTGCTGTGAGGCAAAGGAACGGCCGAGATCCGTGTCTCGGCCGTTGAAGCCAACGTCGTTGCGCTGGCTGGCGTTGTCTGGGTCGAGGTCTGCCAGGTGCCGGAGCATCTCCAGCACGGACGCCTCGATCTGCTGGCGTTGCATGGGTCCTCCTCACTGAACTAAAAGTTGCTGAGGATCTCCTCGATCTGGTTGCGTATACGCGGGCCGAGTGTGTTGGTCCGGTACGTGCGCTCGTTGATCGCGCCCTTGTTGTCGCTGGCGTTGGCACGCAGGCATGGGATGCAAATCCCAGCGCCCTGCGGCGTCGTGTAGGCCATGTCCTCTAGGGGGATGTTGGTGTACCGGCAAAAATGGCATCGAAACATGGGCTAGGTGTCCTTTCTTGGCGGGGCGTGCTGGACGCTGTCGAACGTCGTGTAGAGCAGGTCGTACAGGAAGTTCCAAATGACCTGGTCACGCTTGGCCTTCTCCAGTTGCTTCGCGATGCTGGCCGCCTCGTGGACTGGACCAGCACGGAACTCGGGCTCGGCCTGCCTTGCACGTGCCTGCCAGTAGTGTAGCTCCTCTTCCTTGTCCGTAACGCGCAGCGCCATCGCGCCGCAGCGTTGCTTGACGCGGTCGATTGCCAGGGCAAGCATCTCGGCCCGTGGTATCGTCTCGTTCATGGAACTGAACTCCTTTTTTAGGTGATAGGTTAGGTCTTACAGCGGCAGCATCGCGCTGTCGTAGCGGTTGAGCACGTCCGTGATGGCGTCACTGACCGCTGCGTAGAAGCTGGACGTGCCTGGATTTGCGTGTGGATCGGCGCGTTGGTCGATAGTGACGTTCTCGACCGCGACGAGCACAGACCGGAGTCCGACGTAGGCGATCGTGTCGAATATGCTGCGGTCGAGCGCTCTCTGGTCGGCGATGTCATCGGGCAGCGCCAGCGCGCAGAGGACCGCCATAGCAGCGTAGTGTTGGCGTTGCATGAGGTCGAGCCCACGGCGCGGGTCGTTGATGGCGTCCACGAGCTTGCCGTAGATCGTCTTGGCCTCCAGAAGGCGCCCGTCACGGAGCGCCTTCGCGATTTCGGCGATGTACATATCGAGATCATGTGTATGCGTAGAGATCCTCCTGTCTATACTTGTGCCTGGATTATACTCTGCCGACCGCCTCAATGCGCATTTGGGCACAGCAGGCGCGGTAGATCCAACCGGGTCGCATCGTGTACGACTCGCGCTTGAAGTGGACGGGGCAGGTGATGCGGAGCGCGGGATGGGCCTGTGGCATGGTGGTTCTCCTAGAGAATCGTGCCGTCGTCGAGCACGAAGAATCCGCCGTGCTCGTAGTGCTGCTGGACAATGTCGTCGAACGACTGGATGTCGTCATCGGTATCGGCGACGATCTTGTCTGTACTGCACTCCCCTTGGAATGCGTGACGGACATTGACATCAGCCTCGGGGTAGACGGACACTAGGCGCTCTTTGAGGGTCTCGCAGTAGAGCTTGACCGTCTCGGGGACGTTGACGCCGTCCTCGGTTGCGAGGATGTCTGACTCTTGCACGATGCAGTTGATCGAGTGAATGGTCACGGGTACTCCTTGCTGTTCTCCTTCGTCATAGCCCGTCCGCCGCTTGGAACGCGCGGACCGCCGGCTTACCTGGGCCGGTGTGCCCAGGTCCTCGCCCGTGGGCTTAAAGTGACCGTGTAATGGTCTTGGCTGCACGCAGTGCCGCCTCGGCGTGGACGTAGGCCATCTCGACTGACCGATGGCTGCGTACGTCGGAGCAACACATGCGCTCCTGGCAAATCTCGGACATAGCCGCCAGGATCGGGCTGAAGCCGTACTCGCCCTCCATCTGTTCGACGAGTTCCCTGATGCCCTTGCGTTCTGTTTGTGTGAGTATTCGTGACATGGGCCTGTGTCCTCCCGTGAACTAGAGGTTGTCTTTCTGTGACGCGATGATCCCGAGCATGGTCGTCCGCGCGAGACGTTGAAGCCATGGTATGTCGTCTGGGTAGACAGTGATAGTCCCGTAGTACGTGCGCACCATGCGCGGTTGTACGACGAGCACCGTGATCTGAACGGGAGCGCCGCTGGTCCGGTAATGGGCAACAGCGTCGTCCAGTGAGTCGTAGCTGCCGTGGATGCCGCTGGTGCCGAAGAAGCACCAGTTGAGTTCGTCGGCGACTTTGTTAGGGAAGATGTCGTGCAGATCGGCGATTCCGTCCAGTTCGTTGACGGAGTAGTGTCCGCCTGGCATGGTAGCCTCCTGTGTGTTAGTATTCTTTGACCTTGTCGAAGCTGACGAGGTTGAAGCAGCCGTAGCCCTGGCTGCGGACGGCGCCGATGCCGTTTTCACCGGCGTGGCCCCAAATCTGCGGCCATTCGTCCTGTCCGATCTCGTCCTTGAGGACGATCACCTCAAAGCCCATGGCTGGCTTGTAGACGTAATCGTACAGGGTCAGGGTTGCACGGGTGCCCAGCGGCCCATCGACATGACCGATGAACAGTTCCATGTCGGTTGGCAGCGCGGCCGACGCTCCATCGACGCGCATATAGATCGGGTCGATCTCCCAGTCCGTACGGACGAAGACACGCTCGACAAAGAAGTTCTTGGCGCCTTTCCTGGTTGGACCGCGACGTTCGCCGGCAAAGACCGTGTTGACCGACTCACGCAGGGCGGCCTTCATCTGCCGGCCCTCGTAGTACAGCCCGGTGCTGTCGCGCTTGAAGCCGTTGCCCTTGTTCTTGGCCAGCTCATGCACGGCGGCGTCGATCTCCTCCTGTGAGGAGTCAACACGTACTTCGTAGCCCATCTCGTTCATGGTCTGGAGGAGCTGCTGGCGTAGCTCCTCTGACCCTTCTTCGAGGTGCATCTTCGTGATCAACCAGGCTTCGATGACCTTTGGGTTCTTGGGGACACCGCCGAGGATCTTGTTGCGAATCTGGATCTCGACGTGGTACTGGGTAAAGAGCGACATGGTGTTTCCTTTCGTGTTGGATTGGTGCGATTAGATAGGACGGGTGCTGTGATGTCAGGTATCGTCGTTTTGACTTGGCAGGGGTGGGACCGTGCTGTCGCGTTGCGTTGGGGTGATTCGCCAAGATGTGACTAGACCTGAGTCGTCGTAATGCATGGGCGCGACTCGCGGCGAATAGGGTTGGACCGTCGTGTTGGCACGATCTGAGCAGGCTTGAAACGTCGCGTGCGGTCGCATCGTACTGGACAGACATGAGCGGTAACGTTTCGACGGGACTTGGTACGTCGCACTGATACGACAGGTGTGGGTGCGACTTGGATAGTCGTCATGGCATGTCGGGTGCGGACTTGACAAGAGATGGCTAGTCGGCGTGGGTAGGCTAGATCAGATCAGACTAGGTATGGCTTGGTTCGTCGCACTGGATTGGTGCGGTTCGCGAGAGGTACGTTAAGGGTCGAGTCGTGCAGTCGGCGTGGTTTGGCACGTAGAGCGAACGGTACGTTAGGTATCGTCGTCGCGGACGGGTGAGAACAGGACCGTGCTGTGGCGGTATGGGGAGTCGCGTTGGCGCGTTAAGGTTAGACGAGGACGGGCTGGAGTTGTCGCGTTGGCGAGGTCTGGTGGGTCTAGGCTGGAGACGGTACGGAAAGTCGTGTTGGTGTGTTCCGGTACGAGCCGTTGGGCTCGCCCTGGACCGGTTACTGACCGGCTGGCAGTGACAGTGTCTGCGGTGGTGCCGTGAGGACGCGACGCTCGATCAGGTCGATTTCCTCGGGGCGAAAGCGCTCGCGGATCTTCTGCCCAGGCTGCATCTGGTCGTACATCGCCCGTAGGAGGCGGGCGATACCGAGACTCGTCTCGCTGGGGCGCTCGCGTTTGGCGATGGCCTGCCCGACCTGCTCGCGGGTCATCTCCATCAGCGGCAGAGTGACCTCGCCCGTGCTTTCCAGCCAGCGCTCCCACTTGGAGAGGCCGGTGAGACGGCGCATCACGAGGCGTCTGCCGGGGCGGTTATCCTGTGATGCGAGCAGTTGTTGTCCGATCGGTCTGTGGGTCTGGCAGACGAGCTGCTCCAGGATCGTCGCAATGGCGCCGCGCAGCAGTGCCGGCAGGGAGATGCGGACAAAGTCCTCGTCGCACATGAAGTGCCCGTAGGCCAGCTCGGTCAACAACTCCTTGTCGAAGGTTGCGTCGTCGCGCATTTCCTCGCGCAGAAAGGCGCGGATCTGCTGGTAAACGTTGCGTTCATTGGCGGTTCGTTGGATGTGCGTTGACGTGTTTGTTGGCATCGACTTACCCAGTTCTTTCACTAACCGACTCAATGGTCGATGAGACGCTTTCGGTGCTTACGTTCACTTCGATCGTCGCGTTGCCCTCGACGATCGTCTTGCTACTGATCTGCGGCCCACCCAAGATGCGAAGCTGGTACTCCTGCGCTTCCTCGGCGTCTTCGAGATGCGCAAACGTCCGTTGATAGCGCTGAATGCCCATGATGTGGATCGTGAGGCGGTATGGCATGCCCTACTCCGTTCTTTCCCAGGCCATTGGGTCGAGGATGGCGATCCCGCTGGCCCCTAGCTCACTGACGATGGCGTCGTAGAGGTTGTCAACGTAGAGCCGGATCGACTCATTGAGCGTTGCATATCGTCGTCGCAGTGTGATGATCGTGTGATATACGTTCTCCGTGGCTGGATGTGGCTGGATTGATTCGATAGCGCTGATGTTGAGCAGTTGCTCTGTGCCGTCTACGTGAACACGGATCAACGTTGTCATCGACTGCGCCCTTCATCAATCCCAGCGAGTTTGCGCATGACCGCAGCGGCTACGTCGTAGCTCTCGCCCGCCCTGCCGTCAACTCCCTCGATCCAAACGGCCATGCCACGGTGTCCGTCGCGGACTTCGGCGCCATGTCCATTGGCGCTGACGAGCACGGCCGCGTCCTCGGTATACTTGCAGGACGCAAGGTATTCGCCGTCGAGGCTGTAGACTTTCCAACGTGGACTTGCTGCCATGGCTATGATTCCTCCTGTGTCCACGTGCGTGGCAAACGGCCGTTTGGTGGCTCCTCGATGTAGACTTTGGACTCTTGGTACTGCTGCGGAAAGCGATCGAACGTCTCGCGGTTGGGCCAGAAGTGCTTGTCAAAGCGGGCCGTGCAGATAGCTGACGGGCCGAAGTGCTCGTTCAGTGTGGCGCCGCAGACGCAGACGTGGGCCTGCGGGCACATATCTGGACGATCTTTGTGTAATGGGCATGCTTCAGCCATGGTTGGACCTTTCTAACGCCATATCGGCGCACACGTACCGCCCAACACACGGCTGGGCAGCACGTTGTCCGCCAGGATGACTAGATGTCTACGTCGTCTGCCATGTCACCAGCGTTCTCGCGAGCAAAGGCCACTGCAGCTTCTTTGGTTCGGAAGTGTCGCTCGTATGGCTTTGCCACGCTGCCCCAGCAGAGGAACCAGGATCCGTCTGCCTGTTCTTCGATCGAGCCGACGAGCCGGTCGTCCATCTCGATGTTCCAGATTCCGAACACTTCGTCGTAGGTGACGGCGATGTCAAATGCCACGACCGTCCTCCTCGGACTCCGTGGCGCTACCCTCGTCACTTGCGACAGGATAGATGACGAGGTTCAGCCCCATCTCGTCGCTCTGCACGCGGACATCGGTGGCCCGGATCACGTCCTGAAACTCGGAGCGGTCGATCTCAACCGCCGGCCCCTGCCAGAACGAGCGACCCGTGTAGTGAAACACGGTGTATCCTGCCTCGTCCATGTCCTCGACGAACTGGACGCATCTTGGATTGGTGTAGTTGTGCTTCGGTCTCATCGTTTCTCCTTCTACATGCCGGCTAATAGCGGCGCAGGTAGTAGATCACGCCATCGACAACGATCTCGATGTAGTCATGTTTGAGATCGTCGCGCCAACGCTCCCAGTCGATGTATGTCCGGACTGTGTCGTTGACATCGCCGAGAAAGATGTCCTCGAACTCCTGGTCTGCGAAGTCATCCCACTCTCTTTTGGGTATCGCCGCCGACGCGCCCTCGGCATACGATTCGATAGTGTTGCCAGTCTGGGACTTGAAGGCATTGGACCACGCCATGTAGCGTTTGGCTGCTTCAGCGTCCTCGGGATTTCTCTCGAAGTCATCGATGATCTCGTCCAGGTAGACAAGGTCAGCCATTGCTGGTATCCTCCTTGTTGGGTGTGTAGATGCACTCGTCGGTATCGACTCGGTAGACGGGATACGGACATGGATACTCGTCGTCGAACCAGCCAGTGCCGAAACAGTACGCCTTCTGGCCGCCATCGGTCGGGCTGAGAAGATAGCAGGCGCCTGGTGCTGCGGGAGAGCAGAAGGCTGCCCGTGTGTAGTATGGCGACTTCTCGATCACGATCTCGGTGTCGTTGGTGTCCTGCGAGGCGACTAGATCGTCCTCTGCGACGTAGAGCGCGTGTGGCTGTTCGGCGAAGGCGTAGTCGGAGAGGAACTTGATCTCGTCGTCCTCGCAGGCGTAGTCGGCGTAAGAGCTGCCATCGAGGTACGAACGGTAGACGGCGTGTTCGCCCTCGTCGTACTGGATCGCACTGTTGCCGCACAGGGGGCAGGTCGGGTTTCCGTAGTCCGCCAGGCTGCTCTCAGCCCACGCCTGCAGCACGTTATCAACGGGAATGACACCGAAGCGGATGCCGGTCTCGTGGTCGATGTTTGTCGTGCCCATGCCGTAGTCGATGCCCTTACTCATCATTGTCCTCCTCGATGTCTGCGGTGCTGTAACGGCCTGCGTGCGCCACTTCCCACGCGGCGTGAGCGGCGTCGATCGCGCGCATGGCAGCGTTGCTGATCAGTCCCCTGTGGTTTGGCAGGGCTTTGATGACGAAGCGAACCACCATGCTTGTTTTGGCCTGTGCGATTTGCCGGTACACATCGCCGATCTCGCTGACGAGTGCTGGTGGATCATCGCACTCCCAGCAGTTCGCCGTGATCTGCATAACGTGCTGCTCTGCCTCGACGAGCGTATCTAACAGCTCATGGATCTCTGTGTCGATGTCGGTCATTTTATCCTCCGTCATTGCCGGCACGTTCCGGTAGGCTGTCCCAGCATGCGCTTATGTTGTCCCAGGCGAGGAATCGACTGATCGGCGCCGGATACAGCTCGTCCATGAACGCATCCGTTATGGTGACGCCGTCGCGCAGGCAGATTTTGTACATGGGTCCAGACTGCAGGTCGCGCTCGTCGTCGTCAAGTTCATTCAGGACCATCACAGCGCCTTTGTAACCTGGGCATGGACCTGTTTCTTGATCGGTGCAGATGAAGTATGTGATGATCATTGGCGATTATCCTCCTTTAGGGGCACGGACCAGTGTCTTCTGGATCCAAGTGCGGTTCTCCACTTCGGTGCGCGCGGTTGCCTCGTCGCGCGCCTCCTGCTCCTGGCGTGCGAATGCGCCAAGGTCAAGCTGAACGACCGTTTGGCAGTCGCTCGGCAGGCCCTCATAGCGGATGCAGCGTCCCATGCCTGACCCGCGCCTGGTATCCCAGTCGCCGTGCGGACGGAACCGGCTCTCCCCGTGCTGACAGACGCCATGGGGGTGGAACGGCGCTGCGGACATACCCACGTACGGATAGATCCACTGTTGTTGCCTGGGCGCGTTCCAGTCGTCCAGCCAGGGCAGATAGACGACGGTGTAGCGGTCGGCCGTCCTGCCGCCATTATCGTAGATGGCAAGCACGCCATCGGGGTAGTCTGGCCGGGAGCGGTGCCATGGTTTGTATGGCATGGTGATTCCTTTC
>Ga0066699_10000235_pt1 | contig 14285 bp, 13 predicted proteins | sample GraSoiAngelo_148_FD_66455 | JGI IMG/M metagenome (GOLD analysis project Ga0066699, IMG submission 66455) | Grasslands soil microbial communities from the Angelo Coastal Reserve, California, USA - 14_1009_09_20cm | ecosystem: Environmental > Terrestrial > Soil > Grasslands | place: USA... | reverse complement strand
CCTTCGTGGGCTGAAGAGCCTGATTGCTAGCGTGTTTCCCCGAAAGGTTGTTTTCAGGGGGAGAGCGATGAACGATCCCGGCGGACGATGGATCGAGTTCACGACGCTGGACGGCCGCACCAGCCGCATGCGAGTCGATCAGATCGACACGGTGATGCGCGCGAACGGCGGCGACGCGGGCGTGATCCACACGAGCCTGGGCGAGCTCATCCGGGTGCTCAACGTCACCCACGTCCTCAAGCAGTGGAAGCACCGGCTCCTCTTCGTCGTGTCCCGCCAGGCCACCAGCTATCACGGCTATCTCCAGCGCGCGTTCTCCGACGTCGACTGGGCCGAGGTGATCATCGACCGGCGCCACAACGAGCGTCGCCAGCAGGGATCGCCGTGGATGGTCGACCGGCGCGGGCGCGCCCGGCGCGCGCGCCCCGACGTGGACGCCCGCGTGCGCGCGTTCGGCTGGGCGATCGTGCGAGTGACTCGGACCTAGGCGAGCTCGGACCAGAGCGCCCCGAGACGCTGCAGCGCCGCCGGGGGCAGTGGCCCGCGGTTGACCGCCGCCGCGGCGGCCTCGAGATGCTCGAGGCTCGAGTAGCCCACGAGGACGGTCGACACCGCGTCGGAGCTCACCGCCAGACGGATCGACGCCTCGATCAGGTTCTCGACGTGCCCTTCCCGCACGAGCGCGCCGAGCCGCTGCGCCCGCGTCACGTCGGTGTGATAGTCGGGCGCCGTCGCGATCGGGTCCACCGAGGGCACCGCGACCGGATGACGCGCCTCGACGCCGCTCAGCGCGCCGGCGGCCAGGACGCGGATGACGATGACGCCCATCCGGCGCTCACGCGTGCGATTGAGGAGACCGCCGAAATCCTGCGCGGGGAAGCCGGCCGGCACCGCGAACCCGGCGCTCGGGTTCAGCAGGTTGTAGCAGACCTGCGCCGTATCGATCGTGCCGGAATCGATCGCCTGATGCAGCGCCCGCGTCTCGCCGAGCGCGGTGATCCCGCAGAATCCGACCTTCCCCTGCTGGCGGAGCTTCTGCACGGCGGGCACCACTTCGTTCAGGACGTCGCCGAGGCTCACGGCACCGGCGCCGCGTGCCGATTCGATCCGGTTGTGGAGCTGGAACAGGTCGACGCGCTCCAGGGCGAGCCGTTTCAGGCTCTGGTCGAGCGAGCGGGCGACCGCCCCGGGGATTTCGTGCAGATCGTGCGGGTCCAGACGGAACTTCGTGCCGACCTGCACGCGCGCCTTCAGGGCCTTCAGCACCTGGCCGAGATTGCGCTCGGACTCGCCGTCGCCGTACGACGGCGCGGTGTCGAAGTAGTTGACGCCGAGCTCCATCGCCCGCGCGACCGCGCGCTCTCGCTCCGCCGGTGTTCCGCGGATGATGAGCCCGCCGACGTTGCCGCAGCCGAACCCGAGCGTCGAGACCGTGAGGCCTGTCTTGCCGAGACTCCGAGATTGCATGCGTGCGCCTCCCTGTGCGAACGCGGGCACTATTTGCCGACGCTCTCGTTGTTGTCAAGTCGCGCGCGGCGTCGCGGCCCGCGCCGTCTTCGGGTACAGTCGAGGCAGACGCCGGTCGAGCGCGTCGGGAGGACTCCATGGCCCCGTCCTACGTCACCGAGAACAACGAGCAGCGCGCCCGCCTGCGCGCCCTTGTCGACCGACTGAGCGACGGCGATCTCGCCCGGCCGCTTGAAGCCGGCTGGACGGTCGGCGCCGTCCTCGCCCACCTAGCCTTCTGGGATCAGCGCACCCTGATCCTGATCGAGCGCTTGGAGAAGGAAGGGCCGCGCACGCCTCCGCGATCCATCGACGCCAACGACGTCGACTGGATCAACGACTCGGCCAAGGCGCTCTGCCTGGCGCTTCCGCCGCGCGCGGCGGCGCGCCTGGCGGTGGCCACTGCGGACGCCGTCGATCGGCGCGTCGAGGCACTGTCGGCCGAGCTCGTCGCCGCGAACACGGCGGCGGGGAAACCACTCAACCTGTCCCGGGCCGAGCACCGGCGCGAGCACCTCGACGAGATCGAGCACGCCTTCGGTCAGACCCGGGGGCGCTAGGGGACAAACGAGAGGAGCGGCCCTCGCTCCTCCCGATCAGAACCTGACGGAGATCCCGTACAGGACGTCGTGCCCGGTGAGGTCGGTCTCCAATCGGTCGTGCGAGAGACTATCCCGACCGAACTGCATGAACCGGTAGCCGCCATACAGCTCGGTGCTCCGTGTGAATCGCCACGAGAGCCCGGCACCCCAGCTGACACCAACCGCCAGCGACCCGTCGCTTCTCGCGCCCGGCTGGCCCGGACGAGACACTCCCTCTGCGCCGGGCACCAGGAGGGTTGGCCCAACGGAAAGATACGGCGCCAGCGCCCCCAGCGTGGACGAGGTCGAGGACAGCGGCCACCGCAGCTTGAGGTCGAACGAGACGGCCGTACCGAGCAGATCCGAATCGAGAAGCCGATACGGACCGCTGCTCAGCACGGGATCTTCGGTCGCGATCACCGGCCTGGTCCCGAGGGTTGAGACGCGGAACCGCGATGTGTCGACCCCGAGCGAGAAGGGCTGAGACGGGTCGAGCCAGCGTTCGGTCTCCGGCCCCTCGGCGCGCCCGGCATCGGGGCTCACCGCGAGGGCGAGCAGGCTCACGACGAGCGCCAGCCACCACCGACTGAATCTCACCACAGCGGACCAATCGTACCAGGCTGTCGGACTTCGCGCGAGGCCTCGGCAGCCGGGCGGTTCTGGTAGATTCCGGAACCGCCCTTACACGGAAGCCCGCTTCTCGAACACCAGCGGCTGATCCCGATCGTGACGTCCCTCGCGGAAGAGCTCCGGGGCGTTCGGCAGCTCGTAATAGATCTCGAGGTAGTTGCCGTCGGGATCGTGAAAGTAGATGCTCTTCTGGCTCACGTGGTCGACGGCGCGGACGATCGGGATCCCGTTCTCCTGCAGGGTGAAATAGGCATCCGCGAGCGCCGCCTCGCTGCCCACGTGGAAGGCGACGTGATGGACGCCCACGCCACCCGCCACCGGGCGCGGCGCGGTGTCGGGATTCTGAACCGGGAAGAGGTCGACGGTGTGGCCCTGTCCCTCGAGCGCCATGAAGACGCCCCCGTGCTCGGGATCCTCCTCGACGACCTTGAGCCCGAGGATCGTCGAATAAAAGGCCCGCGACCGCTCCACGTCGCTCACGCGCAACAGCACATGCCCGATCCCGTTGAGTCGAATCATGATCGCCCTCCTTCTCGTTCTCTCCCAGGTAGTTCCCCGCCCTAGCCCAGCGCCTCCGCCTTGAATCGTCGGAGCACCTCGACGTGCTCGGCGGGGGTCTTGAGGCCGAGCCCCAACCGTCCCGCCTCCGAGCGCCGGACAGCTCACGACCCTCTGGCGGGAGTGTACCGCAGGGCCAGGCGCCCCGAGGCTAGGGACGGTCGACCGAGGTCAAGCGCCCGAATCCCGGCGCATGACCCAGAGCGCTCCGATCTGCAAGATCAGCGCGGCCGCGATGGCGGCGGCGAAAGCCTGCGCGATGCCGGCGCGCTCGAGCGAGAGCGCCAGGACGAAGAAGAAGCCGGCGAAGGCGAACAGCCCGAGCAATAATCCCCGCAGCACGCGAATCGCGGGGCCGGGCCCATCGAGATGATGCGCGAACCCCGCGAGGATGGCTCCATAGAGAGGATAGGTCGCCAGAATCCCCGTGAGTGATGGGCCCAGCGCCGTGGCCAGCCCGGTCAGCAGCAGCACGATCGCGGTCGTGACGATGATCCTCGCCGGGATGTCCCAGGGCGGCGGCGCCACGGGGCGAGTGGCGCCCGCGTCCCTCGGCATGAAGACCAGCGCCACGACGAGGGTGCCGATCACGAGCGCCAGCAGCGGCGCGAGCCTCAAGGTCGAGCGCTGCAGGAGAGCCGTCGCCGCGGCGAACGCGAGACTTCCTCCGAGCAGCGCCATCGCCCAGTGGCGTCGGCGCGCGAGGCGTCCGTAGAGGACACAGAACGCTGCTTGAGCGGCGGCGCCGGTCATCGAGCCGACGGCTGCGCCGGCCGCGAACGACAGGCCGTGATCGAGGGCCAGGAAGAACGCGACCGGACCCGACGTGAGCGGGAATCCGACGAGCCAGCCGCTGACTCCAGGTCCCCAGCGACGCCCGGCCATGCTGACCGCGCCGATCAGCGTGGGTGTGAGCACGAGCTTGAGCGCCAGACCGTCCACGCCTGCCGAGCGTATCGCGACCGGCCAGCGACGGGTAGGTGGAAGCGAACGACGACGTGCTACAGGAACTTGGGCGTCGACTGGGCGCCGGGCACCGTGAAGTAGAAGGTCGCGCCGCGCCCTTCTTCCGAGTCGCACCCGACGTGACCGCCGATCTGCTCGACGATCAGCCGAACCAGATAGAGACCGAGGCCGGTCCCATCGGTCTCGAGCGCGGCCACGTTGTCGGCCCGGTAGAACTTCTCGAACAGGTGGCGCTGACTCTCCTTGGGAATTCCGATTCCCGTGTCCTGGATCTGCCAGCGCACCACGTCCCGTTCGCGCGTCAGGCGCACGCCGATGTCGCCGCCGCTCGGCGAGTACTTGATCGCGTTCGAGGCGAGGTTGAGCACGACCTGGCGCAGGAGCTGCGGATCGGCGAATACCTCCAGCACGTCGCTGGATGCCTCCAGCGCCAGCCGGTGGCCCTTCTCGTCCATCTGCAGCTTCAGATCGTCCAGGACGGTCCGGGTCAGCTCGACCAGGTCGACGAGCTGCGGCGTCGCCTTCATGCGGCCGCTCTCGAGCCGCGAGATGTCGAGCAGGTCGTTGACGAGCTGGATGAGCCGCTGGGAGGCGCCGAGCGCGTCCTTCATGTAGCTGGTCGCGGTCTCCGGCACCTCCGTCTCCTGCATCGCCAGCTCCAGCATCCACTTGATGCCCGAGAGCGGCGTGCGGAGCTGATGGGTCGCGAACGAGACGAAGTCGCTCTTCATCTGCGCGATCTCGCGCTCCTGCGTGACGTCGTGCAGCGTGATCGTCAGGCCCGTCGTTCGGCCGGCGGCGTCCCGCGTGGCTCGCGCCTCCCAGTGCAGAATGCGGTTGAAATCCGGCACGTCGAGATCGCCGCTGGCGCCCTCGGCCGGCGCCACACCGAGGCCGCCGGCGCACGCGAGCAGCAGGTTTTCGGTCGAGACCGCCGAGCATCCGCGACGCAGCACGCTACCGAGGTCGCTGCCGACCAGCGAGGTCCCCGGACAGCCGAGCAGTTCCCCCGCGTGATGGTTCTCCGCCTGGACGCGGCCGTCGGGGCCCACGAAGAGCACGCCGTCGGAGGTCGACTCGAGGATCTGCGTGAGCTGGATCCGCTGGGTCTGCGACTCGGCGTAGAGGCTCGCGTTCTGGAGGGCGATGGCGGCCTGGTCGGCGAAGGCCTGCAGCAGCACGACCTCGTCGCGCGTGAACTCGCGCGTCGAGGCATCGCCGAGGGAGAGCACCCCGATCGTCCGGGCGTTGACGGCCACCGGCACGCAGAGGACCGCCCGATCGCCGGTGGTCTGCAGGCGGATGCGCTGCTCGTCGGGCACGACCAGGCCGGGCTCCGCCAGGAGGTCCGTCGTCCACACCGGACGACCCTCGTTGACCGCTCGTCCCGCCATCGAGGCGCCGGCCGGCAACTCGTCTCCGAGCCGGAATCCCTGCCGCGCCCGGCCGCTGATGCCGACGGCGACGAGCGAGCTGTCGGGCTGGCGCAGCCAGAGCACGGAGGACTGCACGGCGAACAGCGTCAGGATCGGCTGAACGACCCGATCGGCGACCTGGCCCACGTCGAGGTCTTCCGTCAAGGTCCGCGCGACCCGGGCCAGCTCCTCGGCTTCACGCTGCCGCCGCGCCAGGTCGCGCGTGGCGTCGCGGATCCGCTCCTCGAGGCGGGCCTGCGAGGCTCCGAGCTCGGTCGCCATCTGGTTGAACTGCAGCGCGAGCTCGCCGATCTCGTCGGCGGTCTCGATCGGCACGCGATGATCGAGCTCGCCGCGGCCGAAGCGCTGCACGCCCAGCCGCAAACGCTCGAGCGGCCGAGTGAGGCGCGCGCTCAGCACGTGAGCTGCCCCGGCACTGACCAGCACGCCGGCCGCGGTGAGCGCGGCGAAGAACCAGAGCTTGCGGCCCACCGCCGCGGTCACGACGGCCCGCGGGTGCTCGACGACCACGCCCCAGCCGACGCGATCCACGCGCAGGCCCGTCGCCATTGCTTCCACGCCGCGCTCGTTCGTGTAGGAGCCGGTGACGCCGCTCGGGTGGTCCTGTTCGAGGAGGCTCCGAACGAACGGCCGACCGCTCAGGGACAACCGCTTGAGCACGAGATTGGCGTCGTCGGCGGCGATCAGCCCGCCGCGCCGGTCGACGATGTAGGCGCGTCCGTCTTGACCCAGGCTGAGCTCGGCGGTCAGCGTCCAGAGATCCTTGAGATTCAGGACCCCGACGACGAGCAGCCGGCCTTCCGCGGCGCCCGAGAGCGGCGCGGCGAGCGTCAGCCAGGGCTCGGACGTCTCGGTGGTCGTGACCGCGCCCCAGGCCACTCCGCGACCTCGCGGGATCGTGTCGAGCGCCGGGGGTGCGTCGGTCGCCGAGCTCGCCATCACCTCGCGGCGCGACAGTCGGTAGCGCCACGTCCGGGGCGGCTCGAAGATGCCGACCTCCTCGAAGGCCCGCTCGCGCGCGAGAAACCGCTGGCCCACGATCGCGAGACCCTTCGGGTCGCCGTCGATGACGGCGGCGCGGAAGAGCTGCGCGACCGTCGTCAGCCCTTCCTCCTTGTCGGCGAGAAAGAAGTCGATCTGGTCCCGCACGCCGCGGACAGCGACCAGCTGGAGCTCACGCCGGGCATCGTGAACGTCCCGCAGCGCGCCGGGCAGCCAGATCAGGTTGACGCCCACGACGGCGATGACGCTCGCCGCCGCCAGCAGGAGAAACAGTCGCCGGCGCAGGGTTCCCAGCCGAGGGCCGATCGCGGGGAGCATCGGCGCCGCGGAGCTACTCGACGATGCGCTCGGCCCGCTCGAGGAGCGTGAGCGAAGGCTTCAACCCGATCGTCCGCGCCGTGACGAGGTTGATCGCGAGCACGAGCTTGTCCGGGATCTGGATCGGGATCTCGGCCGGCGCCATGCCCGCGAGCACGCGGTCGACGACCCGCGCCGTCTGCTGACCCATCCGCCGGTAGTTCGCGCCGTACGAGATCAGTGCGCCGGAAGCGACCATCTCGTCCTCGTGCGCCATCAACGCCACCTTGTCCTCGCGCGCACGCTGGATGAGGAGATTGATGTGGGCGCTCAGGAGGCCGGAGGGCACGTGAAAAATCGCGTCGAAGGCGCCCTTGGGGAGCGCGCCGAGCTCGCGCGTGATGTCGTCCCGGCTGGTGACGTCACGGCGGATCAGCGTCATGCCCAGCTGATCAGCGGTGCGCTGCGCGACGTTGAAGCTGATCTCGGCGATGCTCTCCTTGGCGACCAGGCACAGGACGCGGCGCGCGTCGGGCGCGATCTCCTTCAGGATCTCGAGGCGCTTTCCGGAGAGCGGGCCCGAGTACACGGACACTCCCGTGAGATTGTTGCCGGACGAGGCGTAGTTCGGAACCAGCCCGGAGCGTACGGGATCGCCGACCCAGGTGAACACGATCGGGATCGTCGAGGTCGCGGTCCTGGCCGCCACGGTGTGGGAGGTACCGACGGTGACCAGGACGTCGGGCTTGGCGGCGACCAGCGCCTGGGCCTGCGCCTTCACGTCGGATCCGGTCCCCTTCGTGTCCTCGACGAGCAGCGACAGGTTCACGTTCTCGCGGTAGCCGAGCTGACCGAGTCCCTCACGGAATCCCGCCAGGACCTCGCCGAAGCCGAGTCCCGGCGTCAAGACCGCGACCTTGACGGTTCGAGCGGGCGGGGCCGCGTGGAGCGTGGCGACGAGGAGCATCGCGAGCGCGCCGACGCAGGGGAGCGCCGTCCTCCATGTCTGTGGCCGCATTTCTCCCTCCCGGAAAATCGACTCTATAATTGCAAGAGTCGAGCCACCGGAAACGGCGAACCAACCGCGACGGAAAGGACAGACTTTCCGCGATGAAAGACGGGGCTGGCGAGCCGGCGCCGCGATGCGGGGAAGGACGAGCGTGACAGGAATGCCGCGGGCGCGCCAGGACTGGCGGAGATCAGCCGCGGGTCAGCGGGCGACGCGCAACATGAAGCGCCGCCCTTGATCGCTCAGCTCGACGCCGTCTTCGCGGATTTCCTCGATCCGTAGCCGGCCGTCGATCGCATCGCCCTCACGGTAGCGGCGTCCGTTGATGAAGACCATTCGCTCCGTGGGGACGTCGGCGTAGATCAGCGCCTCGAGCCTGAGCCCCGACGCCTCCGGGGGCGCGGCGGGTCGTGAGGCCGCGACTGGCGGCGTCGCCGGCGCAGGCGTCGGCTGCACGGTCGGTGTCCCGGAGCGAGGACTCGGCGTGATCGGCGGCGCTGGCGTCTGGACGCGAGGGCTCGGTGTCGACGCTGATGGTGGCGGGCTCGGCCTGGACGGAGTCGCCGGTGTCTCGGCGCTACGCTCGGTCGTCGACGCCGTCGGCTTGCCAACCTTCGTCTCGGGGCTCGGCAGCGGCTCGAGCTTGACGAGGGGGCGCGGGCTCTCCACCGGCGGAGCCGGGACGGCAACCGGTTCAGGCGGCGCGGCGACCGGGGCAGGATGGAGCCACCAGAAGAGCACGCCGGCCAGGAGCAGCGCGTTCACCGCAAGCGCCGCGAGCAGACGTCCGGGCGTCAGGCTCCACGCCGATCGCGGCCGCGGCGCGGGCGACAGGAGTCGCTGCACGACGGGAGCCTGCCGGTCTCGCTGTTGGGCGGCCTTCGTGAGCGCGTCGAGGATGTAGGACATCCCTACTGTCGTACCCCGTTGAGGGAGGGAGCGTTCGCTCCCGGCGCCGTCGCGACCAGGCGCACGAGCGTCTCTTCACCCGCGATGCCATCGGGAATCAGCGACTCGACCTGCTGGAAGACAGCGACCTTGCGCTTGAGCTCATCGTCGTAGATCTGGTTGGCCTTCGCGGCGGTGGGCTGCCCGTCGAGCGCGCCGAGTCGCTGGCGCAGCCAGGCGACGTCGCGGCCCTCCATGCCGGGCTGGAGCGGCAGGGGCCCGGTCACCGGCGATTTCCAGATCATCACGAAGGGGCCGTCCCAGAAGCGCTCGACCTCGACACTCGGCAGGGTGACCCGGCGCGAGCCGATCTCGAGCGTCGCCCGCTCACCGTCGAGACTCGCCAGGACGACGTGATGCTTCCGGCCGTCGGGTGTGGCGAGCTCGAGGATCGCCGGAAGATTGAGACGCCGTAGCACGGTCCACGTTCCCGTTCGGGCCAGGCAGCGCAGGCCCGCCGCGCGTCCGAGCTCGCAGCCGCGATCGGGGGTCGCGCTCTTGGTGTCGAGAGTCGCGCTCCGGGCGTCGAGACCCCAGAGCGCGTAGAGGTTCACGAAGGCGCTCGCCCTGTCGGCGCTGACCTCGGGGTCGTCCAGAATCGCCGTCAGAGTCGGCGCCGCCGGCCGTCGCTCGTCGGTCGGCGCCGCCGCAACCGCTGGGTCTGGCGAAGGCGGGCTCTTCTCGGCACGCGTGAGCGGCCACGCGCCGAGAGTGCGCAGCCCGCCCGTCGCGATCAGCGCGACGGTACTGCCCGCGGCGACCAGGAGGACCGCGGTTGCCGTCGCCGCGAGCCATCGGCGGCCGCGCCGCGCGCCCAGCACTTCCTTGGCCGCTCGGCGGACGACCGCCTCCTTGACCCGCGTCTGCCCCGTCGCGTAGGCGCCGAGCAGGGCGCGATCGCAGATCGTGTTCAGCAGGCGCGGGGTGCCCTGTGACAAGCGGTGCGCCGCGCGCACGGCCTGCTTGGTGAAGATCGGCTGCCGCTGGCCGGCGATCTCCATCCGATGCGCCACGTACCGCTGCGATTCTTCCTCTTTGAAGGACCGTAGGTGATAGCGCGCGGTCACGCGCTGCGAGAGCTGGCGCAGGTTGCGTCGGGCCAGCAAATCGGCCAGCTCGGGCTGGCCGATCAGGACCACCTGGAGGAGCTTTTCCTTCGTCGTCTCCAGATTCGTCAGGAGGCGGATCTCCTCCAGCACCCGCGCGCGCAGGTTCTGGGCCTCGTCGATGATGAGCACGGTGCGTCGGCCACGGGCGTGCGCGTCGAGCAGCGCCTGGGACAGTGTGTCGACCAATACCTTCAAACTCGTCGTGCCGGCTGGATACGGGATGCGGAGCTCGTCGCATACCCCAGCCAGGAGCTCAACCGAGGTGAGCCGTGGATTGAAAATCATGGCGACGTCGACCTCGGGCGGCAGCTGCTCGAGGAGCGCGCGGCAGACTGTGGTCTTACCGGTCCCTACCTCGCCCGTCAGCTGCACGAAGCTGCCGCCCTCACCGATCCCATAGAGCAGATGGGCGAGGGCCTCCCGGTGCGCCTCGCTCAGATAGAGGTAGCGCGGATCGGGGGCCAGCGAGAACGGCCGCTCTGTGAGGCCGAAGTATGCCGCGTACATGGGTATCGCTTCTAGCTATTGCCCCTTGAGGCGAACCTCTTCGTAAGCTGGAAAGGGTATCAGATGCATCGAGTCGAGCATGTGCTCGGCGATGCGGGGCCCGACGCCTCGCAAGGTGCGGTAGTCCATGATCGGCGCGAACATCACCCGGTCGATCGACAGCTGCTGGATGCGATGCAGCAGCGCCTCGCGCTTGCCGGTGTCGCGCTCGCGCGCCTGCTGGTGGAACAGATCGTCGAGGTCCGGGTAGCCGCCGTAGGCGCTGCTGCCCTTGGAGTACATGAACGCTTCCACGCGGCTGGCGGCGTTGCCCGAGTTGCCCACCGCAGCCATGAAGAGGCCGCGGAGTTTTTTCTCGCGCCAGGCGGCCAGAAACGCCGCGCGCTCCATGAGCCGCATCTTCGTCCGGATGCCGACCGCGCCGAGGTAGTTGGTCGCCGCTTCCGCCGTCGTGATGAACGGCGGCGTCGGCGCGAAGTCGCCGGCGTCGATTCCGTTGGGATAGCCGGCCTCGGCGAGGAGCTGCTTGGCCTTCGGCGGATCGTAGGGCATCGGCGGGGCCTGGAGCGCGAACTCCATCACGCGGGGCACAATGACCCCGGTTGGTGGACAGTAGCCCAGGCACGAGACCTCGTTGATCGCCTGGCGATTGAGCGCGTAGTTGGCCGCCAACCGCACGCGCTTGTCGTGCCACGGCGATTTGGGATCCCACTGCTCGGCGAACTCGATCCAGTAGATCGACGCGTGCTTGGACGGCACGAGCTGGAGCCGCGGGTCCCGCTTCACGTTCAGGGCATCCTCGCCGTCGAGCGCGTAGGCGATGTCGGCTTCACCGTTCTTCAGCATCGCCACGCGCGTGGTCCCCTCGGGGACGCTCTTCATGACGTACCGCTTGACGGTCGGCACGCGGCGCCAGTAGCCGGGATATGCCTCCACGACCACCTCGACGCCGGGCTTGTGGCTCACGAAGCGATAGGGCCCGGCGCCGATGGGCTGCTTCCTGAAGCCCTCGTCGCCGACCTGAGTCACGTACTTCTTGGGGACGACGATCCCGGCGGCCGTGGCCGTGGTCCCGTAGAAGGTCATGAAGTCCGGCCAGGGCTCGGTGAGATGGAATCGCACCGTGAGCGCATCGACGATCTCTACCTGACGGACGTGCGCCTGGATCTCCTTGACGCCTGCCCCACGGTAGCGCTCGAAGCTGAACTTGACGTCCTCGGTCGTGACGGGATCGCCGTTGTGGAACTTGAGATCGCGTCGCAGCTTGAACTCGTACACGAGCCCGTCCGGGCTCTCCGTCCACGACTCGGCCAGGCTCGGCGACATCTTGCCCTTACCCGGCAGCGGCCGGACGAGCGCGTCGTGAAGGGCGAAGAGAATCCCGAACGGCGTGATCTGAGGCGGCGCGGTCGACGGGTCGAACCAGGTCGGCGCGATGGTCACGTGCCAGGCGATGACCACGTCTCCCGCGGGCGCTACCTGCGCGCCAACCTCCGGGACCGCCCCGAGCGTCAGGATCACGAGTGCCAGCAGCACGACCGTGCGCATGTGCCTCTCCCTCAAAGGCCGATTCACCTCAAGTGCCTTCGGGCGCGAGTATATTCGAGTCGATGCCCGTGCGGTGGCCCGGTCTCCTCGTCGTCGCGGCGCTGCTCGGCGCCTGCTCGACCGCGCCACCCCCGCTGGCGACGCCGGCCGGGCGCTTACCCGACCTCCGCGGAACCTGGACGGGAACCTGGGCCGGTACTCCCGTGACGCTCGTCATCCTCGATCAGAGCGACGCCGCAGCCGTCGAAGGCGTTTCAGTCGGCCCCTGGCAGCTGTTCGGTCGAAACCTGCCGGGAGTATCGGGCATCCTCACCGTCGAGATCAGGAGCGAGATGGTCTCGGTCAACGTACAGGGACGTCTCGGGACATCGAGCGGGCGGCTCGCCCTGGAGCTGGCGCCCGCGACGGTCAACGGTGGATGGATCAGTCTCACGCGGCTGGACGAGAACAGGATGATCGGAACCGGGGTGGGTCAGATGAGTTGGGAACCGCAGGGGCCCGTAGAGCTGATCCGTCAGCGCCCGGGCCCGCCTACCTAGGAAGCTCGGGCGCGGCAGATCACCTCTTGCCGTCGCCGTTGGACTGGAACCAGGTGTAGTCCCACACGCTGACCCGGTACGCGGCGGTCGCCGGCAAGTTCGGAACCTCGAAGTACGCGCGCCCGAATCCGCCGACGCCTCCGGGCACGAACGCGATGCGCTGACCGACCACGGCGCCTCCGGCGTCGACCGCCTGAGCGAGAACACGCAGGCTGGTCGCGAACTCGCCGTGGCGGTTGTAGACGTAACCGCTGACTTTTCTCGAGCTCTGGCTCTGCTCGGCCGCCGCCGCCCACTCGACCGTGAAGTGCTGCTCCCAGCCGGCCGTCAGGGTCGTCGCCGTCATGCTGAGCGGGGGAGTCGCGCCGGTGCCCGCGCACGCTGCGCTCATCGTGACGATCAGAGCGATCAGGAGCCCGAGGCGAGTCGCGTTCATGAACGTTCCCTCATGAGTTGCCGGTTCGCGGCCTTCACCGCCGGCTTTTGATTGTACTGGTAACCTCTGGGCCCGGCACGCGGTTCCAGCACCCGGCGGTGGGCGAGATGTGCTAGATTTTTCGAGTCGGGCGAAGGGAGATCTCGATGCGCGCGATCCCGGCGTCGCGCCGGCACTTTCTTGCAGGCGCCGCCTCGGTCACCGCGGGACTGTTCTTGCCGCGGCCCGCACGGTCGGCTGGAGAACTCGCTCGCGCGCTGGTCCCGCGCGAGACCTTCTTCGGCGATCCCGACGTCGCCTGGGCCCAGCTCTCGTTCGACGGCGCCTCGGTCGCGTACATCGCGCCGGTCGACGGCGTGAGAAACTTGTGGGTTGCACCGGTCGGCGATCTCGGCGCCGCCAGGCCCCTCACGCGCGCGACCGATCGTCCGATCAGCTACGTCTTCCTGTGGGCGCACACGAATCGCCACGTCGTCTACTTCCAGGAGCGCGACGGCGACGAGAACTGGCGCGCCTCGAGCGTCGACATCCGCGACGGCACCGTCGTGTCGCTCACGCCGCCGCGCGGGGTGCGTGCCCGGGTGCACGAGGTCAGCCAGCGCTTCCCCAGCCAGATGATCTTCGCGCACAACGAACGCGACAAGCAGTTCTTCGACCTCTACCGTGTCGACCTGGTGACCGGGAAGTCCGTGCTCGTGTACGAGAACAACCAGTTCGCCTGGTTCGTGACCGACAGCGCGTTTCAGCTGCGGCTCGGCGCCCGGTACCTCAGAGACGGCAGTATCGAAGTGCTCGAGCGCCGGCCCAGCGGGACGTGGGTGCCCTTCATCACGATCCCGCGCGGCGAGATCGAAGCCACGCGGCTCCTGGATTTCAGTGACGACGGCAAGACCCTGTACCTCTTCGACGCGCGGGACCGCGACAAGGCGGCGCTCGTCGCCGTGGACATGGCGACGCGTCGGGCGCGGGTGCTGGCCGAGGACCGCGACGCCGATCTCTCGAGAGCCTTCTTTCACCGCGTCACCCGGCGACCGCTCGCGGGCGGGGCGATGGTCGATCGACGGCGCTGGCAGGCCGTGGACCCAAGCTTCGCGGCCGATCTGAAGGCGATCCAGACATCGACGTCGGGCGATATCGAGCTGATCGGGCTGAGCGCGGACGCGCGGCGGGTCATGGTGCTGGTCCAGCACGACGCCGCGAGCCCGGAATGGGT
>Ga0066699_10000232_pt1 | contig 14324 bp, 10 predicted proteins | sample GraSoiAngelo_148_FD_66455 | JGI IMG/M metagenome (GOLD analysis project Ga0066699, IMG submission 66455) | Grasslands soil microbial communities from the Angelo Coastal Reserve, California, USA - 14_1009_09_20cm | ecosystem: Environmental > Terrestrial > Soil > Grasslands | place: USA... | reverse complement strand
GCTCGAAGGATCCAATGCTCTGGAGTTCACCTGGACATTCATCCCGCTGGGCATCTTTCTCTGCATCTTCGTCTGGGGTGCCTACATTTACTTCCAGGAGCGGACGCCGCCGCGGGGAGCCGCCGAGGTTTACACCGTTGCCAAGCAATGGATGTGGAAGTTTCAGCATGTGGAGGGGCATCGGGAGATTAATGAGCTGCACGTTCCGGTAGGACGCGACGTGCGCATGATCATGACGTCCCAGGACGTCATCCACAGCTTTTACGTGCCGGCATTTCGCATCAAGCAGGATGTACTCCCCGGACGCTACACCGTGGCATGGTTCCATGCCACCAAGGCGGGTACGTACCACCTCTTTTGCGCGGAGTACTGCGGCACCATGCACTCTGGAATGATTGGCGACGTGGTGGTGATGGAGCCCGCGCAATACGAAGCCTGGTTGAGTGGCGGAGCGGCTCTAGGTTCGCTTGCCAACACGGGACAGGGAATTTTTCAGTCGCTTGGTTGCTCGACCTGCCACCGGTTCGACACGCAGGGTCGCGGCCCGAACCTCGTTGGCGTGTTCGGGAGACCCGTTCTGCTGGAGGATGGACGGACAGTAATCGCCGATGAGAATTACATTCGAGAGTCGATCCTCATTCCGGCGGCGAAAGTTGTGTCGGGATTCAAGCCGATCATGCCGACTTTTCAGGGGATCGTTAGTGAAGAGCAGTTGAATGCGCTGGTCGCGTATGTCAAATCACTGAATCCGCCGCCAGCGGGGGCGGCGGGGACTCCGAACCTAAAGCCGCCGACTAGCCAGCCCGAGACCAACCGGTGAAATGAGTATGGCAACCCTCACTGCACCGAGCGCAGAGCGCGAGAATTACCTGAACCAAGAATACGGCATCAGGTCGTGGCTCCTGACCACGGACCACAAGCGCATCGCACTGCTCTATTTGCTCTCCATTACATTTTTCTTTTTTATCGGGGGATTTTTTGCGTTGCTGATCCGCCTGGAGTTGCTCACCCCCGCCGGCGACCTGCTGCAGGCCGACACCTACAACAAGATGTTTACCATGCACGGGCAGGTCATGGTGTTCTTCTTCCTGATTCCTGCGGTCCCGGCAGTGCTGGGGAATTTTCTGATTCCCATCATGATCGGCGCCAAGGATCTCGCGTTTCCGCGCATAAACCTGCTGAGCTGGTACCTGTTCATCATCGGCGGCCTGTTTATGCTATACACCATCCTGACGGGTGGAGTGGATACGGGTTGGACGTTCTACACTCCGCTGAGCACGCAATTTCTCGACACACACGTAGTCGCCGCGGCCTTGGCCATCTTCATCGCAGGCTTCTCGTCCATTCTCACGGGATTGAATTTCATCGTCACTGTGCACCGCATGAGGGCTCCTGGAATGACCTGGTCGCGCCTGCCGCTCTTTGTATGGTCGAACTATGCCACGTCGATCATTCAGGTCCTGGGAACACCAGTGCTGGCTATCACACTCATGCTGGTCGCGCTGGAAAGAATCTTCAAGCTCGGGATTTTCAATCCGCAGATGGGGGGAGATCCACTGCTGTTCCAGCACCTGTTCTGGTTCTACTCGCACCCAGCGGTCTACATCATGATCCTGCCCGGGATGGGCGTGGTCAGCGAGGTAGTGACCTGTTTCTCGCGCAAACGGATCTTCGGCTACAAGTTTATGGCGCTGGCGGTCATCGCTATCGCGGTGTTGGGATTTCTGGTGTGGGCGCATCACATGTTCGCGGCCGGCATCTCGCTATACGCCGCCATGATCTTTTCCTTGCTCAGTTACTTTGTCGCGGTGCCCTCGGCCATCAAGGTTTTCAACTGGACAACCACAATGTACAAGGGATCGATCTCCTACATGACCCCGATGCTTTATGCATTTGGGTTTATCGGACTGTTTACGATGGGTGGATTGACTGGCTTGTTCGTGGCCGCACTCGGCATTGACGTGCACGTCACGGATACCTACTTTGTCGTCGCGCATTTCCACTACATCATGGTCGGCGGAATGGTGATGGCCTATCTGGGCGGCATTCATTTCTGGTGGCCCAAGATTTCCGGCCGCATGTATCCCGAGGCCTGGGGAAAGTTGGCCGCCCTGATCATCTTCATCGGGTTTAACCTGACCTTCTTCCCCCAGTTCGTGCTCGGTTACCTGGGAATGCCGCGACGGTACTGGCAGTACTCGCCGGAGTTCCAGGTGTTGAATGTGCTCTCCACCGCCGGAGCGACCATCCTGGCCGTGGGCTACCTGCTGCCGATGGTCTACCTGCTTTGGTCCATGCGCTACGGAAAAGTTGCGAACGAGAATCCGTGGAATGCCGCCGGGCTGGAATGGATGACCGCTTCGCCGCCGCCCACGTTCAATTTCGACCAGACCCCAACCGTCACCTGGGAGGCATACAACTACGACGAGCTGAAGGAGGTCCCGGTTGAGCGATAGAGCGCCGGCAATCGCGACTCACAGCCCGGAGCTCGAACACCACTTCTCCAGCCTGGAGCAGCAGCTCGAAGCCTCGGTGATGGGAATGTGGGTGTTCTTGATCACCGAGATCATGTTTTTCGGCGGAATGTTTTGCGGCTACATGGTCTACCGCTACCAGTATTACAGCGCATGGGTCGCGGGCAGCCAGAAAATGGATTTCCGGTGGGGGACGCTAAACACGATTGTCCTGCTGTGCAGCAGCCTGACGATGGCGCTGGCGGTGCGGTCAGCTCAATTAGGGCGGCGTAAGGCGATTGTCATTTTTCTCCTCATAACGATTCTGTTTGGGTTGGGCTTTCTCGGGATTAAAGGCATCGAGTATCACGGGCACTGGGCCGAGCATCAGTTCCCCGGACTGAACTGGGCTTGGCCGGAGGCGAACAGTCACCTGGTGGCGCTGTTCTTTTCCTTCTACTGGGCGATGACCGGGTTCCACGCGCTGCACATGCTGATCGGAGTTGGCTTGGTCTCGTGGATTGCGTACCAGGCGTGGAAAGGCCGCTATCACTCCGCATACTACACACCAGTCGAGGTGGTTGGGCTGTACTGGCATTTCGTAGATATCATTTGGATTTATCTATACCCGCTGCTGTACCTGATCAGTCACAAACATATTTCGGGATAGGAACTTATGTCGCGCCATATCGCGTCCGCGAAGCTTTACGTTGGGGTCTGGCTGGCCCTGATGTGCCTGACGGCAGCCACGGCGGCGGTGTCCGGGGTGGAGCTGGGACCTTTTAATGTCGTTGTAGCCCTCGTCATTGCCACCTCCAAGATGCTGCTGGTTGCGTTGTTCTTCATGGGAGTGAAGTACCTTAGCCAGAGGATGACGGTCGTGGTTATCGTTGCCGGCCTGTTCTGGCTATTCATTCTGCTGGCATTGAGCATGACAGATTACGTCAGCCGTGCGTGGGCGTAGCCGGCTTATCATCTTAAGCGGAGCTTGGAGTCGCGCCGAGAGCAGAACGCCTCCGGGCAGCAAAAGTTTCCAAAGCAAGTAGCAATCCTTCGACTCGGGCTGAAGCCCGCGCTCAGGATGGCAGCGCGGATGGAATCGAACCATGGAAGGCCGGCACGGCATTTCCGGCTGAGATTGCGATATACTCCGCCCTTATAGTTCCCACCTTAATATGCACCACGTCAATATGCACCACGTCGTGACCGAACCCGCCAGGCCTACCAAGCTCTCCAAGGTTGATGCTGCTGGATTAGCTGCGGCACTGCGCAGGCACATTCGTGGCGAAGTGCGCTTTGATGACGGCAGCCGCGCCCTGTACGCCACCGACGGTTCGAATTATCGCCAGGTCCCGTTTGGAGTTGTGCTTCCCCGCGATGTGGAAGATGTGCTGGCGACGGTGTCCCTGGCCCGGGAATTTGCTGCGCCCATCCTTTGCCGAGGCGGCGGAACCTCGTTGGCGGGCCAGTGCTGCAATGTTGCCGTCGTCATCGACTTCTCGAAGTACATGGCGAACATCCTGGAGCTTGACCCTCAGAAGCGGATGGCTCGGGTTCAGCCGGGCGTGATCCTCGATCACCTGCGCAACGCTGCTGAAAAACACCATCTGACCTTCGGGCCTGATCCGGCCACGCACGATCGTTGCACGCTGGGCGGGATGATTGGCAACAACTCGTGCGGCGTGCACTCGGTCATGGCGGGGAAGACGGATGACAATATCGAGGCGCTCGACATCCTGACCTATGACGGGATACGGATGAAAGTCGGCGCGACCAGCGGCGATGAACTGGAGAGGATCGTTCGCGAGCCCGGACCCCGGGCCGAGATTTATTCCAAGCTCAAGGCGTTGGCGGCCGCTCATGCGGAGCAAGTTCGGCAGCGCTTTCCCAACATTCCGCGCCGGGTGTCGGGATACAACCTGAACTATCTGCTGCCGGAACAGGGCTTTCATGTGGCGCGGGCTCTGGTGGGGTCGGAGGGAACCTGCGTCACCGTCCTGGAGGCGAGTTGCCGGTTGGTCGATAGCCCTCCGGCGCGGACGCTCGCGGTTGTAGCCTATCCGGACATCTTTACCTGCGGCGACCAGGTCCCCGAGATCATGTCCTACGGCCCGATTGGGCTGGAGGGCGTGGACGAATTCCTCGTGGAATTTACCCGGCGCAAGAACCTTAACCCGGAAGGGCTCTCGCTTTTGCCCGAAGGAAAGGGATGGCTGTTCGTCGAGTTCGGTGGTGCGACTCAGAAGGAAGCCGAGGATCGAGCCCGCAAGATGGTGGACGCACTCGACAAAAGTCCGAATCCGCCAGCCGTGCGCCTCTATACCGACAAGTACCAGGCCAAGAAAGTGTGGGAGGTACGGGAATCAAGCCTGGGGGCAATTTCGCATGTGCCGGGCGAGCCGCTTACCTGGGAAGGCTGGGAGGACTCCGCCGTTCCTCCCGAGAAGCTAGGCGCCTACTTGCGGGATTTGCGCCGGCTGATGAACACCTACACTTATAGCGGCGTTCTCTACGGGCACTTCGGACATGCCTGCATTCACACCCGCATCAGCTTCGACTTGGAGAGCGAAGCGGGCATTCGCAAGTTCCGCTCTTTCATGGAGGAGGCAGCCGACCTGGTGGTCAGCTACGGAGGGTCGCTCTCGGGAGAACACGGAGACGGCCAGTCGCGCGCCGAGCTGCTCCCCAAAATGTTTGGTCCGGAACTGATGGAAGCCTTCCGACAGTTCAAAACCATTTGGGATCCCGACTGGAAGATGAATCCCGGCAAGGTGATTCAGCCCTACCGCCTTGATGAAAACCTGCGGTTGGGTGCCAATTACCATCCGTGGGAACCGGAGACACACTTTCATTATCCGGAAGATCACGGGAGTCTGGCGCGCGCCAGCTTGCGTTGCGTCGGTGTGGGCAAATGCCGGCACTACGAGGGTGGCGTGATGTGCCCCAGCTTCCGGGTGACACGTGAAGAAGAACATTCCCCGCGCGGCCGGGCGCACCTGCTCTGGGAAATGACCCAAGGGGAGGTGGTCAGTGGCGGCTGGCAGGATGAGAACGTCAAGCGGTCTTTGGACCTGTGCCTCTGCTGCAAAGGATGCAAGAGCGATTGCCCGGTCGGCGTCGATGTGGCGACCTATAAGGCGGAATTTCTCTCGCATTACTACCAGGGACGGCCTCGTCCACGGAGCGCCTACGCGTTTGGGAATATTGATCTGTGGGCGCGCCTGGCTTCGTTGGTGCCGGGGGTGGCAAATCTCACTACCCAACTCCCGTTCTTGCGTGATATTGCCAAGATGGTGGCAGGAATGCCTTTGGAACGCCGCATTCCTGCCTTTGCGCCGCAGCCGTTCAAACGCTGGTTCCAGCGGCATCGAACGGAGAACAGCGGGGGGCCGCCGGTCATTCTCTGGCCGGACACCTTTAATAACTATTTCCTGCCCGATACGGCGATCGCGGCGGTTGAAGTTCTGGAAGCCGCCGGGTTCGAAGTTCTGGTGCCGCCGGCAAGCCCCTGTTGCGGGCGTCCGCTTTACGACTTCGGGATGCTCGACCGCGCCAAGGATCTGCTCCTTGAGGTATTGGACACGCTTGCGCCTTATATCGAAGCCGGTATGCCAGTCATCGGACTTGAACCGAGTTGCGCGGCCGTGTTCCGGGATGAGCTTAACAGCCTTTTTCCCAACGATGAGCGTGCTCAGCATCTGGCCCGGCAAACTTTCCTGTTGAGCGAGTTTCTGGAGAAATGTGCACCTGACTTTCAACTGCCTAGACTGGAGCGCCGGGCCATCGTTCACGGGCACTGTCATCACAAGTCGATCATGAAGATGACCGACGAGGAGGCCCTGCTGCACAAGATGGGCATCAGTTTCCAGACTCCGGCTCCCGGCTGCTGCGGCATGGCAGGGTCGTTCGGGTTTGAAGAAGACAAGTACCCGGTGTCTATGGCAGTAGGCGAGTTGGAGCTTCTTCCCGCCATCCGCCAGGCTCCCCTGGACTCGCTCATCATCGCCAACGGGTTTAGCTGCCGGGAGCAGATTGCCCACGGCACCGATCGGCACGCTTTTCACCTGGCGGAAATCATCCAGATGGCCCTCGAAGAAGGACCCCAGGGGATCTCCGGCGCCTATCCGGAGCAGGGCATGGTGGGCCGACGACGGGCAGCGGTGGCGAGCTCGATGAAAAGGGCGGGACTGGGACTGGCGGCGATAGCCACTGCCGGAGGGCTCCTCTGGGCTTCTGCTCGCCGATAGATCCAAAGTATCCCATTTACCTTCAATAACTTACATCCTGTCTCGCCAGACCGCCTTCAATCTGGGAGAATAGATAGGTTCGTTCAGCAGGTCACAGGTTCTTCTTCACTCCCTCTTTCCTGCTCGCTGGGGCATCTATGGAACGTGAAAGCGCAACCCCTCTGGTGCTAACCGACATCTCCGCGCAGATTCGCAAGCAACCCGTCTCGGAGCCCTCGCTCCATGGGTCCCTGCTGGTGCTCATGCAGTTTGACGTCTGCGAAGAAATCCGGCTGGATCAGTTGCGTGAAATCATAGGCGCCCGAACCATGGAGCCCAGCTTCAAACATCCGGCCCCCGGATACGTTCGTTACCAGCGGCCGCCGGTGATGGAACGGATCGAGTCCGTGGTCCTGGAAACGGGCGAGCGGTTGGAAGGGCAGATCAAGTACTACGACTACGGTGTCGTGAGTCTGATTTTCGAGCTACCCTTCTCGGGGGACTGGGACAAGCTGGTGCAGTTGGCCAGCCGCTGGGTGTGGAACTCGGACTTCGAACCCTTTGCCGCGCGCATCGCGCAGGTGAAGCTGGGAAATGCGGCGCCTGCCATGGTCAAGCCTTACCAGGACTGGCTAAGCGAAGACTACTGCATTTTTCATGTACGCGAGATCGCAGGCGCGCCCACCGCGGCTGAGTTGCTTGAGCGGCATGGAGCGGACGTGGCCCAGATTGTTCGCGGCGAGACCGTCCGTTTATCGGAGGGCGAGCGGAAGGAGATCCTGCAGTCTCGGACTTCTTACTACCCCAATGACCTGGCGGTGATCGGGTGGAATGGAACTTTTATTTATGACACCCCAGCCGGGGCTGAAACCGCGATTCAGCTGCTGGAGTACGCCAACTCACAGTTGCTCGAGTTTCGCCACTACGATGAGCTGATGACCCGCGAGCTGGCGGGCGTCTACGATTTCCTGGAAAAAGGCACGGGCATGCTGGCACGGTGGAGATTGGCACGTGCTGCATCCCACCTGCATACGGTCCTGCTCGACGTCATGGAGCTGACCGAGCGCGTGGATAACGCCATCAAGTTTCTGAGCGACATGTTTTCGGCACGTTTGTATCGGCTGGCGGCCGGCAAGGTTGGGGTGCCGGATTACAAGGATTTGGTCAACGAAAAGCTCCGGACCGCTGAAGAGTTGTACCGGTTCATGGTGGAACAGTTTCATCAGGCGCGGGCATTTGTCCTGGAGTTGATGGTGGTGATCATCCTGATCATCGACCTGGTCTGGCTATTCCGCGGCAGAATCCCGGTGTAATCTTCCAACTCAGATTTTGTCGGCGATGCCCGTGGGGCCGTCCCGGGCGGGACTCGGTCACTTCTTACTCTCGCTTTTCCCGACCCTTCCGTGCCGGGCTTTCACATTTCGCCGCCTTGCGGCGAGATTGTGCCAGTCCTAACTAAAACGGCTGGCGTCCTTTCCGGTCAACATTTATCCTGATTCGCTGAAATCCCCAGGGGGCCCATGCGCAGCTTACGGGGAAAACGCGTCCTGATTACGGGCGGGGCCAGCGGAATCGGCGCAGCAACCGCGGCCCGATTTCTGCAAGAAGGCTCGGCCGTGTGTGTGCTGGACCGAGACGCCAAAGGACGGCAACGGATTCAGCAGGCCTTGCCCGATCTGGCCGGGACGGTTGACGCCGACGTGTCTGACCTGGCCCAGGTCCAGGCCGCAGTGGAGAACGCGGCCGGGATCATGGGCGGCCTGGAGGTGGTCATCAATAATGCCGGCATCAGTATTCGTCATCCTTTCCTGGACATAACCGCGGAGGAATGGGACAAGGTCATCGCGGTGAACCTGACCGGAGTATTCTACGTGGCGCAAACTGCCGCTCGGCACATGATGCGCCATGATGGCGGCGTGATCCTGCAGACAGCGTCTACCAACGGGATTATGGGGTATCCCTTCTATGCCGACTACAACGCGACTAAGGCGGGAGTGATCGAGCTGACGCGCTCGATGGCGCTGGAACTGGCTCCTAGGGTGCGGGTGTGCGCGGTGGCGCCGGGGTACGTGCTGACTCCCATGCAGCGCGCCGAGTACACCGACCAGATGCTGGAGGAAGTGAACCGGAAGATTCCGCTGCGCCGCCATGCGAAGCCGGAAGAAGTGGCGGCTTTGTTTGCCTTTCTTGCCTCCGACGACGCCGCCTACATGACCGGACACGTGTACACGATCGATGGAGCGGAAACTGCGGGAGGGCTGGCCAGCAGGTAAAGACAGTTTCGTGTTTCAAATTTCTCGTTGCCAGTGGCTAGGCGGCGCGGCACGCCGACCGAATGACCAAATCATTACAAGGTCGAGTCGCACTAATCACAGGCGGTGCGTCGGGAATCGGACGTGCCACTGCCCTTGTCTTCACCCGCGCCGGGGCCGAGGTTAGCATTGCCGACTTGAACGAAACCGCAGGCGAAGCGCTGCTTCAGGAAATTCGAGAGAAGGGCGGCAAAGCTGTCTTCGAAACAGCCGATGTAACTCGGGTGGCTGACTGCAAGCGCGTGGTGGATCGAGTTCTTCGGGAATTCGGCGGCATCCACATTCTCTTTAACAACGTCGGCATCATCCGTCGGGCTTCCGTTACCGAACTCAGCGAAGAAGACTGGGACCGCGTGATGGACGTCAATGTCAAATCCATCTTCGTGATGTCACGGCTGGTGATACCCATCATGGCCCGGGCAGGCGGGGGAGCGATTATTAATACCGCCTCGGGCTGGGGGCTCAGCGGGGGTTCCAAAGCGGCCGTCTATTGCGCTTCGAAAGGTGCCGTTGTCCTGCTCACAAAAGCGATGGCGGTAGATCACGGACCGCAAAACATCCGCGTGAATTGCATCTGCCCTGGCGACACGGACACGGCAATGTTGCGCAATGAGGCGGAGCAGCTTGGGGAACCAACCGAGCGCTTTCTGGCTGCAGCGGCGCGACGTCCGCTAGGCCGGGTGGGTACACCGGAAGAGATTGCACAGGCCGCGCTGTACCTGGCCAGCGATGCGTCTTCTTTCGTGACCGGGACGGCGCTGGTCGTAGACGGCGGCGGATTGGCGGGATCGATTTGATTGGGCCATGAGATCAATGACAATGACTCCAACTCGCACTCGCAGCCGCTCTCAGGAATTGTTTGAGCGGGCGCAGCGGTCCCTGATCGAAGGCGTGAATTCGCCTTCGCGGGGAAGCGCCGTCTTCGCCGGCGGTCCGCTGATGATCGAGCGCGGGCGCGGGTCGCGGGTGTGGGACGCTGACGGCAACGAATATGTCGACTTCTTGATGTCCTTCGGAGCGCTCATTCATGGCCACGCACACCCAGTTCTGGTTTCCGCAGTTTCTCAGGCCGTGGCGGAGGGATCGCACTTTGCTTCCGCCACCTCGGCGGAAGTGGAAGCGGCTGAGCGATTCCGTGGCATGGTGCCGTCGGCGGAAGTCGTGCGATTTACCAATAGCGGCAGTGAGGCCACCATGCTGGCCTTGCGCCTGGCGCGCGCACATACGGGGCGCACCAAGTTCCTGAAGTTCGAGGGACACTATCACGGATGGTATGACCCGTATCTTCTGAACGCTCACAGCCACCCGCCTGAAACCTTGGGTTCTGCTGAGAGTCCTGCGCGCATCCCGGATTCGGAAGGAATTCCGTCCTCCACCTTCGCCGAAGTTGTGCTTGTCCCATGGAACGACGTCGGCGCCCTGGAACGAGTGATGAAGAAGCACGGACGCGAACTCGCCGCTGTCATTACCGAACCGATCATGGCAAATATGGGGTGTATTCCACCGCGTGACGGATATCTAGAGCGGCTTCGCGATGTCACACGCCAGTGGGGGGCGTTATTGATTCTGGACGAAGTAGTCACCGGGTTCCGGTACGCTCCGGGCGGATGCCAGGAATATTACCGAATCCAGCCAGACATCAGCACCTTTGGGAAGGCCCTGGGAGCAGGGTTTCCGGTAGGCGCCGTGGCTGGGCCGCGCTTGCTTCTTAATCGAATGCAGTGGGGCAGCGGCATGGTTCTGCATTATGGAACCTTCAACGGGCATCGCCTGACGATGAAGGTCATCGCGGCGAACCTCGACCTGCTGGCCGCGGATCATAATGCGGCATACGACAAATTGCATGCTTTGGGCGATTGCGCCATCACCGGGCTGCGAGAGGTCTTTAAGAAACGCAAAGTCAGAGCCATCGTGCAAGGCTTGGGGCCAATGTTTCAGATTTATTTTACGGACCGCGACGCGATCCACGATTATCGGGATTACTGCACCTGGGTGGACACCGGCAAATATTCGCGCTTCGTTCATGCACTGCTCGACCTTGGAATCTACATGACGCCATCGAATGGGTTGCATTGGATCATCAGCACGGCTCATACCCAGGCTGACATTGCGGCTTTGATCGATGCGGGCGACCGAGCCTGCGCGGAACTTTCGTGAAAGCTATCGTTTTTTTGGGTGGCGGGCGGATCACGTCGGCGCTGGTTGCCGGACTGCGGCAAGCGGGTTCAAAGGTGTCCATGGTGGTGTACGATCGGCATCCTGGAAAGCTACGCGCACTAAAGCGCCAGCACCGGATCATCGCGGAGCCTGATCTCGAGCGGGCTGTGCGCCGGGCAAGTCTGCTGGTGGTTGCGGTCCGCCCAAGTTCGGTAGCTCACCTGCTACGGGAAATTGGGCGAGTTGATCGGCCCGTTGTGGCCATAAGCCTGGCGGCGGGGGTTCCACTAAGGACCCTGCAAGGGCAAGCTGGGAAATCTGTCCAATGGGCTCGGGCTATGCCGAGTCCAGCTTGCCGCACCCGACGTGGATTAACCGCAATTACGTTTGCGCGAGGGCTGCCAGCAGAAGCTCGGGAGGAGGTCAGGAAGTTGTTTGCGCGGGTAGGAGCCGTGGCGGAGATTCCGGAGTCCCGTTTCGATGCGTTCACCGTCACCTATTCCACGAGCCACGGATATCATGCCCTGGCTACTCTGGCCGGAGCCGCGGAGAAAATCGGACTGGACCGCAAAAGCGCGTGGATCGCTGCTGCCCACGGCTTGGCGGACGGGATTCTGTTGTGGCGAGAAGGCAAGCTCTCGGTCAACGAACTGGTACACGAGGCGGCTACGCCGGGCGGAGTCGCGGCGACGGTAATGGCGGCGATGGATAAGGCGGGATATCTGCGCATGGTGGAACGAGCGTTGCGGGCGGGTGTAGCGCGAGCCAAGGCGAATGCCAGAGGGTGACAGGGGCTCGGTTCGAGTGCAGGGAAGGTTCTTCGCCAGCCCGGAGCCCGGCGCCCGGCTCAGAATCACGACATTTCAAATTAGCTTTCGGAGCAGACGGAATAGGCGCGAATCACGCGATAGAGCGGAAACAGCCGCGCAGGAAGCTGCCGTAGGGTCCACTCGCCGACACTGGGCGCGAATGTGCCAGACGAGCGAAGAAGCGGAGCTTGTCGGAGGGGCGCTCGCGCAGGCCGGCGATTCGCTGGAAGTAGCCTAGACAGCCCACGTTATCAAGCTCAACGAACTACAGGTCCACACCCTTTCTCCCGAAGACCTTCTTCTCGTGCTCTGCGTACATGCCGCCAAGCATGTTTGGAGGCGCCTGTCTTGGGTCCGTGGTCCGGGGACATAGCAGACCTGGCCGCCTCGGCGCCGTGCTAGCTAGTGGGAACAGGTACTCGATCAGGCCAGGCTGCTGGGAGTCAAGCGCATCCTTATGGATTAGTTTTTTCCCGGCGCAAGCTCTGCTCGGCGCCGCCACTCCGTCTCACTAGAGTCATTATTTCTGCTTTTTTTTGCCAAACAGGTTGGTCAGAGCCTCCACTGCTGACTGTCCAGTCGTTGTAGAGCCAGAGAGTCCTTTCATCTTCCCACCCATCAGGCCCTTTACGTCGGGCAAGAATCTGGGTTCGGAAGTGGTTCCCTGGATCAGAAAAGGTAAATTCCCGCTGCTCGCATTCTTAAGACCGGCGAGCTGAGTGAGGCCTCCGACCAGGCTGCCACCGGTAAACCGGGCGTTCATCCTAAAATCAAGTGCGTTGCTGGCACTGATAATTCCCGTGCCCGTGATTTCTCCCAGAGCAGGAATTACCAGGTTAATCTGTTCCGTACGGATGCCGTTAGGGGCCACATACACCTTGGTGCTTAAGTTCTGAATGGATGTATCGGGACCGGTTTTGCCGCCGGTCAGGGAGGCAATAGCCGACATCTTGGAACCCAGGTCGAAACCCGCCAGCTTGGTGTTGGATAGCTTGATCGGGCCAGTGCTAGCCAGCTTGTCAAGCGGGCCGTTGATGTCGAGGCTAGCGGAAAGCGTCCCGCCGTTGAGCGAGGCGCCGGAGGGCAGCGTTACTCCCAGGGCGGGCAGCATGGCTTGTAATTCGTCAACCGGCATGCTTTGCCCGACCAGTTTCATGTCCAACAGGGTGGAGTCGCCTTGGGTGCGGTAATTCCCGGTCAGGCGGGCCACGGCTTTGCCAATCCTGATGTCGCCCTGGGAGAGCGTTCCGGACTGCTTTTCGAGGTCGTGAATCAAGGAGTATTTCACTTCGACGGAGCGGCGGGCGGCGGTCGCTTTTGGATTCAACTTCAGCTTGTCGGCCCTGAGGGTTCCTGTGGTCCGAACTTGCCGACCGTCTGATGTGACCCTTCCGTCGAAGTCGGCGAGAGCGGCTAGGCCGGAGGCGGGCTCGATGAATCCCGAATCCGCCAGATCGAGTTGATGAATCTTGATGCCTGCCTGGAAGGGGGTGAGGGCTGTGTCTTCTGAATTGATTGGGCCGGCTTTGCCCTCCAGTTTCAAATCGCCACTGCCCGGCAAGTTGGCGGTTAAAGTAAATGGGAATTCGGAAGTAAAAGAAAAGTCCCGCACCTCGATGTTCACCTTGTCGTAGACCTGCGGCTTTTGTTGGGAATGGGCCTTCCCAACTGCCAGACGTCCATTGCTGACATTCAGCCTGCTAACCGACAAATCGGGAGTGACGGATTTGGCAGGGGCAGGAGCAGGCTGGGAGGGCTTCGCCTCCGACTTGCCTCCCAAGCTCGAGAAATTCCATTTGCCCGAAGCGGTGCGCAGCAACGCAATCTCAGGCCGGTCGAGGGTCAGACTGGTCACGCGCAGGCTGCGGGACATGATCAGCGGCATCCATTCCACTCCGACCCTAAGCGACTTGGCACGGACGAAGGGCGATTGACTGAAGGCCGGATCGTCGGCAATGGAGAGGTCATCGGCGCTTACACTACCGGCAAGGATAGAGAGGCCCAGGTCACCGAGCTTGACCTGACGTCCTAAGCTTTCCGTCAGCTCGGATTCGAGCCGGGGGCGGAAGGAGTTCACGTTGATGAAGGAGGGAAGCGCAACGAGGATGACGAGGGAGATTGCGATCACGATGCCGACGATGCGCAGTTTGCGTTTCATTGGCCCTGCTCCTTGTCTCGTAAGTCCCGCTTTTCTAATAGATAAGTGTATGTCTTTGGCGAGAGATCGTCGGAGGAAAGTGTGAATTCCTCAGATTCGGATTTGGGACACAGATGAGAGCTGTTTCGAGGGATCGCTGAGCGTCCGCGCAGGAATTTCTGATTCCTTCCATCGGAATTATTCATCGAAGGAACTGATGAGCTTGGTTG